>Ga0307508_10000021_pt1 | contig 183823 bp, 141 predicted proteins | sample 9_EM_MG_FD_203089 | JGI IMG/M metagenome (GOLD analysis project Ga0307508, IMG submission 203089) | Populus trichocarpa ectomycorrhiza microbial communities from riparian zone in the Pacific Northwest, United States - 9_EM | ecosystem: Host-associated > Plants > Roots > Unclassified | place...
GCTCGATGGGCTCGTTCCTGCTGATGGCGGGCGAACCGGGTGAGCGGGTGGCGCTGCCCAATGCGAGCCTGCACGTCCATCAGCCGCTCGGCGGTTTCCAGGGCCAGGCGTCGGATATCCTCATCCATGCCGAGGAGATGCTCAAGACCAAGCGTCAGATCATCCGGCTCTATGCCGAGCATTGCCGACGCAGCTTCGAGGAGGTCGAGCGCACCCTCGATCGGGATCACTTCATGACGCCGGAGGAAGCTCTGGAATGGGGATTGATCGACCGCATCCTCAAGCGGCGAGAGGATGCACGATGACGACGCCCGCGATTCGAGGTCGCTCGGGGTTAAGTGAGTTAAGAGGCCACCGAGGTCGGCGACCAGGAGCGCCGTGCCTTCGCCCGGCCAAGCCGGGCGATTGCATCGCTTTCCTGTCGGTATCCCGACTACACCGCGCCCGCCTTCTGTGCGTACTCCCAGGAGGCCTTCGACAGCGGCACGGTGCGCTTGGCGGATTCGATCGCCTTCGCGTTCGCCGCGGTGCCGTCGCGGATGCGGCCGGCAATGCCCTGCGTGATGCCGGCAAGGCGGAACAGATTGTAGGAGAAGTACCAGTTGAGGTCCGGCACCGCCGTGCCGGTGACACGGCAATAGATCTGCGCGGCCTCGTCCATGCTCGGAATATTCAGCGCCTTCAGGTCGGCATTGGCGAGACCCGGCATGGTCCATTGCATCAGCAGATAGGTGAAGTCGGCCATGGGATCGCCGAGCGTCGACAGTTCCCAGTCCAGCACCGCCCGCACCCGCGGTTCGGTCGGATGGAAGATCATGTTGTCGAGCCGATAGTCGCCATGGACGATCGAAACCCGCTTCTGCTCCGGAACGGTTTTCGGCAGCCACTCCACGAGCTTCTCGAATTCGGGAATGTGCTCGGTCTCCGAGGCGCGGTATTGCTTGGTCCAGCGATCGACCTGGCGGGCGAAATAATTGCCGGGCTTGCCGAAGTCACCGAGCCCGATTGCCTGCGGATCAAACACATGCAGCTTGGCAAGCGTCTCGATCTTGCTTTCGAAGATTTTCCGCCGCGCTTCGGGGGGCTGGCTCGGCAGCGTCGGATCCCAGAACACGCGGCCCTCTTCCATCGACATGATGTAGAAGGCTGAGCCGATCACGGCGTCGTCGGTGCACAGCGCGTAGGCCTTCGCGACCGGAAAACCCTGCTTGCCGAGGCTTGCGATGACGCGGTACTCGCGATCGACCGCATGCGCCGACGGCAGCAATTTGCCGAACGGCCGGCGTCGCATCACGTAGGAACGGTTGGGGGTATCGAGCCGGTAGGTCGGGTTCGACTGGCCGCCCTTGAACTGCAGGACGGTCAAGGGCCCCTGAAAGCCTTCGACGTGCTCGGCCATCCAGCGGTCGAGGCTGATCTCATCGATCCGATGCCGCTCCTCGACCGGCCTGGTGCCGGAAAACTCCTCGTCCTTCCTGACACCATCGGCCACGGTGACGCTCCCTCATTTTTTGAAGGGAGCGCCACTGCGGGCTCCCTTTATTAATGGCTTGGAGCGTTTGAATACTTCCGAAGTTCAAGTCTGGCAATGGCGCGGTTATGCACCTCATCCGGCCCGTCGGCGAGCCGCATGGTGCGCATCGAGGCATAGTCCCGCGCCAGCCCGGCTTCGTCTGATACGCCGGCTCCGCCGAACGCCTGGATCGCATGGTCGATGATCTTCAGCGCCATGTTGGGAGCTGCGACCTTGATCATGGCGATTTCGAGTTGCGCCGTCTTGTTGCCGACCTTGTCCATCATGTCGGCGGCCTTCAGGCACAAGAGCCGGTTCATCTCGATGTCGGTGCGGGCCTCCGCAATGCGCTGCTCCCAGATCGAAAATTCGATGATCTTGCGGCCGAACGCGGTGCGCGAGGCCAGCCGCTTCACCATCTTCTCCAGCGCCTCCTCGGCCTTGCCGATGGTGCGCATGCAGTGATGGATGCGCCCCGGTCCAAGCCTGCCTTGCGCGATCTCGAACCCCCTGCCCTCGCCGAGCAGGATATTGCTTGCGGGAACGCGCACGTTCTCGAGCAGCACCTGGGCATGCCCGTGCGGAGCATCGTCATAGCCGAACACCGGCAGCATCTTTTCGACCTTGATGCCGGGGGTGTCGAGCGGCACCAGGATCTGCGACTGCTGCTGGTGGCGCGCGGCGTTCGGATCGGTCTTGCCCATCACGATCGCGATCTTGCAGCGGGGATCGCCGACGCCCGACGACCACCATTTGCGGCCGTTGATGACGTAGTGATCGCCGTCCTTCTCGATCCGGGTCTCGATATTGGTGGCATCCGAGGAGGCCACCGCCGGCTCGGTCATCAGGAAGGCGGAGCGGATCTCGCCATCCATCAGGGGCTTGAGCCATTTGCGCTTGTGCTCCTTGGAGCCGTAGCGCATCAAGACCTCCATATTGCCGGTGTCGGGCGCGGAGCAGTTGAACACCTCCGAGGCCCAGCTGATATGGCCCATTTCCTCGGCGAGCGGCGCGTAGTCCAGGTTGCTCAATCCCGCGCCGCGGAATTCGTCGTCCTCATGCGAGGACGGCGGCATGAACATATTCCACAACCCTTCCGCTCTTGCCTTCTTCTTCAGGTCCTCGAGCACCGGGATCACCTTCCAGCGCTCGCCCTCGGCGTCCTGCTGCTTGTAGACCGGCACCGCCGGGCGGACATGCTTGGTCATGAACGACTGCACCCGGCCGAGCCAGTCCTTCTGCCTGTCTGACATCGTGAAATCCATGGGATGCTCCTCACCTCGTTTGAAACCTTTTGAGCCGGACTGTCCGCCGCCCGCACGGCGGTCGCAAGCGATTTCGCGAACGACGATCACGCCGGCCGTCTCGCTGCCAAAGCCGCGCGGCGGAATTGGCGTGGATTGACTTTTCCTGCTCTTCAAACGATAGTTTCATACAAGTGTTTGAAAAGCAACTCCCTCGGCTGCCCCACCGTCATTCCGGGGCGACGCGCCAGCGTCGAACCCGGAATCCGGAGATTGCGGCGCGAGATTCTCCGATGCGCAGTCGCACATCGTAGTTCGCGACTTCGTCGCGCCCCGGAATGACGAAGAGGCCGAGAGCCATGCCGAGCGATCAGACCCGGTCTGCCATTCTCGCCGCCGCCGAACGGCTCTATGCCGATCGCGGTTTCGGCGACGTGACCTTGCGCGACATCGTCGCCGAGGCCGGCGTCAACCTCGCCGCGGTGAACTACCATTTCGGCTCCAAGGACGAACTGATCGCCGAACTGTTCGTCACGCGCAGCCTGGCCAACAACCGCGAGCGCCTGCGGGAACTGAAGGCGGCCGAAGAAAGCGGCGGCGGACGCGCGCCGATCGAGACCATCCTGCGCGCGCTGGTCGGGCCGACCCTGCGCGGCTGCCTCGGTCCGGAGAGCGGGCGTTCGACCGCGGCGCGCTTCATGATCCGCGCCTCGATCGAGGCTGTCGCCCCGATCCGTCGCATCAAGAATCGCGAGATCGATCATTTGCGGAAATTCGCCGCCGCGATGCGCCGCTCGCTGCCGGAGCGCGACGAGACCGAACTCTATTGGGGCCTGCATTTCGCGCTCGCCATGGCGCACCACACCATCCGCGAAAGCGAGCGGCTCGCCAAGCTGTCGGAAAGCAAATGCGATCTCGACGACGTCGATGATGTCATCGATCGCGTGGTGTCGGTCGCCGTGATGGCGTTGAAGGGAGGCGAGCCACAGAGCAAGGCACCGGCCACGGCGATGGCGCCCGGGACGCGGTATAGCCGGCAAGACCTGTGAACAGGACCGGCCGGGGCCCACTCTCCGAAGTTCGTGAACCATCGCAAGTTTGTGGAGAGCGAACTCGCCGCTTGATGGTCGCACGAATTCCAGATCCGCGGTACCGGGTCGTCAATCGATGTATTGCACCCCAAGGTCGGTCCCGACCTGCCAGCGAACCCTGACCCGGCGCGTCGTTCCATCACCGGCAATGACCAGATCGAACTCCCGCGGAGGCGCAAATGGCGTATCGATTCGCACCGCGGCGCCACCAATGGAAAGGTTCCTCACCGTGCAATCGACGACCACGCCGAGCGAGGGAACCACGATTTGTCCGCGCTTCAACACGCGCTTGCGAACCTCCGTCCGACGATCCGAGGTCCTGAGACCCGGCCTCGCATCTTGGTCGTGGGGCGGAACCGCGGTTTTCTCGACGTCGATCGACGATCCCGGCTCGGAAACAGCCTCACCTGCCGTCGCGCTCCCCGACGAAAGCGTTGCCATCGCGGCTTCGACCAAGTCCAGGGGAGTCACTACGCCGTCCCGCCGCACCTCATGACATCGCACGTTTCCAACACGGGCGGATATCTGGATGCTGGTCGCGTTCAGCTCCAGACGAAACGACAGCTGACCGAGGAACCTCTCGTGCAAGTTCCTGAGCAAGGCACGGTCATCGCCGGTTTCGGCGATCACGAGAAAGATGTTTTCGGAATAGCGGCCGAACGTATCGGTGCTCCGGGCCACCGCGCGAAGCCGCTCTGCGAATTTGCGAAGCGCCTGATCTCCGGCGTTCAATCCGAACCGCGCGATGATATCGCCAAGCTCGATCATTTCGATCGCGATCAGGGTGTAGGACGCGCGGCTCCAGAGCGGCAGCGACATTATTCGTGCCAGCCGGTTTTCCAGTTGGGGGCGGCCGTGCAGTCCCGTCGCCGGATCAATGCCTGACGCCTGCACCAGGCGCAAATGTTCCGCCTTGTCACGTTTCGTATCCCGATCCTTCCTGACGACCCGATCAATCGCCGCAATGAGGCCGGCTGCGTCCAAATCGCGCTTTGACTGATAGTCTTCCATTCCCAACCGCAGCGCCTTGATAACCGTGCTCTCTCTTCCATCGCCGGTCAGCATGATGATCGGCGGCGCCGGCTGATGCAGCTGACCGACGTCCTGCCTGATAGCAAAGCCGTTCTCGTCGCCAAGATTATAGTCCAGCAAGATGCAATCGATGGTTTCCTCGCTCAGGATCTGGTCAAGAGCCTGTCCCGACGCCGCCTCGAAAATGTGAAATCGGGTTTCCTTCGTCAACAGCGAGGATACCAGGCTGCGAAAGACCACATCATCGTCCACAATCGCGATGCCGAGATGCTCTTGTGCGATCGGGGTCATGTCAACGCGCCTTCAGGTTCGGATTCGCCGGAGGAAGGATGGCGGCGCCTTCCGCCACGACCTGGTCGCGGCCCGCTCGCTTGGCATCATAAAGATGCCGGTCCGCGGCGGCGATCAATTGGACATGCGTCTGGCCGTTGCAAGCCGCCGCAATCCCGGCGCTGAACGTCACCGACAGCGATCGGCCGCCGATATCATACGGTATCTCGCGCATCGTCCGTCTGATATCGTCAATCACGTTTGCCGCCGCGTGGACCGGCGTATCCAGCAGCAGAACGGCGAACTCCTCGCCACCGTAGCGCCCGATGACATCGGTGGTTCGCAGCCGGCTGGTCAGCAGGCTGGCCACGCCGCGGATCACCCGGTCGCCGACCGGATGACCGAAGCGATCGTTCACGCTCTTGAAGTGATCGATGTCGATCATCGCGAGACTCAACGGACTCATGGTCCGTTTGCTCCGATTGAACTCCTGGAGCAGCCGCTCCTTGAATTGTCCGTGGTTGTAGAGCCCGGTCAGGCTGTCACGCTCGATCATCGACCGCAGCACTCTGGAGCGGTCGGTGCGCGATCGAACCAGCGAGATCAGATTCCCGGGATCGACCGGCTTCTTGATGAAGATATCGCCGCCGAAGCGACGGGCCTCCGATTGGCGGTCCAGGTTCTGCTCGGCGGACAGAAATGCGATCGGCACAGCGAGGTGCTGCCGGGATTGACGGATGACCTTGGCGAGCTCGATTCCGTCGACGCCCGGCATCTGGACATCCATCAGGATCAGGTCGGGAGGGCTGGCTTCGAGCGCATCGAGGGCGTCGACCGGCTTGGTGACGACGCTGACCCGCATGCCCGCAGAGCCCAGAATCGAGGCGTGCAGACCGCCCATGAGCGGATCGTCGTCGACAATCAGAATCGAGGCCGCGGCAACGGTCCGCTCCGCGGTGAACCATTTCAGCCAGTCGGCCAGTTCAATCTGCTGGATCGGGCGCAGAATGATCCCGGTCACGTCGGCGCGCGCAGCCGCGATTCGAAAAGCGAACGACACATCGGACGCAATCACGATTTTTGGGACGATCGCGGGAATCGAGGCGCATATTTCGAATGGCCGGGATATCTCGTCGCTGACGATCGCGGCGACGACATTGTGGTCGCGAAACAGAGCGCGGCTGCCTTCGATGCCATGGCAGCGCAGCGTCGTGTAGTGGAGCTGCCGGACCGCCGCCTCGGCGGACTCTTCGGCATCGTCGGGTTCGAATATGCAAACCACCGGACTTGGCGGCAGTTCCGCCCGCGGCGACGCAGGGTCGAACGTCCCCTGGACCATTCTTGGATGGCTATTCATGATCGACCATATCCGTTTGGAGGGCTGCTCGAAGCCGTGAAATCCCGGTGCCAAATCTTCTCGCGATAAATTCCCCGACTTGCCGGCGCCGGTCGAGGAGCTCCCGCGTGCAGCGATCCAGATCGCCATCACCATCACACGCGTATTCCAACTCCCTGGCACAGGCCGACAGACTCTTGAATCCGAGTACGCCAGCCGATGAGACGACGGTATGCGCATCATTCTGGAGCGCCTTGTGATTGCTCACATCGGCAAAGCGTCTGACGAGGTCGTCGGCGAATTGGCGGGTGATTTGGGCGGCCTTTTCGTCGCCGATCATGTCGGCGAGCCTGGCATAGGTCGCCTCATCCAGAATATTGTCGTCGACGGCCTCTTGCGGGGTCGCCGACACCCGCGTTGCCGTCACGGTCTCACGCTCGGAATGCTCGCTTTGTCGAACGTCAGGACCTGCCGCGCCGGTTGCTTCGGCGCCGACCCAGCGATCGATCAGGCGCCGCAGTTCGCGGGGTTCGAACGGCTTGCCGATATGGTCGCTCATGCCGGCCTGTTTGAGGCTCTCGACCTGATTGACGAGGACGGCCGCCGTCATCGCAATGATCGGCATCGTCGCGTAGCGGTCGCCGAGCGCGCGAATGCGGGTCGTCGCCTCGACGCCGTCCATCACCGGCATTTGCACGTCCATCAGGACGATATCGTAGTCTTTCCGACAAACCGCATCGACGGCTTCGGCTCCGTTGGATACGACGTCGATGCGATGGCCCCATTGTCCGATGATGGACAACGCAAGCTCCTGGTTCAGCGGATTATCTTCCGCGAGGAGAATGTCGGCCGGAAGACCATGGGTAGCGGCGGATTCGTCGTCGATAACAGGGTGGTTCTCTGCGTCAGTCGCGACAGGGAGCGAAATCGTAAACCAGAATTCGGACCCCTCGCCTTCCTTGCTGTCGAAGCCGATGGCGCCTCCCATCAACTCGACGAGCCGCTTGCAAATCGAGAGACCGAGACCGGTTCCTCCGTAACTTCGCGCGATCGTAGCGTCGACCTGACTGAATTTCTGGAAGATCCGGGGCCGCGCCGCCTCCGAAATCCCTATTCCCGTGTCGCGCACGCCGACGCGCAGGCGGGCGATACCGGGATCGCCGCCCTGCTCCGCCACATTCACCACGATGCCGCCCCGCGCCGTAAATTTGAGGGCGTTCGCGACCAGGTTGAGCAGGACTTGCCGCAGCCGGGTGTCGTCCCCGACCAGATGTTCCGGAACATCGGCGGCTATTTCCGCGCGGAGACCAAGGCCCTTGGCGTCCGCTTCGCCCTTCAGGAGGTCGAGCGTGCTCTCGACCAGCGAGCGGCAGGAAAAACTGTGACAATTGAGCTCAAACCGATCAGCTTCGAGTTTGGAGACGTCCAGCACGTCGTTCACGATCGAAAGCAGCGTCGTGCTGGCTCCGTGGATCAGCCGGACATGCCGTTCGGTCAAACGGTCTTTTTGCGTCGGGCTTTCCAGGACAAGTCGGGAAAAGCCGATAATGCTGTTGAGCGGGGTTCGCAGTTCATGACTCATGGCAGCAAGGAATTCGCTCTTGATGCGCGTCGCGTCTTCGGCGGCGTGCTTGGCCGCCTCCAGCTCTGCTTCAGTCGCCTTGCGGGCCGTGATGTCCCTCAAGGCTCCCAGGATTCCGACGATGTCTCCGTTCGAAGGATCCCGGAGCGCGCGCAGCGTCGCCTCCACCCAAATCCAGTGGCCGTGGCGATGCCGCGTCCGGTTGACAATCATGCCGCGCTCCAGATCGCCATCCAGCAGCGCGTCCAATGTCTGCATCACCCGTTCCGCGTCGTCGGGTCGGATTTGATCGAACGGCCTGGTTCCGATGAGATCCGCGGCCTGGTATCCCAGAATTTGCAGTGAGGCCGGGGAGACGTAGCGCCGGACCAGGTCGCGATCGAGCTGGAAGATCATGTCGGAGCTGTTGTCGGCCAACAGCCGGTAGCGCGCCTCGCTGGCCTCGAGCTGCCGTTCCGCCTGCCATAGCGGCGTGACATCGGTCACCAGCACAAAGAAGCCCAGCACCTCCCCCTGATCATTGAAATGCGGAACATAATTGGCCCAGGTGTGACCGGTCGTGCCGTCAGCCTTGATCAGGCTGCGTTGGAAGTTCTGCGCTTGTCCCGCCAGAGCAGCCCGCACAAATGCCTCGTTCTTGGCAAACAGAGTTTCGCCCAGGACGTCGGCCATGCGTTCGCCGATCATCGTGTCCGGGTCCCGGCCGATCCATTCGCGATAGGCGTTGTTAGCAAAGCCGCAGCGCAGGTCCTTGTCCCAATAGGCAACCATGCTGGGAATGGCATTGGTGATGGCCCTCAGTTCCGCGGTTCTGGCGGCGACCTGCTGTTCAAGCGACGCATTGAGGATCTCGAGCTCACGCTGGGCCTTCACAAATGATGTGATATCCCGGGAGGAGCTACAGAGGCCGACGACTGCGCCATACTCGGTGCGGATGGGAGAGAAGTTGACCACCATATCGAGAAGCCTGCCATCCCGCGACCGGCGTTGGGTGGTCAATTGGACGGCGGACTTGGTTTTCAGCACGCGACGGATCGCGTTATCGCGCTCTTTCCTGAGATGTTCGGGGACAACGGCAATCAGGTGTGATGTATCGCGTCCCAGGGCTTCCGAGGCGCTGTAGCCGAACAACCGTTCGGCCGCCGGATTCCAGTCGGTCATCTCCCCGGACAGGGTGATTGCGAAGATCGCTTCGCTGGATTCGGCGACCATCGAGGCGAGGCGCGATCTTTCCCGCCAGGCGCTTTCCCGCCGGCTCAATCCCGCCAGATGCAGATAAAGCAGCGACGTTGCCAAGAGGCCGAGAACCAGAACCGTCGAGGCGGTGAATGCCGGGTTGACGAGGTTCAGTCGCGCAAAGAACGGCGGCAGCGCACGCGTTTGCACCTCCCACTCGCGTCCAAAGACATTGAAGGGAGCGTAGCGCTGCAGGTCCGGGCCGGAATGAGGATTGTAGGGCGTGGAGAAAAACGTGTCCGCTGGCTTCGCGGTCCTGTCGCTGATCGAAATCGCGAACTCGTCGCTCAGCAAATTCGAACTGTCCATGACCTCTTTGATCGGGAGGGTTGCAAAAGACCAGCCAATCGCCGCGGCGCGACGCTGCTCGGGCGTGTCCCTGGGCAGCCCATAGCGATAGATCGGAAGCAGGCATAGGAAGCCGCGATCCCGCGTTTCCGAAGTAACCAGGGTAAGGGGCGCGGTCAGCCTGGTTTCGTCGCCGTCGACCGCCGCAATGGCGGCCTCGCGCCGATTGGGGTCCGACGCAATGTCAAGGCCGACCGCAGAGTTATTATCCGTGATGGTGTCAAGATACTGAACGACGAAGCGCGTTCCGGCATTAGCAACCAGTTCGCGAATCCTGAAACCGGGCCTCCCGTCGCTCTTGTTGCCCTCGACAAATTTGGCCGTCTGTTCGGCCGGAACGATCTTGATGAAGCCAAAGCCGCGGACCCCCGGAAACTCGGTGCGGGCATTTCGGCTAGCCGAATATTGTCGAAATCTCTCCAGCGACAGCTGGTCACCGCTTGCAACGATGGCCCCTCTCAAGGCACGAATGCCCTTTTCATACATCTGCATCTCGCGCCGCACCTGGCTCACGATCTGAGCCGTCAAGGCGTCGAAGCGTTCCGACGCGATTTTTTCATTATGCCCGCGGTGCGAATAGACAGCGCTCACGCTTGCAAGAACGCTCAGCCCCGTGCCCAGCGCAAGCACGAGGTTGACATGTCTGAGGGCAATGGCGCAGCTTTTTGCAAAATCCGATGCCGCCCTGATCATGGACGTTGCATCCACAATAGCGACGGGTGCGCCACGGCGTGGTCACCGGAAATCCGCCGCGCCACCGAGGCCATCGGGTCGCGCCGCATCGGTCGGAGAGCGTGCCTGCCCGACACGCCATCGAGCCAAGGCTCAACGCCGTTCGGGTTGCCATCGTCGCGCATTGCTGCAAACCGGTGAAGAAATACGTCACACCTGACAGGTTCGATCGGTGACGGGTTCGGAGCAAATTAGGGTGGGAGTCCTCGCCAACGATTAACTTTGGCATATGTAGAAATACGGTGTTTGCCGGCGCCGCCGATCCATACGCCAGGAGCGTCCGCCATCGCCATCACGGCAGCGCCATCAGCCCGGCTGCGATGGCCAGAGTGGCAAGCGCCGACAGCGCCAGCGACCAGTGCACGCCGATCAGGCTGCCGACCAGGCCAACGGTCACGCCGCTGAAGGCGCGCAGGCCAAGGCTCGCCATGTTGAAGAGGCCGATGACGCGTCCGCGCTTGTCGGTCGGCGCATTGATCTGCACCAGGCTCTGCGCCATGGCGTTGAAGGACAACTCCAGGAATCCGGCCGCAAACAGGAAGCCGACAGCCAGTGCATAGCTGCCGGCGAGCGAGAAGGACGCCAGCGCGGCGCACCACAGCATGGCGAGCACGATCGCGGTGCGCGGCCGTGGAGGCAACAGGCCCCCGCCTTCGAGCGCGATCCCGCCGAGGAAGCCGCCGGCGGCATCGGCGGCCAACAGCAAACTGTAGGACACACCGGGATCGCCATGACCGAGATCGCTCGCGAACCCCGGCATTTGTGAACTATAGGCGTTGCCGACAAAGAACGACGCGGCACCCGCGAGCAATGTCATCGAGACGATCACGGAATGCGCCCTGATGTCCCGCATGGTCTGGACGATGTCGCCAAGCCCACGGACGGCCCGGCGCGGCGGAGGCTGACCTCCGCGGTAGCGCGGCCCATAGGGCGCGCTCACGAGCCACAGCACCAGCGGCAGATAGAAAACGGTGTTGAGCAGGATGCCGGGCGCCGGCCCAAGCACGAGCAGGATCGCGCCGCCCACGGCCGGACCCACCAGCACGCCGAGATAGCGGGACATCGCGTTGAGCCGCACCGCGCTCTCGAGATCCTGCGGTCCGACGATGTCGTAGAGCAGCATCTGGTTCGGCGTCTGCCACAGCACGCCGGCACAACCATGAATGACCAGGATCACCATGGCCTGCCACATCTGCAGGGTGCCGGTGACGAAGAAATAGCTCCAGCTTAGCGATGCGATGATGAACAGGCTCATCCCGATCTGGATGATCCGGCGCGGGTCGAAGCGGTCCGCCAGCGCGCCGGAGGCGACCGAGAACAAGAGAAACGGCAGCCAGTGCGACACGATGGCGAAGCCGGCCAGCGCCGGCGAGTGGAATTTCTGAAACACCATCCAGTAGCTGATGACGTGTTCGATATTGTCGGCCATCATGGCGAGCACATAGGTGATGAACTGAGCGCGGAAGCCCGGGTGGCGCATCGCCGCAAAGCAACGCTTCGTCGCAGCCGGCTCGCTGGCCGGGACAGATCTCGTCTCGCTCATGTCGTCTCGCTCATCAGGAACCATTCGGATGCTGCGCCGTTGAAGTGGCGCACCCGGCATGCATCGGTCGTGTCGCAGGAGATGCAGGATTGGGATCTTACGAACGCTCGGAGGTCAAGGTCGGGCCCGACATCACATCGATGCGAAATTGCCGCCTGGAAACTCGGACGCGATTGCCGTCGGCAGCAAAGGATCGGCAGGCAAATATCGAGCGCAAGCGAGAGCGCAAGTGCGTCTCCGGTCACGGCCTTGACCAGATCGAACCTGCCTGATGGCGCGATGCCGGCCGTCACGACGCAGGCGGCGCCCGAGGTCTTCAGCTCCGATCCTTCCTGGAGACGCCGGCCATCGCCCGGCATCGGCGAGAAAGCGAGATATGTGCGCTGCGATCTATCGACGCACCATGGTCGAAATTGCGATAATATCCACATGTCCTGGGGATGAGTCGCGCTGCAAGTCGCCTCACACAGGGTTATGTTGGAATCTGTGTCCTGCCGGTTGGGGCGGAACGGATGTGAGTTGTTTTTTGGACCAGCCAATCCCGTCGACACGTCGCGTGAAGCCCGTAGAACTGCGGAAATGGTCCGTATTGTCGCGGATACTTTCGACCTTCGCGGAGACTTTCGACCGAGCGGCAAGCACATGAATGAGTTCCCGCCGCCGTCTCTCAGACTTACGTTTGATGTTGTTGCCGCGCCACAGACGTCAGCGATCATATTAAATTTAGGCCGCCGCGCCCCCTTTCTGCACATTTGTATGGCAGTCTGCCTGCTTATGATTCACCGGCTGCACAGCTTGTGCATTGCGTAAAGGAGTCTGTCGACTGTCCAATAAGATCAATGCAGTTGCCGATTCACGCTCTGATGCGCGTGGCGCCAAGGCGGATCGTCGGTGCAAAACCATATGAGGAGAGATGTCATGTACAACGATTCTCTGTTCAACGCGTTCGTCCGGTCCTTCGAGGCTCGGAGCGAAACCGACATGTCGATGGCGGAATATCTGGAATCGTGTCGCGGCGATCCGATGCGATATGCCAATGCGTCCGAGCGCCTGTTAGCTGCGATCGGTGAGCCTCAAATGATAGACACGGCCAAGGACCCTCGCCTTGGCCGTATCTTTTTGAACAGGACGATCCGCGCCTATCCGGCCTTCAGCGGATTTTACGGCATGGAAGAAACCATCGAGCGCATCGTCGGGTTCTTCCGGCACGCAGCCCAAGGCCTGGAAGAGCGCAAGCAGATTCTTTATCTGCTGGGGCCCGTGGGCGGCGGAAAGTCGTCGCTGGCGGAGCGGCTGAAGTCGCTGATGGAAGTGCATCCGATCTATGTGCTGAAGGCCGGCGACGAACTCAGTCCCGTGTTCGAGTCACCGCTGAGTCTGTTCGATCCGGAGCAGCTCGGCCCGATGATCGAGGAAAAATACGGCATTCCGCGTCGACGCCTGAACGGGCTGATGAGTCCCTGGTGCTACAAGCGGCTCGAAGCCTTCGGCGGCGACATTTCGCGCTTCCGCGTCGCCAGGATCCAGCCCTCGCGCCTGCGGCAGATCGCGATTGCCAAGACCGAGCCCGGCGACGAGAACAACCAGGACATCTCGTCGCTCGTCGGCAAGGTCGACATTCGCAAGCTAGAGACGTTTGCCCAGAATGATCCCGATGCCTACAGCTATTCCGGCGGCCTGAACCGGGCCAACCAGGGCGTCCTCGAATTTGTCGAGATGTTCAAGGCGCCGATCAAGATGCTGCACCCGCTGCTGACGGCGACGCAAGAGGGCAACTATATCGGCACCGAAAATATCGGCGCGGTTCCCTTCACCGGCGTCATTCTCGCCCATTCGAACGAGTCCGAATGGCAAAGCTTCAAGGCCAACAAGAACAACGAAGCCTTCATCGACCGCATCTGCGTCATCAAGGTGCCCTACTGCCTGCGGGTGACCGAAGAGGAGAAGATCTACAAGAAGCTGATCCAGGGGTCTGAACTAGCCACTGCGCCTTGCGCGCCGGCAACCCTGGAGACGCTCGCGCGCTTTTCGGTGATGTCACGCCTGCGCCGGCACGAGAACTCGACGGTGCATGCAAAAATGCGGGTCTATGACGGCGAGAGCCTCAAGGAATCCGACCCGAAGGCCCGCAGCGTTCAGGAATACAGGGATGCTGCCGGCGTCGACGAAGGCATGGACGGGGTCTCGACGCGCTTTGCGTTCAAGGTTCTCGCCGCAACCTACAATCACGACACGTCGGAGCTCGGCGCCGACCCCGTCCACCTGATGTATTCGCTCGAACAGGCAATCCGCCGCGAGCAGCTCGCAGATGAGGTCGAAAAACGTTACCTCGAATTCATCAAGTCCGAGCTGGTTCCGCGCTATGCTGAATTCATCGGCCACGAGATCCAGAAGGCCTATCTCGAATCCTATTCGGATTACGGCCAGAACCTGTTCGACCGCTACGTCGACTACGCGGATGCCTGGATCGAAGACCAGGACTTCAAGGACCCCGACACCGGACAGCTGCTCAATCGCGAGCTTCTGAACCAGGAGCTGACCAAGATCGAGAAGCCCGCAGGCATCGCCAACCCGAAGGACTTCCGCAACGAGGTCGTCAAGTTCTCGCTGCGCTCGCGCGCTCAGCACGGCGGCAAGAACCCGTCATGGACCAGCTATGAAAAGATCCGCGAGGTCATCGAGAAACGGATATTCTCCCAGGTCGAAGATCTTCTTCCCGTCATCTCCTTCGGCACCAAGAAGGATGGCGATACCGAGAAGAAGCACGGCGAGTTTGTCGAGCGAATGGTTGGACGCGGCTATACCGAACGTCAGGTTCGCCGGCTGGTCGAGTGGTACATGCGCGTGAAGCAAGCCGGCTAGAGTCCATTTCCGTTCCGGTCGAACCGGAACGGAGGCTCCAGCCCTTTGTGTTGCCGCGAAACGGTCTCCGCTTCGCGAGAAAACGGTCCAGGACGGTGCGATAGTGGCCATGCACATCATCGACAGGCGCCTCAATCCGGGCAGCAAGAGCCTGGAGAACCGCCAGCGGTTCCTGCGCCGCGCCAAGGCGCTGGTTCAGGGCGCCGTCAAGAAATCTTCGCAGGACCGCGACATCAAGGACGTCCTGGAAGGCGGCGAGGTCTCAATCCCGCTCGACGGGATGAACGAGCCTCGCTTTCGCCGCGAAGGCGGCACGCGCGACATGGTGCTGCCCGGAAACAAGAAGTTCGTCGAGGGCGACATTCTGCCGCGCTCCGGCGAAAGCCGGCAAAAGGGAACCGGGGCCGGCGAAGGCGACGGCGAGGATGCGTTCCGGTTCGTTCTGAGCCGCGACGAATTCGTCGATCTCTTCCTCGACGATCTCGAATTGCCGGATCTCGCCAAGCGAAAACTCGCCGAAGTGGAAAGCGAGGGACTGCGCCGGGCCGGCTATTCGTCATCGGGCTCACCGGCGAATCTTTCGGTCAGCCGCACGGTGCGTCTCGCGCTGACGCGGCGCGTGGCATTGCGACGACCTCGGCCCGAGACCATCGCCGAGCTCGAAGCCGAACTCGCCGATTGCGACGAGGCACGCCGCGCCGAGCTCGTGGCCGAGATCGAAGCCTTGAAGGCCAAGTTACGGCGGATTCCGTTCATCGACCCGATCGACATCCGATACCGCCGCTTCGAAACCGTGCCGAAGCCCGTCGCCCAGGCGGTCATGTTCTGTCTGATGGACGTGTCGGGCTCGATGTCCGAGCACATGAAGGACCTGGCCAAGCGCTTCTACATGCTGCTCTACGTGTTTCTGACGCGGCGCTATCGGCATGTCGAGATCGTCTTCATCCGTCATACCGACCGGGCCGAAGAGGTTGACGAGGAGACGTTCTTTCACGGGCCGGCGACGGGCGGCACGCTGGTGTCGAGTGCGCTGGAGGCCATGCACGACATCGTCAGAACGCGGTTTCGCCCCGCAGACTGGAATATCTACGCCGCCCAGGCTTCGGATGGCGACAATTCCACGTCGGACAGCGCGGCCGTAAGCCGGCTGCTGACCGAAAAAATACTGCCGGTCAGCCAGTTCTTCGCCTACCTCGAAGTCGGCGCGAGTGGCGGCACCATGTTCGATATGCCGGCTTCCTCGCTTTGGACTCTGTATGAGCGTCTGCGCGCCGATGGGGCGCAGCTGTCGATTCGCAAGGTCAGCGAGCGGAGCGAGATCTTCCCGGTGTTTCACGACCTGTTTCAACGCCGTGGCAAGCAGGAGAAAGCCGCGCCATGACCGCAACAAGCGAACGCCTGTTCGAGGGAGCGGACTGGGACTTCCAGACGCTGCAACGCATCCACGACGCCTGCGAAGAGATTGCACGATCCGAACTCGGGCTCGATACCTACCCGAACCAGATCGAGGTCATCACCGCCGAGCAGATGCTGGATGCATATTCCTCGGTCGGGATGCCGCTGTTCTACAAGCATTGGTCGTTCGGCAAGCATTTTGCCCAGCAGGAAGCTTTCTACCGCAAGGGCCTCATGGGCCTCGCCTACGAAATCGTGATCAACAGCTCGCCGTGCATTTCCTATCTGATGGAGGAAAATACCGCGACCATGCAGACGCTGGTGATCGCTCACGCAGCGTTCGGCCACAACCACTTTTTCAAGAACAACTACCTTTTCAAACAATGGACCGACGCGGAGGGAATCCGCGATTATCTTGATTTCGCCAAGACTCACGTGGCGCAATGCGAAGAACGTTACGGCCGACTCGCAGTCGAGCAGACGCTCGATGCGGCCCATGCCCTGATGTCGCACGGCATCGATCGCTATCCCGGCAAGAAGAAGCTTGACCTGCGCGCCGAAGAGAAGCGTGCCGGAGACCGCCGCCAGCACGAGGAGAGTACGTTCAACGATCTGTGGCGGATAGTTCCGACCGGACCCATCAAGAGTCCAGAACTCCTGAATTCGGAACGGCGCCGCACGCTGCTCGGGCTGCCGCAGGAAAATCTGTTGTACTTCCTGGAAAAGACGGCGCCGCGCCTGAAGCCCTGGCAGCGCGAGATCCTCCGGATCGTGCGGCACATCGCGCAGTATTTCTATCCGCAGAGCCAGACCAAAGTCATGAACGAGGGCACCGCCACGTACGTGCATTACCGAATCATGACCCGGCTGCACGAACAGGGCCGGATCTCCGACGGCAATTTCCTCGAATTCCTGCAGTCGCACACCAATGTGGTGTTTCAGCCCGAATTCGACGACCAGCGCTTTTCGGGCTTCAACCCCTATGCCCTCGGCTTCGCGATGATGCAGGACATCGAACGCATCGTCTCAGATCCCGACGATGAGGATCGTGAGTGGTTTCCTGACATAGCCGGAACCGGCGACGTGATGGCGGTGTTACGCAACATATGGGCGAATTACCGCGACGAAAGCTTCATCAGTCAGTTCCTCAGTCCGCGGCTGATACGGCGCTTGCGCATGTTTCATCTCCATGACGATCCGGCGGACGAGGATGGCATCCTGGTCGATGCCATTCATAACGAACGCGGCTACCGTCGTGTTCGCAGCGAACTGGCGCGACAGTACGACGTTGGTTTCATCGACCCCAACATCGAAGTGGTCGATGTCGACCTGGCGGGCAACCGTCGCCTGATGTTGCGGCATTCGGTGGTGAAGGGAGCCCAGCTGAACGAGGCCGACGCGAAGCACGTGCTGCAGCATCTGGCCGATCTGTGGAGCTACGACGTATCGCTCGTCGAAGCCGACGCCTCGGACAGGATCCTGAAGGAGTACGTGGTGAATCCGCGCGCGCACGCCGCCGCGGCTTAGTCCTTCAGGGTAAATCTCTTTCGCAGTTCCACGGCTATCTTGTCGGCGAGCTCCTGGGCGTTCCTGGTATGCTTTGGCGCAGTTACGACCGTCGGCCGCCAGCCGAGGATCGGATCTCGGCGTACCGATACAAACACACCACCAATCACCAGCCTCTGAAGAATCATGTCCTCGAGTTCGGCGTCGGTTTTTGCTTCCTTTTCCACCGGATCTGCTCTGTCGCCAGCCTGACCCTGAAGCTGAAATCTGACGATTTTGCGTAAGACCAACCCACTGCCGGCGCGATCGGGCGCGAGGCCCGAGCACGGAGCGGCTTGCTTCGGCCAGACACCTAAAAGCTGGGGATTCAAATCCGCCAGTTCAAGAGGATTATGAAGGCGCAAGCCTCGCAAATCCAGACGGCAATATCACGGGAGTCGCGCATGTCCCGAGGCTGACGTTGGTGGCGGGCAGCCGCACCGCGAGACCGACCACGCAGGGAGCTGCGGCCGCATTGTGCCGTTTCACCGCCCGACCGCGACGAGACCGAAGGCTGCCGGGGCCTGCATGGCCGGCACGACCTGTGAGCACAACAGGTCAGACCACGGCGATGCAGTCGATCTCGATGTCGAACGGCCCGGTCCACTCCGGGATGCAAACGAAGATACGGGCCGGCGGGTCTTGCGGAAAGTAGCGCCTGTAGATCGAATTGACAGCCTGAAAATGCTTGGCCGAGGTGCAGTAGATGTTGCACTTCATGACGTTGTCGAGCGACGCTCCGGCGGCTTCGAGACAGCGCTTCATCTGTTCGAGCACAAGTTCGGTCTGGCGCTCGATCGGCGTGGCAAGGATTTCGCCGGTTTGCGGATCGAACGGCGGCAATCCCGAGACGAAGACCATGTTGCCGGCGCGCGTCACCGGGGATGCGATCAGTGTTCCCCACCGTTCGAGGTAAGAGGAGATCGGTTCGACGCGGATCACTTCTCTCTTCATCGCGGCACCCTCGGCTTGAACTGAACGCGCGATGGACGATAGCGCCTTCGGATGCATCCAAGATTCGGCAACGATCGAAGTGTGCTAGGCGCGCAGGCTGCTGCGTCGCGTCTAAGTCACCCCTGCTGCTTCAGCGCGAAGGTGCAGCGGCCGGTCGAAGCTTTCGCTTGCGCGTCAACAGCGAAGCCTCTGACAATAAATGGCTTTTTGGCGCATCGCGACAACTCGCTGCGACCGGAATTTGGTCACTATCGGGGCAAGCGAACATCGAAGAGGTCTTACCAAACAACCGCAAGTTATGTGTACACGCTCTTGATTGGTCGCGAATCTGGCGTTGACGGGCCGGGGATTGAAGATCAAGGCGCTGCGCGAATTCGTCGCGCGCAGCGCACGATCGTTGCGGCGAGCGTCGCTTTTTTTCGGCAAGGGTTGCAGTCGGACCGCCGCCAAGCTCTCAGGCTGCGCCGATCTCCAGCGGTTCGATGCCGAGGCGGCGGAACAGCGCTGCATCGTGATCCTCGCCGGGATTGCCTGCCGTGAGCAGCGTGTCGCCGACAAAGATCGAATTGGCGCCGGCGAGGAAACACAAGGCTTGCATCTCGTCGGTCATCGCGGAGCGTCCCGCGGACAGCCGGACGAAGGATTTCGGCATCATGATGCGGGCCAGCGCGATGGTGCGGACGAAGGCGATCGGGTCGACGGAGCTGGCCTGCGCCAGCGGCGTGCCGGGAATCGGGATCAGCATGTTGATCGGCACGCTCTCCGGTTGCTCCGGCAGATTGGCCAGGGTCAGGAGCATGTCGACCCTGTCGATCGCCTGTTCACCCATGCCGACGATGCCGCCGCAGCAGACCTTGATGTTGGCGTCCCGCACACGCGCCAGCGTGTCCAGACGGTCGGCAAAGCTGTGGGTGGAGATGATCTTGCCGTAATGGGATTCCGACGTATCGATATTGTGGTTGTAATAGTCGAGACCGGCCGCGCCCAGCCGCGCGGCCTGAGCGCCATCGAGCATGCCGAGCGTCATGCAGGTCTCGATGCCGAGCGCCTTGACGCCCTCGACCATGGCGACGATCGCGTCCATGTCGCGATCCTTGGGGCCGCGCCACGCGGCGCCCATGCAGTAGCGGGTGGCGCCGGCATCACGGGCCTTGCGCGCTTCGGCGATGACGCGCTCGACCTCCATCAGCCGGGACGCCTGGAGCCCGGCCGCATGATGCGCCGACTGGCTGCAATAGCCGCAATCCTCGGGACAACCGCCGGTCTTGATGCTGAGCAGACGGCTGAGCTGCACCTTGTTGGGATCGAAATACTGGCGGTGCATCTTCTGCGCCCGAAACAGCAGATCATTAAAGGGACCATCATGGAGCGCACGCGCTTCTTCCCGCGTCCAGTTGCAGCGAATGTCGCCACCGGCCGGCGCCAATGCCGCCGACTCGGACGCGCGCAATTCCAACGTCATATGCTCTCTCCTGCCGCCAAATGACGCCCTGCTGCTTCAGCGCGTCGATCCTGCGGTCGTCATAGCCGATTGTCGCCAGCACGTCTCCGGTGTTTTCGCCCGATAGCGACCGGACACGATATGTGCTGGCCTGCCGTTGACGAGATAGATCTGCGTGTCATGCTCAGCGAGGCGATCGCGGTGTCGAACAGGCAGATGTCGACATGCTGGCCGGCGCCTGAGGTGTTCCCGCGCGGTGACAACAGTTTGCCAATTTCGGTTATCTCAACGCCTGCCGACCACACCGCTCAGATCACTCCCCGCGTCTTCAGGCTATCGATCTTCGCCGCGTCGAAGCCGAGTTTTTCAGCCAGCACCTCGCGTGTGTTTTCACCGAGCAGCGGCGGGGCGCGATAGTCGGTGACTGGCGTCTCCGAAAAGGCGATGGCGTTGCGGATCAGCGAAAGCTGCGGCTCGAAGGGGTGATCGACACGCACCTGCATGCCGCGCGAGCGGACGTGCTCATCGGCAAACACCTGCGCGAAATCATTGACGGGGCCGCAGGGAACGCCGGCCTTTTCCAGCTCGTCCAGCCAGTGCGCCACGGTGTTGTTCAGGAACAGGCCTGCGAAGATCGCCATGATCTCCTTGCCGTTGACGACGCGGTCATTGTTCGTGATGAATTTCGGATTGCTCGCAAGTTCCGGGCTGCCGAGCACCGCGCAGGTGCGCGCGAACTGCGCGTCATTGCCGACCACCAGCATCAATTCGCCGTCGGTGCAGCGGAATACGCCGGCCGGCATGCCGCCATTGCCCCAGGTGCCGCGCCGCGGCGGCGTCTTGCCGTTGACGAGGAAGATTTGCGCATAATGCGAGAGCGAGGCGATCACGGTGTCGAACAGGCAGACGTCGACGTGCTGACCAGCGCCGCCATTGACCTTGCGATGATAGAGCGCGGCAAGAATACCGATCGAGGCGTTCATTCCGGTCATGTAGTCGACGATGGAGGGGCCGACCTTCATCGGCCCTGCCCCGGGCTCGCCATCCATATGGCCGGTGACGCTCATCAACCCGCCCATGGCCTGGAAGATCGCGTCATAGCCGGCGCGCGGCGCGTAGGGTCCGGTCTGGCCGAAGCCGGTCACCGAGCAATAGATGATGCCGGGATTGATGGCGCGGATCGTCTCGTAGTCGAGCCCGTAGCGCTTGAGATCACCGACCTTGTAGTTCTCCATCATCACGTCGACGTTTTTCGCTAGTTGCCGGATGATCTCCTGCCCTTCGGGGCTCGCGATATTGACCGTGACCGATTGCTTGTTGCGGTTGGCGCAGAGATAAAACGAGTTGTTGTTGTTCTCCTTGCCGTCGGGGTCGACGAGATAGGGCGGGCCGAAGGCGCGCGCATCATCGCCGGTGCCGGGACGCTCGATCTTGATCACGTCGGCGCCGAGGTCGGCCAGCATCTGCGCCGACAAGGGTCCGGCCAGCACGCGCGTGAGATCGAGAATCTTGATGCCTGAGAGCGGCAGGGCCGACATGAACTTTCCTCCGGGAATCTGGTCTTGTGGCGCCCGACGACGAGCCGGCTCCTGATGACCCAGCCGATACACCATTTTGCGGCGGCGAGCCCTGCGTTGGCGGCATGAAGCCATCCGCCTGAGCAGAGCCCGCCCAGATTGCCGCGCTCATCGAAGATACCGGCCGATCCCTTGACGCCGGGGGGGGCCCTCACCCCATCCGGTGCAGGGCGCAGATCTTGTTGCCGTCGGGATCGCGCAAATAAGCGATATAGAACTTGCCCGCGGCGCCGTCGCGCACGCCCGGCGGGTCTTCGCAACGCGTGCCGCCATGGGCGACACCGGCCGCGTGCCAGGCGTCGGCCTGCTCGGGCGAGCTGCAGGCAAAGCCGATGGTGCCGCCATTGGCGTGGGTCGCCGGCTGGCCGTTGATCGGCTTCGACACGGAAAAGACGCCGGTCTTGGTGAAGTAGAAGATGCGATGACCGTCGACCTTCGCAGGCGCAACGCCGAGCGTGCCGAGCAGCCCGTCATAGAACGCCTTGGCTTTCTCCAGATCGTTCGTACCAATCATCACATGTGAAAACATCCTGGCTTCCTCCCCCTAAAAGAGCTGCTGACGCGCCCCTTGTCATCTTCCTATCGATCATTGCAGGGACCGGTCAACACCCAGGGTCGACGCTGGTCTGCGTGAAGGCCGATTGCCAATCGCCCGGATTTGTTGACCATTGCGGGTTCAACAGCAGGCGGGAGCCTCAAGGAAATGACCGAGCCAACCGACTACGTGCCGCCCAAGGTCTGGAGCTGGAACAAGGACTCTGGCGGCAGGTTCGCCACCATCAACCGTCCGATCGCCGGACCCACGCATGACAAGGAGCTGCCGGTCGGCCACCATCCGCTGCAGCTCTATTCGCTGGCGACTCCGAATGGCGTCAAGGTCACGGTGATGCTGGAGGAGTTGCTGGCGCTCGGCCACCACGGCGCCGAGTACGATGCCTGGCTGATCAAGATCGACGGCAACCAGTTCGGCAGCGGCTTCGTGGCCGTCAATCCGAACTCGAAGATCCCGGCGCTGATGGACCGCTCCGGGCCTGCACCGGTCAGGGTGTTCGAATCCGGTGCGATCCTCGTGCACCTCGCAGAGAAGTTCGGGGCATTGCTGCCGACCGGCGCGAGCCGCGCCGAATGCCTGTCCTGGCTGTTCTGGCAGATGGGCGCCGCGCCCTATCTCGGCGGCGGGTTCGGCCATTTCTACGCCTACGCACCGACCAAGAACGAGTACGCGATCGACCGCTTCGCGATGGAGGTGAAGCGCCAGCTCGACGTGCTCGACCGCCGTCTTGCCGACAGCGAATATCTCGCAGGCCAGGATTATACGATTGCGGACATCGCGGTGTGGCCCTGGTACGGCGCGCTGGCGAAGGGCCTGCTCTACGGCGCGGGTGAATTTCTGGCAGTCGATGAGTACAAGAACGTGCAGCGCTGGACCGACACCATCGCCAGACGCCCGGCCGTGCAGCGCGGACGCATGGTCAACCGCACCTGGGGCGAGCCCGCAAGCCAGTTGCACGAGCGCCATGACGCGCACGATTTCGAGACCAGAACGCAGGACAAGCTCGCGCCCGCCGACGGGGCGTGAAGCCCCGTCATCAACGGGTTGTATTCGTCTGTTTCACTACCAATATTCGCTCATGACCATCGGTCAGGGAGGCCACGGTGACGATCGCCATCATTGGAACCGGGAATGTCGGAAGCGCGCTGGCGCGCGGCTGGTCGCGCGCGGGACAGCACGTCATGCTCGGGGTACGCGACATGTCCGACCCCAAGATCATGGCGCTGGCGCGCGAGACCGGCTGCGACGTCAAGCCGCCGAACGCGGCGGCAGACGCGGCCGAATTGGTCGTGCTCGCGCTGCCCTGGCAGGCCGCGGAAGCAGCCGTCAAGGCGCTCGGCAGCCTCAAGGGCAAGATCGTGATTGACTGCATGAACCCACTCACCATGAAGGACGGCAGACTGGGATTGGACCGCGGCTTCACCACGTCGGGGGCAGAGACCCTGGCGGAATGGATTCCGCAAGCGCGTGTGGTCAAGACGCTCAACCAGGTCGGCGCCGAACTGATGGCCGACAATGCCGGCCTGCCGCATCGGCCGGTCATGTTCATGGCCGGCAACGATAGTGCCGCCAAGGTGACCGTCTCCGCACTGCTGATCGCGCTCGGGTTCGAGCCGCTCGACGCGGGCGACCTGACCAAGGCCCGTCTGCTGGAACCGTATGGCCTGGTCTGGATCAACCAGGCCATGGTGCAAGGCAAGGGCCGCGATTGGGCGCTGGCGGCGGTCAGCCGGCGCTAGGTCAAAGGCCTATCGGCCACTTGCACCCGTCTCACCAGTTCTCGCCGAACGGGCGCACCTCGGTCAGGAACGACCATGCGGACCGCGGCTGCTGCGCGAGGTGCCAGGCTTCGTCTGCAATGGCCGCCGGCTGAATGAAGAACTCGTCCGGCTTGCCCTTGAAGCGCTCCCGGGTCCAGGCCACGTCGATCACCGCGTCGATCATGAGATAGGCGACGTGAATGCCCTTCGGCCCCATCTCGCGCGCGATCGATTCGGCGAGGATCCGTTGCGCCGCCTTGGTCGGCGCAAAGCCGGCAAAACTGGCCTTGCCGCGCAGGGCCGAGGTGTTGCCCGTGCAGATCAGGGAACCGCCCTGCGCGAGCATTTTTGGCAGCGCCCAACGCGCAAGATGCAGCAGCGCCATGACATTGACCTGGAAGTTTCGTTCCAGAATGTCGGGCGAGATGTCCAGGAACGTGCCGAACGCGCCGCCGACTGCATTGTGAATGATGACCTTCGGCGCCCCTGCGCGCGCGAATATTCCATCCAGCGCCGCATGCAGGCTTGCGGCGTCGGAGACGTCGCAGGCCACTGGCATACTGTCGGGCAATTCACCGGCCAGTTCGCCGAGGCGGTCGCCGTTGCGGGCCATCATTGCAACCAGGTAACCGCCGGCGTGAAAGCGCCGCGCCATCGCGGCACCGGTACCCGGACCGACGCCGGTGATGATTGCGAGCGGTTTCATGACGGCCTCCTTCGCAAGACTACTTTGGGAATTTGTTAAGATAAATCGCGAAACTTTCGGACCGCAAAAAAGCACACCTATGAATAAATTGCCTTTTCGCCGCTCCTACGCCACATTTCGAGCCGGATTCCTCCCAATTGCGGCAGCTCTGTCGGACTCTAAGAGAGCTTGAATGTCTCGTTTAACAAGAGGCTAAGCGTCGCAACAGAACGACCCGCAGGTATGCGCATCCACCTGCAGTTCCATCTCCACTTGGCGTTTTCGCCTGCTATCAAACGGTCATCAGATTTCTGTTTGGGTTAGGCGGAAGATGTATTTGAACGGTGCTGAGCAGGTCGGCAGCCAAGCCGAGGCGGCGATGGCGTCCATGCAAGCGCATGGCGTGCTGCCAACTCCCTCGAACTTTTCGGTCTGGTACGCATATCATTCGGGCCAACATTCCGATCTCACCCGAACGATCGACGTGCTGCTCTCGAACCGTTGTCCGATCGACGATCAGGCGCTCGGTGAGCTGCACGGGAAGTTCTTCGCGCCTCCGGTCTCGGAAAAGGCGCTGTGCGACAAGTCGATCCGGGCCAAGGACGCCTTGAAAAACGTCCTCGAACTCGTCGAGAAAGCCAAGAGCGACGCCGACGGCATCGGCTCGGCCGCGGACGATTTCTCGGCGCAGTTCCTCGCCAACGTGAAAAGCCTGGCCGACCTCATCGATTCCCTGGTCGAGGAGACCAGCAGAATAGTGGGTCGCGGCGAGCGGATCGGCCACGACCTCAAGCAGTCGTCCGACAAGATCGATGCGCTGGAGCGCACCCTGGAGGATCTTCGGCGCGAGGCCACGACCGACAGTTTGACGGGCATCGCCAACCGACGATGTTTCGACATGTCGCTGCAAACAATGAGCGGCGACGCCATGAACAGTGGCGACGATCTGTCGCTGCTGCTGATCGACATCGATCACTTCAAGATGGTCAACGACACCTGGGGTCACGCAACCGGCGACGCGGTCATTCAACTCGTCGCGGCCACGCTCGCGCAAAGCGTCAAAGGCCAGGATTGCGTGGCGCGCTATGGCGGCGAGGAGTTCGCCATCATTCTGCCCGCCACATCGATCGACGCCGCCATGCGGGTTGCCGAAAACATCAGGACGGCGCTGGCGCGCAGGCTGTTTGTCCCGCGCGACGTCGAGGAAACCATCTGCGCCGTGACGGTATCGGTCGGCGTCGCCTGCTACGAGCCTGGCGAACCCCTTGCGCAGTGGATCGAGCGCGCAGACGCAGCCCTCTATCAGGCGAAGAAGACTGGAAGAGACCGTGTCGTCTCTGCCTGAACCTTGTACTTGGAGCCGGAAATGAGAAGCTGTCTGATAGTCGACGACTCTCGCGTCGTGCGCATGGTCGCACGACGCTTCATCGAAGCCCTCGGGTTTGCCGTCGAGGAGGCCGGCGACGGCCAACTGGCGGTCATTGCCTGCAACCAGCAAATGCCCGACGTGGTTCTCCTCGACTGGAACATGCCGGTGATGACGGGAATCGAATTCCTGCGTCATCTGCGCGCGCGGGACGGCGGCTCCAAGCCGATCGTGATCATGTGCACGACGGAGAAGGATGTCAGCCACATCCATGAAGCGATCGCGGCCGGAGCCAACGAATACCTCGTGAAGCCGTTCGACCAGAACACGCTGACGGAAAAGTTCTGCAAGGTCGGACTTGGATCGATGCAGACGGCAGGCGCCTAGGCGCGCAAATCTCGCATCAGAACAGGCGCGCGCCGTTGGGCACGCGCTGGTCGGGCGCAAACAGCACGACGTTGCCCTGCGCGTCCGGGAAGCCCAAGACAAGCACCTCCGACATGAACTTGCCGATCTGCCGCGGCGGGAAGTTGACGACGGCCGCGACCTGCCGTCCGATCAGGGCCTCGGGCTCGTAATTTTGCGTGATCTGCGCGCTCGACTTCCGGGTGCCGATTCCGGCGCCGAAATCGACCGTGAGCTTGAGCGCGGGCTTCCTGGCCTGCGGAAACGGCTCGACTGCCGTGACGGTGCCGACGCGAATATCGACGGAGAGGAACTGATCGAAGCTGATCTGCGGCATCGGCGCCGCGCTCGGGTCGTGAAGCAGATGCATGTCCTTAAATCCCTCATATGCCGGCGGCGGCCGCCTTGCTGTTGCACTGATCGGAGGCGTGCAGTGGCTCTAGAGCATGATCCGGAAAAGTGTGTCGCGGTTTTCCGAAAAGATCATGCTCAAACAAGAAGATAGAGCGAGATGGCGATTCGAAGAAAAGTCATCTCGCTCTAGAGCGCGATGACTCTTGATTGAATCGGCCTGCCCGCTGGCTCAGTTCACCTCTCCCCGCCCTTTTGCGGGAGAGGTCGAAATTCGCGCCTTGTCTTGGCTTGGTCTGTTCAACCCTCGACAACAGAAATCTCGTGGCTGCGCTGGCATGTCAGTTTGGGGCGAATTCCGGACATGACGAGGCCGCCCGACCGTGTCGCGAATGTGAAGGGTTTCGGACGACGGCCCCCGTGCACGCGGACGGGTCGCCATGGGCCGTCATCCGAAACCCTTCACACTACGAGCCCTTAGCTCGGCTCCATTTTCAGACCATTCGAGAAACGGCTTTTGAGATTACTCCCCCGGAGAAGCCGCGCTCTCAGATCGGTTGCACTGCTGCGGCTCGCCTTTCGGTTGCATTGGCCTTACAATTCGAATCACTGTGCTAGTGCGCGACGACGAGCGGGGGGCGCATGAAAATTGCCAAGGTCAAGATCACCAACTTCAAGTGTTACGAAGATACCTTCACTCTCGCCTTGAACGACGGCCTCAACGTCATCGTCGGTGCTAACGAATCTGGAAAGACCACGATCCTGGAAGCGATCCATCTGGCGCTGACGGGGCTCCTGCACGGCCGGCCGCTGAAACATGACCTGACAAGCTATCTGTTCAACCTGGCCGCCCAGACCAAGTACGTGCAGAGCCTTGCCACCGGTTCTCCGCTGCCGGCGCCAGCGATCACAATCGAATTGTTCTTCTCCGGGGGGGCATGCGAACTGGCTGAACTAGAAGGCGATGGAAACTCGGAAAAGATCAAAGCCAGCGGCGTGGTCTATCGCATTGAGTTCGACGAGGAGAACTACAAGGGGGCGTATGAGGCGCTGGTGGCGGCCGGCGAACTGACGTCCATTCCAGTCGAGTACTACACGGTGACCATGCGCTCATTCGCACGCAAGGGCATCACCTCCCGCAGCATTCCGATCAAATCCGCCTTGATAGATTCATCGAGCGCCCGTTTGCAGAACGGCTCTGACGTCTATGTCTCTCGGATCATTCGCGACGTGCTCGAGGAGACCGAGCGGGCGTCGATTTCGCAGGCCCATCGAAAACTAAAGGAAGCTTTTGTCGAGGACAAGAACCTGCAGCTAATCAACGAGCGGATCACCAAGGCTGCCAAGATCAGCGAAAAGTCGGTCAGCATTTCGGTCGACCTGTCATCCCAGACCGCCTGGGAGAGCAGCCTCATGACGTACATCGACTTCATCCCATTCCAGTATATCGGCAAGGGCGAGCAATGTGTGATCAAAACCAAGCTGGCCCTCAGCACCAAGAAGAACGCCGAGGCCACAGCCATCCTGCTGGAAGAGCCTGAGAACCACCTCTCGCACGCGCGGCTCAACGAACTGATAGCCGACCTGACCGACCAGCACGGACAGAAGCAGATCATCATTTCCACCCATAGCAGCTTCGTGGCGAACAAGCTTGGTCTCGATCATCTGATCGTGCTGCGTGACTGCAAGGTGGTGCGGATCTCGGAACTGGAGGCCAGCGATTTCTTCAAGAAGCTGGCGGGGTACGACACCTTGCGTCTGGCGCTTGCCCACAAAGCAATCTTGGTGGAAGGCGACTCTGACGAGCTTGTCGTCCAGCGGGCCTATATGGACGCCAACGGCGGACGGGTTCCCATCCAGGATGGAATCGACGTTATCTCGGTCGGCACGGCCTTCCTGCGCTTCCTTGAGCTGGCGAGGGCGCTGAAGATCCCGGTGGCCGTGGTTACCGACAACGACGGCGATACCGCGGCCCTCGAAAAGAAGTATGCCGTGTACAAGGGCGAGGCCTTCGTCAATATCTGCTTCGATCAGGTCGTCGACAGCGGATCCCTGACTGTTAAAGGCAAAGCCTTCAACTACAACACGTTGGAACCAAAGATTCTGAAGGCGAACAGTCTCGCGACCCTCAACAGCGTGCTTGGAGCATCGGCGAAAACGGACGATGAACTCCGCGTTCACATGCAAGCCAACAAGACCGAAAGCGCTTTGTCCATTTTCAGCTCAACGACCGCGATCGCCTATCCTGACTATATCAAGCGGGCCATCGCGCCGTGACAGGCGAGAACAAAATCGTCATCGCCGCCGCCGGCTCCGGCAAGACGACGTACCTTGTCGAGCAAGCGGTGAAGATCAAGGGCGCGCGGGTCCTGATCACCACCTACACAGAGTCCAACGAGGCGGAGATTCGCCAAAGGTTTTTCGACCTCGTGGGCCATGTGCCGGCCAACGTCGTGATTATGACTTGGTTCAGCCTCCTGATCACCCACGGCGTAAAGCCTTTCCAGGGCGGCCTGTTCGATTTTCCCGTCACGGGCATGCTGCTGGTCCAGGCACAGTCCGGAATTCGCTTCCACAACAACAAAGGCATCGCAGTGCCGTGGCCCGAAGAGGAGATTGGCAAGCACTTTTTTGACCCAACGGGACGGGTTTTTTCGGACAAGCTCTCCAAGCTCGTTATTCGGTGCAATGACAAGAGCGGCGGCGCCGTCATTGATCGGCTTAGCCGCGTGTTTCCTCACGTCTTCGTCGACGAGGTCCAAGACCTAGCCGGCTATGATCTCGACATCCTGGCGGCGCTGGCCCGCAGTTCCTCGCGCTTGCTAATGGTCGGCGACCCGCGGCAGGTGACCTATCTGACCCACCATGAGCGCCGCCATGGAAAATACGCCGACGGCGGTATCGTCGCCTTTCTGCAGCAGGAGCTTCCTCGGAAGGTCGTAGTCGAGATCGACGAAACGAGTTTGAACCTGTCGCATCGCAACAGCGCTGCCATCTGCGCAGTCTCCGCGCGTCTGTTTCCGGCGCTCCCCGCCAGCCAAGCCTGCGAGTGTCTTGGGTGCCGCAGAGGTCCGCTGGCGGGCACCGGCGTCTTCGTCCTTAAGACCGCCGATTACGGGCATTATCTGGCGAGCGTGAGACCAATGCAGTTACGCGACAAGATCACCAGCAATGGCGTCGACAAGAAGTCACCCGTGATGAATTTTGGAGAATCCAAGGGGAGAGGGTTTGATCATGTAGTCATCCTTCCCACGGTGCCGATGCAAAAGTGGCTGGTAGACCACACAGCCGAGTTGAAAGCCCAGACTCGAGCCAAATTCTACGTCGCGCTCACGCGGGCTCGTCTTAGCGTGGCCGTCGCGATGGATTGGGGTGCCGCGCCCCTGCCTGCGGGCTTTTCGCTCTACGAGCGCGCGGCATCGGCTTAACGTCGGCCCCGTCCTCCGATCCGCCCCTCGATGGTGTTTGGCGCGCTCGGCACCCACTTCTAGTGATCTTTCCCCGAAAGCAGACGCGTCTAGCCATCGGAGATGTCCGCCCACCGGTCGCGACCGAGAGCAACCCGGACACGATGAAGGCGGCCCGATTCATTGTGAATACCTGTAGCCGCCCAACGCCCGTTTAGGGCTGATCGCGTCGTTCCAGACGCAGCGAAATGAGGAGAGTGTCCAGTGCCTTTCCTGTCGCTACCGCAACGCGGGCGGATGACATCCTTCAGCGCTTTGGGAAGGTCTTTGTCGTCCTCAAGCAACCGCTGCACCCAGCGCATAATCTCGATGGTGCCCTTCGAGCGACCATTCAGATTTCCTGACACCCCAGGTTGAAACGGGGTGCCGACCGGCATACCGTCCGTTCGTGTTTTCGCCGCAGTTCTTCCGCTGTTCACCCCCCCACATTATGCAAACAATAGCGATTCCCTTGGCAAGCCACTATGTCTGAGCCTGATTCCGAACAGCCCGCCGCCGGCACGGACGAACTGCCCAAGAAGATATTTCGAGGCAGGGGCGTTACAGCCAGCGAGCGCCTGTTGGCTGACCTGGGCGACCACGCATTCCTCGACCTCTGGTCATACCCGAACCTGTTCTATGAGAAGAAAACGGGCGGCAAAGGCGACGGCAAAGAGATGTGCGATATGCTCGTCGTCTGCGGCGACGACATCATTATCTTTAGCGACAAGGCCATCAAATGGCAGGACGACCGCCCGCTCGAGGTGGCATGGCCCCGCTTCTACCGGAATGCCATTGAAGAGGCTGTGAAGCAGATCAACGGCGCAGCGAACTGGATTGACCGCTTCCCGGACAAGATATTTACCGACCCGGCCTGCACGCAGAAGCTTCCGATTGAGCTGCCGCCAGTGGATACCCGGCGCATGCATGGCGTTGTCATCGCGACAGGCGCCCAGCTCGCCATCAAGCAGCATTACAATGACGACAGCGGCTCCTTCCCAATTGTACCGCACTTCAAAGGCAGAGACGCCATCGACTTCAGCCAGCCGAACTTCTTTCCATTTGGCATCGGCGACGTGAACCCTGACGGAATGTTCATTCACGTCTTCGACGACCTGTCCATCCGCCGGGTGATCGAGCATCTGGATACAATCACGGACTTCACGCAGTACCTTAACGAACGCGCTCGCTATCTCAGAACCGATAGGCTCGCCCTTGCCTATGGCGAAGAAGAGCTGCTTGCGTTGTATTTGGACTCCACTATGCGGAATAATGGTGTTCCGACGTTCGAGCTGCCCAGGCCGAAAGCGCTCAAAGACTATGTAAGGATTACGGCGCAGGGCGAGTGGCGGGCATACCTCATGTCGGACGCCTATTTCACGAAGAAGATGGCCGATGAGGTTTCCTACGTCTGGGACAAGCTCATCAAGTTATTCACCGAGAATATCCTTGGCGGCACCAGCGTTGAAATCCTCGACACGCCACCGGACACAGTCCTCGCCGAGCGCGGCCTTCGCTACATGGCGCTCGAAACCCGCTTCTTCCGGCGGATTCTCGGCCGCAGCATTGTTGAGCTGCTGCAACGCGCCCATCAGGGGAAGGAAATCAGGCACGCTCGCGGGATGCTCTCGACCAGTGGCAGCGCGACGCGAAGACAGGCTTATCTCTTTCTCTTTCTCGTCCTCGCCTATCCTGACAACCTGGAGAAAGGTGGCGAATTGCCCGGCGGCTATTCGCAATACCGGCGGACACGAGCCCAAATGCTTCAGGCATACTGCCTGGTGTTGTTGCACAAGCACCGAGACATCGACGTCGTCGTCGGCATCGCCGTGGACGCCCGCTGGACGGAAAAGGGGCATCAAGGTGGCTCGGAGGACTTGATGGCCGTGTCCATCGATGAGTGGACGGACGAACTCGTGGCCGACGCTCTGAAGGCACAGGAACAGTTTGACATATTCCGCGAAGACAAAATGCAATATTCACACATGCACGCGACGGACTATCCCAATAAGGCGGGCAGTGCGTCCAGGCAGAAGCGGACGAGCCGACACCGGAAGAAGAACAACCCGTTCCGGCCGCAGAAGGGCAAATAAAAAGCGCTCCGAAGAGCGCCAAATGCTTTGAGGACGTTGCCTCCCTGGGGTACACCGGCGGCGCCATCAGCCGACCGGCCACAGCCACCCTTGACCCGTAGCCCACGTCCGTAATGGGCTGATCGCGCCGGTTCGACCGTATGGCAGATACTGCCGGCCTGCTCCGATTAGCAGACATCAACAGACCTGCCCGACCAATCGGGTTCGGGCTGTCGACGTAATTCACCTGACTGCGCCGGGGGTGTCTGTTTGGGACAAAACCCGGACATGACGAGAGTCGTGAATGAGCCGTTGCAGTTGCCCGTTGGCGGCCCGGAGCCCGGCGCGCCGCCGTGCATGCGGCAGCGCTTTTTGCCGCGCACCGCCGGCGCGCGGCACGCGCTGCCGGAGCGGATTTTGGCGCCGCAGCGGGGGCTGGCCAGCATCGGGGCTGTCAGGCGGACGTGATCGCTCATGCCTGTGCTGTCGGCCGGGCGTCCGCGGGTTCGGCCTCCCGTTCGGAACGATCTGATATCGGGACCCGCCGCGCCGCCGTCACCGCGACCGCCGCGCGTTGGTCCGCGACCATCACGCGCGCATGCTGGGTGACGTTGCCGACAATGGCGTTGCCGCCATCCCCGACCGACACGTTCTGCACGGTGATGGCAGGTTCGCTTTTGTTGCGATAGCGGTTGAGCGCCTCGATCTGGGCCGGAAAGGTGCGGGCCAGCCTGCCCAAGGCGCGCCCGGCGCTGTCCTGCTGCGCGGCGTCTTGCGCGCTGGCGAGGCGATGGGCACACCGCATCGCCATCACGTGAACCGACACCATCTGCGCCACCAGCATCGCCTCGACGGGGTCCCTCGGCCTGATGCTCTTGATCATCGCAATCATGAAGGCGAGGTTGACCTCATCACACCTCTCGCCCTTGACGCTGGCCCTGACCAATTGCCGGAGGATGCCATGCATCGCATCGGGATCGGCGACCCCCAATGTCTCAGCCATCAGCCGTTCGCCGAGTTCGGGATCGGGATGGTCGATGCAAAATCCATGCGGCGAGAGTTTTATGCGCGGAACTGTGGCGCCCTTGGCCTGACGGGTTGCGGCTTGCGCCGCTCTCTTGTTGAGGTCTGGAACGGTGTTCACGTCGTTATCTCCTCGGGCACGCGCATCGTCGCGCGCGGCTCGGTCACGCGAGGCGAAGCTTCGCCGTGGCGAGCCGTGCAACTTCAATTGTGGTTGGGGATGTCTGCCTGCGCGCGCCGGACAGCCCCCTGCCGGGCAGGGTCATGGGCGTCTGACATTGGCGCGATGATGGAATATTGCACGTGATTTGCCCGACGTGTCAAAATGTTTTCGAAGGGTTGCGCAGGCCAGCGACCGCCGGGCTACTTTGCATGGGGTTGTTTTCGGGATTTTGCTTGGGAGCGAGCGCGCACCCGGCGCCGCCGCCTCGTTGGCGTGATCTCGCGGCGCTCGGCTTGTCGTTGCGCGATGCCACCGACGCGGACTGGCCGTTTCTGCAGGCCCCGTTCTAGCTAAGGCGCGCTGTGCGGTAGCACCGGATCAAGCTCCTCTTGCTCCAACCACTTGGCATCGTCGCGCTGGAGATATTCGACCAGGTCGGAGATGGCCGATTCCGTGGTTCCCACCTTAGGTCTGATGCGGTCGGGGGGAGGCTTTCCGAACCTCTCGGCGATATCAGGCGACATCAGATGGGGCGCCAAATCCCTTTCCACGGCCCTCTCGATGGTTCGAAATATCCACGTGCCGTCCGGATCGATATCCGACCAGTGGAAGAACGGGACATCCCGTGGCAACGCTGCCGCCAGCGTCCTCAGCGCCTCTTGCGTCGCCAACGATGGATATCCTCCGACGTAAACCGTGACGCCGGTCCGTTGCCGATCGGCTTCGATGATGTGACGGCTGAAGCTGGCAAAATTCTCGATCGTCAGGAGATACTGGGGCCGCTTGCGAAATCGCAAACGAGCGGCCTCGTCGGGGGGGATGCCGAAATACACCGGCGCAGCGGCCGAAAGCTCGGCCATGGCGAAGTCGATCTGGCCGGACAGCAATAGCGGCGGTGCGAACTTTTCCAGGCCAAGCGTGCGTAACGCATCCTTTGGTCGGGCGGCGGGCGGCAGCTCCATAGTCGAGCCCAGAAGCCTGACGACCGGCCCTTCCAGCTTTTCCAACGCCTTGCTGTCCCCGGCAATTCGACGCGAGAACGTTCGATAGTCGACGCCGCGATGCCGGCCTTGCAAAATCGCCTTGGCAAGCACGAACGCGGGCCGCAGTCGCTCAGTGTCTTCGCGCGAGAAACCTTGCCAGGACCGCCCTCGGGCCCACGCTGCCTGAAGCGACTTCACGGAACCTTCGAATTCGGAAGGTAGATCCAGGCCGTCCAACAGGTGGCCGCTGGCCGCATCCGCGAGTTCGGCTACCGGCCGACGCCCCAGCAAGGCGTAAAGACGCGCCGGTGTCTCAAGCCTGACGTGCGCGATCTGGTCGCTGTTGCGACCCCGACCCATCGCGATGCGGATGGCTCCCGTTCCTTCCGCCTCGCGAAGCGCCTTGCTGAAATTGTCGATCTGGCCGACGTCGGCGAACGCAGAATAGTCCGGATAGCCGATGGGACTTGCCGCACCTCCCTCGTGACGGTCGAGAAGATCGCCCATGAGCGCTCGCGCGTCTGTGAAACTCTTGGCCATCTACTCGGCAGCCATCTTTCTAAGCTCATCGTCAGTCATGAGATCCGGATCCATCGCACGCAGTTCCTGGCGCGCCCGCTCCTTGAGTTGCACCACCGTCGCCCGCGCGCTCTCACCGATGCGGTCGATCTCGACCACGGTATCGATGTGCTCGAGCACGGCGACACGTTTCTCGTTCGGCGCCGCGATGACGATCTGCAAGCCCAGCTTCTTGTAGAAGCTCATCATCTGACGCTGGTTCTTGCCATCCATCTTGGAGAAGGCCTCGTCAAATATCGCGAGCGCCATCCCCGAAGGACGGCGGCTGCCCGACTTGCCGCTGCCATAGACCGAGGCCAGCGACGCGCCGATGGCGACGTAGATCGGCACCTGCTGCTCCGCGCCGGAGCCGGTGCCGCGGCGGGTCTCCCACCGCGTGGTCCGGCCGCTGACGACGTCCTCCATGTGGATCTCGAACGTAAAGAAGTTGCGATAATCCTCGAACTCGCTGAAGTCCTTGTCGGGATCCTCGAGCAGGGCCTCGATATCCCGCAAGGTGTCGCGGTGAGGAAAATCCTCCGGCACCTGATCACCCCTGAACAGCAGATCGAGGGCGTCCGGCGAGGTCTTGCTGATCTCGATGATCCTGAGAATGGGCTGAAACTCCGCCAGCCGCGTGTGATGGAACGAGTATCTCTCATTGTGGAACGGATGATCCTTCAAGCCGTGGTTCATCGCGGTCAATTCGCGCTCCATCTTGCTGATCCGCGAGGTCAGCGCATTGATGAACTCCCCCCGCAGCAGCGTCGCCGCCTTGTCCGCGGCCTCGCGCGCCTGCCGCTCGTATCGCCGCAGCTCGTTGGTTTCCATGTCCTGGATCAACTGGTTCATCCACGGCCTGACCTCGCGCAGCGGCTCGCTTTCGGTCCCGACCTGCGACACCACCCCGAACTTGTCGAAGTAATCACCAAGCGCCTGCCGGACCTGGCGCTCGATCCGGATGCGATCGGCGTCGGCCCTGTCGGCGGCTTTCGCCGACTCGTCGGCGATGGCGCGATGGCGGTCAGCGTTTGATCGCCCCGTGAGAGCATCGAAGCGAGCACGGTAGGCTGCACGGCCGGACACGCGATCGTAGAGAAACAGGATCTTCCGATACAGTGACCAGGCATTCTGTGCGCCGAGCTTCGAGCCGGGAACGGCCTCGCCGCCCTCGATCGTGTGCCGGGCCGCTCCAGCCGCCACCAGATGTCTCTGAAAGACGGTCTGCTGCACCTTGCGCTGCTCCAGACGGTTGGTGCGCAGCTCCCGCTGCACCTGCCGCTTGCTGCGCAGGCCGCCATCGCCCTTGCCGTCGAGCGCCGCGATGCGCTGTTCGAGTTCGGTCTTCTCCTGAGCCGATCTGGCGAACTCCTCGACGATCGACTGGAACGTCGGCGTCGTGTCGCCGAACAAACGGCACAGCGCGGCATACGCCGTATCGGCAAGCCGCGCCGCGGCGTCCGATTTGACGGAGGTCTCGGCCAGCTGATCGGCCTGGTCAGCCAGCTCGCGCAGCGCCTGCATCTGCGCGGATTTACCGATCTTGAAGGTCGAGGGCTCCGCTGCCCGATGGGTCCGCACCAGCCCGTCGTCGTACAGGCCGTCCTTCATGATGGCCCGGCCCGGCTCGTTGAACTGATCGATGGTTTCGGCCAGCCGGACCGATCCGTACCGTCTGACGATAAAGGCCAGCGCGTCGGAATCGTCGGACACGAACAGCGAGGGAAACGTACCGGGTTGCGGCGGCGCCCGCAGCGGATCGAGCTTGTTCAGGCTCACCAGCGACGCTCCGCGGAAGTCGCGCCGCCCCTCCTTGAACAGGGCGGTCGCGCGCGCAATGTCGGATCGGTCGACGAACACCGCCTCGCGATCGCGGCCAAGAAGGCCTTCGGCCGCCGCCGTCCATGCCGGATCCGAGATCTCGACGAGATCGCAGAGCACGCGGGGCGCCATCCCCCCCTGCCGCAGCTTGGCGCAGAGGTGCAGGGTCGGATCCGCGAGATGCACGCCGCCGCCACCACTGGAATGTTGCCGAAGACGCTCCTTCAGCAGCTGGGCCTTTGACTTTTCCTCCTCCGCCTGACGAATCAGACGCCGCCGCGCGTCATCGACCTGGTCCAGCAGGCGGCGATCGACCGCCAGCAGCTTCGATTCCGCCGCCACAACGGCAGCCGTCGATCTATCGATCGCGGTGTCTTTCGCGGCGGAAGTGAGGGCGGCGATCGCGGGGATGCACGGGTCGAAGCCGAACCCCACCATCGCGCTGAGCGGCTGCAGCGCCTTGACCTGCTCAAGCCTGCGCTCGAATTCGCCGACCGCACGCTGCGCCGCCTGCGCCGTCGAGGTGAGCGACTGCAGCAGCGAGTTGCGACCGGTGTTCGCGTCATGCTCGGCGATCGCGATGTCGAGCCGCCTGATTTCGGCGTCGATGCCCTCCAGCTCTTCGCCGAGGAAGTCGAGTTCGGCCCTGGCGGCCTCCTGCTTTGCCGTTTCATCGGCCAGCTTGCGGACCTGGGCATCATAGGCATCGCGCGCGGCGAGCGCGCCACCCCGCTTGGCGATCCACTGCTCCAACGCCTTCTTCTCGTGCGCCGAGGCCAGTTCATCGATGACCGCCCGCAACGCCACCAGCGCCTCGAGCTTCTCGCGCATGGTCTTGATGGTGTCGTTGATGTTGCGGTAGGTCCGGATCGACTCCCGCAATTCGCCGACCCTCATGTTGTTCTTTTCGAGAATGTAGTTGCGGACGAATTCCGTCGCGGTCTGATCGTGATCGAGCGTCATCGCGTTCACGACCGCCTTCTGCAGCGAATTCGCGTTCTGCTCTCCCACGACAGACGCATGCGGAACGAGCTTGCGCATGTACTCGCGGACATAGTCGATGGCCTTGTCGCGGTGGTTGACGAAATTCTCGCGTCCAACCAACGCAACGATCCGATTGCGGGCGTCGTCCCATTCGGCCGGATACCGCTTGCCGTCGCGCAATTCGATGAAATCGTTTGCGGTCAGGATCCTTCCCGTCACCACGAAGCGGCCGAGGATGGTTTCGTTGGTTTCGGAACGGCGGGCCTCGATCGCCATGCCGATCGTAACCGGCGGGCGCTTGCCCTCCTGGTCGACGAAACCGAGGCAGATGTAGGTCCGGGCCTGCTCGCGCTTGCGCTGGTCTTCGCCCAGCGCGCCCAGGCAGTAGTCGACCACGCTGCGCTTCGAGGCGCTTCGGCTCTTGCCCTTGTCGCTTGCCACGGCGTTGAGGCGCTGCACATTGCGATTGCCGCCGGTGAGAACCACCTGAGCCATGTCGAGAATGGTGGACTTGCCGGAGCGATTTTCTCCGAACACGCCGGCATGTCCGGTCAGCTCGATATCCTCGACATCGAACAGGTGCCAATTGACCATGGCGATATGGCGCAGCTCCATCATGCCTCGTCTCCGCCCGTGGCGGGCACGCCGACCTCCTGGGACCGCACGAAGCGCTCGATCCGTGATAGCGCATCGGAACCGCTGATCAGCTTGACCATCGGCCGTATCGCGACTTCGATGTCCTGGGCCTCGCTGTCGAACTCTCCGATATCAACCAGACTGCGTTGCGACGCCTCCTTCAGGATATCGCGAAACCTCGGCAACGACATCGCGTTCGATCCGTTGGCCTGGACCATGTCCTTGTAGCGATCGAACAGCGTGTTCAGCGTGGTGAGCACGATCGCCCGGTCTTCGACAGCTCCGACGTTGACCTCGTCCTGCCAGTGGGCGGCCAGCACGAGAATCACGATCGTTTCGTCGAGCTTCATTCTGGGCAATGGCACGTCTTCGCCGAGCGCGGTTATTCCGGCCCACTGCGCTTCGCTGTCGCGATGGACGCGGTAGCCGCAGCTGTCGAAAAATTCGTCGATCAGCGACCTGAAGCGGCTGTCCATGATGACGTTGTAGACGGTCGCCGTTCTCGCATCGCCGGCGAAAATGAACTGGCGCCGCAACAGGAAATGCAGCGCCTTTCTGAGATCGCTGGCTTTCTCGGCGCCGACCGAGCGCTCGATGGCTTCGAATTCACTGAGCATGGTGACGCCTCGCTGCGGTTGCCGGGTGCCTCGTCACAATGAAATTGGCGCAGCGCAGCCACTCGCTGTCATGCGGCGGCAGGTGCGGCGCAAACTCGAGATCGAAGGACTGGGCGATCTCGGACGGTACCTCCTTGGTGAGCGCAAACCGGCGCGCGGCGTCGAACGCGAGAAAATCGTCCACCGTCTGCGGGATGATGAAGCGCGCCTCGCGGGTGCCGGCGGTCGGCACCTGACGTTCGAGAAAACGCCTGATGTCGGCCGGCGCGGGCGCGATTCGCGCGATATATTGTAGCCGAAGCTGCTTGCGGATCTCATAGAGCGGATCGGTCGGACGGTCTCCCAGCGCCTGCTGCTCCACCGACCGGCGCGGCTCGCGGCTTGGCGCATGATGGAATTCCGACCACGGCGACCTCAGCGGCTCCAGGCTCCATTCGATCCTCGCATTCGGATGCCTGCCGCGACTGATGAGTCCATCGAGCCGGCGCACCAGATCGCCCGCCCGCCCGACAAGACCGTGGCCGCCGCGCTCGGCATATCTGATCGTGTTCCGCACCCGCGCCTCGAGCTGGCGGCGAAACAGTTCGATCCGCTCGAACATCTCGCCGATCTGGCCGAACGTACTTTCGATCGCCAGGAGGTCGCCCTCGACGTCGAGGGCGGCCTCCCGCATCGACGGCGAAATGCTGGCGGCGACGTATTCCTCCGACAGCACCTGCATGGTCGGCGGCGAATGCGCAATGCGCCGCGCCAGATCGACGATGGCGTCGCGAAAGCGGTAGGGATGGTTGAAGGTCAGGATCGATTCGAAATCACGCAACAGGAGCTGTTCGACGAACTGCTCGAAAAAGGCCTCGAGCCGATCTCCCACCGTCTTGGAGTCCATGACGGTCCGGCGAATGCGCTTGAGATCGGAAAGAATGGCCCTCAGGCTTTTGGTGAACTGGTCGACCTGGTTGCGCGCTTCGCGGAGCGCGAGCGCGACCTCGCGCTGCTTGCGGTCGACCACTTGAGGCGTGAGCTTTTCCACCGCTTCGAGATTCAGGCGGATGGTGACGATGAGGCCGCCGAACCGCTGGGAGACGTCCCTGTTCAGGCTGGCCAGGCGCTGGATCACCAAGAGCGGCCCCATCGACATGTCGACGGTGACGCGCAGGCCGTACTCCTCCTCCTCGAGCCAGCCCCACCCGATCAGCCGTCCATAGAGCTGCCGCGCGATCAGGAGCGCCTTGTCCCCTTCTTCCGTCGTGTTCGTGCCGGCGCGTTTGATGCGCCGGCGGCCGGCCGAAATGACCTCGGGCAACGGCTCGCCGAAGTCGTCGTTCTCGCTCCAGAGCGACGGATTGGCCCGCATGACGTCGTAGATCGCGTGCGTGACCTCCTGCGGAGTCGGGAATGCGGGAGCGCCGTTGAAGAAGCGCTCGTACAGATCCAGCAACGCCGCAGCATAAAGATGTTTGTGTTCTCGCGAAAACGCCAGGAACACATCGTCATGAAGGTATCTGAATAGCAACGTCCGCTCCTCGCGACCGGAACGCGACAAACCCAATGAATGCAGGCCGATGCCGCATCGCAACCGTTCCCTTTCCGTTCAGGTTAGGGCGATCAATTGCGGTTGTCCATGGTTCCGACGGCCCATTTAACCGGTTATGCCCACAACACGACGGTTCCGAGCCGGGAACTTTGCCCCGGCCCGAGGCTTGATCGCCGTTCGAATCGCCGCGCGGCAGCAGCTAGCCCGGCGGATTGAACGTGCGCGCAAAATAGACCGGCGATTTGGACGTCTTCAGCCGGTAAAGCAACGCCGGGCGGTTAGGTCCCTTGCGCATCTTGGCGATCGGCTCGATCAGGTCGGTGGCCAGGATCCGCGTCCGAAAGGAGCTCTTCTCGAGCGGGCGATCGAGCACGATCTCATAGACCCGTTGCAGGTCCGGCAGCGTGAACTCCGGCGGCATCAGATAGGCTGGCAGCGACGTATATTCGACCTTGGCGCGCAGCCGCTGGATCGCCGTGTCCAGAATGTCGTCGTGGTCGAAGGCGAGCTTCGGTTTGACCTTGCCGGCGAAAATCGCAAACCACCGCGCGTCGGCGGCATAGGTTTTCACGGCCGGCACCAGCGCGAAATAGGCGTGCGTCGCCGACCAGCCGCGCGGATCGCGCGTCGCGCTCCCCCAGCTTCCCAATTGTTCGAGATAAGGGCTTGCGATTTCGGTCTTTTCCTCGAGCTTGCGCATCGCACAAGCCGCGAGATCTCGGTCCTTGTCGACGTCGACGAAGCCGCCCGGCAGCGCCCAGACGCCGGGAAACGGTTCGCCGTCGCCTTCGGGCCGCTGAACCAGCAAGACGTGAAGCGTGTCGTCCCTGACCGCAAAGATGACGACGTCGACCGTCGTCAGCGGCCGCGGAAAGTCCAGCTTCGGCGCGCCTTCCCCGGCATTCTCGCGTGTCTCGCCCATCGCCATGAACCCTTTCGCCTCTCCCCTTGACAATAGCACACTTAGTTGTACTGTCCAACTTACTTAGTGGTCTAGACACACTTATTGAGGAGGCTCTCATGTTCGGATTTCGCTTCGTCAAGGCCCAGCCCACCACCTACCTGATGAGATACCGCGCCGGCGCGGTGACCCGGCAGGGCGCCGGCCTCTCCACGCTGTATTACGCCCCGGTGACCTCGCTGGTCGCCGTTCCGATCGGTAGCCGGGACGCCGCCTTCATCTTCCAGCAGATCGCCCGCGACTTTCAGGCCCTCACCATCCAGGGCCACATCACCTATCGCATCAGCGACCCCGCCAAGGCCGCCGCCATGCTCAACTTCACCCTGAAGGCCGACGGCAAGACCTACGAATCCGATGACCCCGAGAAGCTGCCGCAGCGCATCCTCGGCACGGTCGAGGTGCTGGCCCAGCAAGCGGTGAAGGAACTGACCCTGAAGGACGCGCTGCGCGCCTCCGACCGCATCGCCGAGCTGATCGCTGACGGTTTGCGCGGCCGCGCCGACATTGCCTCCCTTGGGCTGGAAATCCTCGGGGTGTCGATCCGCGGCATCAAGCCCACGCCCGACACCGCAAAAGCCCTGGAAGCGGAGGCGCGCGAGGCGATCCTGAAGAACGCCGACGAGGCGATCTTCGCGCGGCGCAATTTCGCCGTCGAGCAGGAACGGGCCATCCGCGAGAGCGAGCTCGACACCGAGATCGCGGTCGAGCAGAAGAAGCGCGCGATCCGCGAGACCCAGATGGATGCCGAAGCAAGCGTGGTGGCAAAGCAGAATGAGCTACGGGAAGCCGGCATGATCGCCGACATCGCGCTCGAGGGCAAGCGCCAGGACTTCGTCGCGCTCAACGCCGAGAACACGCGCACGCTTGCGGACGCCGAAGCCTACCGGGTCGGCGCGCTGATGAAGATCTTCGAGGGTGTCGACACCCGCGTGATCCAGGCGCTTGCCTCTGCGGGCATGCAGCCCGGGCAGTTGATCGCGCAAGCCTTCACCGGCATTGCGGAAAGGGCCGAGCGGATCGGACAGCTCAACGTCTCGCCCGATCTGTTGCAGACGCTGCTGGAGAAACCGAAGCTTGCGGAGGCCTCCCATGCCCGCCGGCAATGAGCGCAAGGTGGTCCTGGTCACACGCAAGACCAGGCTTGAGGACCTGATCGCCAAATATTTGACCGCGGCGCAGGCGCGCTTCTATGTCGAACACCTCGGGGCCGACTTCTCCGACTATCAGCGCGAGCACGATGTCTATCTGGAGCAGCAGCACCTGACCTTGCAGACCCTGGAACAATGGGGCCGTTATCAGGTCATCGAGCGGAGTTTTCTGCCGAACTTCATCTTCGGCCCCTCCGACATCGTGGTCGCGCTCGGCCAGGACGGCGTGGTCGCCAACACCATGAAATATCTCGACGGCCATCCCTTGATCGGGCTCAACCCCGATGCGCGGCGCTATGACGGCATCCTGCTTCCCTTCGGCGCGGGCGACCTTCCCGCGCTGCTGCGCGCCGTCGCATCCGGCAAACGTCCGTTCAAGTCCGTGACCATGGCCAAGGCAACGCTTGCCAACGGCCAGGTGCTGCATGCCGTCAACGACCTCTTCATCGGTGCCCGCTCTCATACCTCCGCGGTCTATGAGATCAGCGCCGGCGAGCAAAGGGAGACCCAGTCATCGAGCGGCCTCATCGTCTCCACCGGCCTTGGCTCGACGGCCTGGTTCAAGAGCATCGTCACCGGATCGCTTGCGATTGCCGGCGCGCTCAGTCGCCAGCCCGACGCCGCCCCCTGTTCACCCCTGCCCTATTCGGCCCAGCCTTATTCACCCCAGCCTTGGGACAGCAGCGAATTGCAGTTCGCGGTGCGCGAGCCGTTTCCGAGCCGCACCTCGCAAACCAATCTCGTCTACGGCCGGCTGACGACATCCCAACGCCTCAGCGTCCGCTCGCTGATGCCGGAGAACGGCGTCATCTTCAGCGACGGCATCGAGGCCGACCGCCTCGACTTCAATTCGGGCACCGAGGCGCAGATCACGGTGGCGGATCGCGTGGGCCGGCTGGTCGTTTGAACGCGGCATCGGCGGTGAGCCAGCGATCTTGCCGCAATGTTGGCTCCGCTCCGATAGCGATCAAAGCGACGCGGGCAGCAGATAACATCCCCGTGTGTCCTGTGCCGGCCAGCGTCGCAAACGGAGTCGGCGGAGTGCCGAAGGCCCCAGGCCGTGCTCACCAGGAATAACGGACCACGCCCTTGCCGCCGTAGCTCCTGGTGACGTTGGAAAACTCGCCGTCGAAGGTCGCTGCCGCCGACCAGCCGTTCAGCCATCTCATCTCGGCGGATGCGGTGACCAGCGCCGTGTCCGCCGCCTGCGCCGCGCCGTTGACCACGAAGCTCGCGCCGGGCAGCGTCTGGAACGTCGCCGCAAGCATGCGGTCGGTGTTGAAGTCATGCGCCCAGGCGGCGCGGCCGCGCAGGGTGAGGATGCCATCCTGCATCGCAAAGGACTTGTCCGAACGCAAACCGAGTTCGCTGCGCGAGGCCGTGACGCTTCTGGCGCCGTAAGCCAGCGCAAACGTGTTGGCGCCGACCACCGCCTGCTCGGCATAGGCCGGCAGATCGAAGGTGGTGAACTGGCCGGCAGCATAGGGCGTGAGGCCGATCGCCAGGCCCGGCGTCACAAAACGATAGCCGCCCTCGACGCGACCGGACCAGGCATTGGCGTTGAACTGCGCGCGCAACTGATCGATACCGGCTACCGTCACGGTGCGATTGGTGGTGATGTCCTGCCAGCCATAGGCGAGCGCGCCGGAGACATAAGCCGCACCGGCATTGTGACGGACGAAGGCGCCGGCCTGGAACAGGTCGGAGCGACCCGAACCCTGCGCATTCGCGACGCTGAAATTGGTGCCGCCGCCGGCGAGCGCGAAGCCGGCGAGAGTGTCCGGCGAAAACCGATAATCAGCGCCGACCGCCGTGCCGAAGAGGCTGCTGGTGGTGCTGTTGGAGCCGAGCGCCGCATTGCCGTCCGATGTCTGCGAGCCGCCGAAGCCGGCCGCCCACACGCTCCAGCGCCGCGCAAAGGGATTTGCCGCGACGGGCGCCTTGGTCAGCATCGCATAGGCGTCGCGCTCGGAGGCGTTGCGCGTGCGCCCGGTCGAGGCATAGGCGCTGGCGTCGTCGTCCTCGCCTGCAAATGCGGTGGCGCCAGTGCCAGGCGTCGCAGCGTCGCCGCGACCGGCGATGGAAGGATCGGTCAGCACGCCCATGAATTGCGTCATCGCGTTGAAAGTGGTCTGCTGCGAGCCGGTCGCCGTCTCGCCGGAGATCTGGGTCAGGCCCGACGGTGTCAGCCCGCCGAATACCAGCGGGATGCTTCCGTTGCTGTTGAAGAAACCGATGATCGCGTTGCCCACATTGGTCTGGTTGTTGCTGAGACCGCTCGTCGACGGCAGGGCCAGGACGAGGTTCAGAAAGGCGTTGTTGGCGTCGTACGCCAGGGTGGTCGTGAAGCCGGACGGCAGGTTGGTGTTCACCACGGTCCCGAAGCTGCCGGCGATGCCGCCGGTCGTGTGCAGAATGAGATATTGCTTGGCCACATAGCTTCCGGCCGCGAAGCTCGCAGTGACGGTTGCACCGCCGAGCGTGGCGCTGGTGGCGTTCACGAGCGAGGCGGTGACCGGATTGATCTGCACGAGGTAGGCCGCGCCGGACTGGAACGCGAGGCTGCCCTGCACCGTCAACGTCGTGCCGGCGACTCCGGAGCCCGGCGCCAGCGTGCCGCCATTACCGACCGTGACCGACCGGGTCGTGCCGGTGCCGCCAAGAACGCCGCCGCCATTGACCGTGGTCGCGGAATTGACCAGCACCCCGTTGATAAGCAAGGTGCCGGCACTCACCGTCGTCGCGCCGCTGTAGCTGTTGGTACCGGCCAACGCGAAGATGCCCGCACCGGTCTTTGCGATGCCACCTTCGCCCGCGATGTTTCCCTGCGTGGTCTGCGTGCTGCCGCCAAACGTGCTGGCACCGGCGTCGATCTGGAACGTCACCACCTGCGTGGCGCCGTTGATGTAGATATCCTGGCCTTTGGACGCCGCGGGAGATCCGCCGGTGCCGGCCTGCGTGGAGTTGCCGCTGAAGTTGGTCGAGGTCTTCACCGTCAACGTGGCGCCGTCCATAACGAACACGGCGCCGCCATACCCCGTGCCGCCGGTGCCCGGACCGTTATTGCCGTTGCCACCCTGGCCAGCGCCAAAACCGCCCAGACCGCCGGCTCCGTTTCCTCCGGTGCCGCCAATGCCGCCACCACCACCGCCACTCCCAAAGCCGCCGTTTCCTCCGGTGCCGCCGCCATGCGTACCGGTCGCCGCGCCACCGCCGCCACCACCGCCCCCGGTGCCGCCATTGCCGCCAGTGCCGCCATTGTTGGTGTTCACACCACCGCCTGTGCCGGCGGTGCCTCCGCTCCCTGGAAAGAGCGTCGCGGACGCACCAACGCCGCCCGCCCCGCCGGTGCCGCTACCGCCTGGGGGCGTGCCGCCGGTGACGCCGTTCAGGCCGCCACCGCCGGCACCACCCGAATGAGCCCCGGCCGTACCGCCATTGCCACCGACCGCAGCATTGTTGGTGAAGGAGACGCCGTCGATCGTCACATTGGCGCCGGCGGCGACAAACAGACCGCCGCCCGCCCCGAGACCGCCGCCGCCGCCGCCATCGCCGTTACCGCCGCCATTGCCGCCGCGCGCACGCATGGCGTTGATCACCAGATTGGAGATGGTGACCGTCGGCGCGTTGGCGCCGCTGATTTCGATGCCCTGAAAGTTCGATGCGCCGTTAAGGGTGTTGTTGTTGCCGGTGATATTGATCGTGACATTGCTGGCGGTGGTCGCCAATGGCGTCAACGAACTCGCCAGCGTGAAGCCACCGGTAAAATTGATGCTGACAGTCGTGTTGTTGCCGGCCGCGGCCACCGCAACGACGGCGGCATTCCAATCGGCCTGGGACGCGACATCGAGCGCATTCGCGTTCGTCGCGGCCGCGATCAACGCGGTGCTGGCGAGCAGGGCCAACCGGGACCCGCGCCACGACCATCGGCGCGGTTGGCGCAGGACCTCATGCTTCGCGACGTCAGGGCGCATCTCAACGCACCGAGCAAAACGCCGGCGTCGCCGCAAGCGCGACAGACAGCGAACTCCCCACGCTGCATCGATTCACGTTGATGGCGGTACCGCGGATCGCGCGGCCGCAAAGGTTCGACACCATCACTGCCTCAAAAAAGAGATGATCGGCACCTTCGCCGAATCTGAAACGAATGAACGCAACAGCCGAATCCGGAACAAATAAACGCTACAGTTGCAGAAACGAAAGTTCACGCACGAAGCCATTATCTCCAGGCTTATTTCGGCGTGCTGTGGCAGCAGAGCTACAATGCATGGGGTCGACGCCGGTACCGCGGTGCGCGAGTGGTGCCGAGATACTGAACGCGCCGCTCTGAAGCTCCTGCGCGGCGCGGGTCACGCAAAATGGAATCCCGCCGCTCATCCCAACTCAAAGGCAATGTGATTGCCGCAGTCTCTCACAAAGCAATCTCACTGCGCAGGGTCTGATCGGACCGTCGGTCTCGTGGTGAGTAGATTAGTTCGCCCCTCAAACCGAGCGCCTGGCTGGACATCTCGCGCAACTCGCGGGAGAGAACATTTCGACAGCGACCAAACGCGCCACCGAGAAGCGTTTGCGCCGTCTTGGCGGGGAGCGCAGCAAGACGTCGCGATGAGCCACTCGCTATTCACCGCTGTGATCGGATTGTTACTCGGCCGCCGCTGCTTCGGCGGACGAAAGCGACGTCGAGACCGCTTCCTGCCGGGTCTCGCGACTGTGACCGGCCTTCGAAACCGTGACGTCGGCATCAAACCGGACGCGATAGACCTGCAGATTTTCCATGACCCGCTGGACGTAGTTGCGGGTTTCGGCAAGCGGAATGCGTTCAACCCAATCGACCGCGTCCACGTTCGGATCGCGCGGATCGCCGTGCTGCTTCACCCATTCGCGGACGCGGCCGCGGCCGGCGTTATAGCCGGCGAATGTCATGATGTGACAGCCGCGATATTCACTCAATAGCGCGCTGAGTTCGGCGGCCCCCATCTGGGTGTTGTAGACGGGATCGGAGACCATCCGATCCCAATCGTAGGTGACGCCGAACCTCTTGGCGGTATCGCGCCCGGCTTCCGGCGTGACCTGCATCAGGCCGACCGCGTTTGCCGACGACTTGTCGCGCTGATCGAACGCGCTTTCGGTGCGTGCCACCGAATAGATGATGCTGGGGGCGATTGCCGGGCCGATCGGGCTGTGCTGCGGGATGCCGATGGTCGGGAAGGCATAAAGGTCCAACGCCAGGCCGCGGGCGAGCGCCGTCTTCCCGATCTCCAGGGTGGCGTGCGCGTCACCCTTTTGCACGGTCAATTCGCCGAGCGCCGCCAGCCCAGCAGCGTCGCCCCCCTCACCGGCGAGATCCGCCACAAAACTGCGGACGGTATCACGCTCCCCGAGCGCATAGAGCATCTCGGCGGCGCGCACGCGCTGGTCGAAAAGCGCAAGACCGCCGTCCGAATCCTGCTTTGGCGGTTTTCGCAGCTCGATCGTCTCGAGGCCTAATCTCGCACGCGCCAATTGCCCGTAATAGGCGGTGCCATACTGTGCGGCCGCCTCATACTCGGCGCGCAACGCCTCGGTGTCGCCGACGGCCTCGGCGGCGCGACCTCGCCAGTAATGCGCTCTCGCGAGCACGATCGGATTGGCCGACCCATCGTCGATGTGCGCGAATTGGGCACGCGCGGTCGCGGGTTCGCCGAGATAACGCAGCGCGATCCAGCCGGACATGAAATAAAAGTCTGCGCGGTAGTATTCGTTTGCCGGCAGCGCGGCCTCGCGCACGATCTGATACGCAGCCTGGAACCTGCTCAAATCGAGCAGCTTGCGCGCGAGAGCACGCCGTTGGCGCCACCATTCGTCGGTGTCCTGACGCGCCATGGTATCTGTCGCCGCCGCCAGCATCAGACGCGCGGCGTCCTCGATCCGATCGTGACGCAGCATCCAGTGAATACGGCAAAGCGTGTAGCCCAGATCCTGGCGGGCCTCGGTCGCGACCCCATCGAGCAGGTCGAGCGCCTTGTCCTCATTCCCCGCGACAGCAGAGCAGGCCTTCACGATCGAAACGTCGTCGCTGCCAAGGCGATGCGCCGCGCGCATCGCTCCGGAAAAATCCTTGGCGCCGATGCGCTTGTCCATGCGTGCCCGATGGTCGTCGCGGGTGAGCAGGTCGTGGAATGCGTCGAACGCCTCGGCTTCGGCGCGCTCCGGCAATTCCTCCGTCCGCCAGGCTTCGCGAACCCACCGCGCCGCGCCGTCGCGATCCCCTTCGGCAAGAAGCAGCCGCGCGAGAGCGAAGCGGCCCTTGGCGCTTACCGGCTGATCGCCGGTAAAGCCGTGAACCGTCGTTGCATCGCTCTGCTCCTGCCACAGACGTGCCTCAGCCCGCCGGCGCATGAGACCCATGCTCGGCCAGCCCGGGTTATCCGCAATGAAAGCCGCGTAGCGGTTGAATTTCGCGTCGGAGTCCGGGTGGCGCAGCAGGAACCATTCGACGAGCTTTTGGGCCGCCGGATCGCCGATCGTCTTCTCGAGTATGCTGGCCTCGCCAATCTTTGACTCGCGCGCCAGATCGATCGCCTGCCTGACCACCGCGAGATCGCCGGTCAACTGGGGCGCCGCAGCCTGAGAGGGTTCGTCAAGAGGTGCTGCCGGCTTGTGCCGCGCCTTCGCGACATGCTGCACATGCTTGCCCTTCTCGTGGTTGTCCTTCTTGAGCGCGGCGTGACGTTGCTGACCCGGCTTGCTCGCCGCATCCGCTTTCTTGGCATGCTCGATCTGCTTGGGACGGGCGAGCGCCGTGGCATCGCTCGAAAACGCGACGACGATCGCCAAGGCAAAGCAACAAGGCAGCGGCCGGTAACGCTGGTTCATGCCGTGATCTCCCCCCGCGATCCAATGGCATAAACCATTGAGATCGCACGATCCTTGCGGTTCGAACTGTACCGACGGTAGCACATTGCCCATCCACAACTGTAGCGTTTTGGCAACATCGCGAGGGAAATGCGCGGCAGCGTGGAACTTGGAATGTGGCAGCAACGCGCGGTTGTCCGCGAAACCCTGCAGTAGCACGACACGTTCGCGCCGAGATATCTGTCGTCTTTCAACGTCGCAGCCTTGGCGGAAGCGACGCGGCGGGTGATTTAGGGGTCTTTTCCCGCCGCCAGTTCCCGTGCCTGGGCGATCCATTTTTCGCGGTGGATACGACCCGAGAACGCCAGGTAGCTGCCGACCCATTTGACGTTTTCATCGCTCCAGGCCGCAATCTGTGAGAAGTGCCAGATCCCAAGCTTGTGAAGCCTGCCCTCGTTCTGTGGACCAATGCCGCGGATTCGCTTGAGGTTGTCCGCCTGGCCGATGGCCCGCGCGAGACCGTAGGGCCGCCGGCCCGGATGCTTGCCCTCGCCATCGACAGCCGCGGCCGGTTCCGGAAGACTCTTGCCAAATATCTCGGCCGCAGCCGGATCGAGCGGCTCGTCGGCCTTGTCGTCGACAACAAGGCTGCCGGATTTTACGGCCAACGAATGCTCGGTGTCGCCGCCGGAGGCGAGCAATTTGGCCTGCGCAATCCAGTGTTCGCGTTCGATCCTCCCGGGAAAGGCCATGTGGTGGCCGACCCAGACCGCCTCGTCTGGCGTCCAGTCCGCGATCTGGCGCAATTTATAGATGCCAAGCGCATGGCAGGCTTTCTCATTCTTGGGCCCGATGCCCTTGATGAGTTTGAGATCATCGGCCTCGTCGTCTGCCGCAATGCCCGGGGGCTTGCTGCCGGGATGAAGCGTACCCTCGTCTGCCCGCGCCGCTGTTGCGGCGACATGGTCGTCCTTCGCGGCCTTCGCGGCCGCCGTCGCATGGGCTTCCTCGGCGGCTTTCGCATCAGTGGCGATCCGGGCATCTTCCACGGCCTTGGCCGCCACGCGCGCCTCCTCAGCGGCTTTCGCCTCTGCGGCTATCCGAGCATCTCGCGCGGCCTTGGCAGCCGCCGCCAACCGCGCGTCCTCGGCGGCCTTCGCCGCGGCGGCAATCCGAGCATCTTCGACCGCCTTGGTCGCTGCAGCCAGCCTCGCCTCCTCGGCGGCTTTCACCTCTGCGGCGGTCCGAGCATCTTGCGCGGCCTTCGCAGCCGCCGCCAGGCGCGCCTCCTCGGCAGCTCTCACCTCTGCGGCCATCCTGGCATCTGCCGCAGCCTTGGCGGCCGCCGCTGCCAAGCGCGCCGCCTCGACGGCCTTGGCCTCATTGGCCAGTTGTTCGTCCTTTGCGGCCTTGGCGGCCGCCGCCGCACGCATGACCTCGACGGCTTTTGCTTCGACGGCAACGCGGGCATCTTCCGCGGCCTTCACCGCTGCATCGCGCGCCTCCTCGGCGGCTTTCGCTGCGGCGGCAGCCTCTGCTTCGTCAACCGCCTTGGCCGACGCAGCTTCATCCTGGACCGACTTGACGGCGGCTTTCGCGCGTGCAGCCAGCGCACTGCTCTCCGGTCGGGCGCTGCCGAGGAGTGCAGCGCTCGCCGGCTTCGTGCGCGATGTCGCGACACGCAGCGAGGCCGCCAACAGTCCGCCGACTGCATACCAGAACGAGAGCAACAGAAGTGTCTCGAGATAAAGGCCGGCGCGCTGCGGCAGCCAATCGAAAACGGCAACGACCAGACCAGCGATGAAGGCGCCCGCACCCCAACCCAGCAGCAGACGACCAATGCCTCCTTTCGGGGTGCGCCGCCACGGCAGCCAGTAACCAACGACGGCGCCCGCGAGCAGCGCTACAACGAGCCACATCCAATAGGTGGCGATGAGATATTGCATGACGGCTTCCACCTCTACTTGACTTCAAATTCGATGCGGCGATTTTGAGCCCGTCCCTCTTCGGTATCGTTCGATGCGATCGGATGCGTCTGGCCGTATCCGATGGCCGTCACGCGCTCGGCGGCAATCCCCGCGTTCTTGAGATACTCAACCACGGCCTCGGCGCGCCGACGCGACAGCTCCATGTTGGTATCATCGCTGCCAACCGAATCCGTATGCCCCGATATTTCGATCTGGGCGTCGGCGCAGCGCATCGCGATCGCCGTCAAATTGTCGAGCACCGCGTCGGAGTCATGTTGAATGGACGCCCGCCCGGTCTCGAACAGGATCTTGCCCTGACCGAGAATCTCGGCAAACAAGGGCTGACAATCGGCGGCCGGGACAGGCGCGCCTGCAGCGGCGATACCGATGGTCGCCAGCGCCTTGTAATCGGAAGGAACCGCGGCGGTAAGCTCGCCTGGAATGTCAGAGGCCGCCTTGGCATAGAGCGCGTCGCCCTTGACGTCGACATCCATGTCCGACACCGTGCCGACCCCTGACTCAAGCCGCGACATCTGCAGCAGCATGGCGGATGCGGCCGCGACGAAATCCTTGGGCGCGCCTTTGCCAAGCGCAAGCTCGTCACTCACCTTGGACTTGAAGAAACGCCTGTGAACGGCGGCAAGCAGATCCTGATGCGCCTGTTCATCCGGATAATGGCCGGTCAGTTTGACAGCACCCTCGCTCTTGGCCGCATTGAAGATGTAGGGCGTGATTTCATCGGATGAGATCTCGACCTTCGCAACGGTGGCTCCCGCCGGCAAATGCCGCGCCGCGGCAAGGGCGGCCCGATAGACCGCCGCCGTAGGTGCGCGCCCGGCGATGGAATATGCCATGTCGGACAGGGAGATCTCGGCGTCCGCCAACTTGCCTGCTTCGGCCAGGCCATAGGGCGCGATGGTCTCAAATCCATCCGGCGCACCTTGCGCGTAGGTCATTTCATCGACGACGGTGACACCGGGGGCCGACGCTTTCGCAGCCCGCAGAAGTCTTGTGCGCGCTGCAGGATGCGGCACGTTGCCGGAAAGGACCAGTCTGTCGCCGTCCCGCTTGGCATCGAACCGGTATGGTCTGGCGACCGGAACGACGCTGACGGCGACGTCAACCAACCGCACGCCCGGAGTGCCAAGCGCAGCATCGCGCGCATCGTCGCCCCCCTGGGCGCTAAACGCCAGACCCTTGAGCGTCGCATCGCGCCCGGCGACGGTCACCGAAGGCTGGTCAATGATCGAACCGACCGCGGCAGCTGCGCGCGCCGCGAGATCGGTTTCCACGCGCTCCGTCATGAAGAGGTTAGCGACAAGCCAGACCATCAGGAGTGGCAGAACAGTCAGCAAAAATCCCTTAACGAACGACATGTTGTTGCTCCCAGCACCGAATTGCAGCCGGGCGCCCCTGATCCGCCTGCAGTCTGATCATGCCGCGCCCGGCTGAAGCTGCTCGGAGGCACGAATCAGTACGCCGACAACGAGCCCGCACCCCGCCTTTTCTAGACCCCGACTTTGTCGCCGGTTAGACATCGCCGCCTTTGCGGCTTCTTAATGCGAGCAGCACGTGGACATTGAAGACGTACCGGGGGCAACGAGATCGAAGCGAATTCGTCCAAATGCGCAGTGCTGACGCGGTCGCGCCAAGAGCGCGATCGGTTGTGGCTCCAACCGTTGTTTGGGACGGCCGCAAGGGGCCTAGTGTACACCGGCTGACGCGAATGACGCCATCGAAGCCATGGGAGCGGGTAAAGCGCTCCGGTTTCCATTCTCGGGTCGAATTCTTCCAGGTATATCAGTGTCCTGGAAGGACGTTCCTATGTTGCATGTTTGCTCGGAGTTTCTACTGAACGCTCCAATGGCGGCGCATACCGCGATTTCAGACATCAGTGGCACAGTTCTCCTCCGGGGACGCTGACGGGGAATCTTGAAGAGCCGAGCCGTTCAGGTTTCTCTCGGCCTCCGTCGTAGACGCTTCCCCGATCAGCTTGCACCACCAAGATCATGGATGACTGGCCCTAGACCGCTTGCGGTCAGATCCAAAGTCGCCACCGTGATGGGCAAGTTGAAACGCCGTGGCCCCGCGCTTCCCGGATTGAGATAGAGCACCCCGTCAACAGTCTCGATTCGGGGCCGATGCGAGTGGCCGCAAACGACAACGTCGACCCCGCGCGAGACTGGATCGAGCTGCAGCGTTTGGATGTCGTGCAGGACGTAGATGCAGCGCCCGCCGAGGGTTATCGTCCGGGTCTCCGGATAGTGTTCCGCCCAACTGCCGGTATCAACGTTGCCTCTGATCGCAACGACCGGCGCAATCCGTTGGAGTCCGGCAATGACGTCTGGCGAACCGATATCGCCGGCGTGGACGATTTGCGCCACGCCCGCGAGGCGTTGCTCGACCTGTGGACGCAATAGCCCGTGAGTGTCCGAGATGACTCCAATGAGCACTGTGCTGCGCTCCCCGGGTGCCCGACCGCGCGGATAAGATTCCGGGCCAATCGCGATTGGTGATCACCGTGCTTGAAGCCATCTTAGTTCGACACCGCGGCAGCGAGAAAGTCCATTTCGGAGAATTCACGCGGCAGACAAATGCACCACGTTCCAGGATGCCGGCTTCAACATCGCGCGGATCTTGCCGCCATCCACGGTCACGCCCTTCAAGGCCGCGGGTTTCACGCGCTCTGCCGCATCCCTGGTATTTGTCGCTTGCAGATCGTCGTGACGCAATTCGATGGTCTCGCCGACGGCGAGCTTACCGAAGCTGCGCGCATCTAGGCTGATCTCCATCTCCTGCGTCAGGTCGCGGTTGAGCAGGAACAAGGAAAGGCCGCCCGCATCATCAGTGACCGCCGACATCTTGAGATAGGGCACGTTGAGCACCGGAAACGTCGGTTCGTCAGTCCCGCGGGGATCGTAGTAGGTCGAATCGTACACCTCGGATTCGACCTGCGCGCGCAGCACCTTGCCGCGGCCGAACCGGCTCATATGGGCGAACGGAAAGAAAATGGTTTGTCGCCAGGCGGGCCCGCCGGTCTCAGTCATGATCGGCGCGATCACGTTGACCAGCTGAGCGAGACAGGCGGTCTTTACCCGGTCGGCATGGTTGAGCAGCGAAATGCAGGCGCCGCCGAACGCCAGCGCGTCCTCCATGGTGTAGATTTCCTCGAGGATTGGCGGTGCCACCGGCCAGCCCTCCTTGACCCGGTCGGCCCGCTTGCGACGGGTGCGATACCAGACGTTCCACTCGTCGAAGCTCAGCATGATGCGCCTGGGCGAGCGCCGCCGCGCCGCGACCGCGTCCGCAATGGCGACGACCTCGTCGATGAAGCGATCCATGAGGTCGGAGCTTGCCAGGAACGCCATGGTGTCACCGCGGTAGTTGTTCAGATAGGTGTGCAGCGAAATATAGTCGGCATGATCGAAGGTGTGGTCGATCACGGTGTCTTCCCAGGCCCCGAACGACGGCATGTTGCGCCCGGACGATCCGCAGGCCGCAAGTTCGATGGATGGATCGATCCACCGCATCATCTTGGCGGCTTCGCGGGCGACTTCGCCGTAGGCGGTCGCGGATTTGTATTCCATCTGCCAGGGACCATCCATCTCGTTTCCCAGGCACCAGAACTTGACATCGTGCGGCTTCTCCCAGCCATGGGCGCGGCGCAGATCCGACCAGTAGGACCCTGCCGGATGATTGCAGTATTCCACAAGGTTTCGTGCGGCATCGCCGCCCCGCGTGCCGAGATTGACCGCCAGCATCGGCTCGACGCCGGCGGCCTTGCACCAATCCATGAATTCATTGGTGCCGAAATGGTTTGTTTCGGTCGAGAACCAGGCCAGGTCGAGACGCGCCGGCCGCTTCTCGATCGGGCCGACGCCGTCTTCCCAATTATAGCCGGAGACGAAATTGCCGCCGGGATAGCGCATGATGGTAGGGCCGAGCTCCTTCACCAGCGCCAGCACGTCTTGTCGGAAGCCCTGGGCATCCGCCGTGGGATGTCCTGGCTCATAGATGCCGCCGTAGACGCAGCGTCCGAGATGCTCGACGAACGCGCCGAACAAGCGGGGATCGGTATTGCCAATGGCAAAATCGCGGTCCAGCAGAACCCTTGCTTGAATCATTTTCCCTCCGAGGCCCTGAATGCGCGAAACATATTACACCAGTGGGACAACCTGACGCCCAGCTGCGGCCACGCCGGGCAATAGCACGGCGGCGCGCAGCTGGCGGGAATACGGATGTTGCGGCGCGTTCAGCACTGTTTTGGCATCGCCGCTTTCGACGACGCTGCCCTTCTGCATGATGATGATGCGGTCGCTGATATGATAGGCGGTGGCAAGATCGTGCGTGACATACATGATCGAGATGCCGAGATCGTCGCGCAACGCCTTGAACAGGTTGACGATGGACATCCGCAGCGAGGCATCGACCATCGACACCGGTTCATCGGCGACGATCAGCCTCGGATTGGACAGCAGCGCACGGGCGATGGCGACGCGCTGCAGCTGGCCGCCGGAGAGTTCATGCGGATAGCGACGGCGCACTTCCTTCAGCGACAGCCCGACCTTCCGCAAGGCCTCATCGACGGCCACCTCAATGGTGGTCTGATCACCTTCGGCATAAAAACGTCGCCGCGTCATGAACAGATAGCGGTCGAGTTGCTTGAGCGGGTTGAAGGCTTCGAACGGATTCTGGAAGATCGGCTGCACCTTGTGCATGAAGGCCATGCGGGCGGCCGTGCTCCGCACCGTCGTCAAGTCGATGCCGTCGAACACGAGCGTGCCGCTGGTCGGCCTCTCGATGTTCAGGATCATCCGCGACAGTGTGGTCTTGCCGCTGCCGGATTCGCCGATCACCGCGAAAATCTCCGGCTTCAGCGCACCGACCTGAAAGCTGACGTCGTCGACGGCGACAATTCGTCGGCTCGAGAACAGCCCGCCCCGGGTAAAGGTCTTGCCGACATGCGAAACGTCGAGCAGCGCTGCACTCATGGTTCGGCGCCCCCGTTCACCGCGAAACAGGCGACGCGATGCGCCGATGCGGTTTCGACCATTTCGGGGACGCGGCGGCTGCAAACCTCCATCGCCTGCGGACAGCGCGGATGAAAGCGGCATCCGGGCGGCGGATCGGCCAGATTGGGCGGCGCGCCTTCAAGTCCCTTACGCTGCACGTCGTCGCCAATTCGGGGCAGGCTGGAGATCAGGTGCTTGGTGTAGGGATGAAGCGCGTTGTGGAATATCTCCGGCGTCGTTGCTTCCTCGACCAGGTGGCCGGCATACATGATGCCGAGGCGATCGGTGAGATGGGCATGCACGCCCATGTCATGGGTCACGAAAAGCACCGACGAGCCGATCTCGCGCTGGATACCGCGGATCATGCCGAGCACATCCTTCTGGACCACGACATCGAGCGCCGTGGTGGGCTCATCCGCGATAATGAAATCGGGCCGGCAGATGGTGGCAAGCGCAATGATCGCACGCTGGCGCATGCCGCCCGACAATTCGTGCGGGTAGGCCTCCAGCACCGAGGCATCGAGCTTGACGCGCGCCAGGTGACCGATGACCGCAGTCTCGAATTCCTTGCCGGTGCCGGCTAAGTGCGGCCGAGCGAAATCAATGAAACTTTGCCGCAGCCGGCGTACCGGGTTGAGCAGGCTCATCGAGCCCTGCATGATGTAGGACAAATGCCGCCAGCGAATCTGCGCCACCATGGCCGGCGGCGTACGATGCAGTCCGCCATAGCCCGGCAGGAACGCAAATTCGATGGTGCCGCCGACCACCTCCAGCGGCGGCTTGATGGCGCCGGCGATGGTCTTGACCAACGTGGTCTTGCCGGAACTGGATTCGCCGGCGAGACCATAGATCTCGCCGCGTTTGACATCGAAGCTGACGCCGTCGACCGCCCTGACGAAGCGGTTTATCCCGAAATGAGTGGTGCGAAAGTGCGCCTGCAGGCTTCTGACCGACAGGATCGGCCCTAAGCTGCCCGGTTCTCCCGTGTCCGCAGCCATCGCGGGATCGACACTCATGATGTCACCCGGCCCATGCGGCCAAGGCGACTGCGGGGATCGATATATTCGTTCATCGACACCGCCAGCAGGAACAGGCCGATGAACGTCATGATCACGGCGATGGTGGGGAAAGCGATCCACCACCAGATGCCCGCCACCATCGCGGTATGCTGGTTTGCCCAGTAGATCATGCCGCCGATGGTCGGCGTGTTGATATCGGTGAAACCGAGCACCGCCAGCGTCACTTCCAGTCCGATCGACCAGATCATGTTGTTCATGGTGGTCGAGAACACGATCGGCATCACATACGGCAAATGCTCCTGCATCAGGATTTCGCGGGTGCTCATGCCGGAAAAGACGCTGCTCTGGGTGAACTCGCGGGTCTTCAGGCTGATCGCCACTGAGCGGATCAGCCGGGCGTCATAGGCCCAGCCGAGGCAGGCCATGATCAGCGCCAGCATCAGCCAGGACATGCTGTCGCGCATCACGAAATAGAACAGCACCAGGATCGGAAGCAGCGGAATCACGATGAAGGTGTCATTGACCGACATCAGCACCCGGTCGATCCAGCCGCCCTTGTAGCCGCTGAGAAGCCCGATCACGAGCGCCAGCACCCGGCTGATCAGCGCGACGGTGCATCCGAACAACAGCGTATTGCGGATCGCAAACGTCAGTTGCCAGAACACATCCTGGCCGCGCGACGTCGTGCCCAGCCAATAGGTCAGCGACGGCGGCGCATCGGGCGGCACAACATAGAGGTCTTGCGGCGGATAGGGTGAGACGAACGACAGCAGCGACAGGACGAAGACGAAGCCGACCAGCACAATACCGAAGCGGAATTCGACGTTGTAGCGCAAGAGATCGCGCAGGATCGCCAGCATCAGCTCACCTTTACCCTGGGATCGAGCAGAGGGTAGAGAAGATCGATGGCGAGAACGCCGATCGACACACCGAGAATGGAGATCGTGGTCACGCCGAGCACGAGGCCATAATCGCCGGCATAGACGGCATCGACCAACAGCGAGCCGACACCGGGATAGCCGAACACCTTCTCGGTGATCACTGCTCCGTTGAAGATGCCGCCGAGCGACATCGCCAGCCCCGTCACCTGCGGGATCAGCGCATTGCGCATCACGTAAGAGGTGAGAACCCGACGACTATCGACCCCGGCGAGTTCGGCATAGATCACGTAATCTTCGGTCACGACGTTGGAAACCAGCGAACGCATGCCGAGAAACCAGCTCCCGACCCCGATCAGGATCAGGGACAGCGCCGGCAGGACTGCATGCTGCAGCACGCTTGCCGCGAAGGCCCAGGTCCAGGCCTGCGGCAGGTTCATTGCAGATCCGCCGCCGATCGGGAGCACCGGCCACAGAAAGCCGAACACGATCAGCAGCAGCAGCGCGAGGATGTAATAGGGCATGGGATGCAGTCCCATCGCGATCACGCCCAACAGCTTCAGCCCGCGGCTTTTCCGGTAGTATCCGGCAAGCCCGCCCAGCCAATTCCCGAGCACCCAGGCGACAATCGTGGAGACCACGAGAAGCCCGGTGGTCCAGGGCAGCGCACGGGCGATCAGCGTGGAGACCGGGGTGGGAAACGCCGACAACGACGGTCCGAAATCGGCGCGCAGAATGCGCTTCCAGAACACCAGATATTGGTGCAGAGCCGAGCCTTCGAGCCCGTAGAGCTCGCGCAGCGATATCCGCATCTGCGCGATCGCTTCGGGCGAGGTATTGCCGAACGACGTCACGGCCGAGATCGACTGCTCGACCGGATCAATCGGTGTGGCGTGGGTGATCACATAGGCCAGGTTGATGCCGATGAAGACCACGAGCACGAACTGCGCGAGCCGCTTGGCGATGTAGGCGAGATATCCGCTCATGAAGGTCCGAGATGCGAAGGCGGAGCACCCTCGGTCAGCGTTTCCTTGGTTTGAATCATATCGGCATCTTCCCCGAGCCTCATCCTGAGAAGCATCGCGCAAGCGATGCGTCTCGAAGGATGGCCGCGGGCGACGGCCGTGCAAGCCGCCCGGCTTCGCTACGCGTCGCCGGGCTCCTCAGGATGAGGTCCGGGGTGTTCAAACCGATGAATTCCATCGAATCGATCGCCTAATTGACCGGCTTCAACTTGACGAACATGGCGCGCGAGTTGCCCCAGTTCGGAACCGGATCGGTGTAGGGATTTTGCGACGTCGGATAGCCGGTCCAGTAGGTCTGATCCATCGCCGTGAAGACATTATACGCCATCAGCGGGATGGTGGGCATTTCCTGCACCGTAAGCTTGACGTAGTCCTTGCCGAGCTCGATCGATTTCGGATCGTCGAAGCCGACGGTACGGATTTGCTCGATGATCTTGTCGAGGGCGGGATTAGACCAGCGCTGCCAGTTGCGCAGCGGCTGTCGCTTGCCGGGATCGGCAACGAACTGCGAATGCCAGCTGTCCAGGAAGTAGGACAGGTCCTGGTGGCCGCCCCAGGTCTCGACGCTCCAGCCGATGAAGGCATCGAAATCGCCGGCGTCGCGCCGCTGCGCCAGCGTGCCCTGCGCCACGTCGATCTTGGCATCGATCCCGGCCTGTTTCCATTGCTGCACGATCATGGTGCCGGCGCGGGTCATCACCGGGCGCAGATCGCCCTCCACCATGACGCGAATGGTGAAGGGCTTGCCGTCCGGCGTGACCCATGCGCCGTTGCGCTTGCTGTAGCCGGCCTTCTCAAGCAGTTCCTGCGCCGCTAGCGGATCCGACTTCCACCAGCCCATGCCGAAGGCGCGGGCGATCTCCTTGGCATCGGACGGAATCTGCTCACCCATCGACGGACGCAGCATGTCGGCGATCTGTTTGCCGACGCTCGGATCGTAGGGCTTGATCTTGCGTTTGCCGGTATCGATCTCGAAACCCTTGAGCCACTCCTCCATCGGCTGATGATAAGTTGCGGGATGGGTCCCGGTCGGCGGCACGCCGATCGCCGAGATCGTGGCGGCGCCGCGATACGCCGCCATCGACACCGCCTTGATGTCGATCAGCAGCGCCAGCGCCCAGCGCACATCCCGGTTCCTGAACATCTCGTTCTGGTCGTTGAAGATCACCGCGGGCAGCGTCGGGTCCGGATGGCCGTAGGGAAATCCCTTGAACCAGGCAACGGTCGATTTGCTCTGCTTGGCCAGCGCAAACATGCCTTCCGGGGCGATATCGTGGATCACGTCGAGCTCATGGTTGAGCTGGGCGATCACCCGGTTGTCCGGCGGACCGGGATCGACATAAGCGAGATATTTCGGGCCGGGCTTGCCAAAGCGCGCGAGCGTGGTGCGCTGCCAGTCATCGCGCAATTGCCAGATGTACCATTTGCCGTTGGGATCGTAGCTGTGCAGCACATAGGCACCGAGGGAGACGGGTTTGTTGAAATCAAACTTGGAGGGGTCTTCCGCCTTCTCGAAGACGTGCTTGGGCAGGATCCAGATTGCGCCCCACCGCACCGTGAAGTTCGCATGGAATCGCGAGTTCGGCTTCTTGAGCTTGAACACCACGGTCGTGGGATCGGGCGCTTCGACAGATGCGACATTGCTGGCCAGAACCCCGCTGAACCGCATCCCCGGGTTCTTGATCTGGGTCATCACCGTGGCAATCACGTCGTCGGCGGTGAACTCGACGCCGTCGCTCCAGAAGATGCCCTTGCGCAACTTCACGGTCATCTCGGTGAAGTCGGCGTTGTATTGCGGCTTGTCGGCGGCCAGCGAGTTATCCCAGACGCCGTCGAGACCGCTTTCCGGGTCGATGTACCAGAGCGTGTCGAGCGCCGCCTGCTGCAGACCGTTCGACTGCGAGCCGGCATTGATCGCCCAGATGTTGAACCAGCCCGCGTTCTTGATGGTCCCTTCCGGATTCTCGAGAATCAGCAGCTCTTTTCTCGGAATATTTTGCGGGATGCCTTGCGCACCGGAACTCGTCGGCTGGAACAGTTGCAGCGTCAAGGCAAACACCGCCAGCAACAGTGCGCGAATGCGGCTCATTGCTTTCTCCCTTGTCGCAAGGTGCTTCTCTGGCACATTTTTGCAGCCCGCAATCTAGCTGCGGGAGATTTGATGAACAACCGAAATCATGGTCTTTATCGCGGATCGGGTTCAACCAGGGCAATCACCCGCGAGATCTTGAAGCATGACAATTCACGCGCGCCTCGGGGCGGGCCGATGACGCCGACGTCGAGAATGAAGACGTTCGCATCGACACACGAGCCGGTCGCAAGCTCGAGGGCTATGATGAGCGCCAGGTCGGCCTCGCGTCCCGGTGCCTTCGGTTTGAAAAAAGACGCTTTAAATTCGTCACCTCAAGCGGTTATTCTCCCGCTCATGACCGCTCGGAGAGGCGGTATTCAGCGCCGATGCCGTTTAGCTTAATAACCAATTTAGCGACAATAGCAGTTTACGCCGGTGAATTTCGATGCACTTTACGAACTGATTTAAATCCACCGGTAGAAAGTCAGGAAGACCATGCGGATTGCCATGATCGGCACGGGCTATGTGGGGCTGGTTTCCGGCGCCTGTTTTGCGGATTTCGGCCACCAGGTCACCTGCGTGGACAGGGACGCCGACAAGATCGCCGCCCTGCGCCGCGGCGAAATCCCAATCTTCGAGCCTGGGCTCGATGCGATGGTCGCCTCCAATGTCAAGGCCAAGCGTCTGGACTTCACCACCGATCTCACTGCACCGGTCGCCGAGGCGGATGCGGTGTTCATCGCGGTCGGCACACCGTCGCGGCGCGGCGATGGCCATGCCGATCTCACCTACGTCTACGCCGCGGCACGCGATATCGCCGCGGCGCTTTCGGGCTTCACGGTGGTCGTCACCAAGTCGACGGTGCCGGTCGGCACCGGCGACGAAGTCGAGCGCCTGATCCGCGAGGCCAATCCGACGGCCGATGCGGTGATTGCGTCAAATCCGGAATTCCTGCGCGAGGGCGCGGCGATCCGTGACTTCAAATTTCCGGACCGCATCGTCGTCGGCACCTCCGACGAGCGCGGGCGAAGAGTGCTCAGCGACATCTACCGGCCGCTGTCGCTGAACCGGGCCCCATTGATGTTCACCGCGCGGCGGACAGCCGAACTGATCAAATACGCGGCCAATGCCTTCCTCGCCACCAAGATCACCTTCATCAACGAGATCGCCGATCTCTCCGAAAAAGTCGGCGCCGATGTGCAGGAGGTCGCACGCGGCATTGGGCTCGACAACCGCATCGGCTCGAAGTTCCTGCATGCCGGGCCGGGCTTCGGGGGGTCGTGCTTCCCGAAGGACACCCGCGCACTGGTCAAGATCGCGCAGGATCACGACGTGCAGTTGCGGATCGTCGAGGCCGTGCTCGGCGTCAACGACAACCGCAAGCGCGCCATGGCGCGTAAGGTTGCGAGCGCCGCCGGGGGCAGCTTGCGCGGCAAGACCATCGCCGTGCTCGGCCTCACTTTCAAGCCTGACACCGACGACATGCGCGAGGCGCCGTCGATTCCGCTGGTGACCGGGCTGCTCGACATGGGTGCCAGGGTGCGCGCGCACGATCCGGTCGGCATGGAGCAAGCGCGCCTCGAAATGCCGGACATCGAATATTGCGATGATCCTTACGAATGCGCGCGCGGTGCCGATGTCATGGTCATCGTGACGGAGTGGGCGCAATTCCGGGCGCTTGATTTGCCTCGCCTAAAAAGGGAAATGGCTGGATCGATCGTTATCGACCTCCGTAACATCTACAATCCGCGGGAGATGGAGGATTGCGGCTTCATCTATGAGGGCATTGGCCGCGGCGCTGGTGCGCTGTGATCTTGCTTCGGATCGTTGCCATCGCAGACGATCTTGAGCGTGGCTCGGCGCTCACGAAAGGCAGGAGGGCAAGACCAGCGCGCAGAGGATGGACGTTCATTGCCGGTCGGTCACGCGCAAGTTTCGATCGGGGGGCGACACGGATGCCCCCGATACTTTGACATCATACCAAAATCTGGCGTCCCTGGCGGATTGTATCTTTATCCATTGATAATCCGCGCCCTGCCAGGGCAAGATCGCTTCGGTGAGATTGTCCAGCACCAGGTCGCCCTTTGTCGTTGCGACGAGAAGAACAAGATGGTCGCTTCCTGACCTGGTCCTGACCACCGCCAGCCGCAGCGCTTTGGCAGGCAGCCCGCTCCGGAGCAGTTCGTGCCGCTTGGTGACAGCGTAATCGTTGCAATCTCCGGTGAACAGCGCGATCGTCCAGGCCTCCTGGAGGTTCTTACCGTAGCTCTTCTTCACCGGAGCGATTGCTGCATTGACGTCACGATTGACGCCGTCCAGCAATTCCGCATTTTCATCCGTCAGATCGATCCGTTCATTCTCTGTCGGGTTCGACCTGCAATCAGCGGGATAGCGAAGGCAAAAGCGAACATGCTGGAACGGCGCGAGGCTCGGCGACGTTTCGACGAGCGAGACCGGAACCACGGGGATATGGGACGGGCGGCTCCTCGCGCCGGCGCTGCCCGAAAGCAGCCCGCCGGCGACGATCGAAGATAGCACGGTCACTGACGTCCATCGCGCCATGGCCACTCCTATCAGGGCACTCGGTCAGGCCGGACGCGGCCGACGATGGCCGGGATTTCGTGCAGCTGGGTGCAGGCTCCATTGCGCGCCTGCTTCAGTGGAAAAGCCACCAAAAATACCCCCCTAACGCCGCCCAGAGCAGCACGCTCAACACAATGGCCAAAACCCATGGCCACGCAGACGAGTAACGAAGGTCCCGCCGTGGATCCATAAACCCAACCCGGTGGCTTGGGCGGCGGTGACCGGATATCGAATTCATTCGAGCACGCACCTTTTGCATCGGATGACGGCCCTCTGGGGAACTTCATCGCGAACGCGGCCCGCCCATTTTCTAAAACGAACGAAGATGCCGCCACCACTCTCTCGGTCACCACCGGAAAAACAGCTATGCACGTTTTAGTATATTATTTCAATTAATTTAAATACATTTATTTCAGCCAAGCATAACCGACGTCGCCAGCTGACAACAAAATATTCCCGACGCACGGCTTGCTAAAGTTTACCAATAACCATTTGACATTGCGAGATAAGCTCGAATAGCTTTCCGACTGCGGCCAAAATCCCTCACGAACAATTGTCCGGGACATCAATTCAAGCTCCGCAATTATTTAATTTTGAACCGCGCGACATTACCGCCGCACATACTCCGACATAGATCAAAACCAGCCTTCGGCCCTCGCCCGCAAAACGCCGTCGCCATTTGAACCGAACAGTCGCCTCTTAACCTTAAGATAGTGGAGCTACTTGATTTCAAGCGACCACTTGCCGCATTAAATGAAATTGAATAGAGAATTATTCGAGTTATAATTCCCGCCGGTTCTCTGTCCGGCAAATCAGGTCTTTATTTTGCTATGCCATTGGCGTAGCGCATGAATTCGCAGCGTAACTAAGGAAGCATCAGAACACATGCTACACAACCAAAGAACGAGCGCGCTGCTGGACGTATCCCAACAGGAGCAGCGTTGGGAAAATAGCGGTCCCGGGCCGGCCCAGCTGGCGCTGGGGTTTCTGCGAAGGCATTATTTGGCGATTATCGTCACCACCGCGCTCGCGCTTGCGGCCAGCTTCGTCTTTCTGAAGGTCGCACCGCCGACCTATACTGCGCAAGTGAGGGTGCTGTTGGGAAGTTCGAAGGCTCCGACCGTTCAGCCACAATCGATGCTGGACGACTCCCCTGTCGATCTCGAGTCGCAGATCGAGATATTGAAATCCAAGGCGATTGCCACTGCCACCATCAATCAGCTCAATCTCATTGACGATCCGAGTTTCAACGGCAAAGGCGGCTGGTTACGCTCACTAACGAACGCCATTCGCGACGTGCTGGGTGTCGCGCCGCCAACCCGCAAACTCGATCCCATGGACGAACTCGTCGAAGAATTTCAAAACCAGTTGTCAGCCTACAGGCTCGGTACGAGCAGCGTCATCGAGCTCAGCTTCAACTCCAGCGACGCCGAGCGGGCCGCGGCGATCGCGAATGCAATCGTCAAGGTCTATTTCGATGATCAGCTGAAGGCAAAGACGGACGAACATCGCACCGCGACGGCCTGGCTGCACGATCGTCTGCAGGAGCTGGGCAATGACGCTCTGACCGCCGAGCGCGCGGTGAATGAGCTCAAGACCAGGAGCAACATCGTTTCGGCCGACGGAAAACTCATGGACGAGCAGCAGGTGACTGCGCTCAGCACCCGTCTCGTCGTTGCCCGCACGCATACGTCCGACGCAATGACCCGGCTGAACCGGTTCGAATCCATACTCGCCTCGAACAATGTTGACGCACTTTCGCTCGGCAACCTTGATGCGGTTCCGGGCGCCAACATCACTCCACCCGACAATTCATCGACAGCGGCGACCCCCCAGAACAACAATCAAATTATCAACAACCTGCGCCAGCAGTATCTCGACTATGCGAGGCGAGAGTACGAATATTCCGCCAAATACGGCAACGACCACCTGGCGGTTATCAATCTCCGCGCCACGATGAAAAGTATCCGTCAAACGATCCTGGACGAAGTGCGCCGCCTCTCCGAGATTGCAAAGAGCGATTTCGAGGAGGCCAAGCAGCAGCAACGGGAAATCGAAAAGCAGCTGGCGCAGTCCATATCGCAGTCACGAAATACGACGTCGGCCGAGCTCAGCATACGGGAGCTGGAGACCAGCGCCAAAGGATACCGCTCCCTCTATGAGAGTTTCTTGCAGCGCTACATGGGTTCTGTCCAGCAGGGTTCATTTCCGATAACGGAGGCGCGAGTCATTTCGCCCGCCACGCCTCCGCAAAAGAAGACCAAGCCGAACGCCAAGATGATATTGGCATTCGGCCTGTTCGGCGGAATCGCCCTGGGTACAGCCCTTGGACTAGCAAGGGAGATGACGGACCGCGGCTTTCGAACGACCGCCCAGATCGAAGACAAGTTGCAGTTGCCTTGTTTGTCAGTGGTTCCCCTGCTCAGACAGCGAAAAGTAAAAAAGGCGATCAGGAAATCAGCTCCTGCTGCCGGTCAAGCCGACGAAGACTCCGGCCAAAGGATGCTTTCCAGACGCCGCGACACAAGTTGGGTGGCCACCGCCATGCCATCGTCCCGGTTTGCAGAATCGATTCGGTCGATCCGACTTGCCGTCGATCAGGATCCGACAAGAAGTCCAAGCAAGGTTGTCGGCCTTACCTCCGCTGTTCCCGATGAAGGCAAGTCCACCATTGCCGCTTCGCTGGCCCAGCTCCTTGCCAATTCCGGCAAACGGGTCATCGTCGTCGATTGCGACCTAAGAAATCCATCGCTCTCTGCCACCTTTGCGCCTGATGCCGGCGCCGGCATCACCGACATCTTGTCGGGGGCCCGGTCCTTGGCAGACACGATTTGGACGGACCCGGAAACGAGACTGGACTTCCTGCCGGCGAAGAGAGCACCCCTCTCCAACACGAGCGACGTTCTGTACAATGAGCAGACGAAGAAATTGTTCGATCAACTGCGCGCGAGCTACGACTACATCATAGTCGATCTCCCTCCGCTCGCGCCTGTCGTCGACGCGCGGGCCATCTCGGGGCTGCTCGACAGCTTCATTCTGGTCGTGGAATGGGGGCGCACGGCGACCGATGTCGTCGAGCATGCACTCAATACCGCACCAAACGTACGCGACGCCCTTCTCGGGGCAGTGCTCAATAAAACCGATATGAAGGCAATGAAGCTCTACGCCAACCATTATGGTGACTACTACAACGACGCGCACTACATCCGCTACGGCCAACTTACCGCTGAATAGGATCCGCCCTTGGCTCGTGCAATCAGCTGGAACGCGATGGAATTGAATCGCCATCGCGCTCCATGTTTTGGTTGAGCATGATCTTCCCGCGCAACGGCTTCGGCGGTTGTTAGCGAGGGAAAGACCGGTTTCCACTGCGCCAGATCATGCCCTTAGCGCGGATGATGGGACCGGATGGAGGGTTGCGCAATCCCCGCGTGTTCCAGCACACTGCGAAGAAAAATTCCCGCAAGATAGCCGATCTGGACCGCGACCAGACCTCCCAATGAATAGAGCCCCGCGGCAAGGCCGAGCGCCACCGTTGCCGCAACGCACTCAATCAAAACGATCCCCACCAGGACCAAGAGCGTTCGCACGGTAAACATAGACCCCGCAACCGCTCCGGTAACAAAATGAAGTGCTATCACCGATACCAAGCAATGCCTCCTCGGGCGCGGTCGAGAGGCTACTTAACAATGGTTATCGATGAATTAAGCGGGATTGGATGACCTTCCATCGAGCGTTCCTGCGTCGGAGTTTCTTTCAGTGAGACCGACGTCCGAGCCCGATCCTGCGCCTTCGCCCCAGGATCCGCAAGGTTCAGGAGCCAGCGCGCGTTGAGACATTCCTGCCGGCAGCGTCCGTTGAAAGCTTCCATGAACGCATGGCGGGAAGCGAAAGGATGTCGACGACCACGGGAAACCCGAAGCTTGCCGTGGAGCGGCCCCAGATCATCACGATCGACTGCGTTGCAGATAATAAGGCATCGAAAACCGGTCCTGCCGATATAACCGATAATACCACAACAACATGGTCACGAAGACAACGTCAAAAACACCCGTAAATGTCTGACAGTAGATCTGCGGATGAACACCGGCGATAAAGAGCGCCAATTTCACGAACTGACGTACAATTTCGGACGCTAAAAAGGCGATCAATGAATTCCGACCGACATTGAGAACAAGTGCAGTCGCCGGCCACTCCTTGATCCAATCAAGAACGGCCCGCAAGACGAGAAGCAGCAGGGGCAACGTCCAAAGCAGGTTGATCAACTTGTCGAATTTATAGGGATACTTGTCTCCGTTGCTCGGAAATCCCAGATAGAAATCGAGAGACAATCCGGCGAGAAAGATCAGGGCCATCGTCACGTAGAAGGGACGGCCGATCAAGCGCTTCGATCGATGAAGGTCCCCGAGCCATATGCCAAAAATCAGAAAAAGCTGCCCTTGCAGCAGGAAGAGGAAAAACGTCGGAGCAGGTTTCTCGTAAGTAATAGCCATCGTACCTGCAACCCAAGTCGAGAGCAGGAAAACAACCGCGGAGGAAATCAACACCAAGAGTTGATGCCGCCTGAAGGCTGGAAGTATCAAGGGCAGGAGCAGGAACATGAGTCCATAGAACTTCAAGATGGTGATGGCGGTCGGCTCGGATTGGAACGTCAGTACATTGAAAATTGCCTCTGCCACCGGCTCCTGTTTTTTGCCGAGGACAGCCATACCCATTGCAACGGGCACCGAGACGACGAAATAGGCTGCCAGGACTTTCAGCCCCCGAAAAACGAGCGGCCTGTAGCTTTCCTTGTGCAGATAAACCATTCCGACCATGAACCCCGATATCGAGATGAAGAGCTCGGCAAACGGGTTGAATTTCCGAAACAGATCGACGGCACCGGGAAAGACTGTCGTGGTGTGATGATAGAACACGAACAGCATCGAACAGCTTCGATAGAAATCGATCAAGACCTGGCGTCGGCTCGAATCTGCGACGTCCAAACTGATGCTCCCGACTGTCGATCTTTGCTGTCCGCTCGCCTCCCGGTTATCAGCATAGCCGCGGCTAGATACGACAGTACGGAATCCGATCATGGCGTGGATCAGCTGGTCGCGTGACCTCAGTAACAAGAGATACGATGGGGGCATTCGAGACTCAACGCTTGTCGTTACGAGAACAACGGACCGCATGCATTAATAGTGAATGGTAGTGACCGCCGTCGCAAAGAGAAGGATATCTTGATGCCACGGTTGATAGAGTCCGTGAAGGATGGTGTGCCGAAGCTTGATCAAAGCGATCCGCCACGGGATTGGCCGGCGCCCGCCTCTCCCTTGGCGGTCTCGAACCGCCCCTTTAGTCTGAGAAACCGTTTCTCGAACAGTTCGTAGCTCAGGTAGGCCAGGGCCACTGAGATCGATGCGCCCAGTGTCGCCTGCAGCGCCACTGCCAGCCCGTGAGAGCCGAGCCATTGCGCCAGCTCCAGTTCGGTGCGGTGGGTAATGAGGTAGTACGAGATGAAGTGGTGATAAACATACAGGCCGTAGCTGTAGGTGCCCAGGAAGACCATGAAGCGGCTGCAGAAAAAGCGCGAAATAATCGACTGCTTCGGCGCGATCAGGACCCCCACCAGCATACAGGCCAGCAATATCTGAAATAGCGCAGTCCGGATGGACCCCACCACTTCCAGCCCCTGGCGTGACACAAGAACGGTCCAGACGAACGTCACCACCACGAGGCCGCCGACCACGGCCGCGATCCTCGGTAGGGCCCGCACAAGCCAATCCAGGCCCCCGGGCTGGCGCACCGTCACCGCCAGAAAGGCACCGAGCGCCAAGCCGTCCAGTTTGAAAGGGGTCAGGACGATGGTCGTAAACCAGCTCAGCCCCATGAGAATTCCGGTTACGCGAGCCAGCATAGCTCCCAGCGAGATCGCCAGGCATACCGCGATGAGCGCCCGCGGCCGGCGCGCCAGCAGCAAAACCACGAGCGGCCAGAACAGGTAAAAGTGCTCCTCGACGGAGAGCGACCAGAAGTGGTTAAGATAGGAGAAGGACCACTCCTCGTGCGAGGCGAGGTAGACGTTGATGCCGTAGAGCCATGCCCAGGCCTGGCGGTCCAGCAAATAGTCGAGTGTCGGTCCCCGCAGCAGCGGGATCAGCGGGGCCACAAAGAAGACGAGTGCCAGCACGCCGTAGTAGAGCGGGAAAATGCGCAGGACCCGCCGCACATAGAAGTTGCGGAGGTAGTGCGGCTTGTCGTGGGCCTCGTAGAGAAGGCCAGTGATGAGGAAACCGGATAGGACAAAGAACAGGTCGACGCCAAGGAGCCCGTACTTGGTCACACCGACGATGGCGCCCTCGACCCAGTTACTGGTCAGCATTTGCCCGACGAAGTGGAAGACCAGGACCATCATGACGGCCAAGCCGCGCAGCCCGTCGAGTCCTGGCACGTGCCCACGCAGGTTGGTCACCGGGCCGAGCCTCGTCACCGGCACGGCGCCCGATACTTCCGCTGCAACTGGTCTCGTCGGCGCGTTCACGCGCACTCGTCCTGAGGTCGCGTCGGACCATTGCGGCGACGCGCTCTGCGGAAAGCCGAGATCACCGAAACTCCAGCCCGCCAAGGTAAAAGACTTTTTGCAGGAGGGGAGAGACGCCCGTGAATTTCGGGGCGACTCCGTGTGCCTTCAATTTCTTCTTCAGCATCAACAGCAATCCGAGGAAGCGGGCATCGATGGCTCGTATGTTCGAGAAATCGAGCGTGACCTGCTTCCTGGTTGCGGCGGCCTCGCGAAAGGCGGGGATTGCCCGGTGCACGTGCTTGGCATTGGCGGAGCCCGAAAGGCTCAAGGTGACGGTTTCGGAGGCGTGGGTCTGAGTGATGACAAGGTCTTGCTTTCGCTCATATCTGAGCTGCATCCACCACGTCCAAAATACAAACGGCAGCACGTGGGTAAACAGCAGGCGCAACATTGCGCTCCCGTCATTCCAATACCGCTTCCAAAGGTACGGTTCCTCCTTGATGCGCCACAGCCACTCGAGTCCGAGTTTTCGCATCAAGGGGGGAGCCCGCCGTACCGTGCCTGCCTGAAAATTGAGGGTGGCACCGAAATGGGCCCGGACAGGAATCCGCAAGCGGAGATGGTTGCGCCGCAGCCACAGGTTTCCCTTCTGACTACCCAACGCTACGACGAGGAAATCCGCACCACTCGCATTGATCTGACCGATAATGTCATCGCTGCTCATCTCGTCCACCGAGCAGAATCCGGGATAGTGCCACCCGACGACCTTCACGCCGCCCGGCTGGCTGTTCAGCGCCCGGGCCGCCAGCTCGGCGACGCCCTGGGGACCTCCAAACAGGAATATCTTCAACGATTGCGCGGGGCTGACTTCGGTCTTGAGCGCGTCGAAGATATCCGATCCGGCCGTCCGGCCCTTGATCGATATTCCGACCAGACGCGCGATCCACACGATCGGCATTCCATCCATGGTGCAAAGATCGCTAAGAATGAGCGATTCCCGGAACTCCCGGTCCGACCGGCTCAATACGAAATGATTGAGGTTCGGAGTCGAAATCATGAAGCTGATCTTGCGGCGGGCGGCCGCTTCGATCCGGCGGAGCGTTGCCTGCACACCGACAGCGTCCAGCGGCACCCCAAGGATACAATAAACCTCACGCGACAGATCGTCAGGTACGATTCGGTCGGTGATGACGGCGGCCTCATTGCGCTCAGGCCATTCGCCGAAGGAGTCCGGGCGCGCCCGCGCCGCATGAAGTGCGTGAACGGAACCGGCCCGCTCAGACGTCGTCAACATCGGCTGATCCCCAGTTTGATTTGAACGCGCGCGATGGAACCTGTCGTGCGTTCCTGAGCTTTCCGTCGGCACGCCAACCGCGAGCGAGAAAGCCATCCCGGCTATCGCTGCTCACTACGCCCGCCTGCCAATCGACCCAGCCCTAATAACCGCCTTTAAATACGATCGCTTTTAAATATATTTTTCTTTTAAAATTGGCAAGCAATAATGTATTTAATTTGGTTTATTGTAGTTAATTCGATGAATGAGTCTGGCTCAACAATCCAGGGGAACGGCCGCCGCTGGGGCCGGGCCTTTGCTACCCCCAGACGGTCTTCGATGTCCGCAGGCCGGATGCTCACGGCCTGGAAGGTTAATAAGAATAATATGATGAGGGCTTGAGAAAAACGGTCAGAGCGTATTATATTGCGGATTCCGCGGCCCATTAATGTTATTTTTATTGGCAGGCCTGACGGTCGGCAAAAATGCCTTCCGGCGCTTTGCTTCGCAGCCGATGGTTGATAGTATTTATTTTCCCAGGCCCGCGGGCCTCAAGCCAATTTTCCGCCAAAGTGTCATAATGCCCAAAATAGCGACGCGTTCCTACAGATCGGGACTGGTGCAAAATTCCGCGGCGGTCATCGATAAATACGTGATGATTCCGGTGCTGGCGTGCGCTTACGCGGAGATCATTCAGCCATTGTTGATGTACGCAACCGCCGACGCCCCCATCCCCGGCACATCCCTCGCGCAGAGGTTGCAGGCCATCACGGCGCCTCGCCCGGAGAACAAGTTTTTCTGGCCAGCGCTGGCTGCCATCGCAGTGCTTATGGTGGCACAAAATTGGTCCAGACTGACCATTCCTCTCCATATCAAATGGTTGTTCGCATATCTGGCCTTGGCTGCAGTAAGCGTCTCCTGGGCATTCAAACCGGACATGTCACTCACCAGATTTGTCCTGCAAGCTGCGATCGTGACATCGGTTACCTTGCCGGCTCTGCTGGCGTCGCAAAAGGCCGACATGATCCTCGGCTTGTTTCTGTGCTTTGCACTCGCCGTCGTGCTCAACGTCTATTTTGTGCTCAATCAGACCCCGATCATGCTGGAGGGCCAGAGCATTGGATATCCGGGATATTTTACGTTCAAGGGAATCCTGGGCGAATGCGCCGCGATGGCGTTTTTGCTGTCACTCTACCAGGTTCTCCACCCGGGCTGGCGGCGGACGTTGGCGATCGTCGTTGCCGGGATCTCCGTCTACCTGATGATCGTCAGCCAGTCGAAGGGATCGCTTGGCCTTTCGCTTCTCGCCCCATTGCTGGCCGGAATCGTATTGAACTTCACGAGGCGAAAGCGCATTTCCCCTGAGTTCGTCTTAATCCCCATAGTAGTGGGCTATTGGCTGGTCTCGATCGTCGTAGGCGACGTGATCAATCGATTTTCGTATTACGTCTACGGCAACTACACTCTGTCGGGACGCACGGTTATATGGGACTTCATAAACTACGAAATCTCACGTCACCCGTTCCTTGGATGGGGATACCAATCCTTTTGGCTCGTGGGACTCGATGCGCCCAGCGTCACTGACGCTCCAGGCTGGGTCAAGACCATGCCGTCCGCCCACAACGGATATTTGGATGTAATCGTGGACACGGGATATCTTGGTCTTGCGATCTTCTTGATCTTCATGTTCATGACGCTCCGCGCCGTCGGACGCTCCGCCGACCAGCAGCCGGCCCGGACGTGGTGTCTGCTCTCTCTCGCTCTCTATGTCATTCTGCAGAATTTTCTGGAAAGTTCGTGGATGCACGGCATGGATATGTTGTGGCTGATTTTTCTGATTGTCGTTGCTGAAGCCGGTCGGGAATCGCAACCTGCCCGTCGCGTCGTCTCCCGACCGGCCCTTCGAGGTCGTGTCGTCGCGGGCCGGCACAAGGGCGCCCCACGCGCGTGGTCTCCTCCCACGCCGGTGGCCCGCTTGGAGGACGGGCGGTCGTGACCACTCCGCGGGATCCGGTCACGGCTGCAATGGCAGTCGCCCCCGCACCGGCCACCGGTGCAATCCAACGACTCTCAGGACCGTTCTGACATGCAGCGACCACTGTTCCTCGACAATATCCTCGAGCACACGGCAACCCGCTTTCTGCAGAGCATTCACCGCATCACCCACCGAATGCCCGTCAAGCTCCGTGGCGTCGAGAAGCGGCGGGTGTTGGTCTTGGCCGCCCATCCCGACGACGAGGTGATCGCCGTTGGCGGCAACCTTGCTCTGCATCAGCGCCTCGGAAGCGAGGTGCTTACGCTGTTCGTCACGCTCGACGCGCCGGCCAATGATGTCGGCCGACAGGCCGAGGCCGAACGCGTCGCCCGCCTGCTGGGGTTCGATCACCGATTCCTGGGCTTTCCCGACGGGTCGATCTCGTTGCACGAGTCGGCGGTCGCGCGCACTTTCGCCGAGGCGATCCGCTCCTTCCGCCCGGATGTGATCTATTGCCCCTTCCCGGGCGATCATCATCGGGACCATCAGTCAACGGCCGCATGCGCCGGAGCGGCCGTGGAGGCGACCGGCTACCGGGGCGAGGTGTGGTGCTACGAATTGTGGTCGTGCCTTTGGCCGAACATCGGCGTGGACATCACGTCGGTCGCCGACACCAAGCGCGAGGCCATCAACTGCTACGCCTCCCAGGTCGCCTATGTCGACTACGTCGAGGGAGCGCTTGGGCTGAATCGCTATCGCGGCCTCAAGCTCGGCGTCGACTTCGCGGAAGCCCTCTTCGCTTGCGACCCGCGAACGTTCACGACCGTTTGCCGAACGCTCGCGGTCGTGTGATTGGAGGACAGCTATGCCGATGATTCGAGAGGCACGGAGCGACGATTTCGAGCGTGTCTATCCCTTGCTGCTCGAATTCGATAATCCGCACTTGGACGTGGAGCATTGGCGCCAGCTTTTCATCGATCACACCGGGCTGCAGAACGATCGGTTTGGCTGGATGCTCGTGGAGGGCGACGACGTAGTCGGTTTCCTATGTACGACCTGGAGTGATCGCACGATCCGCGGCCGGAAGACGCGGATCTGCAATACGTCCAACTGGATCGTGAAGCCGGAGTATCGCGCGCATAGTCTGGCGCTGTACGCGAAGGCGATCACAGACAAGAGCGTGGCCGTGACGAACCTCAGTCCCACCGCGCAGGTGCTCAAGCTCATGGAGAGGCTGGGCTTCACGCTGATGGACGCAACCGAACGGATCGTCCTCCCCGTCCTCACCCCGCGAACCTTCACGGATCATTGCGAGATCGTTACCGACACGGAGACGCTTCAGCGCGTGCTCTCCGGCGAGAGCCTGCAGTTATTCAAGGACCATCAGCTGCCGTTCAACTACCATCTCTTACTGCGCACGATCGAGGGCGATTGCTACGTCATGATGAACCGAAGCCCGAAGACGATCGGCGGGAGCCTGCGGCTTCCGTTCGCGCGTGTCCATCACATTGGAGCGCCCGACATTTTTGTGCGGCACCTGGACAAGCTCGTTGTGAACGTCGCGGCAACGCTCAAGATCGTGGCATTGATCGTCGATGACCGGATGCTCCGAGGGGCAAGGCCGTGGCACTCATTCTTGAGGCCTGGCGGTGAACGCAAGGCGGCTTTCCGCTCGCAGATGCTCACCGCGGAGGACATCGACGGCCTCTACTCAGAGAATGTACTTTTGAACTACTGATTCAGCATACCAAGGAACACCATGGTCGAGAAACTGATCGAAATAGTCGCCGGCGCCTTGCGCGTGCCCGCATCCACGCTCACGCCGGAGACCGGGCCGGGTGATCTGCAGGCGTGGGATTCGCTGGCACAGATCAATATTGTCTCCGAGATCGAGGCCGAGTTCGGCGTATCTATTCCGATTGAGCAGGTTACAGAAATACAGCACATCCGGGATTTTCTTCCCTATCTCGAGTTGAAATCATGAACGCAGCGAAATGTGCGCTCCTCTCCAACGTCAATGTCGAGTCCATCGCGCGCCAGATCCAGCGTCATGAGGTGCACATCGCCCAGGGCTACGGAGCGTGGACGCAAGAGCTGGCTGACCCAGCATCTGCCACGTTCGGCCTTCGACCATCGACCATCTTTCTCATCATTGATGGTGCCGAACTGTTGCGCGGCCAGAGTGAGCTGCAGCTGATCCTGGCCGAACTTGACGAGCACTTGGCGTGGATCGAGCGTGCGGCCGAGCTCTCGCCCGACATCAAGTTTTTCGTCTCGACGATAGACGTCCCGGCACGGGCATTGCGGCCCGTCAAGGAAGAGCGTATCGAGCGGCGCGTTGAGGAGCACTGGCAAAAAGGCATCACTCTTGCCAGCGCCAGCTCTTCGAACCTCTACATTTTCGACCTCAAGCAATTGATCGAAGAGTTCGGCCGCTCGCACCTCTATTCCAACAAGCGCTGGTATCTCGGAGGATTGCGCTTCTCGACGACCGGAGAGAGGCTCATTGCCGGAGAGTTGGAGCGCATCCTCGACGCCCAGATGGTCGCGCGGAAGAAATGCCTGCTGCTCGACCTCGACAACACATTGTGGGGCGGTGTCATCGGAGAGGATGGGATCAACGGAATCCAGTTGTCGGAAACCGGCGCGGGCGCACGATACAGGGACTTTCAGCTCCGCATCCGAGAACTCGGCAAGATGGGCGTCATTCTGGGACTGGTTTCGAAGAACAATGAAGCTGACGCCCTCGAAGTCCTTGAGACGCATGAGCACATGTTGCTAAAGAAAGACGACTTCGCGGCGATGAAGATCAATTGGTCGCCGAAGGCAGAGAATATCGCCGCGCTCGCGCAGGATCTCGATATCGGCACGGACAGCATCGTCTTCATCGATGACAACCCTTTGGAGCGCGAGGCTGTCAAGAGTGCTCTGCCAGAGGTCACGGTTCCGGACTTTCCGGCCGACACGTGTGAGCTCTCCTCCTTCTTCGAACGGGTTTACAAGGAGTGCTTCTTCACGATCGAATCCACCGAGGAAGACCGCAGGCGTACCAAGACCTATCTGGCCAACGCAAAGCGCGCCGCCGAGCGCACTACGGCTTCCTCGATCGACGAGTTCCTCGACGGGTTACGGACGAAGATCTTGTTGACGCGGGCGGGCGACGAGGATTTCGGCCGCGCCGCTCAACTCACGCAGAAAACCAACCAGTTCAATCTGACGACGCGCCGTTATACCGAGCAGGAACTGCGCACGCTGCAGTCGACACTCGGCGCATCGGTGTACATCGCATCGGTAGTGGACAAGTACGGGGACAATGGCAAGGTGATCGTCGGCATACTGCGCAGAGAAGCGCCCGGAACCGCTGAGCTGGATACCTTTCTCATGAGTTGCCGCGTGCTGGGCCGCTTCATTGAAGACCAGATTCTGGATCATCTCGTCAGCGAACTGCGGCGCGACGGCTTCTCCAGGCTCCGAGTGAGTTTCATGCCCACCCGGAAGAACGCGCCTGCTCGCGCTTTCGTCGAGCGCCTGCAGGGCGGCCAGTTGGTGTCATCGGACACGGAGAGCGGAGAGCAGACCTGGGAATTCGACATCTCGACGGCATCGCCGGTAACGAAAGCTGCACATGCTGAGTTGCGGACGACGCACGAACTCCTCGCCGAGGTCGCATCGTGAGCCGCCCGCGGAAATAGTCGATCGAAGGTTGTCGCCGGCGATGGGTTCGTTGCATTCCCTGCTTTGGCGCGCAGACCACGGACAAGGACGCCGGCCTCACTGCATCATGCACGTCGGCATCTTCCCCTGTTGCAGGCACGCTTTGGCCGGCAGGATACCGGTGCTGCCATTTGAGGGGTTGACCCAAGGCCAGGGATTGAAACCGAAGAAGGCTGGCTTCGTCGCGAGGTAGAGGGAGTCCGGGATTGCCTGGGGCGCGTCGGACCCGACCTCCCCGCCGATGCCATGCCATTTTTGCGAACGCGTGACCCAATCCCAGTTCCCCTCCCGAAGCTGCGTTTGATAGGTCGTTGGGACCCATGTCCACCCGCCGGCCTGCTGTGAGCCGATCGACCACATCGTCACTTCGCCATCCTTGGGAAATCCATCCAGCCGTTCGTACGCCCAAGCGTTCTGCACGTAGGAGTAGCCGCTCTTCCTGTAGCTCAGGAGGGACTGCCCCTGAAATCCGAGCACGTTACCGACAAAATTCGTGTAGTCGCTGTGCGCCTGCACATCAACGGTGGTGCGCCCCTGCAGATCCATGTAGGGATAGACGTTGAATTTGTAGGTGTCCAATGGCGGGTGAGCTGCGCGAATTCCGGACAAGTGATTGCGGAAAACAGTGATGTAGATCGAGTTGCCCCAAAAACTGTCGCCCTTGTAGTTGTGGCTGTAGTTGCCTTCCAGTAACTCCATGTGCGGCGTCGTGTAGTGCCCCGCGTTCAGTCCGGCCTCGGGCATGCTCGGATAGGTCGATCCATAGGCATCATCCATGTAATTGTAGGCGATGACGTTTCCGCCTCCGCTCGCTCGCACTACGATATTCTTGTTGCAACCCCACATCACGTTGTTCTCGACAAGATTGTCCGATGCGCCCAAATTGAGCCCGACCATATATCCCGCGCCACCCGGATTCGGGTCTGGAGTCTCGTGAATATAGGAATCCCGCAGCACGCTTCGGAACGTCCCGTAGAAGCCGACCGAGGTACCGACAGACCAGTGCGCCTCGATATTCCTGACCCAGCAATAGGCGCAGAGATCTACCGCGACGTTGCCATGACCATCGCCTCCCATCCCCCCATAGACATACAAGTCTTCAATACCCACCCGACGCAGCACCGGGTTTGCATATCGCGACAGTTGGGCCCCATATTCGGCCCTGAGCGTGATGTGGAACGGCGTCGAAAACGTAATGGTGTTGCCGTCCACAGCGGTCACTTCCAGCATCTGCGCCAGCGACCGGTCCTGGCGTGCGAACCATCTCCGCGAGCCTCCGCCGGGAGGGTCGTGCTGCGGGCCCCACCACACCCGCGGGTCATTGTCAGTCACTTGATCGACCAGTACGACCTCTCCAACCGCGATTCCCGGGTTTCTCGTCAACGTCAGCGAATATGAACCCTTGATCGCATCCGCGGTCAGGTCAGTCGAAGACGAAAATTCGGCTGGATTATTTCCGACATAGAGAACGGCGAAACTTCTATTTGTGTCCCGATCGGCTTTGACCAGCCGCGTGCCTCCTTTGCCTGATCCCAGCTCGCCCGTGCCTGAACCGCGCAATGTGCAATCGGATTTCCTGAAGTGCAGACCCTCACCGTTGATGTTGAAGGTCCCGGGACCGAGCTTGACGACCTGATCGTGCGGGCAGGCGTTCAGCGCCCTCTGGATCGCCGCCGTGTCGTCGAGCGCGTCGCCCCGCGGAGAGAGAGTCTGGAAAATCGTGGTTCGATCGGGAATGCCACCGACGGCGTTGAGTCCAGGATTCCACGTGGTCATTCGATCTGGCGGAATAAGCGTCGCCGCGTCGACCTTCGCCTCTGCCCCTTGTGCGCGCGTGGCGTTCTGGGCGAGAAGGCCGCTGCGGCCCATTTCATCCCTGGCAAAACCGGTCGAGCCGGTGACCGTCAAGAGCAAGCCGGCTATGACCAATAGCGGCAGAAGGCACAACGGAGGACGCACACCATCCATCAGTTGCATCGCACATTCTCCGTATGGCGGGTGCCCAAGCGACCTTCTCCCGGAACCTGAAGAGCTTCGCCATCCGGACATTACCATATTAACCATTCCATTTAATGTAATAAAGTATATTATTATGGTTCCGCCAACAACACCGCGCACAATGCGACCGGCCCGGGCGGAGACGCCCGCGACTCAAATACAGCATGAACAACCCTGATCAGCCGACCGGCCAAATTAATGATTAAAGCGATCGACTACTCTACAACCGGTAAATCTCAAATCTCATTTGAAATTCAAAGGCCGGCAGTATAAATCAAATATCAAATAATCCAGGTTCTTGCAAAGCGTCATGTCTGAATTGCCCGATCATACGATCGCACGGCTGGAGTTTGGCAGCCGCGCCGCGTCGACCAGCGGAGAGAATTTCCTCGCGAGACAGTCGCGGCGCTATTTGCTCATCTCACCCTGTCGGGACGAGGCCCGCTTCCTGCGTCGCACCCTTGACAGCGTGGCCGCCCAGTCGCTGCCGCCGGCATTGTGGATCGTCGTGGACGACGGCTCGACCGACGAGACCCTGGCTATCCTTGAGGAGTATGCCCGCCGCCTGCCCTATCTCCGTGTCGTACGCCGGGATGACCGCGGCGGCCGGCGGGTGGGGCCAGGCGTGATCGAGGCCTTCTATGCCGGGCTCGAAACGGTGAGCCTGGATGACTTCGACTACCTCTGCAAGCTGGACATGGACCTCGACCTTCCCGCTCGCTACTTCGAACTGCTAACGGAGCGGATGGAGAGTGATCCGCGAGTGGGGACCACCTCCGGTAAGCCCTGGTTCATTCATCCAAACAGCGGCGCACTGGTACCAGAGGTCTGCGGGGACGAGATGTCGGTGGGCATGACAAAGTTCTATCGCGTTGCCTGCTTCGAAGAGATTGGCGGCTTCGTGCGCCAGGTCATGTGGGATGGAATCGACTGCCATCGAGCCCGCATGCTCGGCTGGATCGCCGAGAGCATCGACATTGAACCGCTCCGCTTCGTTCACCTGCGCCCTCAAGGCGCGAGTCACAAGGGCGTTTGGACGGGACGACTTCGGAAGGGATTTGGCCAATACTTCATGGGCACATCGCCACTCTATCACTTTGCGGTGGCTCTCTATCACCTGCCGGCTTACCCCGCGCTGATCGGGAGCGTGGCCATGCTATGGGGCTATTACAGTAGCTGGCTTAGGGGCTTGCCACGCTACGACGACGTCGAATTCAGGCGCTTCTTGCGAAGCTATCAGCACACCTGCCTGCGTCTGGGCAAGCGCGCCGCTACCGCCCGCATCAACGCGGAACGGGCGTCGCTTTGGCATGACAAGCACTCGACGCCAAGGTTTACGTAGTCGATTGCGGACGCGTCCTTCAGGCGGGGCGGTCTCCCCTGAGCACGCCGGTGGCGGCCGAGGTCAGGCCTGCCCGGCGTGCCGCTCCTGCGGTCTTTTGCGTCCGGAGAGCGCGCCGAAGACCGCATCCCGAACGGCCGGCGCAGTCCGCGACTTCGACTGAATGACCACGGCGATATCGGTCGGCTGGACACTTCGGATGAAGGCGGCCGCGCTTTCCTGGGTCAGTGGAGTTTGCTCCCAATAGACCTTGCAAAGCGAATCGTCGGAAACGAACGAGGTGGCGGATGCACCGATCACCTCGTCAACGAAAACACCGTATATCACGCACTCGGAGAAATCGAGTTGGCCGGCAATCGCGGTAGGCCACGGGCGCTTTGTCGTGGCCGCGACCCGCGCCAACATCTGCCTGACGAGTTTCGGGTCCCAAGCCAGGGGCGACGAGATGTAGTCCGGATATGGAGGCTCGGCGGGCGGTAGTCCCAGCAGTTCCCGAGCGACCCGATGCCATATCATGTGACGCGACAGCCGCCTGTCAATCTGGTCCGGCTTGCGGAAGAACCGAACGCTGCCGTCGCGCACAAACATCTCAGGGGCGAACGGCCGAACGAACTCGACATCGGAGTCGGCGACCAGCACCACGTCGTCCTCCGACGCCGCTATCGCGGCGAGCTTGATCACTTGTTGCTGGATCCAACCTCGCACCGGCGGAAATGGCCGGCCAAGGTTGACCATGATGTTGGCGAACGGTAGTCGCACGAAAGAGCGAGGCAACAAGTGGGCCTCGCAACGGATCTCCACGCGTGGGCCGGCCAGCCGGCCAAACAATTGCAGGTCGGACCGAGGCACAACGATATGATGATGAACAGCGTCCGGCGAGCAATCGAGCACCGACCGGCTCAACGACGCGCAAAGCTCGAAGTCAGGTGCGTATGATTTCGTCATCACGGCCATGCGCGTCACAGCTCATCTCCTTACGATCTTCAGCACTCCATCCAATGCCGGTTTGTCGGCTTTGAAATCGTCTTCGTTTGTCGTGGCAAGGTCCGCCAACGGGGGAGGCTTCTGCACCAGACCTCGGACATATGCATGTCCACTTCGATTTCCGCGCCGCGCGATACCCGTAACACTACGGTAACGGAACGGCCGGCCCAAAGGCCGTACCTGCCCACGCCTGCGGGGGATTGCCGCAGAACTGGTTCGCAAATTCGCCTTCAACCATTTTTCGAGGAGTTAGGTTAATATTTCACCCTTTAGCTGTGCTGCGGCGCCAAAAAGCTGCAAAGCAAAATCGGATTATTTTGACATTTAAATCACCTATAATAAAGATAGTTTGATCGACAATATGAGAGAGGCGGAAGGGGATTCCCCTTCCATCTCCAGCAAGAGGGTTAATCCCGTGAAATCATTGCCGCGCTACTTGCTCATCTCCCCCCGTTCGAGCGAGCGGCAGCACGCCCGTATTACGAGCAATGGCGCAGCAATGCAATTAACGTCATCCGCGCTCTGGGGGGGCGTCCAGCAGCCAGCGTCATGCCACGCTCAACGATCGTTTCACGATCACTGTTCTTCGAACTAGGGTGAGACGACGTATGCGTGGTGGGCTTTCGGTGATAATGGCAACCGCAGGAGCTGGCGGGACGATTGCAGCCGTCCGCAACCTCGGCGCGAGCGGCGTCGACGTCGACGTCATCTCGAGCGAGCGGCTGGCAGCGGCTGCATGGTCCCGCTACACGAAGCGTACTTATTCCGCTCCCCCCGAGAGCAACGCCGAACAATTCCTCAAGCGGCTGCTCGCGATCGGCCAGTCCAGCCCCGGACGGATCCTGCTGCCGACGTCGGACGCGACAGCGTGGATATACGCGGAAAACGCACCCCTGCTCGAACGTTACTTCCGTCTTTATCATCCGTCGATTGCAACCCTGCGACGGATCCTCGACAAGAAGCTGTTTGAGGAGGCGGCCCACAGCGTAGGTTTGCCGGTCTTGCCGAGTTGGGACCCGTCGAGCCTCGAGGAGCTTGCCGTGCTGGCGCCGACGCTATCATTTCCAATTCTCATAAAGCCACGGACGCACGTTCACCGCCTGCGCAATGACAAGGGTGTCGTGGTCGCTTCACCGCATGAGTTGATCCGTCAATATCGCAGGTTTGTTGATCGTGAGCAGGAACAACCACCCGACAATCCCCTGCTGCTTGATGCCAGGCGGCCTATCCTGCAACAGTTTGTTCGCGTGAAGGGCGAAGGCGTTCTGTCGATCACCGGCTTTATCGACCGGACAGGCGAGCTGTTCGTGACACGCGCCGCGCGAAAGGTGTTTCAGCGCTCGCAGCCCGTGGGCGTCGGGGTTTGCTTCGAAGCTCAGCCCGCTCCTGAGGAGTTGCCGGATCTCGTTCGCCGTCTCTGCAGAGAACTGGGTTACTTCGGATTGTTTGAAGTGGAGTTCCTCCGTTACGACGGTCATTGGGCAGTCATCGACTTCAACCCGCGCATGTTCAGCCAGGTTGGAATGGACATCCGCCGGGGTATGCCGCTGCCGCTGCTCGCCTGTCTTGATGCCGTCGGGGACTCCGCGTCCTTGTGCAAAGAAGTCGCAAAAGCGCAGGCAGGGGATGACGGACAAGCGGTTTTTCGCGATCGCTTTACCCTACGGGCAATCCTTCTTGCTCAGATCCTTACCGGCCGCATGTCGAACCTAGAGGTCTCAAAATGGCGCGACTGGATGAAACAACATGCCGACCATGCCGTCGATTTTGCCGCCGACCGCGACGACCTCCTGCCGGGTTTCGTCCACGCCTTCTCCGAGATTTATCTGGGTCTCAAATCCCTTCCGCGCTTCATGGGCGCGAGGCCGCGAACGGCTGCTTCGACACAGCATGTATTTAAAGAGCGTACCTAAGAGGTAGCCGACGTGAAAAAGGTCCCAATCGCAATCATCGGTGCAGGCCCCTATGGTCTTTCGCTGGCCGCGCATCTTGCGGCGCGTAATATCGAACACCGCATTTTTGGGCGTCCGATGCGGTTCTGGTCGAAAATTGCCGAGGCCGGTGGCGAGCGGTACCTGAAGTCTTACTGCTTCGGAACAAATATCTCGGCCCCAAAGCCAGGCTTTGCTTTTGCCGACTATAACGGGCCGCGTGGGCTTGAGACATTCGAACCGTGCTCGATGGAGAACTTCACGGCTTACGGACGGTGGTTCCAGCAAAGCCTGATCCCCTGGGTCGAGGACGTCGACGTCGAGCGCCTGGATCGGCAATCCGGTGGCTTTGGTCTCACCCTCGCTGACGGGAGCCGCTGCGATGCCGACCGCGTCGTGATCGCGACAGGGCTGTCGGGATTTGCCCATCTCCCTCCGCTGTTGCGATCGCTGCCCGCAGCACGTGTCGCCCATACCTCCGACATCACCAGTTTCGCAACGTTCAGGGGACGTGACGTCGCGGTCATCGGGGCTGGTCAATCGGCGCTTGAAGCGGCCGCCTTGCTGTTCGAGGCGGGGGCGCGGCCGCAACTGATGGTCCGCGAGGATGAGATCCTGTGGCAGACCCGCGTCTCGCGTGAACGCAGCCTGTGGCGGCAAGTGCGCTCGCCTATTGCCGGCTTGGGAACCGGGCCGAAGGCCTGGACGCTAACCCGTTTTCCAGGAGCCATGCACAATCTGCCTGACACATGGCGCACAAGCTTCACGAAGAACCATCTTCCAGCCGAGGGGGCATGGTGGCTTCGCAACCGCGTCGAATACAAATTTCCGATTCACCTCGGTGCGACAGTCGTCGAAGCTCGTGAAGCGGGTAGCCACGCAGCGCTCAAGCTGCATCTCGCGAAGGACGGCAGTGAGCGACAGCTCCTCGTTGACCACGTCGTTGCGGGCACCGGTTTCGACATCAACGTCGAACGCCTCGCCTTCATTGAAAAGAAGTTGCGCGGTGCGATCGCGCGCCTGGAGCGTTCCCCCCGGCTCAACGCCTCTTTTCAGTCGTCAGTGCCGGGGCTCCACTTCATCGGCCCCACTTCCGCGATGAGTTTTGGTCCGCTGTTCAGGTTCGTGGTCGGGGCAGAATACAGCGTGCAAGTCCTGTCTGCTTGTCTTGCGCCGCGAGCCTCACAAGCTGCATGAATGTGCACATTTCCATAGCCTTCCTGCCAGGCGCCGGCGGTGGTGTACCCGACCTCGATGTCTTTCGGGATGGTGCGGACGATCCCACCCGGGTCGAGGCGATCGGCTATCCCGGGTGGAAGCGCTATGTCGTCGAGGGATATTCAGCGGATGCGTTGATAAATGATCTGGCGATCGAAATCGCCAGACGAATACCAGCCGGGCCCATTGGTATCATTGGCGTTTCAATCGGCGGACACTTTGGCTACGCAGTCGCACTTCGGCTCCAGGCCCAGGGCCGTGACATCGCGGGTCTATGCGCCATCGATTCAATGATGATTGAATCATCTGGACCGTCGGCGGGATGGAGACAACGCGCGCTGGGGCAGGCGTTTGAACTTCTGCGCAGGCCTCGCCTGAGCGATCTGGCGCGTTTCGTGCGCTCCAAATTTTGGCGCGGTCTGGTCAGAGCATCTGGCGACCGATTGCCTTCGATGGCTCAACGATATTCCGCCACGTTGCCTTTGATTTCCGCGCTTGATCCGATTTTCGAGGAAGAGCTGAGCATGCGTCTGCTGATCAGGGCGGCCGCCCCCTGGATAGCGGCGCTTGATCGAAATCCTGTCGCGCTGGAAGCGCCTGCCGTCCTGCTGCGGACCGAATCCGCAGCAGGCGACGATGAAACTTGGCGACATCGATGTCCTGATATCAAAGTCTTCGAAATATTGGGGAAGCATCACAACCTGTTCGACGCCGAAAATGTCGGCAGGCTGCATGAGATCTTCATCAGTGAGACGCCCAGCTGGCGCTAGAATTGCGGTGGTGAAGCAATCAGGTCTGTCCAACCCAATCCGGTCGCGCGACGCTCTTCCACCGTGCGCGAATCGCGTCGAATTGATCTTTCGCCAACATGCCAGCCGCTGTGGATTCAGCATCCTGACGGAGATGTGCGGGATTCGCGGTCCCCACGATCGCAGTATGCACACCTGAAACGCTCAGAGTGAACCGCAATGCGGTTTCAATGGCACGTTCGTCTTGCAAAAAATCATATTCGAGCTCGCGCAGCCGGTCCCAGTAAGCATGATTCCCGTCAAATTCCGGCCTCTGGCTGCTTTTCCAAACGCCATTAGCGATCGGGCGCTTCGCAATCACACCCATGCCATGTTGGATTGCCAGCGGCATAGTCAGGTCTAATGCTTCCTGATCGGCGATGTTGATCGAAGTCTCCAAGACGTCAAACTGGCGGCAATGAATCGCATAGAGCGCCGCGCGTCCATCGCCGCTGTAGCCGAAATAGCGTACCTTGCCGGCTTGACGAGCCCGGTGCAGAACTTCAATCACCACGCCCCGGCGCAAAATCTCTTCCGAACAACTGTGAAGTAGAATGACGTCGATGCAATCAACCCCCAACCGGCGCAAGCTTTGATCGATGTTCCATTCCAGTATGCGCGGACGCCAATCAAGAGACTCTTGTTCATCAACACTTCGCATCAAACGTTGCGCCTGCCAGCGGGCGCGCTCATAAAATCCTAGGATACTGCGCCTGCCCGGGGCATATCGTCCGCACTTGGTACACAAGAAGCATTGGCTCCGCCTGCCGCGCAGGGCGCGGCCAATCTTTCTCTCGCTGTCGCCATACATCGCGGCAGTATCAATGACATTGATCCCCATATCAAACGCTGCGCCAAAGATGGCATCCAGGGTGCTCTCGGCAACTTCCTCGAAGCCTATTTCAGCCGTACCGAGTCCAAGCACGCTGACTTCCATTCCGGTATTGCCGAAGCGCTGCGTCTCCATTGCGGACACCCCATTTTGCGCCTGACGAACAGCGATTATTGCGCCTACCGAACGGCGATTACGACTTGGCGATTAACTATTGCATTGCGAGCGAGCGGTTTCCCCGGCCCTCGCAAACCACAATTCTACATTACGTTGCAAACCATAATTCTACACTACGCAAATTATGTGGCACTATGCAGGATCCGTCGCGAGGCGGCATGCGGTGCGGCCGACCGATGTCCGGGATGGTTCACATTCTCGTCAGTTTTGGCATGCCTCAAGCATGTCCGGTCAGGGAATAATCTCGGAAGTGCCGCTTTGTCCGGTTTTGCCGGTTGAAGGCACCGGTCTGGATGTGATTCAAGCGTCCAAAGCGGGCCTCAAATTATGCGGTATGAACGTACGACTTTGAATGGGCGGCCATCAGGTCGTTGTTGATCACAATGTCCACTGGGGCAGCGAAATGCACCATGGACGGCCTGCTTCGTTCGCTGGCGCGGGAACTTAGACAGCATGGGATCACGGTCGATCAAGTCGCACCGGGGCGAGGTCATCTCGGACAAGGGATCGTCGCGGTCGCGACGAGGTACAGCCCTTGTATGAGAGCGGCGTACCTCTCAGGCGGCGCGGATAAGATCAGAACGTGGCGGGCAATATGATCGCATTTCTTGCCTCCGGTCTCGCCCTACCGAAAGACGCGGTTGCGGTGACACCATCGGATGAAGACATAGACCGACCACACCCGCGACCAATACATGCCGGGCGCCCCCTCGAGGAAGGCGCGCCAGAGGCGCTCCACCGCCACGGGATCGAGACCGACCGGAGCGACGGCCTGCGGATCCCGCAGGGTCCGGTCCATGGCGTCCTGCAGGCCGCGCCGAATCCAGCGATCCAACGGCAGCACGAAACCGCTCTTCGGCCGCTCGAACAATGCGGGGTCCAGGCCGCGCAAACCGATGCGCCTTAGCAGGGCTTTGCGACCTAGCGGCTGATAGCGCACCTGATCCGGCAATCGGTCGACGCTTTCGAAAAGCACCTGATCCACCAGCGGCACCCGCTGCTCCAGGGAGGCTGCCATGCTCGCCACGTCATTGTCGCGCAGCAGCCGCTCGCCGAGGAAAAGGCGCTGCTCCATGACGCTGATCGCCGACAGCGGCGTGCGGGCGCGGGTCTCGGCGGTGATGCGCCGGCGCATGGCTGGAGCAAGTCCGTCGGCCAGCGCGTCGGCAAAGCCGGGTGCGAGCAGGTCGCGCTGGAATCCGGGAAGGAAGAGCGCGTAGGCCAACTGGTAGAGTGCCAGGAGATCGTCGCCGCGGCGGACCATCTCGGGCAGCTTGGCCCAGCGGGTCTGAGGCGGCACCGTCTTGCCGGGGGGAGACAACAGCCGAGATGCAAGCTGCGCTGCGGCAACCTTCAGGCTTCCTGGCACCCAGGCGGTGCGCCGAGACCAGTGCTGCAACACCGGCAGGTCGCGGTAAGAGGCATAGCCCCCGAACAGCTCATCGCCGCCGGTGCCCGACAATGCCACGGTGAACCCGGCGGCGCGGATGGCGTGCGACATGTAATACGAGTTCAGACCGTCGAAGGTCGGCTGGTCCAGGCTGTCCAGTGCGGCTTCCAGGTTATCGACGAAGTGCTGCTCGGTCAGCACAACCTCATGGTGCTGGGTGCCGATGGCGGCGGCAATCCGCCGCGCGATCGGCCCCTCGTTGAGCTCCTGCTCCTCAAAGGCAAGGGTGAATGTGTGGATGGGGTTTTGGGCTGCGCGCTGGGCCAGGTTGGCCATGACCGAGGAATCGATACCACCGGAGAGGAAGACCGCGAGCGGCACGTCGCTGGCGAGGTGCAGCCTCAGTCCCTCCTCCAGGACAAAAGCCAACTGGTCTTCGTCCATGGTCGGATCGGGCGCGCTGTCAGAGATGGACCAAAAGTCCTCGTCGCGGATTTCCTTGCCGCCGCCATCAAACTCGATCAGCCGGCCCGGCAAGAGCTGCTCGACGCCCCTGACTGCCGTACCGGGGCCAACCACGAATCCGTTCCACACGCCGCTGGCGACGGCCTGCGGGTCGAGACGAGGCGTACCCAGGAGACCGGAGGCCAGGAGCGCCCGAAGCTCCGAGGCGAAGGCCAGCGACCAGCCTGCGTCCGGATCGGAAGCTCTTGCCACATAGAGGGGCTTGATGCCCAGAGGATCCCTCGCAAGCAGGAGCCGGCGCTGCTTCGGGTCCCAACAGGCGAACGCGAACATGCCACGCAACCACTTCACCGCGTCGGGCCCGTGCAAGCCGAGTGCGCGCAACATCACCGCGGTGTCGCCGGTGGAATTGAACGTTTGCCCCTCGGCCACCAGGCGCCGCCTGAGATCGGCAAAATTATAGATCTCGCCGTTGTAGGTCACGACGTGGCCGGTCACCGGGTCCGTCATGGGCTGAACACCGGCAGGCGAAAGGTCGAGGATTGCGAGCCGGCGGTGCGCCAGCAGCGTGCCCCAGCCGCGAGCGTCCGGTGCCGAGACCCACGTTCCGCTCGCATCCGGGCCGCGGTGGAGCATGGCGTCGTTCATCCGCTCCAGCGCGGCGCGGTTGCCTTCGTCCAGTCGCCCAATGATTCCGGCGATGCCACACATCGAGGAGGTCCCCTTCTCAGTCCCTCATCGGCCACGTTTCGTGGGACGTCATTTTCTTCGTAACCCTCGACATCAGAATGAAAAGGGATGCCGACCGACATCCAACACGAGCTTCTCGAACTCAACCAATTCTGCCCGCGTGCCGCCCCGCGTTTGCCACCATCGGTCGGGATCAAAGCCTGAATACCGTTCGGCTCGCACCGTGACGCGTGTCGGATGGCCCTTCATCGCCCGATCGAGGACGCGTCGTGTACGTCGGGAGTGGTCCTTAGCGGACACGAACACGATGGACCGGAATGCGTGCTGGTCGCACCATGATGGAATCATCTGGCCTTCGCCATCAGTTCCAGCTTCGGTTCGGGGAATTTGCATAATCTCCGTTACGCCTAGCCATCCCAGCTGCCGGACCTGCCTTGCCGCAGCATCCTCGTACGGAAGTCCCCGGCGAATGAACTCAAGGTCCTCTCCACTCGGAGGATCCGTAAATACCGCAACGCGCGTCGCGATGCCGCCCTGGACGAGATCCGCCGCTTCAAGCGCCCCCGCGCCGGCAGAATCGGAAGATATGACGATGACGTCAGCGGGTTCAAGCGGCGGCTCGTCGGCGACGAGCGCTCTTCCTGCAGCTCGCAGACCCCACTCTCGAACGGAGGGTACCGCAAGGACGACTGCCGCAACCAACGTGACAGCAAGGAGCACCGACCCCCATCTCGCCCATCGGAACGTCATGCGCGGATCGACCTCCGGCTTACGTGCCTGCAACGCATCGCGTTCGTCCCTCTATTCAACGCGAAAGGGATGCTCCAGAACGCGGGATGCCGGGCGCTTAGCCCTGTCCCGATCAGCGCTGCCCTCATGAACCTCGCTCCAGGATCTCGCGGTAGAATCCCTCCAGCGCCTGAGCCGCTGCGCTCCATGCGTACCGATCGATGGCCACCTGCCGCGCCGACCGTCCCATTTGTGCTGCAAGGCTGGGATCGGCGAGCAGCCGATTGACCGCATCTGCAAAGGCGGCCGGCTGATCCTCGATCAGAATGTCGCGCCCGGGAACGGCCTCGATCCCCTCGGCGCCCAAAGTGGTTGAGACGACGGCCTTTCCCATCGCCATGGCCTCGACGATCTTGAGGCGAGTGCCGCCGCCGAGCCGCAGTGGCACTACCACGGTCGCCGCCTCCGCGAGATGGGGCCGGAGATCCGAGACGAAGCCGGCCAGTTCGATTCCCGGCCGGACCAAGGCGTGAAGCGATCGAGGCGCCTGGCCGCCAATGATCTTCAGGCGTGCCTTCGGATGTACCTCCGCGATGCGCGGCCAAATCTCTTTCACGAAGTAGGTTACGCCATCGATATTGGGGAAGTAGGAGAGAAGTCCGAAGAAAACCACGGTACGGCCATCCGGTGCCGGATCCGTCGCGCGTGGCTGATAGAACTCCACGTCCGCCGCATTGGGGATCACAAGGGTCCGGGCGCCGGGGGCCTCGTCGCGCAGACGCTGCTGATCGGCCACGCTGCAAAGATAAACGCCATCGGCTTCGCGGTAAGTGCCAAGTTCCTCCCGCTCCAGCTTTCGCCCGTTGACCCTTGAATATAAACGTCGGCCGAGGCTACCGGCGCCGGCATACTGCCTCGCCAAGTCGTAGTCGATGTTGTGAGAGTCCACCACGAGCGCGGGCAGCTTGTCTCCGGGCGGCGCCTGGCGCAGATTGTGGCCGCCAAGGAACGTGAACTCAAGATTGACGATGTCAAACCGCTTGGAGCACAGGATCCGATCCAATGCTTGCTGCAGTGCTGGCACCGTGACCAGCAGCCGCTCGAAACTTATCGGTGCAACCAGCGATCGCAGTTGACGCAGCCGTTTGACGAGACCTTCTCGCTCATAGGGGTCGCGAACGAGCACGACCTCGCGACAGTAAGCCTGCATGGCCCGCCGGCATTCCTCGATGTCGAATTGCTGGTCGGCCAGCACCACCGCGGTTACGTCGTGTCGTCGAGCGAGTTGGGTCATCAACCCATGTGTCCGCGCCTGGGCTCCGAAACGCGGAGGGCTCACGGGCAGGTGCGAAACGCAGAGAATGTTAAGGCGCTGTGGTGTCATGGATGGTGGCTTGACGGCGAAACAATAGGCCACGCACTTCTTTTCGGAACGCTCAACATCGAACATCCAAGCGCTGGTCCATCAGGCGCCCCTCGGGGCCGAATGAACGGTTCAAAATCAGGAGGCATTCGAGCACGAACCCCGACACGGACAAGCGTGAGTCGGCCCGCTCAAAATTCCTCACGCACTAAAATCATCCGCTGCAAGCGCCCGTTTCAATCCGCGGCTACCGCTTTTGCAACACATCATGTACGATTCTGCCCGCGACTCTAAGCGGCTCGGTCAGCCGGAACAAGCCGACGACCAGAGCAAGGTAAATGCAGCTGCAGAAACAACCCGACAAGATGATACGCACAAGGCCGGAATAGCCGGCGAGCAGCGCGATCTGGAGCCACCAGCCCAAAGCCGCAGCGCTGATTGCGCCGATCACCTGCGGGCCCACGGCCCGGATAACGAGTGCGGCGCCAATGCCGATCGGACGGCCCGCATAGGTTATCGACGGGAGGGCAATGAGGGAGCTTGCCACGACCACCGACAAGGCGACCCCCGACGTGCCGAAAGGCAGACCTGCGAGTACCGCCACGACCTGGACCAGGAGCGAGATAATTCCCCAGTTCTGCCAGCGATCCGCTCTGCCGATGGATAGATGCAGCCAGCCCTGCGAGCCTTCAACGACGTGCGAGATGCCGCGCAACGCAATGATGCTCAGGAGCGAGCCGGCCGCCTGCCACTTTTCCCCCAGCAAGATGACCGTCAGATCTTCTGCCGTCACCGAAAGGATCGCCGCCATCGGCATCAGGAAGAATGCCAGCATCGACAATGCCGCTTCGTATTTCTGGCGAAGGGCGGCGGGATTGGACTGAAGCTTGCTGAGAGCCGAGCTTCCGACGGCGTGCATCTGATTGAGCGCGGACCAGATCGAGTTCTCATACAAATTCATGGCATTCTGGTAATAGCCAACCTGCGCGGGCCGGTAGAACAAGCCCAGCGCTATCCGGTCCACCGCTCTCGACAGGGTATACGCCACCGTAAAACCCACCACATGCATCCCAAAGCGGACCATCGACTTCACTTCACTGTCGAAGACGGGAGATCCGGGCCTCCATCGGCATGCAAACCAAGTTCCGAGAGCGACGCAGAACGAGGTCGTAATCGGCCGCAACACCAGCGCCCAGTAGCCGTAACCGCAAATTGCGACGACGACGGCAACGGCGGTCCCCGCCAGCGTGCCGAAAAGCTGAATTTGGCCAATTCTGCCGAACTGCATCGTGCGACGTAACAGCGCCATGTGTTGATTCGACAGTCCAGACAGCACGAAGGTAATCGCGATGCACAGCGCGATCGGCTGCAATCGCGGTTCGCCGAATAGCCACGCAATCAGCGGGCTGCCGGCCGCCACAACCACTGCAACCAGCAGCCCGATCCCGCTGCTGACCCAAAAGAGACCACTGACCTGGGCCGGCGTTATCTTGCTTCTTTGCGCCGTGGCGTCGAGGAGGCCAAAATCGATGAGCAATGGCGCAAAGCTCGTCAGCACCGTGACGATCGCGACCAGTCCAAAATCCTCCGGCGCCAGGAGCCGTGCCAGTACGATGGCAGCAACAATCTGGAGAGCGGCGTTACCGTATTGGATGGCGACGGAGACGATGCCGCCGCGCAAAGCGAGACGCCCCAGGTCCTTCGACTCCCTGTGGTCCTCGAAATAAACTGCGATCCCTTCGGCCATGCTCGGTTAATCGCCTTTATCAAGCCAAAGAAAACGACCGCATACCGCAATCTGTGAACCGTCCAATACCGGATTTATGACTTTGCCTTGCGGCCAAGACAAGGGATAAATTCGCGCCGCAGCATTAAATATTAAATATCATATTTAACATGCGCCGTTGGCGGTCCGGCAGATCGCGAATCACGAACGGTTGATTTCCGGCGCCGAACTTCAGGTCCGAGCCGAGCTGTCGCATGAGCTGGTTTCATGGTCAGTGCGGTGAGACGGCCTCCGCGAGCTTTCGAAGACGATCTTTCCTTTGCAGCGCCCCTGGCAGCGGCTCAAGACCGGCGGCCTTAAGTATCGCTTCCCAGCGATACACCCAATCATGTCGCAGCAAAGCTTGGGCGACGCCGGTTCGCCGTATCCTGTCCTGACGTTTCGGATCTCCGTCGAGATCCCTGATGACCAAATCGATATCGCTTGAATCGTAAGGCAGCTCGATCACGGCATCAGGCCAGTCGAACAGTTTCGGGAACACCTCATTGTTCGGGATTTCTCCCAACATGATGGCGCCGGATGCGGCTCCATCGAAGTATCTGTAACCAAACTCGACCTGATGACCCGTTTCTTCCGGCGCATCGATCTTCCCGGGGTTAACGAGAAAGTATCTGCTCCGCTTGGCCACGTTGGCGAAAAGCGCCCTGTGCTCTCTCGAGCTGATGGCCTGACTCCCGCCAATGGTGTCATAAAGATAGAACAGGCCGCTCTCCCGAGCCATGTCGAGAAGTTTCTGGTGCGTCGCCTTCGCTCTGCGCCCGATGCTGTATACGTCCACGGCCCTCTCGGGCGGATCCGGATAAGGACAAAACGAGAGCGCATCGACAGCAGGCGGCAAATAGACGACTTTCCGGCCAATGCGTTCGCCGAGCGGTTTCACCGTTTGACTGTGGTACTGCATGACGACATCAAATTTGGCGAGAATGCGCAGGAAATGGCGATGTTTGACGATGTCCTTGATCCAGAGCTCGTCCAACAAACATACCGATGTTCCGCAGACGTCTTGCAGATTGCTGACGGCGTCGAACATGATCAAATCCTGCGGGAATCCGCAGACCGTGAATAAAATATCGTAACGCCCGTTTGCCGGTGTTCTCGGAATGCCCGGGTTCAGAGCGACAGGCGCATGGTAAGCCAGTCGCGTCGCAAAGCTGGCGCGCCTGCTCGAAGGATCGAGCGTGGGCGCCAGCAACTCGGCGGAATCAATCTCGCAAATGATGTCCTCGAACTCGTAGTGAGGACACCGATTGAGGGCTTTCCCGAAAATATTTCTAAGTGAAAAGATAAGCACACGCGGCTTACCAGGTTGGGTGTCCATGGATACCTCGATCGTCCTTACCAAACCCGTTCGCTTCAGAATCGGATTGTCTTTCTGCGGCGAAATCATTCTCAGGTAAGGGCATCACATATTACGCGGCTGCAACCAGGCGGACGAGGCCCGCATCCAAGGCGAGCCGCGCCGCCGCCTCGAGCCGCGCGAAGGGCACATCGGCGCGGATGGCCATGTCCAGAAGGCTGTGCTGTCCATCGGCGAGGTTGAGAAACCACAACAGGTCCATCTGCGTCGCACCGCCGGCCTCGCGTTGTCCCGCGATCGCCCGATACAGCCCTCGCCTGCCGAGCTGCGGTTCACCTCGACCATCGCCCCGCTGATACGTGCAATTCCCGTCCAGCAGATCCAGCAGTGCCTCGATCGCGGAGTAGGAGCGCACGAGAGCCTCGGGCTTCACGAAATCCATGTTGTCGGCCGAGGTGTGATATTCGGGAAACGTGCCGTGCACGCCACGCATCAGGCAGCCGACCGGAAGATCAAATCCCGGGGAGCAGAACTGGCGCTCATCGTATCCGTAGGGATTGAACGGCATGATCTCGTGCGGTTCGCCGCAATGCTTCAGAACATGGGCCGCTGCCCGATCAATGGTCGCGCCCTTGCGACTCTGCTTGTAGTGAAATGGGCCGCTATCTCCCAGACACGTCAAGACGAGACCATGTTCGATCCGGTCGAGCATCGCTTCGTTTCGCGCAAGCCAGGTGATCGCGCCAATCGTCGCCGGCAGAAACAGGAAGCGATATCCCAGCCGCCCTCTTCGCTCCGACTGCCGCATGGCGAGCGCAGTCATGATCGCAACTCCCGACAGATTGTCGTTTGCGAGGCTCGGATGGCAGACGTGGCAGGTGATCAGGACCTCGCGTCGTGTCTCACCTGGAACGAGGAACTCGCCATACGTCATCGATCCAGGCGAGAGGTCACTATCGATGTCGACGCGATAGTGCTCGTCGTTCATCCCCTGCCAAAGACTGTGGGGCAGGCAGAAACCCCAATCATCGGCGTAGTAGCCGGTCCGGTATGGTATGAGGTCGGGTTGATCGGGCAAGGTGTGGACACGCCGCGCCAGCTCGGCGCGGCCGAACACACCGTTCACCGGCTTGCTGTAACCCATGACGTGCAGGTTGTTTTCGGCAAAATCGACCAGACATTTTCCGTCGAGCGTCTTGATCGTAGCGCTGCGGATGTTCCATTCCATCGGCACGTGCCAGTCGAGCACAGCGGTTCCGGTCGCGACTTCGTGAATGTCGAGGTCGATATGGCGGCCGACGATTCCCAGCGTCTTGCGAACTCCTGCTCCGGTCAGGCTTCGGTTGATCGGAAACATCTCCCCGATCAGATCGTAGAGATCGATGCCAGGCAGCCGGTCCACGGCAGACGTTTCCGATTTGACTAGCATCTTGCGTCCGCTGAGCTCACCAAAGGTCCCGATCGCCAAGCAACGGCCAAGCCGCATCCTTCGCCGACAGCACTGTCACCGGCTCTGGCCATTTGATCCCAATCATCGGATCGTCGTGCCGAAATCCGTCTGACAACTCTTCGACGTATTCGATCCCCATCAAATATTCGACCACAACATCATCGGTCAGCGTCTGAAATCCGTGCGCAAAGCCTGCCGGAATGTAGAGCATCGTCGCCGTCGACGGGCCCAGTTCGTTGGCAAAAACCTGGCCTCGCGTCGGAGAATTCGCCCTGAGATCGACGATGACATCATGGATCCGCCCGGCCGTACACCGGACAATCTTGGCATCAGCCTTCGGCGAACGTTGAAAATGCATTCCGCGAACGCTGCCGCGGAGGCGGGTCACGGAGCTGTTGCCCTGAACCGGCCGGAACTCGATGCCCTGATCGGAGAAGGTTTTTGCACACCAGGTCCGCGTGAAGCTGCCGCGATCGTCAGCACGAACGTTCGGTTCGATCAGCCTCGCATCCGAACGACCCAGCTGGACAAACCTCATGGCAGGATACCCTCCAGTACGAAGCCGCCGATCGTCCTTCGGTTTGCCGGTCGCGAGCTTCTGCGCGCGGCGGCCAGACCGAAGACCGGACCAGGACAGGCTCAGACGCCGTCTATGCCTCAATGGTCGCTTTGGGCACCGGCACGATGAAGCGCCCTCCCCAGGACCTGATCTCGGCCATCTGGGTCTTGATCTCGTTCTTGATGTTCCACGGCAGGATCAGGACATAATCCGGCTTGGCCTCGAAGATCGCCTCCGGCGGCAGGATCGGAATGCGGACGCCGGGCATGTAACGCCCCTGTTTGGACGGCGCACGATCGACCGTGAAGTCGAGAAAATCCGTCCTCACGCCGCAATAGTTGAGAAGCGTAACCGCCTTGGCCGGCGCTCCGTAACCGACGATCTTCTTGTTGTCGCGCTTGAGCGCGATCAGCAGTTCAAGAAGCGCACGCTTGGTCTCCTTGACCGACTCGTTCCACGCCACATAGACGGCATCATCATGCAGACCGTAAGCCCGTTCCCGCGCCAGCACATCGGCCACGTTCGCGCTTTCCGGGTGCGACGCCTGCGCGTGACAGACAAAGAACCTGATCGAACCGCCGTGGGTCTCGGGCAGTTCGACATCGAAGACCCGCAGACCGGCCCTGGCGAAGATCTGCTGACCAGCGATCAGCGACAGGTAGGAGAAGTGCTCATGATAGATGGTGTCGAACTGATGCCGCTGCATCAGGGTCAAGAGGTGCTGCACCTCGAGCGTCGCAACCCCCTCCGGCGCCAGCAGGATCTTGACGCCACCGACGAAATCATTGATGTCGGGAACGTGGGCGAGAACATTATTGGCAGTGATGAGGTCGCCCGACCAGCCCTCCTCGCGAAGCCTGTTCGCATAGACACGGCCGAAGAACTCGATACGGGTTTCGATCCCCTTGTCGCGCGCAGCCAGCGCCACGCTTTCACAGGGCTCGATACCCAGGCAACTGATCCCCCTCTTGATCGAGTATTGCAGCAGATATCCGTCGTTCGACGCAATCTCGACATGCCGCGAGGCCGGGCCCAGCTTGAAGCGTCCGACCATGTCGTCGACATATGAGCGCGCGTGCTCAAGCCATGACGTCGAGTGCGAGGAGAAATAGGCATAATCCGCCCGGAAGATCTCCGCGGCCGCCAGCAGATCGCGGGTTTGCACCAGACGACATTCCCGACAGACCAGGGTCTCCAGCGGATGGAACGGCTCTGCCTTCATGTAGTTCGCCGGATCGACATAGTCGTTGGCAACCGGCGAGAGGCCCAGGTCGATCAACTTGAGTGTCAGATCATGGCCGCAATGACGGCAAGTGGGCGTAACGCCGACTGCAGCCGGAATGCTCAGATTCATGGTTTCTCCATCACTGTCGGTCTGGCGGAGCAAAGCCTTGCACTCGGGCTTCGCACGAAATCACCGCCATTCAAGCCTGTCGTTGAGCCGACCCCTGTCCATGTGGTCCTGCAAGACCTTGAGACGAATCAGATCGGACGAGCGAAAATCAGCATCCTTGAAATTCATCTTCGTCAGGCCGGCCACCAGGTTCTGGATCGACCGGTCCAGTGTCACCACCGGCTGATGATCGGGCGCCAGCGAGCGGTACAGGCCGAAATCGACCTTGTAGGACCGGCTGTCCACCGGCGCGGACGTGTTGATCGACACATCAGTGCCCGGCACTCTCCTGGCCACGGAGTCGGCCAGGTCCTTCACCTGAAAATTGCGGTCATCCGAGCCTGCATTGATTGTCAGGAACCGGCCTCCCGTGCCGGCGGAACGGTCAACGGCCCAGTCAATCGCCCGCGCCATGTCGGCGACGTCGATCAGCGGCCTCCAGGGCGTACCATCAGACAGCACGCTGATCTGCCGGCGACTGAGGGCGCAAGCGACAAAATCGTTGAGGACCAGGTCGAGCCGGAGCCGATCCGACATACCGCACGCCGTCGCAAAGCGCAGACACGTGATCGTCATGCCGGTATCGATTGCAGCCAGTTCCCGCTCCGCTCCGATCTTGGATTTCGCATACGCAGTGATCGGATTGAGAGGGTCGGTCTCCCGGCGCGGCGGTCCATCCGCGATACCATAGACGCTGCAGCTTGACGCGAACACGAAGTTCTTCACGCCCGCCGCGGCTGCAGCCTTTCCAAGCGCCACTGTCGTACCCTGGTTGATGTCCAGCGTCGCGTCCGCGAAGCGGTTGCCCATCGGATCGTTGGAGATCGCGGCCAGTTGGACGACGGCATCATATCCTTTCAGGTCCAGGGTTATCTCGCGAACGTCGCCATAGAACTGCTCGTCCAGGCAGCGCTCGGGAAAGACCGGGGCGCCCGTGAGGCAATGCGCGAAATAGGCATTGTCGAAGCCGTCCAGCGTGGCGCTCGGCCGGCGCGCGCGCAGATGTTTTGTGACCTCTGGACCGACGTAACCCATATTTCCGGTAATGAGAATTTTCAAAGCAGCTGACCCTTAACGGTTGCAAACTGAGAACAAGGTATCATTAAATACCGGACCATAGCCGTATTTTTTCACATTCAGGTTAACTCGATTATTTTTTTCACCGCCTTGAACCCGCAGCGCGGGAGCCGCGACGACAGATTTAATAGAGCCCCGGACGATCCAAAACAAGCAGGCGGTTGCAATAAACAATTCGATCAGCATGTTACCATATTACGGCACCGAACTCTTGCTCGCCAGCTCCGTCCGTCCATGGGATGGCTCCCGCCGCAAGACGAATGTGCGACAACGATGCGAAAAATCACGCCGGCTGCGATCTGACCGGACAGTTCGGCTAGGACGGCCCCGCGATCGCCTTGCCTCAACCGATCCATCCATTGAACTTGCTTCGAACCAGCCCTGGCTCGCTAACCAAAATCGACAATACATTTAAAAAGCTGGGCCAGTCGTTTAATATGGTGCTATCAGTCGGGCAGTCAGGATGCGAATTTTCATAAGTTGGGTCGGAATCCACAAACTTAAGGATCCACCCCCCGCTCATGGGCCAGCCGATCCGTGCTGACACATGAGTTCGCTCGGCAATAAGGGACAGGCTATGACACCATCTGCTGGTGATTGGGTTCAAATTCGCAGCAAGGAAGAAATCCTCGCGACCCTCGACGGGAATGGTCGTCTCGACGGAATGCCATTCATGCCGCAGATGTTCAAATGGTGCGGTCAGCGGCTTCAGGTTTCCAAGCGCGCCCACAAGACCTGCGATACAGTTACCGGATATGTCACCGGCGAATGGCTCGGGCGCCGGCTCCCAAACACAGTGCACCTTGACCTGCGTTGCGACGGCGAGGCTTACGGAGGCTGCCAGGCGGCATGCCTGATTTTCTGGAAAGAGGCATGGCTCAAGCCGGTTGATCAGAACAACTCCGCATCGGCCGAGCATGACCCGGTGTCTTTCAGGATATCACCCGGATGCACCGAACGCGCGGTTTGGGACGCGATAAAGTCACCCGAACAAACCCCAGGAAAAGGCACGAGATACGCCTGCCAGGCAACCGAGCTGCCGAGCTATACGCAACCGCTGAAGTGGTGGGATGCACGGCAGTATGCCGAAGACCTCGCGTCCGGCAACATTTCACTGGCCAGGATGTTCCGGGGTTTCCTTTATTTCGCGTTCGTCGGTACCACTATGGCACGGCGACGCAGGCTTGGGCTGCCGGCGCGTTGGATCTACGACCGGATCCAGTCGCTCTGGGGAGGCGTGCCCTTTCCCAGGCGCGGTGGAGACCTGGACACCGACAAGGACGCCCCCATAGCCGATCTCCAGCTGCAGCCGGGTGACCTCGTCCGCATACGCTCGCACAAGGCAATCCTGGCAACCATCGACAAGCGAACCAACAACCGCGGAATGGGCTTTGACGCCGAGATGGTTCCCTACTGTGGAAAGGTGTTTCGGGTACGGACCCGGGTCGAAAAGTTCATCGATGAGCGAACCGGCTACCTGAAACGAATGAAGACGCCTGCGGTCATCCTCGATGGCGTGTATTGCCAGTCACGCTACAGTGAAAACAGGTTGTTCTGCCCAAGAGCCATCTTTGCCTGGTGGCGGGAAGTCTGGCTGGAGAGGGTCCCGGAGGACGCGAAGGCCGAACAACCCTTGAAGCGGGCGACCGGTTGACGTCCGCAGGCGCTGAAGTCCCATCCACGCTCATGGCGTGTTCAACGGCTTCGGCTCGAAACGCGGCTCTAACCGCGCGATCGATACGTACAGGCTGGCGCGCGTCCACGGAGCCAATTCCAAGACGCCCGCGCTACCGCCAATCAACCCAGTGAGATTTTGCGCGCGACAAATGCTTCCGCATAGCGCTCGCCAGCTCGACATTCCATCCCTCTTAGCCGCGCCAAGCCGAGAAAGGTTTCGGCATCGAACCATTGCTTGGAGCGCTGGCTGCCAAAGTGCGTCATCAGCAAATCCAGCTTGCGCTGCATCACGGATGCCGAAACGGGCACATAGAAATTAGGTCTTCCCATATCGCCATCCCATTTCGGGATTTCGTACTCCAGAACAAGATGATCTCGAAAGGTATTCCAGACGAGGCGGCTGACCTGGCGATGGTCCTGATGCGCATCGTCCTGTCGATGGGTAAGGATGACATCGGGATTGACGCGGTCCTTCAATCCTTCAAACCAGACCTTGATCTGATCGCCCTGCTCCGGAAAAAAACCGTCGCGAAACTTCATGATTTCGACGGTACGACCCGCCGCTGCCGCCAGAAAATCGGCCGCGGACGCTCTTGCTTCTCTGCCGCGCTCATCCACACCGCTCAGCACACACCAATGAACGTCAAGGCGAATGCCCTGGTCCAACCAGCCGAGGAGCGTGCCCCCGGCCCCAATCTCGATGTCATCCGAGTGCGCTCCCAAGCACAGCACCGACAACCGATCTCCACGCCCAGCGAGCTGAAGCGCCTTCATGCGCTTACCGCGGCAGCAACATTCTGGCTCGGCTGCCATGGCGTATCGCCGCGTTCCATCATCTCCTCGAGAACCTGTCTGTCCCTGAGCGTGTCCATGGCGCGCCAAAATCCTTCGTACCTGTACGCCATCAGCTCGCCACGGTCGATGAGGCGCTTGAAGGGCTGCACGACGAGTTCGTCTCCGTCCTCGATGTAGTCGAATATCTCCTTGCGGAAAATAAAATATCCGCCATTGATCCAGATCTCGGAGTCGTTGCTCGCGCTCATTCGGCGAACAATGCCGTTGTCGTCAAAATCAGCCAGATGAAAAGTGATCGGCGGGTGAATGGCAATGAAGCAAGCGATCTTGCCGCTCTTCTTGAAGCGCTCGATCATTTCCGGCAGCGGAGCGTCGGTCAGGCCATCGCTGTAATTGGCGAGAAATATTTCCTCATCCTGGACCAGATGACGCACCGCCAGGAGACGCTGACCGATGTTGCGCCATATCCCGGTGTCCACGAGTGAAACACGCCAATCCACTGGCCGTTCGCCCAGCAATTCGACCTTCTTGCCGAAATGCGAGATCGTGCAGTCACTGTTCGCAACGGGCTTGTAGTTCAGGAAGAACTCCTTGACGACGTTCGCCTTGTAGCCAAGGCAGAGGACAAAGTCCCGATGCCCATATTGGCTGTAATATTGCATGACGTGCCAGAGGATGGGCTGATGGCCGATCGGTATCATCGGCTTCGGAATGCTCTCGGAATACTCGCGTATCCGGGTACCAAGTCCTCCACAGAACAGAACAACCTTCATGGCCTGAAGTCCCTCGAATTCACAGTCTCTACATTGGGAATAGCAATCACCGTCCTGCAACCTCAATTGGGAGTGGAAAGACCGGTCCGTCGATCTCGTTCTTTAATTTCCCAGGCAGGAATCAAAAATGACCCGGCTTCGCTGATGATAACCATCGGACGGATCGCAATATACACCCCCGTCCGCGCCCGCCTGTCGAAAATTCGCGCGAATAGTTAGTTTCATTGACCATGCTTAATCTGCATCATCTGCATCGAGCATTAAAACCTGGCCAGGCTCGGCGCCGAGAAGCGAAGGTACGATACGCCTTCCAGATTTATTTTTAAATGATTTTTTCGGATTGACAAAAATTTGATATTGAATGGTCGGGGCCGGGACGGAAAATGCGACCTTGAGAGATCCTCGACGACTTCGTCGCTTGCGCTGAGCACCAGCACGACGAAATGCGCGGCGGATTGCGATTAAATTGCAGGGCGCGACGACCTCCCATTCGTCCACAGCGAAAAACACTCCCGGGCTTACAACCGAACTGAAGGCTCTGGGACGCTTGCCCGGATTTGCTTGGCACATGACAGCGGCAACCTTTTGTCGCGCGTCTCGCGTCGAAGAATCTGCGGCAAGCAGCACCGGACCTTCGTCTGGACAATCCCGCCCGATCTCAGCCAATTTGCCGGCCAAGAGCGCCCAGGGGCGTGTCAGCAAGGCGTGCTGACGATGGGCTTCCCGGCCACCTGGCACGAGAAATCCAGGGCAGCATCCGGTCGAGCGCCGTGCCGCCTGAGTCGACGAACCATTGCGCGTCGCCCATCGGCCTTGATGACTGGTAGCGCAGTTGCTTCCGGCGCCTCCGACAGCGCGGTCGGGGCGTTGCGTCCATAGCAGCAGCGGTTCAGTTCCTCCGTGGCCTGAACGACGAACGCTGTCGAACGGGATCCCTGGGCCCAGGCTCACCGGGCCTCATGCTAACCGTCTCGCAAGAAAGTGAGGACCAAGGACGGCGCATGTCTAAAATTTAAATACGAGGCACTTGAGTTAAATTAAATCTTGGATTATATATTTGAAATAATCACGGAGTTAATTTATTAATTATGTTGCACACCCAGCGCCCCGTTAATTTTGTAAAGCAGCCCGTGGCTCTTAATCCGGACAGCCTTTCCGCTCACGGTCTTACCGACCTGCAGTACGAGGGGCGCAAATGGCCGATCCGTTATGACTTTATCGAACCGCTGGCGATTCTGGCCGACATCGCGACGATCGTTCTGTCCAGTGTCGTTGCCGGCCTGCTATATCATTATTTGCAGGACACAGGGACCGTAGATTACGTCAGCAAGTCTCTCGGTTCGGCAATTCTTGTGTCAACCTTGTTCATTTCGCTCATGAAAATCCGCGGAATGTATAAGCCGGCCGAACTGCTGGTTCTGCCTAATCAGATACGCGCGCTCTGCCTGACCTGGATAACCGTGTTTCTTCTGCTTGCCGGCGCCATATTCGCGCTGAAGATCGGAAGCGAGATCTCGCGCGGCGCCAGCATCCTCTTCGCGACGTTTGGGTTAATGGCGTTGATTGCGCATCGGCGCGCCACCGAATACCTGCTCGCGAAAGGTCTGGCAGAGAAGCGATTTTCGGGTCGAAACATCGTTCTGATCGCCGATGGCTCGAGCACCGACAATGCCAGCCTGACCCAGGCGCTCATGGACACGGGCTTCCGCGTCAAGCGGAGCTTCCTCTTTCCAGCAGCGAGCGCGGACCCCGACAATAGGCAGAGAGTTATCACGAGCGTGATCGAGTACGTCCGCGGCTCTGATGTTGAAGAGATCGTGGTCGGTGCCGATCCGGATCGGTGGTCCGATCTGCGCGTCCTTGTCGCCGAGCTAAGAGTTCTGCCATTCCCAGTCAGCTTCGTCCCCGTTGGGACGGCTTCGGAGATTTTCAGGCGTCCTCGCCGTGAACTCGGCAATACCATTTGCGTCGAGTTGCAGCGTGGCCTCCTGACTTCATTTGAGCATGCTGCAAAGCGCAGCATTGACCTCCTGTTGGCCGGAATGGCGTTGATCGCCCTCCTGCCGCTGCTCGTTATCGTCGCCATTGCCATCAAGCTCGACTCGCCAGGACCCATCCTGTTCAGGCAGCAGCGCGGCGGGTTCAACGGCAGATGCTTCCAAATCTACAAGTTCCGCACCATGTCGGTCCTGGAAGACGGCCCCTCGATTGTTCAGGCCCAGCTTGGCGACAAACGGTTCACTCGGTTGGGGGCCTGGCTGCGCAGGACGAGCATCGATGAGCTACCCCAGCTATTCAACGTCCTGGACGGCAGCATGTCGCTGGTGGGGCCGCGCCCCCATGCCGTGGCCCACGACAATGAGTTTGACAAGATCGTCGGGAATTACGCATTCCGACGCCGCGTCAAGCCCGGATTGACAGGGTGGGCGCAAGTGCACGGCTGCAGAGGACCAACTCCCACCGCGGCCTCGGTCGAACAACGCGTCGAATATGACCTTTGGTACATCGACAATTGGAGCCTTTCGCTCGACATTGCCATTCTGCTCTGGACACCCATCGAGCTAATCCGCAGCCACAACGCCTACTAGCCCATATTCGACTAAACAACCTTCTGCTGGCTATTTGTCTCCAGCTCCCCCTTCATCCCACAAGGGAGCGAGATGCCGGCCTCGTTCACCCGTACGTCTTGGCACGGCGATGTGCTGGCTTGGATGACCAAAACGAGAGCAGTGGCGCGGATCAGCGATCCGAGCACCGCACAAAAAAAAGCCGCAACTTGTGCGGGCAACCGGCCGGCAAGAGCCCAAACAACCTGAGGCTTCACGCTCTCTGTCGTCGGCCCTTCAACTCGCCCGCCGCGCCGATCTCGAAATCCTCCATCTTGCGGCCAGTCTTTATGGCAGCGACCAACCAGCGCGGTTGCTTGCCCCTGCCGGACCAGGTCTCGGACGTCTGTGGGTTGCGATATTTCGGAAGGACCCTGGGGTACTTGCGCCGCGCCTTGCCGTTGGCGCCACTTTGCGCAGTATCTTTATCCTTCCCCTCGATGGCATCCATGCCGCGATTGAGAACCGCCAAACGCCTTTCAAGCTCACGCTTTTCCGACGTAATCCTCACGGACAATATTTGGCTGATCTGCTCGTGCAGCGACCAGAGGTCATCGAAAGTCATCCCTTCCAAATCGATCTTCTTCATCGGATTGTTTCAACCTTGTATTCGGAATTTCGATCTTGTCGGATTAATGTCATATAACCGGCTATCTCCTTCCGCAAGTGGCCCGCCGGATGGAACTGGCAAAATTTGGGCAGAAGTTGCATTTTAACCCGCAATCTACTTTATAATAAGTGATCACGTCCCAGCGATCATGCGGTCTCGGTTCCTCGGCCATCAAATGGCGCCGTACCGACGGTTGTAGTGCCAACAGTCAATTCGCCGGCAGGCTCTGGTTGCAGCGCGGGACCCCGGCAAGGGCCCTTCGCAGGCCTGTGGAGAAGACCCCTGACGCCGAGCGGCGGATGCAACCGAAAGTCGAATGGCTGGCCGGGCGGCCTGATGGCAAGACGGTCCCAGGCATGTTGCGCAGCACAACCGCCGTCGCGCACCGGAAATATCTACAATTTTGCGGAACCGCCTCCGAGATCTCTAATTAAATATTACACAATAATTCACTTCGCGATTTTAAAGTTAAATAAGTTAATATTACATGACATGGTTGTGGCATGATAATAATGTGACGTAAGAGCGAAGCGCAGCCCGGCCCTGCTGGGGCATCGGTGAGGGAGGGATTTCCGGATCGCGCGACGGCTGAAGGACCAGGTATTTTCGAGCGTCGACGGCACGCGCCTCGGGTCGGGAAATATCTTGTCGCTTTCCGCGGACAAGCACGAGAACGCAATGGGCAAGCCAGATCTAGCCGGAATGCAACTCGAGGACCTTTGGCGCCTCTATGAGGAACTCGCGAAACTATTGGCCGACAAGATAATTGCTGAAAGGCGCGAGTTGGACGACCGCTTGGCGACGCTAAATCCGGTCGAAATTGTCAGAGAGGTCAGAGCCAGCCCGCCGCTATCGTTGGCGTCGACGGATCGCGCGTCGCGGCGGAAATATCCAGAGGTCCTCCCCAAGTACTGTAATCCACTGGCTCCATCGCAAAAATGGTCGGGCAGAGGGAAAAGACCGAAATGGGTGATTGCCGCACTTGCGGCCGGTCAGAGGCTCGACGACTTGAAGATCGAACGCGCCGAAAGAGGCAAACGTAGAAAACGACCTCGCCGCCGCACTTAACGCGTCGTTTCAGTTCCTGGCGTTGGTGCGTTTTCCAGCGAACGCCTGCCGCGGATTTGATCCGGGCGGGGTGGGTAGCGGCCCGCCGTCCGCAAAAACGCATCGAAACAAGCGCTGGTGGCCGCGTTCCGATTCCATCGGAATGCAGCCACTAGGTGACGTCCTCTTTATTACGTTTGGCTGCCTCCGGCTTCTGTTCACGAGGCCGTAGCGCCAATTTTCTGCGCGGCGGGACCACCAGATGCCTGCTGCTGCGGGTACGCCTGGTCGCCGCGGAACACCTATCCGTCGCGCTGCAGCTACTCATCCGCTTTTCCAGATCCCAACTAATCGATCGAATTTCCTGCAACAGGACGTCGCAAAGCTCGATCTGCGACGTCAATACGGTTTGGGTCGAACCCCGCGCAGTCAACAAATGGAATTGTGTTCTTGCCGCTCGAATTGATTTCAACGAGTTTGACAGCGCATGATTAAATGGACCGTCTCGATAACTCTGCACGCTTAGCCTCCACTAAATTCCTTACTGAACTCATTCCTCCCCCCAAACACCCGCTACCTGGTTAGACAACGTTTAATGACTTTCGTTCAATCTCCATAGAGCTTTTGCTGCGTTTGTTTCTTTCTTCATAAGTCGATTAATTTAACCATCCGTGCGAACTAAATTTATCATCGCCGGAATTGGTGAGGTAATTAAGCACCCCATTTGATTTGCGCTGCGCTCTTGGAGGTAACCTGTCACCGGGCGGGAGTCGGTAAGGTCGATTACAAACACCGCCTCCTTTCGTCCGCGGTAATTGAAGCTTTTATTTGTTCAGTGGAGTTCGGGGCGAATGCTCTTCTGCAGGAGATCGCTGCCGTCACCAACGCGACTGGCCGCCTCGTTACCCGGTTGCGCGGGTTGGACCAGTTGCGTGGACCATTGAGAAAGGCGACGATCCCTTCCCCATCAGCGGCAAGAAATACCTATTTCCACTTGCCCGATTTCGGTGGTCCGTTGCTTTTTGAAAGCAACTTCAGAGTCGACAATCTCGGTCAATTAAATCGAGATTTAAACCGAAGCCTGCGGGCGCAGCGAGCCGCTGCGGAACGCCTACTCCCGCCTCGACGATCGGATCGGCGGAGGCATCGCATTCCCGGGCCTGCGGACGTCGCCGAAGCCCGCTTCGCTGGACGCGGGTTCTAGCTAAGCTAGAACCCGAACGCCACGGGCATCTTGAATTTTGGTCTGCAATCGCCCTGTGTCTCCAGTACGCCGTTTGCATCGAACGAGACAATTGCCAGCGGCGCGTAGTGGTGCTGGACGCCGTGCGGCGCCACGGCTCTGGGCTTGCCATGTTCGTGGGGCCATAAGACGCCGCCCGTGGCGACACGCGCGGGGATCAGCCAGTAGTCGCCAGTACGGTACCGGTTCGCCGTCGTTGATTTATGAAATTGAATTCGCAGGCCATACTCCAGCGACAGCCATCCATTGTTGCCCTCGCCTTCCCTGAGGATCGCAGCGCCGTCGCGCAGCTCCAGCCCGCCCTTTTTGGGGTCGCCCGCCCGGTGATCCCAGCGGCGCAGGAAGAAAGGGCGATGCTTGCGATCGCCATGGGCCGGCGCTCCGCTGAGCGTCACCTGACGGCGATTGGAATCCGCCTTCAGCACCTGCAACAGCGGTCCAGCGACGCCGCCTCCGACGTGGCCCTCGGAGATTTCGACCCAGTCTCCGGTCTTCAGACCCCATCGCGCATCCCTGCCGACCGAGTCCAGGTTGACAACGTTGTTGTCGAATGAAGCAACCCGAAACAAGACGGAGCCGTTCTCGCGCGACACCTTGAACGTGGGTCCATGGCCGCCGCTGCCGGCAACACCCTCGTGATGAATTTCGACGCGATAAAGCTGATTTTGCGGGCCTCGATAGTCGCTTCCAACCGCATGCTCGTGCTCGTGACGCGCGCCATCCGCCGCGTCCGTCGTTTGTGCGCGCAGGCGCCCGCGGTGTTCGGCCTGCCACGCGCGGCTGATCGTCGGCCAATGCGCATGGACCTTGCTGCAATCGCCATAGGCGTTTTTCTCGGGCGCTTCCCAAATCCGAACCCGCCACATCACCTTGGTGCGAATGCTGGTGTCGATGCCGTTCAATGCAGGTTCGAAGATTGCCTCGTCTTCAAGATAGGTGACAGGTCTCTCCCAGACGTCGAGATAGACCAGATACATCGCGCCCTTCTTGGGCGCCAGACGCGTCTCCCAGGGATCGATATGGGCGGAATAGGCGAGATATTCCGTGTTCTCGCACAGGATCCCGTTGACATAATAATGCCCGGGGCTGAGGACGAATTCGCTCGGCTCCTTCAGCATTCCGCGCAGATGTTCCTGCTCCTTCGCCGATCGATGCTCGTCCCCGACCACCGTCGAGGTAATGACCTCGAAGCCGCAATTATCGTACGGCCCGCCGAATGGTCCGATCAGATCGGTCACCAGCGTTCGCCAATAGCTCCAGAAGATCGCGATCTGTTCGTTCAGATCGGCGTCGAGCTGGGGCCGTCCCTGCTGCATGAGAACCCGCGTGAAATTCTTTGCCGGTTCGAAGCTGTCGCGAGTGAAATCTCCGGTCATGACTACCTCTCATCAGCTGGCGAAGATGATTCCCACATCGGTTCCGGCCGGAACGTATTCAACGAGGCGATTGCGCAGATTGGCGACACGTTGCGCCTCGAACAGATCGTGAAACACGCCAAGCTCGGCCCGATCCTCGGCGCCGGATGCGATCTCGTCGGCGCATCCGCGCGCAAGCCGGCAGTAGGCGGGCTCACCGTAGCGCGTGGTGACGAACTGCGGCTCGAGGCGCAGCCATTCCGCTCGCCGCAACGCCTGCAGCTCGGATCCCGGAAGGCGTTCAGGTCTTGCCGCTTCATCGAACGCCTTGTCAGCCAGATCGGGCTGGCAGCAATATCGCGAAGGCGTATGCGAACCAGGCGGAACGTAGCAATATCTCATGCAGCCGTGTTGTCGGCGCGCCACCCGGAGATGGCCGGTGAAGATGGAATTCTCGGCAAGCTCGACGGTGTGGCTATGAACACGACCGAGAATGGTGGACTTCAATACGGTGAGCGCGACCGACGCTGCCCCTCCGTCAGGCCCGCCGATCGCGATCCATTCGTTGCCGACGGCATCCACGATGCTTTCGCTGATTCGCATTGCGACCGGATCGGCGAGAACGTCCTCCTGCGTGGCATGGATCGCGCCGATGATGCAACGATCGATCCGGACGCGCGCCGATGCATCGATAAAGGACAGGCTGGGTTCAACCGGGCGACGCGGCCTGGCATCCCGATGCAGCGACCAGCCGGGCACCAGGGTGCAGTGCCGGATGACAATCTCGTCAAAAGTCCCGCGGACGTCGATGCCGCGTCCGGTAATGAGTATGCCATCGAGCGTGATACGGCTTCCGGCAGTGCCGGTAATCGCCAGCGCGTCGGGACGACTGGCGCGCCAGTCGAGGAGATCGATCACGGGGCGCACGCCATTGACGGCGCGGATCTCGAGGCTTTGGCCTTCCCTCAGTTCGATATGGAGCGGCTCTTCATAAACGCCATTTTCAGCCAACTCGATCACGGCCCGCGTTGGGTTGTCGTGGGCCCAGCGATCACAAGCCGCCCGCACCGTTGGAAGATCCGTGCCGCCGTTCACGCGATAGGTCGACGTCTCCGCCGTCACGACATTGGCGCGTTCATATTCGCCGCCCCCGATATCCATGCCGAAGGCGTAGTGATAGGAGACCAGGACATCGTTCTCGGGCAGTTGCGAAGGTGGAAAGGCGATGCGGCCAAGCTCCGGATCGACCGCGACATATCCGACCGGTGGCCGGTAGCGCCATTCGCTCAGATCGGCGGGAATGATCTGGTCCGCCGGGATCAGCGTCTTGTCGGCCGATCGCCAGATCGCCAGACTGCGGCCTTCCCCGTAATATTTGTCAGACGCCCGGCTCCGCTCCCCACCGCTGTCGATCACCCGCGTCTCGAACGCCCTTCGGCGAATCGGAACCGGGAGGCCCAACTCGCTGTCTTCCGGCAATCGACCGGCAACCGGCAAATTGTGCAGCGGTGTGTCGTTGCCGAGAATACTGAAGGTGTAGCAATGTTCCCCTGCCTCCTCGAGGCAATAGGCCGGTGCGGATGTGACCGAATAGACCGGCAGCCGCCACAGATAGAGTGCGACGTTCTGGATGTTGTAGGCGCCCGGCGCCCGATCCGATTCAATGCCTCGGACGTCCACCGCGTGGGCGACGGCATCGAACGGCGTTCCGACGAGATCGAGCACATCCGCCGACCGCAGATCGGCGGTCGCTCCGCGCTTGGCGTGCAGATGATCGATCGATGACGTGACCCCGACCTGACGCCCGAACTCGACGACGCGGGAAGGCCATCCGGCCACCGCTTCCGCCAGCTCCCTCAGCAGCCGGATCGAGCCCTTGCGTCTCCGGAACCGGACGGAATTGGCCACCTCCCGGCGCGCCGATAGCGTCCTGTTGACCGGCGTCGAGGCGGAATCGGGCGGAACGGCATCGTCAGGCGGCCGATAGCCGATCAGGTCGCCGATGTAGGGCACCACCCAGTCCTCGCACGTCTCGATGAACCAGTTTTCATAGAGTTGTGCGATGTCGCTCTCGACCACATCCACCTGCGCGGCAATCACCCCGAGCAATGCCAATAGCGGTCCGCCCATCTCGAGATCCCGCTGCCGGTAAACCACGGGAAGAAGATCGTAGAGACGATTGCCCGTGTTGCTCGATGAACGTTTGTCCACGGTCATGAGCCGATCCTTGTGAGTACTAGCGTGTCAGGGAGGTCCGCGCTCAAAAAAGCGATCTGCGCCGCGCGCACGTTCAACTCGACTGGATCAATCCCGGCTCGCCTGACCCTGATGAGCGGCGCCGGGCCGGCATCGGAACTGATCTTCGCCAGCTTGGCCTTCAACAGAATTTCAAACCTGGTGTCCGATGTGCTGATCGAATCGAACGTCGTGACGTCGACATAAGCGACGCCTGCGGCGAGCTGGATCACGCCGATGACTTCGCTGAGGGCGACATCCTGTCCGAGATCGCGTCGATCGTATCCAAACACGTCGATGAGCGCGGATCGAATGTCGGCCTCGACCTCGGCCCACGCCCGATCCCCCGTCAACCCGACGCGCGCGGCGATAATCAGCAGCACGAGCTCGCAACCTTCGACCTGGACCGGCAGCCGCGGGTCGCCCGCATCAAGAAGTGCTTGCAGAAGACCCTGGTATTGATCGGCGTTGCTTTGGCTTGGATCCACGGGAGCTGCAGTGACATGCACCAGTTCGCGGCGCCCGTCGGATAGCAACGCCGCAACCGCCTTGCCGATTCCGCCGAAGGTTCTTGCGAAGTCCGCATAGTCTTGCACGCTGACGAGGCGGTCCATGCTGGCCGCGAGCAGCGACACCTTCTTCTTTCCCTGATCGCGATCGTCGCGATCGACGCCGCCGGCCGCCGGCAATGGACTTGCGACGGCTTTGACGCCAAAGGGACGCGACGCCAGCTGACTGATCGCGCCGGCGGACACGTTTCCGGCAGAACCCAGTCCCGCGCGATAGATGGCTTTGACGTTCTCCCTGCCCGTCGGCACACACATGCCATTGACGCCGTCGCCGAAAATGATGGTCGTCTTGTCGGCGTCGTCGGTCCGCGTCACGTAAAAGCGATCGAACGGCCCCGCATTGGCCAGCGCCGCCACCTCGGTCCAGGGAATGTCGTTGACCTGCACCTCCAGCGTGGTTTGCGTGCCGCTGCGGGTGGACGCCTTTACTTGGGTGACTGGCCCCTGGCGCAGGGTGAATTGCTGCATCGGCTGCCCGTTCCCGCTGCCGAGAACCTCAACACGTGTCTCGCCATGCGTTGCTGCGACGACATTTCCGTAAACCGTTACGGTGTCGCGCTTGTAGCGGTAGCTGAGCGGCGCGGCGAGTTCGAGAAAGGTGTGCACATGCTCGCCGGCGCGGGCCCCGGAGCCCGAATCGTTCGGGCTCGCAAGCTGGGTCCTCTGCTCGACGCCGGCCAGCATGACGAGTTCTGCCGCCTGCACGCCATTTGTATTGGGAATATCGACGCGCTCGCCTCCGACAATCAGCCAGCGGCCCGAAGGCAGATCGCCATAGAGATCGCCAAGCTCGATCACCTTGTCCCCAACAGGATCGTCGATCGGCTCCTCGGCCAGGTCCAACTTCTCGCTTTGCGCCAGGATCGTCGCGGGTCGAACCGCTGACAACATGAGATCCTTGATGGTCAGCCAGTCCTTTTCCAGGGTCAGCCGCGTCACGCGACCCGACATGCCATAGCGGGCAACCGAAACCGTCCGAACGTCCTTGACCTGCGTGATGAGGGGCAGCTGCCCGTTCGCGAAATCGATCGCAACCCAGCTCTGCGGAACGATGTGATCGTAGACCGAATCGAGATCGATGACGTCAAGCTGATCAGGGCGGATTGCGGCCTCATGCTCGACGACAATGCCATGCTCGGTGGATATCCGCAGCCGGTGACCAATCGAGGATGACGTCGCGGTGCGGCCGACGGGAACGTTGATATCATCACCTCCGCTCGCCACCACTCTGATCTGTGACTGGGCGACCTCGAACGTGATCTCGCACGACCATCCAAGATCGGTGAAATTCAGCTTGATCCTCTGGGCGCGCCTATCGATCGATGCCTGCACGTGCCACCTACCGATCGCCGGGGGAGGCGTTGCATTATCGATCGGAAACGACTGGCTTGCCTTCTCCGCTCCCTGCTCGATCTGGACAAAGGCCAGCGGCATTTCATCGCTGAACAGCGCCTCGATATACGCAAGCGGAGTCTCGCCTCTCTGTCTCCAGCTTTTCTCCGCCACCGACAGGGCGATCTCGATCGAAGTCGCGCCCACCAACGGCCATTCCTCGGTATCGATCACCACGCCCCTATCGTCGGTGACGGGTTTCAGCGGAGCATTGTGACCGAAGGGCGCAGCCTTGACTCGAAACGCGTGAATCTCACCCGACACCGGCGGGGTCACCGCCTCATTCTTCAAGGCGGTGTAAAACTCCGCGCGCATGACCGGATTGAGCGTCCTTACCATGGCCGGCACCGCGGCCGAGTTCTGGTTGAAGGTGCTCGTCAGGCTGCGCGACAACTCGGCGGCATTGGCCGGATGACCGGCTGGCGCCTTGGTCAGCGGTTCGATCAGATTGGCGAAACTGCTGGTCGGCGGTGTGAATGCGGCTGGCGTCGCCGACATGGCTTGCGCCGGTGTCGGCTTCTGGATGTCGACCTTGGTGCGGTCTTGCGGCGTCTGCAGCTCGATCGCCTGTATCTTCTGCAACACCGGTGGGTACGCAACAAACAGCAATGGATCGTTGGGCCCAAGGTTTGGCGACAACCCCGCGAGATAGACGGTGGACGCGTCGGAGGTCACGATTTGCGGCCGGGTCATGCGCGGCGCCAGGTTGTTCCATGCACCTTGAGCAGGCAGATCGTCGGAGATTTCGAACGATTGCGGCAATTGATCTTGGACCGGCAGACTCTGGACGCGGCTCCCCACCGGGATCGTCGCCACGCTGTTCTGCTCCAGGGTATAGGCGACGTTGACCGATGCCGACACGCCGGGACGTAGCGACGATCCGACAAGGTTGGCAAGCTCCAGGACCGAGCGGCGCTCTACCGCGGTTCTCAAGTAACCTTCGTTGGCGATCCGCTCTTGATAAAAGGTCAGCACATCGCCCACGATCGCCCAGGCATCGAGCAACGCAATAGCTGGGTCGCTCGCCGCGCGGGTTCTCAGACCGGTCAAACCTGACTGGAACAGCTGGCCTTTCATCGTATCGAAGAAGGTCGCATAGTTGCCAACACGATATGCGAGCGCACTCAGCCCCGGGCGATTGACCGTCGAAGTCTGGCTGGCGGGTTGCTCCGCCGCGCATGATGTGCAGGGCTCGCTCATAGCCCACCTCGCAGCGCCAGGGTCAGTCTGCCGTTCTCCGGGAATACCGGATCGTTGTCGAGCCGCGCAACTTCAAGCGGGCCGATCGGCAGAACACCGTTTTCGATCTCCCGATCCGGGCCCGCAAACCGGCGTTCCAGCCTGGTCACGGCAACACTCTCGACGCCGGCGATACACTGGGCGGCAGCGATCAGCTTGCTGACGTAGATGCTGTCGCCGAAGCTGAAATTGTCGGGATGAAAAATGCCTCGACGGCCGCCCGGCAACGCGCGATTGCTGAAACTATCCAACAGCGCGGCTTCGACATGGGAACGAACGTATCCCGACAGCACTTTCACCGTGATTGCAATGTCCAACGGTACATAGTCTGGAGGGACGACGATCACGTCATGACCGATACGGCGATAGTTATCCAGGTCGGCTTGGATTCGACGCAACAATATCGGGTCGGCTTGTTCGGTCCCCAGCGGATCGATGGCCACATGGGCCTCATATCGGACGCCGGTCCATTGCAGTTCCGCCGCCGCCCGCTGCACCCTCGGATTGCGTTCGGCGATCGTTGCATAATCCTCCGCGGTCACTGCGCGCATCGGATGACCCTGAAATGCCTTGGGGGCGACCAGCTTGACTTTGGCGATCGACTCCGGATCGGCTCCTCCCGCGGCCGCGAGCGGATTGCGCGCTTTCAGAGTCGGGTCTGGTGCAGCAATGATCTGGTTGATCGTCTCCGCACCCACGTTTCCCGCCGCACCGATCCCGACGCGATACATCGCTGCGAACAGCTCTCCCGGTTCCGGCGCCCGTCCCGATTGACCGTCGCCGAAGCGCAAGTGCGCGTAGCCGGCATCGTCCATCTCGACGACGAAGTGGAAATCTCGCGGACCGCTGGCAATGAGATCGCGCTGCGGGATCCATGTCCGCAACAGCGGCCTCAATTTATCCGCCGGCGCCGTGGGGGCGACGCTGATGCCGGCCGAAGGCGCCTTTGTTTTATCGGCCTCGTCGGGAGGCAAATAACCGCGAAGTGCGCGCCAGGCCGGATCATCCGAGTTCGCGAGTTTGTTCGCAAACGACGACGGATCCTGAAGGTCCGCAAACTTGAACAGCGGCGTCGATCCATCAAGCATCGGAGGGATGCTGAACAGCTGGATCTGCGGCAGCGCGGAGCGCGGATCCTGAATCAGCGCACCGACCGCCGCCCCGTTGCCCACCACCGGCTGGCAGAAAGTCAACGGCCCTTTCGCAAGCGCTGGACGGTACTTTTTCCCGGGGATCTGGTCAGGCAGGACCTCGCACTTCGTCCAGTCGTTCGGGTCCGGCGCGATCCAACTGCCGTGACCCACGAGAATGACGTTGCCGCGTGCCACGCTGATGTCGTCAACATCCGCAGCACCGTCACGCCCCGAAAGACACAGCTCGAAAGGAAGCGCGTCCTCCGGTCCCCAACTGATCTCCACCACCGGTTGGTCGAAGAGTGGATCATAGCCCGGCTCTGCGCCGATCAATCGGACCACATGCCGGTGCGCTGGGTTCGCATCCGCCGGCGAATGGCTGGTTGGCCCGAGGACCTCCTCGAACAGCAGAAGGTCGCCCGGTTGAAGCTGCAATTTGCGCGCTCTCGGCGCGCCATACCCGTCGGGATGTGACGGCAGATCCTTCGCGGTCGCCACTCGACTCGCAACCGCTTTGGTCGCTCGTTTGCGTCGACTTTGGCCCTCGTGCGGCTGATCCACCGGCGGCGGCGCGCTTGTCGCCGGCTCCCGCCAGCCATCAACAAGTGTTGCTGTTGTCGCACCCGCCTCGAGACAGCAGAGGTGGTCGCCCCAGGTGTAGAAACTGATCGTGTTGTGGGCCTCATACAGATGGATCGGTTGCCGCGTGATCGGCTCGAACATTTCAGGCTGACCGCCGGCAGCTCCGCCGGCCAGAAATCGGATTTTGCCGGGATCGAGCGGCGTATCCTTGGCGTCGATGAACATCCACGCCCGCGCGTTGCAGCCCTCGTGCATCGCATAGTCGACCAGGCGAACGTGCCGCCGCACCGAAATGCGCTGCCGCGCCGTATTGAGATAGGCTTCGGTCGCAACCGCGTCTTGGTAGTAGCTGAGGTAGTCGCCGACATAGGCCAGGATCTCGACCAGCGCGATGCCGAGGTCCGGAATATGCCGTTCCTGCCAATCCGGCATCGTCACGGCCAGCCGGTCCAGGATCAGTTGCCGGAACGATTCATAATCCTTCGCGAGGTAGTTGATCTCCGGTCCCGGCAATTCCGGCCGCGAGGTGGCCGGTCTCGGTTTGCAATCGAACTCGACCGCTCTTCCAATATTGAAACTGAAGCCAGCTCGAGCGTAGAGCGGATCGAACCCGGCCAGAGGCCGGTCCGTCGGCTGGCCGTACTCATCCAGGTCGACCAGACTGAGCGTGTATGTCGAGAGGTCACCCGGCCGATCAATGGCTACGTCGAGGCAATTGTCGTTGTCCGAATCATCGAGATCGCGGATCTGAATGCTCAAGACCCCGATGTCGCGGACATGAACACCACCGGTAATCCTGACATTGCCGGCTGAGATTGCGTTCGACACCTTGCCAACGAAAAGGACCGTCAACGTCAGCCGGTCATCGCTGACTTCGATGTAGTCTATTCCATACAGCCTGCTGGTGCGCAGCTTCCGGCGCCTCTGCGGGTCGCGACAGGTTTCGGCCGGGGTCGACGTCATGATCTACACCGTTCTCGTGATCTGCACCGTTTGCGTCTGGCCGGTCTGGCGCCTGGCGTATTGAAGGTCGATGGTCAGGGTCGAGTCCACGGAGGTGACCTGGAGGTCTTGCAGTTCGACCAGATCTCCCAGCCAGCGCTGGATCGCTGCCCGCAAGGTGAACTGAAGCGCGGCGGCGATCTCGGGACTGTTCGGAGCGAACACCATCTGCATCAATCCGCTGCCAAAGTCGGGGCGGTTTACCCGCTCGCCCGGATTGGTGAACAACAGCTGCTCGATCATCTCACGTATGTGCGTGCCGTCCTCGGCTGACGCCGTGCGCCCGCCGGGGTCGAAATGAAACGGGAAATCGATGTTCATGGCTCACACCCCGGAAACGCGCATCGGCATAGGCTTGATCTGCAGCGGCGTCCCGCTCGGTGCGCACAGCGCCTGGCTGTCCTGCAGCAGCACGGGATTTCCATTCGCGAATACCCTGGTGGCGCCGCTCAGGAAGACCGCCGTTGCGCAAGGGCCGTTGGCGGCGGGGGGTGGCGGCAGCGTGCAGCCGGCGATGACATAGGGCGACGTCTGCACGACAACCGGCTGCCCCATCACCAGAACATTCGGAACCGTCATCGTCGGTTTTGCGATGCCCTGATGTGTGCAGGTGACCATGGTGCTGAGGGTGACCAGAAAGCCGGGCAATGTACGTCCTCCTGCGCGCGCGGTTACTTTATGACCAGTGCCACTTGATTGATGGAGACGACACCGCCGGTGAGGTTGATCATTCCGCCCTTGCCGTCGCTGATCACGATGCCGACCTGCGAAATCATGATGCGCGGCGACGTCGGCAGCAGCGGCGGGCCGCAGGAAATGGTGATGCCGGTGGCGGGATTTCCACTCACCACGATGGTATTCTGGGCAACCGTCTGCACCACGACATCGGGAGGCAAGAGAGGATTGCTTTGCGGAGGCGGGGCTATCGGCGCTTCGGTGGTCGAGCCCCAGAAGCAGCCGGTCCAGATCGGCTTGTTGGGGTCGCCGTGCTCGAATTCCATCCAGACGTTGGTGCCGACGGCCGGAACCACATGAACGCCGCTCTTCACTCCCGCGTTCGCCAGACAGGGCAAGGCCCAGGTGGTCGGGATCGGACCCAGCACGTCCGGCACCATGGCGGTAATACGGCCCTTCAATTCTGGGTCGGCATTGATCTCGACAATGCCGCGATATTTTCCGAAGAACCTCTTCTTTGTTCTGGAGCGGATCATGGGATCACCCGCGGCGTGAGCGAAATCAGACCTTCTCGCCCCAGACTGAAGCTCTGCTTGTATTCGCCTCGCTTGATGTTGTGGGTGACGCTGTTGACATAATAGAGTCCATCATAGGCGGTCCCCGCTCCCCTGACGCCGACCAATTGCCGCGCCTTGAGCGGACGCCCATAGCGCAGGACATCAAGCGTCCCCGAGCCGGTGATCGCATCCGGCTTTGCCGATGCGGCCAGGCCGAGCAGCGCGGCGGGGATCGGATCGAGGTCCGCCACGTCCTCCAGTTGTACCGAGCGCATGGCCAGTGCCGGACGTATCGCCAGCGGCGGACGCAGCAGACTGACGTCGGGAATTGGAATGGAAATCGGAACCTTGTGGAAGATCGGATCGAGGATCGTGACCACCGGCTGTTCGCGCGCCAACCCGTCGTAAGTGAAGTTGAGCGTTTCGACATTGGTCTCCGCGTCCATGTCGACGTTCAAGGCCGGTTGCGGCACGCCGATCCTGATCTCGGGCCCGAAATAGGCGACGTTGGTCCCGGGAACCGGACCCGGATCAATATAGAAAACGTATCCCACCTCCTCGGCCGCGTTCTTGATCCAGCCAAGATCGCTTTCAAAGGATGTTTTGCTGGGCCAGCCGTCGGTAATGAGCGGAACGTCGACCTGTAACGGCGGCACAACGGCCGGAATGACACCATAGGTCACGTATTTCAGAAGCAGGAGATTGATGATTCCGACAATGGGCAGGCTTGGAAACGGGATCGCTATTTCCAGGAGGCCTCCCACACCGCCGTTCCCCGTGTCCATCAGCACGCTGATATCCTGTCCGGTGACCGAGAGCGTGGATTGCCCGGGTTCGTTGCTCGGCGTGACCGTGTGCTGCGTGATGATGCCGTCCATCACTACGGTGGGCAGACCGTTGGTCGTCACCATCAGGATGACGCGTTGGCCGGGATCGAACGCGCCGACCGGCAGCATCAGCGTGTTCAATGGCGACTTCTTGCTCATCGCAAACGTCAGCTGAAAGCCGCTCGCCTGGTCGGCGCTCGTCGTCACCTGAACTGCGGTCAGTGCGTCCATGACCGGTTGCGGCGCCGGAACAGGCACCGTCGGGCCGATCAGAAGCGTGAGGTAAAATCCTCTAAGCATAGCTTTGTGCCGGTACGCCTTGTGGCAGGGTGATGCGAAGTTGCCGTCCGATGGTTTCGGTCAGTTGCTCCGGACGCATGACATTGTTGGCGTCGCATAGCCGCCAGAACGCTTCGGGGTCGCCGAGGTATTGCGCGGCGACATTGTCCGGACGCTCGCCCTGGATCACCGTGTGCAGCTGGAGCAGCGCGAACTGATCCGCTGACGGCAGGAACCGGCGCGTGAGGTAGATGATGGTCTTGCCATCCGCGCGCTCGAGCGTCGCCGTCGTCAGCCCAAAGTAGCGGCTGGTCGGCGGAAACAGCGTGGCCTGCACGCCGGTCGGCGCGATCGCGGCCTGTGCAGCGCCGTTCATGGAATTCCCCTCAAGCCAAGTGCACCCAATGAGCCCTGCGCCCCGGTTCGCGCCAGCTGCTCCTTCTGCTGCAGATAGGCCATGAACAGGTTCCCTCCCTTGTGAGCAAAGCCGAGGTCGTTGACCGTGAGTACGCGCATGCCGAGACTGATCTTGGCGCGGATCGGATTGAGATTGGGATCGAAGGCTTCCTCGGTGATGCTGAACTCGGTCAGCCGCATCGGCAGCACGCGCACCTGGCTCCAGACGAACAGCGACAGCGGAGCCTCCATCGGCGCGATCTCGAGCACGCCGCTGTTCGACTGACTGTTGTTGTTCCTGAGCTGGGCGCTGGTCGGATACACCATCACCTCGAGGGCGGCGAGCTGCGGATAGATCCCGAGCTGGGCAACGGTGGCGTCGCCAAGCTCCAACTGGTCGGTCGCGTCGATCTCGGCCTCGAGCTTGATGGTTTCGAGGGGCGGCGACTTCAGCCGCAAGGCTTCTAGACGATCGCCGGGTTCGGGGCCGATGCCCTGCAGCTGCAGCGTGCGGCTCAGCGTATCGGGATTGTATTGCAGCACCACGATCCGGACCGGCACGCCGGTGTCCGGATCGAGCAGCACGATGCCGCCCTTGAGCAGTTTCGGTGAGCCGGGAAAGGAGGTCATGGTGTGATTTCAATCCTTCTGCTCGGCTAGGGCGCCAGCTAGGGTGCGGCAGCACGGATGGCTTGTGCGATTCTGAGCATGGCGCCTAGAATTGCCACTACCGCCGGGTCCTTGGCTATTGCACCGCCGGCCGAGACAATGTCGGAGATAACGGCACCGGCGATGATTGCCGCGACAACTATCTCGATATTTCTTACGATATTGGGATTGGCTTCGAGAAATTTTCTGACTGCCTGCTCGACGTTTTCTCCGCTCTCTATCATCCCACCGGTCGTCACATGCTTTCCGCACGCACACTTGCGCTGGAGGACACGACTCGCCGACGGCGCGAACGACGCCCCGCCAAGTTTCCGCATCGTCCTTGAAGCGCCCTGGCTCATCGCCTTCCAATCCCCGCCAAAACGGATTGCGCGATCTGCTTCCCGAGCCGTACCGAGCCGGCACTGCACAACAACTGCTGCAAGCTCTTATCCACGACATCACGCAAGCTTTCCCTCCTCCCAAAGACGATTCAAGCGACTTAGCAATGGTTCTCTTGGGTCCAGCTCGAGCTCCGCGAACTGGTCGAGGGTCAGGTCGGCGAACGGATCGATCTGCTTCACATTCTGGGGCGATACTCTGGGCAGATGACAGTGAGTATGGCACTTCGGGCACCACGCCCAGACCGTGCCTTGCCTGCGCGACTGATTGAACACGTGGAAGTAATATCTCAGCGTTGCATCGTTGCATCGCGGGCAGAGAACGGGCGCTCCCTGAAAGACCTTTCGCGCAGCCAGCATGAAAGGAATCTGGTACTCATCACTCGCCTCCACCCACTTTAGTTGCGTCGCCATCTCTATTTCTCTCCGAGGCTCTCTAGAACAACCAGCCACAGCTTCTCGCCCTCCTTTTCAGCCAGTGCCTCGCTGGATGTCGTAAGACCAGCAGCAAAGTCCTTGAGGTGCTTTGCTTCATGCCCAAAGGTCTTTACCGCTTCCTCAAGCGAGGCAAGCGCTCGCGGAGTGAAATTAATAATCGGACGTCCCCTGAGATCCCTGGCAACGCCCGCGCCAGTTTGGTTCACAAAGCCCCAGATTGGTTCACCGACTTCCTTCTCCATCGCTTCAGCCACGGCCTTCGGCACCTTGACTAGCTTGTACCTACTGGGACTTACGCCGGCTCGCCCCAGCACATTGCGCAGCCGCTTTAGAGAAACAGCTCCAAAGGATTTCAGCTTTTCACCCTTGCGGAAGACCTGGACCAAGGCGTCAACACTGCTCTTGCTCACATCTCCTGCGGCAGCTTTGGCCACATCTCCCGCGGCAGCCTTTGCGGTGCTTCCTGCCGCCTCTTTGGCCGCTGCCCCAGGCACCTTCTGAGCCCCAAGCTTCCCGGCTTCCGTCACTGCTTCCTTTACGCCAACCTTTCCGGCTTCCGTTACCGCTTCCTTCGTGCCGAGTTTTACGCCCTCTTCGACAACAACCTTTCCGACATCTTTTGCCAGGACCCTCACCCCAGCCTTTACGACGGCACGCAATCCGATCGTCGCAGCTTTCGCAGCGAGAGAGCCCAGCAGTTCGAATGGAATGAGGTCGATTGGGTCGAGCAAGGGAGTCTCAAGTGGGATTTCAGAGCTCCAAACGATCTTGCCATCAAGATCGACGGCTTCGGTATAGCCTGAGCTGGAGCGCGAATACCCGACGACCACGCCCTTATCGTAGATTGGCTTGTAAGCGGGGAATTCCCCCCGACGAAGACGAAGCTCAAAGGTCGTTCGCGGAGACCTTGCTACCAAGCGTTCCTTTAGCGCCGCGATATCAGCGGCCGTCGCCGGCGCTCCCCTTCTTGAGGATATCTCGGCGAACAGATCTGCGGCTAACTGCAGTTTCAGGGCGTAATCGGGATCACCAACGATGTGACCGTCAAACCACGCACTGATGCTGCTGGATTCCTTCTCGAGAGCATCAGCATCAAGTTTTGAAAGATCCTTTGTGTAGGCCTGCTGCCTCGCAAGCACGACGTCGGAAGACGACACCGTCGCGCGAGAAGAAGTTGATTTCTCAGCGTCAGGTCGACCATTGCAGCCTTTCGATTGCTGGACAACGTGAGTCAATTCATGCGCAAGAAGTTCACGCCCGTCGGATTGCGTCGGTTGATATCGCCTTGCTCCGAACACGATATCGCACCCGACAGTGTAGGCATTGGCGTTGACATCCCGCGCTGATCGCCCCGCGACGCTATCGGTATGCACTCTCACCCGCGAAAAGTCGTACCCAAACCTCTGCTCCATGTCCGCACGCAGATCCGCCGGCAGCGAATCACCTGTGCTGGCCAGCGCATGTTCGACGCTTGGCGGGGCCACTCCCGTATTGCGCGCGACCGATCCCGCGTCGCGCTGGATGCGCTCCGATGCGCGGCCCGCCAGGGCATGCACCGATCCAGCCATGACCCGTTTCGCCACGCGGTCGGCTTCCTGCTCTTGGGGATCGTTGCTCGCCCCAACCGCGAGTTTGCGTTGCAGGCCCGCCCGCCCTCTCTTTTCTCCGGCCTGCTGTATCGTATGCGTGAGTTCGTGGGCGAGCAGCTTCGCCCCGCTCGATGTCTCAGGCGAATAACGACCTGGCCCGAACACGACATCCTGTCCGAACGTATACGCCATCGCGTTCACGGCACGCGCGGATTCCGCGGCTCTTGCATCGGTATGGATGCGGACCTGGCTGAAGTCGTAGCCGAAGCGCGGCTCCATGAAGGTGCGCGTCGCCGGGTCGAGAGGTTGTCCCGGCGAGCGTAAGCCCGCTTCGATGATTTGAGGGTCGGGTATCGCTTCGGGCCCAGGCTCTCGTTTGAACAGCGGCTTGACGGCGGAGGGCGCCAGTTTGGGCGGCGCGTGCAACTGCGGCTTATCGAGCATTTCCTGCATGCGTCTTTCCACCGAATACCGGCTCTGCTGCAGCCACCAGAAGATGAAGGCGCTGCGGGCGTCGGCTTTGCCTTGATCGCCCTGCGGGTCGGCCGGGGTGCAGATGCGCGGGATTTTCTCCGCCATCTTGAACTGGACAGGCGACCCGGGCAGAGCCGGCGTTCGCGTTGGCGGCTGAGGGCCGAGGGGGATATTCGGCGAGTCGATCCAGGGTGTCTTCAACGTGACGCCGGTCGGCGGGGTGACAAAATCCCATTTCAATTCGAGACCAAGGAATTTTTCGTCCTTTGGCGCCTGCGGCACGGGTCCACCGGTCGAAGGGGAAATCGCCGGACCGCTGACGGCGTCTCGCGCTGATCTCGCGGCGGCAAATCCACCGACTGCGGCGCCGCCACCCAACGCGCCCAGCGCGATCTTGCCATATAACGCATCAACGAAATCCTTGAAAAAATCCGCGGCCGGTTTCAAATCGCGCTCGTTCGCAGCGAGGACGTGCTTGCCGATCTGGGAATTGGAAAATTGATCCCAAAGGATTTTGGCCAACTCGCCCGCAACCTTCTGGCCGCCCTTCTTGAGCTTCTCGATAACATCATCATCCCTGGCCTGGCCCTGCTTTGGCGCCTCCTGGACCGGAAACTGGGTTGGCTGCTCGCGCGGTTTTTCCGGCGCCTCCTGCCGCTGCACCGCAGGTAGGCTGTTGCTTGGCCTGGCGGCAACGAATCGACCGCTTGCGACGGCTTCCGCCGCACGGTCGGCTTCCTGCTCCAAGGGGTCATTGCTCGCCCCGATGGTAAGCTTGCGTTGCAGGCCGCTGCTCACCTTGCTGCATTCCGCGCACTCACCGCCAGCCATCGTGTGATTGCCGCACGCGCACTTGCGCTGCAGGATGCGGCCTCCCGCCGGCGTAGCCGGAACCGCACTTTGCTTTTGCGCCGTCGCCAGCGCTCGTTCGCTCATCGCTTTCCAACTCCCGCGAAAACCGATTGCGCGATCTGGATCCCGAGTTGTGCCGGCGAGACCCCGCGCGGCGATTGCACCGCGGGGGCGTTCACGCTCGGCACCGCGCCGCCCGATGCAAGCTCATGGCTGACGCCCCCTTCGGAGAGCAGCCGGCCGAGCTCCGCCTCGATCGCCGCCTTGACACGCGGCGCTTGCGCTCGTGTCACCGGCAAGCCGTCGAGAAACAGTCGTTCGATGCGCAGGCGGATATTCATGCCACCACTCCGGTTGGTCCCAGCCAATGAAAGTCGGCCTCGTTGACCGGACGATCGAGCTTGACGAACTCGGCCTTCGCCGCGGCAAGCGCGAACGGCATGGTGACCGGTGAGCCTGCATCGGCGCTCAGGAAGGCGGCATTGAGGGCTGCATTATGAATGCTGCCGCCGGTCAAGTTGAGCCGCGCGAGGCGATGATAGTCGAGCCCGTGAAGCGGAGTTTGCGCGGGGAACGCGAGCTGCCACATGCGGCGGCGCTCGGCGATGCCGGGAAACGGGAAATTGACGATGAAGCGCAGCCGGCGCGTGAACGCCAGATCCAGCGAGCCGCGCAGATTGGTGGCGAGGATGGCAAGACCGCGATAGGCTTCCATGCGCTGCAGCAGATAATTGATCTCGATGTTGGCGTAGCGATCATGACTGTCCTTGACGTCGCTGCGCTTGCCGAACAGCGCATCGGCCTCGTCGAAGAACAGGATGGCGCCGCCATCCTCGGCGGCATCGAACAGCCGGCGCAAATTCTTCTCGGTCTCGCCGATATATTTGGAGACCACCGCGGAGAGATCGATGCGGTAGAGGTTCAGCCGCAACGCGTTGGCGATCACCTCGGCGGCCATCGTCTTGCCGGTGCCGCTTTCACCGGCAAACAGTGCGCTGATGCCGAGCCCGCGATTGACCCTCTCGGCGAAGCCCCACTCTCCGTAGACCTTGCCGCGCTGCCTGACCTGCGCGGCGATCTGATGGAGCTGACCGGTTTGCTCGGCCGGCAACACGATGTCGTCGAACGATGCCTTCGGCGCGATGCGATGCGCCAGCGCATCGAGCATCGGCCGGACCCGCGCGCTGCAGGCATCCCACAGCCGCGTGGAAAGCGGCGCAACGTTGCTCTCGCGGTCTGATTTCGCTGCCTCGGCGATCCGAATGATATCGACGATGTTGAGGTCGAACTGGCTCGCCAGCAAGCCCGGACTATCGGCGTCCGGCTCGACGAGCTTTTGCCAGGCCTGCCGCTGCTCCTCCATCGTCGGCTTGGCGACGTCGATGATATGAGTTTCGCGCGGCAGCCGCGGCCACGCCTCACGGACGGCAAGCGCGGTAAATCCGCTTGCATGCGCGAGGAAGCGACGCACCGTGGTCGCGTGTATCTCGGAGGCGTCGACCTCCTGCGCATCGACGTAGAGCGCAAGCGGCAGCAGCATGCTCTCGCGCTGCCACAGCCGCGCCAGCACCTCCAGATCAGCCGGCTGACCGGGCAGTGAATCCGGCGACAGGCGATAGAGCCGCAGCCCCATATCGTCGGCCGCGGCGGCAGCCATCAGCTGCTTTCCCGCCGCATCGGGTCCAAGCAACTGGACCATCGGAATCTGCGCGCCGGCGCGCGAAACTCGCCATCGCGACGTCATTTTCGTTCGCAGCAGCCGCTGCGAAGCCGGCATCTCTCCGGGACATTGGGAAGGTGCGATCCTTGCCAGATACGGCGCCAACCGGTCATCGAGATAATTCAGGCCCTTGAGATAATTCACGATCCGCTCGTCGGCGCGCAAAGCACTGACCGTCAGCGGCTGCGCGCCGGGCTGATTGATCTCGATCAGCTTCCAATAACGTAGCGGCCGCTCCGGCGAGAGCGCATCCCAGGCCGCGCCCTCGAACATGGATAATGCGAGCGCGAAGGTTGGATAGATCCGGCCGGGGTCACCCTGCGAAGCCGCGAACAAAGCCGAAAAGCTGCCGTCGAACTCGGCGGCCGCACACAACAACAGCAGGTTGCGCTCGAAGCGCGAAAGGCCAAGCGTTTCAGCGAGCAGTGTCAGGGCCGGCGGCGCAGGCATGCTTGCTTCGGCCTGTGCGACCGCGTCGGCAGCGGCGGCAAGTTCAGCGTCCGGTGGCCTCTCGCCGGCGCGCCGTTCCAGACGCAATCTCAGCCAGCCCAACGCTGCCGACAGATGGCGCGCATTCCCTACTTCCCATGTGGCGGAGTCGATCATCGAATGGTGACCTTCTGCGTCGCATTGAACGTCGGTGGCGTCGTCGCGTAATTGACCAGCTGGCTGTCGATGCCGTCGACCCGCAGCCGGATCCAGAAATCCCCGGCCACGGCCCCTGTGACGATGAAGGTCAGTTCGCCGGTCTGTGCGGTTCGGTCCCCGGCCGGGATTTCCCGGCTTCCGACCAGCAATGCGACGCGCTGTTCGGGACGCACCTCCGGCGAGCATGTCAGTTGCAGCTGCGCGTCACCGCCCGTGCGGTTGACCGTCATCGGCAGGGCGCTTGTAATCCGCGGTGCGATCGCCAGCGGCATTTCGTTGCTGGTGCGATCGGGCTCGCCGTTGCGGCTGACCACGGCGGCGACCGTGTACAATCCCGCCGGCCAGTTCGCCGGATCGCTCGGGATCGTGACGGTCATCCTTGTGTCGGTCGCCCCAGTGTCCACCGGCAAGGCGATCGGCGCCAAAAGGCGCGCTGAGGCGAACTGAACGACGACCCGCGCGCCCGCAAGATTGTGCCCGGCAAATACGAGCAGGTCGCCCAATCCCGCCGTCGGCTGGCCGTTCGGCGGGGTCACCTGGTCGATCGTCGGGAACGGCGGAATCAAGTTCGATTGTGCCGCGACCCCACTGTCCGCGGGCCCGCGCGTCAGAACCGGAAGCCCCGCCGGGGTTGCGCGCGTGCTCTCGATCAGCACCACCGCGGCTTCATAGGCCACCGAAAGTCGATATTGGGTCTGGAAACCGGTCCACAGCTTGGCGATCTCTTCCATCGAGAACGGTTGCAAGGTGAAACGTACGCGCTCGACCTGCATCCAAAGGTCATTATTGGGGAGCGCCGCCTTGATCTCGTCGGCGCCGAGCAGCGGATGATCGTGCAGCGTGCTCATGGCGCGACCCATCAGCTGGTGGCTGAAAGGCCGCTGCGCATCGTTGTCCCGGCCGAACGCCGTAATGAGGTAATAGAGGTTGAGGCCGAGAACCGGCGCGGCGCCCACGCCGGATCGCGTCGGGCCCGGAATGCCCATGTTGCGCCAGGCACCGCTCGGCAGAACATGATAGAGAAAGATATTGATCTGATTGGCGCTGTTGCCGTTGACCCTCGCACGGTCGAGCGGCTGCATCGTCACGGTCGCATCGACCAGATCCGGATCTGCCGTCAGTCCCTCGGTGAGCAGATTTCGCAACGTAGCGGTGACGGCGGCGATCGCTGTGGCGTTGCTCATGAGCCGCTCCGCCCCGAACGATCGCGCAGATAGGCGTCGAGACTCGTGGCCCCCGACGACGGCCGCGGCTTTTGGCGCGGTTCGGCCACGGTCGTGGCACGCACCTCGATCCGCCCGATCGTGACCTGAATGGTCGAAGGCGGCGCCCGCGAGATGCGCTGATCGCGCTGCTCAGCGTCTCGTCTCGAAGGCGCAGCGAACGCGGAGTGCGCCAACTCGGACGTGGCGGGTCTGCTCTCCGCGGGCCGGGGTTTGGTGGCAACAACAGGCAGCCGACCGATCGCCGACCCGCCTTCCTCCGCAGTCGCGGATGGCGGCGATGTCTTGGTCTGCCGAATGCGCCGCGCCAACTCCGGTTCCATTTGCCTGGTTGGCCCGGGATCGGGCTCAGACTGCTCGCTCGGGAAAGAGACCTTGGGGGCCGTTGCCGCTGAGGATGGGCGCGAGGCATCCCTGCCGAATGGACTGCGCACCTCAATCCCGTGCGATGCCGTCGGTGCCTCGTCCGACGAAACGCCGTCGGGCCGCCGCAGCGCTGCGTGGAATTCGACGCCGCCTCCCCTGGGCGTGCCGTTGCCGCGGTCCGGCAATTGTGGACTTTCGTTGCGGCCGGTCGGGAGCGGCTTTTCGCGACCTTGAGCCGACCTTTCCGTTGAACCCTTTGCTTCAGCTTGCGCGCCATTTTCGCGCGGAGGCATCGGGTGACTTCCGCCATCCTTCGAGACAACCCCCATCGCAGCGCGCGCGGTGCGCGTTGCCGCTGCGCCACGTGGAACTGCGGCAGCCCGGTCGACACCGGTCGGACCGACCGCGGCGGCATCGAACGTCGCCGGAGATTGCGAACGTTGATCGCGGGCGATCGCAGCCGAAGCCCGCCGCGCGGCCGGGCCGGCGGCAGATTCGACTTCGGCACTTCCTTCCTCAGGGGCGTACGCGGACATCTCCCAACTCTCGGCACGAGCCGGGCGGTCGAACATCGAAGACAAACGCGGCCTGACGGAAAGCTCCGGCGCCAGCGCTCGCCTTACCAGACTCGTCAGGTACTCACTCATGCGTCCAACATGTCCAGATAGCACTGGCGCCGCATCGGACTGAGCGCCAGGATGTCGGCTTCGGACCACCCATAGGCTTGCGCGAGACGGTGCACATCGCGCAAAGCACGGATCGCCCAAGCGTCGGTTTCACTCCAAAGATAGGAGACGATATCGAACGGAGCCCGCCAGTTCGCGTCGCATTCGGCGCAGCTGAGATTGAGGCGAATATCTCCTTGCGGGTCGGCAAGCGACATCTGCTGGTCGAGCGCGTCTATCAGCGCTGGCGGCAACTCCGCGGCCGAAATTTCCCGACCGCCGTGCAGCGCCCGCTGCAGCAGCCGCGCGATGAGATGGCGTTTGCCCTCCTCGACCGAGCCGTGTCCGGGCAGCGCAAGCAGGTCGAGACTGTTCGGCAGGCGAAATGAAACGGCATATCCGTCGTGGCTCAGCGACAACGAGTCCGCGCACTCGCGCCATTGCGCTCCAGCCGGCGGGACAACGCTGATCTCGTTCACGTCGAACTCCATCTCGAGACTCGTTTGACAAGCCGGACACGACGTCACCGCAGCCAGCCGCGACCCGAACATCTCGCGGCGCAGCGTCAACAGCAATCGATCGCGCGCACCGATCGTCAGCCGCGCGATCTCGTCCGCCCCCATGTCGGTGCAAGCCGCGGACAGCAGTGCCAAGGCGCGGCCCGATGGCCGCGGCTCCGCCCGCCCGTGCTCCCACGCCGCGAGCAAATCCTGTGTCGAGGGGACTTGCATCGCGTCACGCCGCCGGCACCGTGAACGTCGGCTCGGTCGGCTCGACAACGTCGGTGTCCCGTTCCCAGCCCTCGTTCTCCAGTTTGATATGCTGGATCGCCACCGCGTTGGCGTTGGCGTCGAGATCGGGCAACGCCTGGTATTCCGAAACCCAGCAGCGATAGATCTTGTAGGTGATCGCAAGCTGACCGGCCTCGTTGTAGACCTCCAACAAGAGATCCTTGCGGAAATCCTTCAGCGAAGTCTCGCTCCCGAGCGCCGCGCCGTAGTGCCAGATCTTGTTCGCCCATTTTTCGAATTCGGTATCGTGGGTCACGCCGCGCTCGAGCGTGATCGCCTCGTATTCCGTTCGGCCGGGGGATTTGCGGCTGCTGGAGGGATCACCGCCCTCGCGGTGCTTGACCACTTCGGTGGTCCGCTTCAATCCGCCGACCTTGCTGATGCCGGCGACGTAATTGCCGTCCCATTTGACCCTGAACTTGAAGTTCTTGTAGGGATCGAAGCGCGTTGCGTTCACACTGAACTCGGCCATGAGTGGCTCCCTTTGTCAGGTCAGGATGTTGCCGGCGATCTGCTGAATCTGCAGCACCACAAACTCGGCCGGCTTCAGCGGCGCAAACCCAACGCGAATGTTGACGATGCCGAGATCGATGTCGTTCTGCGTGGTAGTGTCCTTGTCGCATTTGACGAAGTACGCGGCCGCGGGCGTCTGCCCCTGGAAAGCTCCTTTCACGAACAGGTTGTGCATGAACGCGCCGACATTGAGCCTGATCTGCGCCCATAGCGGCTCGTCGTTCGGCTCGAACACCACCCACTGCGTACCGCGGAACAGGCTTTCCTCGATGTAGAGCGCGAGCCGGCGCACCGGGATGTATTTATATTCGTCGGCCATCTGATCGGCGCCACGCAAGGTGCGCGTGCCCCAGATGACGTTGCCGTAGACCGGAAAATTCCGCAGGCAGTTGATACCGATCTCATTGAGCGTCCCGTTCTCGCCGTTGGTCAACGCGACGGAGAGCCCGCTGATGCCGTTCAGGCCGGCATCCAGACCCGCCGGTGCCTTCCAGACACCGCGCCGGGCATCTGTCGCCGCCATGGCGCCGGCGATCAGCCCGCAGGCAACGAACACGGTGTCCTGATCGTTGCTGAGAGGATCGGGCGCCGTCACGCGTGGAAAATATATCGCTGCATTTCGCATGAAATCAGCGCTGAAGCCGAGACCGGTGAGGCTCCCCAGAGGATCTCCGATGGCGAAGTTCGCGCCCCAATCCTTCGGCGGATCGACAATCAGCATCGCGCGCCGCTCCACGCAGTACGTCATGGCAGCCCGGTAGACGGCCGGAGGGGTGTCGCCTCCCGGCGTGTCCGGCGGGATGCACAACAGGTTGAACAGATCGGCCTTTTCGAGCGCGTAGATCCCCTTCTTGTTGGCCTGGTCTTCGATATAGTCTGGGGTGGCGAGTGGCTGACTGTCGCTGCCGCCGGTCATCGTGCCGGAGAGCTGCAACCCTTTTGCTGGTGTTGGGCTGCTGCCTGCGCCGGAGGTGCCGGCACTCCCCGCGGCCGTTCCGGTTCCTGCCACCGCGCCCGCGCCGGTCGCGGTACCGGCTCCGCCGGCCGCCCCACCTCCCGCCGCAGCACCGGCCCCGCTACCGCCGCCGGTTGCCGGGGCCGCTGGCTTGGGTGGAAAGCCGTCGGGCAGATCGGGTGTTGTCGTTCCTGACTTCAAGGGAACCCGAAGCAATTGCGATGACTGATTGAGGATACGATCAATCCGCTGCGCCCTGCCTGCAAGACTCTGAACCTGCGAGTCGTCGGCCTTCGCCGTCAGATTCAAGAACTTCTCGCGTGCGACAGTCTGTCCGTTCGAGGTCAGCGTGGCAGTCAGGTTGAAGAGATCGGTCTTGTCCACGCCAAGACGCTTTGCCGCGTCGTCGGAAATGTTGGCGCTGTCAATGACGACACTCAGCCCGTTCGACCAGGTCCCCGGGCTGGCTGCTTCCAGCGTCAAAGCGCCGACGGCGACGGTGCCTTTGCCGGTTCCGCTGGCCGGCTTGAACAAGCGGACAATGATCGCCTGGCCTCCTCCATTTCGGAAAAAATCGGCAACCGCGTAGCTCATCGGATAATTGATGCCGAGTCCGCCAAACTGACGCTGGAAATCTCCGAAGCTGAAAACCGTGATGGGCTTGTCGGGCGTACCCGTCATCGCTTGCCCGACGAACGCCGCAATCGACGTCGCGACCCCGGTGATCGTTCGAACACCGCTTGGAATCTCTTCGACATATACGCCTGGATAGGAAAGTGGGACGGGCATCGAGGTTTTCTCCTCCTGCAATATCTGATTGCCGCGAGCGATCGACAGCGGCGAAGGCCGCATCGGACGTTGGGTTCGATGCCTTCGCGCCAGCTTCTTTCAATGGTCTTCGCGTTATTGCCTGCGTTCCGTCGAACGGAACGCCGCCGTCTTCGTTGATCAATCCAGGCCGGTCCGAGATTTCCGCCCGGTAGCAGCAGGACAGATCACCCGCGCGCCTCAAATGTCATGATCCGGTTCCCAAGCCGCGCGGTTCACCGTGGATTCCAGGGAGCGACAATGTCCTTTCCGTATTCCCGTTCGAGATTCTTGATCGTCGATTCGAAATCGGAGGCCCTCTTTGGCCTCGGTTTCGATTCCTTCGAGTCTTGTGATTTCGTCTCCCGTTGCTTCGCCTCCTGCGATCTCGCGTCCAGCAACTCCTGGTTCATGCGCGCAATTGTTTGTTCCTGATTGGTCATTTGCAGCTTGCGCTGCTCGATATCCGCTGCAGAGGCTGCCAGCTGTTTCTGGAGTTCCGCGTTCGCCAACTGCGCATCCGTCAACTGCCGCTGCAGATCGCCGCCCGTTCCCGCCCCCGGGTTCGCGGCTTGCGTCCTGAGTTGCTCCTGGGCTGTCTTCAGTTGATCCTGGGCTGTCTTGAGCTGGTCCTGGGCGGTCTTCAAATCCTGATCGAGCCTGTCATAGGCATCATGCAGTGATCGCAAGCCATCCTGCAATTCATGGTTGATTCGATCCGAAGCATTGAGCTTCTTCTGCAAATCGCCGACGACCGCGGATTGGACGGTCTTCTGCGCGCCACCGTCCCCACTGCCGTGATAGTAGTAGCCGCCCGCGCCACCGGCCCCGGCGAACAGGGTTGCGACGACGGACATCGCCATCGCGCCAAATTTTCGCTTGGCGGGGGTACCTGGTGACGCATCAGGTCTCGACCCGTCGGTTGGCAGGACGGTGGCCACCAAGGTCCGAACCTTGTCTTCGAGTTCGGCGGCCTTCTTCTCGAGACCGCCGATCAGGGTATCCTTATTCGCAATCGACGCCTGGTGCCCGGTCGTGAGTCTTTGTATGATTCCTTCGTGCTGCTGTTTGAGGGCTGCGACGGCCTGCTCGTGCGCCGCCTCACCTTGCTCTTTGGCGGCAAGGTCCTGCCGGAGCGCCCCGATCATTTTCTCACCCGCGGCGAGATCTTCTCTCAAACGTTGTTCTGCCGAACTTTGCCGCAATTTTTCAGCTTCGAGCCCGCGCTTCAATTCGGAGACGGTTTGTGAGCGCTGCTCCAGATCGTCATTGAGACGAATAGCTTCGGAAATATGCTGCTCGCTGTCTCGCAGAGCGTCCGCGGTCTTCTGCTTCTCGGTTTCGAGATCGTGCTGCAGTTTGACCGCATCTCGTTCACGCGCAGCGAGTAGTTTTCTCAACCGCTCCAGTTCGTTCTGGTCGGTCTCGGGGGGAGCCGGTGCAAGTGGGGGAGCAGGTGCTGGAGCCGATGACACTAGCCGGGTTCCGCATTCCTGGCAGAAACCCTTTCCGGATGGGTTGTTATGCTGACACTTGCTACACCTGATCGTCGCCATGTGAGCCGGACCATAAATCCAACGGCGCGAAGTACATTCGTGTATTGGTACGAGCTTTGTGAGCCTGAAAGTATGATCTGCTTCACAGATCCGAATGCGCAAGTCTCGTCGCCAGGAAGCGATCGCTTTACGTCAGCGTTGCTGTCGGACGGCGCTTACCGAGATTCGATGTGTTTGCCACGCACATCTCCAACTCGGCTATCTAAAGTATTTCAAAATGGGTATCACCACCGACACAGCCGGTCAACCACGAGGTGAATTCCAAATTCGAAGAGGCCGTGCCGGACTTCAAACCTCAGCCCCGTTTACTGCCGCCCCCCATTCGATGCCACCGGGCAGAGTTGCGTCTCACCGATCTAACTCTCAGACTCAGGGCGTTGCTGCCGTGAGTTCGTGAGTTCTCCCTCCATTGAGCGCAGGGCTGTCCCTGGAAGAAATCACACATAGGTCGATCCCAGCTGATCGGGAGAGACTTTGGGCAGGCCTGTCGATTTCTGCGATCGGACTTCGCCGCGCGAGGCGCAGGAGCAGATATGCGATCGTCGCAGCGATGATTTACAGACGGATGGCGTTGTCGTTCTTGTCCAGAACTTGCGAAGATTGAGATGCTGCTTGATCCAGTCGAACAGGAGTTCGAGCAGACCGCGAACATCGGGAACTGGTCGAAAGATGCCGCAGCAGAGACGGTGATGGAGCAGCCGAGTTTCCTCGTGACCACATCATGAAAGCCTGCGAGTCGCTGATGCAGCACCTTCCGTCAGGCAAATCAGCCGGCGAAGCATTCACTCCGCGACCATTGCCAAGCGAGTATGCCCAAAGACACATTTTGTTTGGTTACTTTATGCCCCTCCCCGAGGGTCGTTCGCCAAGCCAACGCAGCCATCCCGCGATTTTGGAAGTAGCTAGGAAAGACTCTGCATCGTCTTGCGCGTTTCAGCAGTCGGCGCGCGCTGTCGCATCGCGTATCGTCCAGTACGCGAATCTCTGCTCGCCCCATGAACGGCCATTCGATGGGAATGGGATTGGTGATGATCTTGCCCCCGAATTGCACTGGACCTTCCCAAGACCATGGGGCGGCCCATTCGTTCGAAGAGGTCAGTTGCGTAGATTGGCGCAATACGCTGCGCTACGAAGCAACCACCAAACGAAAGCGGCACCCGAAATTGCTCGCCAACCGGCTATTTGAAAATGGCCAGTACCGCATTTGATACAGCATGGCTTGCCTGTCGGAATGCAAAGCGGATGGCGCGACAAGTGCTTGAAATCATTGGAGCGGGTAAAGGGAATCGAACCCTCGTATTCAGCTTGGAAGTCGGGAAATCTCTTGGTGCTCTCAGCGGCCGTTCTGACATTTCCGTTGTTTTTGGCCCGTTGAGATCATTACGGAATTTCTCGTTGTCAGAATGGCGACCCCCATGGTCGCAGTCAAAGCCCTGGGCGCGTTATTACTAAACTAACATGGAAGGTGCCGTTACGATTTTAATCACCCGTTGCGTGTGCGGCCTAACCAAATCTTAGCAGCGCATCTGTATCGACATTTGGAAAAACAGGCTCAACGGGGGCATATCATGGCTGCCACGACCGACCAGACTTTCTTGCAGGCGATCGACCTATCGGGCCGGCTCGTTCGTGCCGCCAACTTCGCACTCGACCAGTGGTGGATATGGCTGCTGGCCGGCGCCGCACTATGGTTGGTCCTGAAAATCCGCTCGCAGCATGCGTTGATCGGCCAGCTCGACGAGCGCGCGGATGCGGCCCACGGCGACGTCGACGCGCTGCTGATCGAACGCCATACCTTGATCGGCAATCTGGTCGAAGTTGTCCGCGCTTTTGCGACGAAAGAACATGACGTGATCCGGGATGTGCTCGATGCCCGTATCGATGCGCTGGAAGCGCTCAGCGCCGGCGCTGGCGTGATCCGCAGCGAGACCCAGATCGCCAACGTGCTGCAAAATCTCTTTACGGTTAGCGAAAAGTATCCGGAGCTTGCCAGTGCCGCGCATTACGGCACCTTGCGCAATGACCTGATCCGGATCGAGGATCGCATCACCGCGGCGCGCAAATTCTACAACCTTTCGGTCGAGGAACTGAATTCGGTCTGCCGCGCATTCCCCGCCAATTTCATCGCGATGGTCACCAAAAACCCTCCGCGTGAGAAATTCACGCTCGGCGAACGCCGCGCCGAATTCGCCGAGCCGGTCAAGGTCGCTCTCTGAACCAGGGAGCATTATGCATGGCGGTTCACGGCTACATCACACACGCCGCCCATAACCGCAGGTACACGGCATGGCTGGTGCTGGGTTATATCCTGGCGTTCGAGCTGATCGGCGCCTTTGCGCTGATGATGCCCCTGCTCCAGTGGGACCACGAGCACACCATCCTGTCGAATCCGGCCGGATATGCGCTCCGCTATGCTGTGCCGATCGCTATTTTCGCCGGATTGGTGTTCTGGTGGATGTACCGCGGTCACGCCAGGACCGTGACGCATCAACTCGGCGTCCAGATCGTGACACGGCAGGACGAACCCCGCTTCGTGCAGGTGGCCGAGGAGCAATGCACCGCACTCGGCGTGCGGCTGCCGCGGTTCGGGATCATCGAGGCCAGCGAGCCCAATGCCGTGACCGTGGGCGAAGGACCGAACCGGGGTTTGATCGCGGTCACGCGAGGGCTGCTCGATACGCTCGACGACGACGAGCTGGCGGCGGTGCTCGCCCATGAGGCGTCTCATATCCGCCAGGGCGATACCAAGCTGCTGGCTGCCAACCATGCGCTGATGCGCACGGCCGTCATCCTGCAGATGGAAAATCCTCTGCGGTTCGAGAACTGGCGGCAGTTGATCCTCCCGCTGCTGGTTCCGCCGATGCTGCTGGTGATGCTGGCCGGCAGCGCCGCGTCGGCGCTGTCGATGCAGCTGTCACGCGCGGCGCGGCGCGGACTGAAACTGGGCCGCGATTATAGCGCCGACGGCGAGGCCATCCGTGTCACGCATTTCCCCGAGGCCCTGCTCAGCGCCATCGCGAAGGTCGGCGGCCGCGGCGCGTTCGAAGGCAGCTATCGCGTTGAGGGACTGCTGTTCGATGGGCGCGCCGACCACGAGGGTGGCAGCCATCCCGCCATCCGGGATCGACTCGATGCCATTCGCACCCTCGGCAGCGAACTGATGAACCCGGCTCGGCTGCGCCGCGACAGTCGTGTCCCGTCGCGCCCCTCATTTGGCCGGCGCCCGCGGATGGCTGCGACGGCCTATCCGCTCGATGCGTCGGGCCGGCCGCTGGAGCAACCGCAGCGGCCGTCCAAATACCCGTTGCTGCTGTATTTCACCGACCGCGAGACGTTCTGGCAATGGCAAGATGCCAGCATCGCCTGGACGGAATGTCAGTTACGAGAACGCCGCAACGTGCTTGGTCTGGCGCCCAAGCTGATGATCCCGCTGGCGGTGAGCATCATGGCCGCGCTGTTCCTCTGGTGGCCGAAGGATGGAAACCTGTCCCGGCTGGTAACGACGTTCAGCCCGACCCGGATCGTCGATCTCGCGCGGATGGTGAATTCCGAGCCGTTCTGCACCGGACCGTCCTATCCAGACGGAAAATGCCCGGGCGCCAACAACGCGCCCGCGGCACAGGCGCAGGCCGACGCGCCTGCGGCGAAAGTCGTCGCGCAGGCCGAGCGCAAAGCGCCTGCGAGCGGCACCTTCACAAGCAACTCGTTGTCAAAGAGCGACGATCCCGATTGGGCCCCTCCGGGTATTTTTCGCGTCTTGATGTTGGCGTTCGTCATCGTCGCTATTACCCGGCCAAGTTTGCTCCGCAAGCTGTTCGGCGCTATCGAACCGCTCAAGACCGACCTCAGCAAATTCCGCGAGTTTGATACCGATGAAGCGGAGAAGTTTGCGGCACATCCGCCGCCAAACTGGAACGTGCCGCCTCCGCCGCGCAGCGCGCCGCCCCCGGGTCCCGTCAGCTTTGGACGCAGGAAATGAAAAAGCCCGCCAGAGGCGGGCCGTTTCATTTTCGAAAATGGCGAATCGTGCGGGCAATACGACAGCGTATCAAGCGACACGCGAAACAGCAGATCGGAAAGCGAGGCATCAGAACGTGTAAAGCAGCCCATTTGTCAGAATGAATCCGACCCTCTCGCTAAAGTCTTTGAAAAGCTTGGAGCGGGTGAAGGGAATCGAACCCTCGTATTCAGCTTGGAAGGCTGCTGCTCTACCATTGAGCTACACCCGCATACCCGTGATCACCTATCACGCCATCGAGGCGGTCTCAACTGCCTATCGCCGGCCCTTTATCGTTCAAACCCAGCTGTTCCCGAGCCGCTTTCGGCCCTGTTTCGTGGGAGTCGTCACCGGTTCGCCCTTAACAGACCCGGATTCGCGGCCTATATTGGTGTTTCCACGAACAAGGAAAGGAGGTGATTCAGTGTCTTATTCCAAGCGCTGTCACCTCGCTGGGATCGCCCGCTAAGCACCTCAGGCTTGGCATCGGGGCGTTCTCAGCCCTGGACCAGCGAGTTTCACGAGTAGGGAACGCGGCGGGAGCAATCCCGCCGCGTTTTCTTCTTGGATCGCGCAATTGCGACCCCGACGCGAGATCAAGATCCGATCGGGTCTGAATCGGATCATGATCTCCGCGCAAACGCCTTCCGCGTCTGTCGCGAGGAAAAACCGCTTCGCAAATTTCCGCATCGTCCTCTACCCGCTGCCCAACGCCTCGCGGATCTTCTGCGCCAGATGCGATTTCCGATACGGCTTTCTGAGCAGGGCAACGCCGGGATCAAGATGGCCTTCGTGCAAGAAGGCGTTGTCGGTGTAGCCCGAGGTGTAAAGCACCTTGATCGCCCCGCGGCGCTTGATAACGGCCTCGGCCAGTTCCCGCCCGTTCATCCCTCCCGGCATGATCATGTCGGTGAACAGGAGATCGAATTCGATGCCCTGGTCGACGAGCGCAAGTGCCGCCACGCCGTCGCTGGCGACAAGCGTCCGGTAGCCCAGGCCGCCGAGCTGGGCGATCACATAGCCCCGCACCAGCGCATCGTCCTCGACCACCAGGATCGTCTCGCGCCCCCGCGGGGTGCCCGTCGCATGCACGGACTCGGCCTGCATGGCCGCCTGCCCCGCCGATCGCGGCAAATAGACCTTGATCGTCGTACCACGGCCTTCCTCGCTGTCGATTTCGACGGTGCCGCCGGACTGCTTGGCGAATCCGTAGACCATGCTCAGCCCCAGTCCGGTCCCGCGGCCGATTCCCTTGGTGGTGAAGAACGGCTCGAACACCCGATCGCGGATATCGGCGGGGATTCCCTGGCCGGTGTCGGTGACCGCGATCATCACGAACTCTCTCATCTTCACCTCACCATCACCCGACGCCTCGACGTCATCGCGCATGATGTTGGCGGTTTCGAGCGTGAGCTTGCCACCGCCAGGCATGGCATCGCGCGCGTTGACGGCGAGATTGACGATTGCGGCCGAAAGCTGCGACGGATCGGCCAGAGCCGACCACGCATTGTCTTCAAGCACCGGTTCGATTTCGATGTGTTCGCCCAGGATCGGCTTGAGTAGCCTGGCGGTGTCGGTGACCATGCGGTTGACGTCAATCTCGCGCGGCTCCAGCGGCTGGCGGCGCGCGAAGGTCAGAAGCTGGGACGTGATCTCGGCGCCACGGGTGGCCGCATCGTCGATCAGCTCGGCAATCGCGGCGAGTTGGGCTCGGTCCGCCATGCCTTCCTGAAGGAGCTCGATCGTCCCGGTGATGACAGTCAGGATGTTGTTGAAGTCGTGGGCAACTCCACCCGTGAGTTGCCCGATCGCATCCATCTTCTGGGATTGACGCAGCCGCTCCTCAGCCTCGTGCTGCTTGGTCAGGTCGGTCGCCGTTCCGCGATAACCCATGAAGCGACCGTCGGCGGCAAAGATCGGCCGGCCGTTGACGCTGACATGGCGCTGCCGCCCGGCCGAGTCGCGGCATGTGTACTCGAGATTCCGGAACGGCTCGTGCCGCTCCAGCGTCGTCGCGTGTTCAAGCCATTTCTGCGGGGTGGCTTCGAGGTCGGTCGCTACGTCGAGGCGGTGCTTGCCGATCAGCGACGCCTGGTCGATGCCAAAGGCGCTCAGCCGTTCAGAGACATAGGTGAAGGCGTGGTCCGACCCGGTCTCCCAGAACCAATCGGATGAGGTCTCGGCGTAATCGCGAAATCGCTGTTCGCTCTGGCGCACGCCCTCTTCCGCTTGCTGGAGGACAAGCAGGTCCCGTCCGAGCTTGGCATTCGCCTGACGCAAGTCGCCATAGGCACGCTGCAGACTCACGCACATGCCATTGAACGCATCGACCACCTTGTCCAGTTCATCCGTTTCGCGCGGCGGCCGGCGGTCCAGATGCAGTGGTGGGGGCGGAAGCGCAAGATTATAGCCGCTGACAAAGGTGGCGATGGCGACGAGATGCCGGGTGACCAGCCAATGAAACATGTAGACGATGAAGAATGAAACCAGAAAGGTCTTGGCCGCCTGGCTCGCCAAAATAACCAGGGCCCGGTTGAGCAGTTCTCGATAAACTTCGGTAAGCGTTGCCTCGACATAAAGGACGCCGATCTGACGTTTGGCGCCTCGCACGACGTAGTCGAGAGGGAATCGCCGGATTAACACCGAGCCAGAACCACGCTTGCCAACGGCGACGCGGATCGGATCCGGACGATCGGCGATCTCAGTGACCTCGGCAGCCTGAATGTCCGGCAGGCGGAGAATCCCGTTGAGCTGCAGCTCCAACTGGTTCTGATCGAGGTTCCAGAGGCTTTCGCCGATACTGCCAAAATAGCTTCGGCCGACTTCATCGAGCCGGGTCTCGATGCCGCGAATTTCGCGGTCATAATCCACATAGAGTTGAAGCGCCGTCAGCGTGAGGGTCACGATCGAGCTGAACAGCAACACGGCGGCGAGTAGACGCAGACCAATGCCGCCGCGAGACCAGTCGAACATCCGCCAGAAACGGAATCCAAGAAACGAAGATGCAATCGGCGACCCGATCCGATTCAAACCATCCCCCGCTGTCGCCGGCACAATGATGCGATTGTGGCTAAGGTCGTTCCCTCCTTCATCCATGTACCACTTCACCTCGGGGTTGCGGCACAGCGAGCGGTCCGTTTCCACATTCGCATCCCGTCTCGGCAGCCGTCTTTTCGAAATGTCAGAATCCTACGACCACTGGCCTCGGCGCGATTCTAAGTCAGCCGGGTAAATAATATTGCGCACAGGATCAGGAAACCAAATCAGGTTAGCATCCCGTATGCTCAAATAATACCGGTGAAAGTCCGGGGATAGCGCACAGCAAGAGACGGATCGCTGCCGTAGCTGAGCAGCTTTCCTACCGTCTGATCTGCGGCAGACCGCGATGATCTCTGAATTCGTTGGCAACAGTCGCGGCCAAGCCTGCTACTCACCCGGCATGGAGGGGACGTCACGTGTGCAGCGGCGATGGTCACCGTTCTTGGCGGCCAGCAATTTCACACCGGACCATGTGCCACCACTGCTCCGGTTCCAACATTTTGGCCGTGTCGTCAGCCGGCGCTGTAACGCCGCTAGTGCTCGGACTTTGTGGGTCCCAGGTACTTCTCATATATGGCGTCAAAGCTGTGGTCGTCCTTCATACCTGTCAGCGCTCCATCAAATCTAGCAATTACCTCCGAATAGTCGCGCTGCTTGGTGAATGCCAGATAGCTCTGAATTTCGTCGATAGAGGGAGAAAGCTCCTTTATCTTGTTCAAGTCCCCTTTCTTCCTCGCGGCTTCGACAACAACATGTCTGTAACCCACCGCCAGATCGATTCTTTTCAACGCAAGCATGCCAACCAGGCTGTCGACAGTGTTTGTTTCCACCACCGTCGACCACACGCCAGTCTTGAGCGCGCTATCGACCTTGATGCCGTAACTTGTGCCCCTGATGGTCCCGATTCCAAAGCCTCCCAATTTGCTGACGTCGCCGCCGAACTTCACATCAGAATCGACAGGGACAAAAAAAGCTTCGACCTGTGTTATGATCGGTACGCTCGTGTATGTGAGAAACTCATTTCGCTCAGGCAGCTTGAAGACGGAGAATATGCCGTCAACCCGACCGCTGCGAATCTCCGCCAGGCAACGGGCCCAAGGCATGAGTTGAATTTCGATCTGATAGCCCGCTCTGTGGAAGGCTTCGGTCACAACATCGACAAGTATTCCAGATGGCTTGCCATCCTCCATATAGGCTGTGGGGGCGCTGTCAGCGGCCACGAGAACAAGCCCCGCAGGATGCGCATCACCACAGCCCATTGTCGCTATCGCGATGGCGATAGCAAACAGGAAGGAGCTCAAGGAACCAGACGATTTGCTTGAATTCTGGATGCGCTCATTTCGCATCATGTTGAACTTTCTCGGCGCAGGCTCAACCGCAAGTCGGGGTTATGCGTCAGATAGGTTGGGCAAATCTTTCTGCAGGAGTCACAGGGATGCGGGCACCTTGCCATGCGCGTTGCCCCTTCACCGCAAACAAGACTCGCATGACGACTCGTCGTTGACAAGCTCACTGGGCGTTTGCACGTCTTGACGATTTGAAGCGGGCCGCGATCTTGCGGATCCAGCTCTAGACCAGGCTATCCGCCCGCCGAATTCTCTCCCATCCCCCAACCACCGGCATCGAGCGCGCTTCATCGATTTGCACACAAGGTGGGCGCCGCTATGTAGACGTTCTCGCCGTTGTACAATCAGGTCACAGATTTTCGTGTCGCGATCGCTCTGCCCTGCCTCGCACCGGGCGTGATGCAACCACGAGTCAACGGAACCGCGGGCTCCCCGCGGCGGGCCGGTACCGTAATGTCGGGATCGGCTCCGCCTGACCGTCCTTGGATCGACCAGCGCCCGCGAAAGAGAGAACCGATGCTCTACGCCATACTCGCCTACCACGTGGAAACCGACATCACCTCCTTGACCGCGCAAGAGGACGCCGCGCTGATGACCGACCTCAACAAGGTCCGCGACCGGCTGACGCAGGCCGGGCACCTCGGCCCGGCGGCGCGCCTGGGTGCGACCAACAAGGCGCGCACCTTGCGCGGGCCCGGCAAAGGTCTGCTCATCGATGGACCCTTTGCCGAGACCAAGGAGCAGCTCCTGGGCTTTTATGTCATGGACTTTGTCTCTCAAGACGCAGCGGTCGAGGCTGCGCGCGAGCTACGGCGGGTCAATCCGAGCGCGGTCTACGAGATCCGCCCGATTTCGCTTTATCTCCCCGGCGCGCCCTTCCCAAGGACGGAGGAGATCGCCGACACAGGACAGCCGGAGGATACGGATTAGCGCTACGCGCGCTGACCGCCGAAGCGACGGCGCATCAGAAGCGCACCGAAGGCGAGGAACCAGAAATACTGCACATATTGCGGAGCGAAGACCGCAATCGCGGTGCAGGGCAGGAATACCAGGAAGGGGAAGACCGCGGGGAGCAGCTCGGGATGCGGTCGGCCATCGCGCGTGGCAAGCCACCATAGCCATGCGTTGAGACCGGCGATCACAGTCAAATGCAGGCCATAGAGCACGGCGACCGGGCCACTCAGCCGGTAGCTGCCATTGAGACCGTTGGTCACCGGCAGCAGGATGATCGACAGCAGGAAGAACAGGTTCAGAATCACGTCGATGCGACGGCCGTGCGGATGCCGCGCGAGCCGGCGGTGGTGGCTGAACCAGAACAGTCCGGCGATGATGAAGCTGAGGATCAGCCCTGACAATCGCCCGGCGTAGAGGTGGTAGAGATCGGTCCAGTCGGGCAGGCTCTTTGTTAGCTCGCCGGCCGGGTCGGTCCAGCCCGGCAGGTTCTTGAAGTCGCCGGCCTTGGGCAGGTCGTAGGCGAGCAGAGTCATGGCCACGCCGAAAATGGTGTTGCTCAGGGATTCCAGACGGCGCATCTCGAAATGGTCGGGATGGATGTCGGTCATCTTGCGCGCGCCCCTTCAGAGTGGAGCCTGGGTTCCGTCGGTTTGCTCAGGCTATCGCGGTCACGTTTCGGCCGCGGATTTTGCGCGGTGGCTGGCCGAGCCGCCGCCCGCGAAGCGAGCGCAGGCTGGTGGGGGAGGCAGGACTCGAACCTGCGAAGCCATGAGGCGGCTGATTTACAGTCAGCTCCCTTTGCCACTCGGGACACTCCCCCGCTCGATGGCATTGCGATCCGGCCGCTCGAACCAGCGACGGATCAGGCCATGGAGACGTGAAGACCGCGAAAACCCGGTCATGGGGCTCGCGGTCGGCGCGTTTATGGGCGAAGCGGTGTGGCAAAGTCAACCAAGGGATTTCGCGAATCCGGGCCGAAATTGCCAGAATCCGGAACCCGTGACACAAGCCTCCCCATGAGAAGCCTTCCATGAACGATCGCGAGCGAAAGCCCCCGTATGGGCGCAGGCCCGGCAAACCCTTCGCCAAAGGCGGCGCTTCGGGCCGCAAACCCGTCTGGGCGCAGCGGGACCGGGACCCCGATGACCCCGCCATCCTCTACGGCTGGCATACGGTGACGCTGGCGCTGGCCAATCCGAAGCGGCGGATCCGCAAGCTGCTGCTCACCGAGAACGCGGCGCGGCGACTGGCGGAAGAGAATATCGACACCCGCATCGCCCCGGAGATCGTCCGTCCCGGCCAGATCGATCAGCGCCTCGGTCCCGACGCGGTGCATCAGGGGCTGCTCGCGGAAGCCGATCCCCTGCCCTCGCCTGATATCGATACGCTGGCGCCAGAAGGGATCGTGCTGGTGCTCGATCAGATCACCGATCCGCACAATGTCGGCGCGATCATGCGCTCGGCGGCGGCGTTCGCGGTCAAGGCGATCGTCACCACTGCGCGGCACAGCCCGGAGGCGACCGGGGTACTGGCAAAATCCGCTTCCGGCGCGCTCGAACTGGTGCCGCTGGTGAGCGTGCAAAACCTCGCCCGCGCGCTGACACAGCTCAACGAAATCGGCTTCATGACGGTCGGGCTCGACAGCGAGGGCAGTGACAACCTTGCCGCCATTGCGCTTCGCGAGCCAGTGGCGCTGGTGCTTGGCGCCGAAGGCAAGGGCTTGCGGCAACTGACCCGCGAGACCTGCAGCGTGGTGGCGCGGCTCGACATGCCCGGCGAGATCAAGAGTCTCAATGTCTCCAACGCCGCGGTGCTCGCGCTCTATATCGGCGCAAACCGACTCGGCCTGATGAGTTGACGACAGACCCCGCGGTCAAAAAGCCAACGCCCGCTTGCGTCATGCGAACGGGCGTTGATGTCTTTCCTGAACTCGAACGGACCACGCCATCAGTAGTAACGGCGCAGCACCGGGTGGCCGTAGTGGTAGGGATAGGGCATGTAACCGTAGCGCATGCCGTGACGATAGCGCGGCGCATAGCCGTAACGATAGGTATGGAGGGGGTGATGGCGGTGCCAGCGATAGCTGTACACGGCAGGCCCTTCGAGGCCTGCGCCGCCGTAGTAATGGGTGGTAGCGCTGGCATAGCGACCGCCATCGTAACCATAATGATAGGGATGGGTGCGATAGGCATCCCAGCCCGACACCGCACTCTCCTGATAGGTCGGGACCGGCGCGAAGTCGCCCGGACCGGTGTAGGTCGGGCCCTGGTTCACGTAGTAATATTGGGTGGTCGGTTCGGCCAGTTGCTCAAAGCCCCAGCCGGTGTTGCAGCCGGTGGTGCAGCCCGCAGTGCCATAGCTCGGCGTGTAGGTCTGTCCGCACGGATTGCCGCAAGGGGTGCACGCGGTGAAACCGCAGGCCATGGCCGGAGCGCTACTTGCAGCCACCACGGCCAACGCCGCAACCAATCCTGAAATTGTTTGACGCATAACTCGCTCTCCTGTTGATCGATTATTTTTGGTCGATGTGGTTTCTTGGTCGAGTTGGGGCAGTTTCCTGTCTTAGCGACGTTTCTTGTCGAGATTGATTTCGGGCGCGACGATGATCGGTGGCGGATTTGCCGGCACTTCGGTCTGCGCGGGGAGCGGCGGCGGCTGTGATGACCATGACTGATTAAAGCTCTCCGCAGGCTGCGGCAGCTTGCGGTTGGCGGGAGGCTCGATTTCGAGCCGCCCGTAGGCCGGCCTCAGGCCGAGACTCGGATAATAGTGGCCGACATTGGGTACGGGATCGACCAGACGGCCGCCATAGATCGTGGGCTCGACGTGGGTGCCCTTGCCGAGGCCGAAATCGCCCTCGACCACGGCGTAGGAAACGTCGATGCCGTTGATGATGATAGGTACACCCGGCCGGCCCGGAATGACGCGATCGAACCCTCCGCCGGCAAGCGCCGCAACCGTCGATCCGATCAGAATGGCCAATGCCGGCAGAACGCGCATGGGAGTCTCGTTTCACTTGCTCTTGGGTAATCTACCCGAACGCGCGCAACCATGGGTTAAGGCGGCGCGGTAACTTGCCGGTAAGCCTAACGCGCAAGACGTTAACGCGGATTGATCGCGGCGAACGGCACCGATTGAAACGTTAACCGCACCGGAGCTGCCGACATTGGAGGCCCAAATGTTCAGGCGCGCAACGTCTCGTCGAGAAGGCTCCGCAACGTCGCCCAGGAGCGCCGGTCGGCCCGTTCGTTGTACAGCGCTGCCCGCATGATCGAGCCGTCGGCCGCCGGATTGGTGAAGCCATGCAGCGTCCTGCCATAGGAGATGACTTGCCAGTCGGCGACCTCCGCCGCGCGCATCTCATCTTCGAAGGCCTTGACCTGCTCGGGCGGCGCAAGCGGATCGTCGGCCCCGGTACAAACCAGCACGCTGGCCCGGACCTTGCCGGACACCGCCGGCGCCGTGGTTGCGAGAACGCCGTGGAAGCTGACGGCAGCCCTGAGATCTGCGCCGTCGCGTGCGAGTTCGAGCACGACCGAGCCGCCGAAGCAGAAGCCGATCGCGGCCAACCGGTTCGCATCCACTTGCGGCAGCGCCGCCAGGGCCTCCAGCGCAGCGCGGCCGCGGGCCCGCAATTTTCCAGGTTCGTTGCGAAGGCCGCCGATCAGGGCGGTCGCCTCCTGCATCGTTTGCGCCTGCCGCCGATCGCCGAACATGTCGGCGGCGAATGCGACGTAGCCAAGTTCGGCCAGCATCCGCGCCCGCGTCATCGCGAAATCGCCGAGCCCCAGTCCCTCGTGAAACACCGCAACGCCTGGCCGCGGTCCAGCGGCCGTATCATCGAAGGCGAGATAGCCGCGCATATTCAAGGTTTCGTCGCGGTAATCGATGTCCTCGGTGCGCATCGGGGGATCGCCTCGTTTCCGGTATCGTTTTGCCGGAACTTCCCACCGATTTGCGGCCCGAACAACCCGGTTCCTGGATTGGCCTCCTGCGCGCAGGTTCCGCGGGGACGACGGCCGGCGACACCCCTGCCAGTAGTTCGCAACGCAAAATGTGATGGCAGAGGCGGCTGTACGGCCGCCTTTTTCATGGGAGGGGGAAGGCCGGATCCGCGCAATCACCTTGTAGCCGTCAGCCGACAACTCTGGTATTTGACCACGCGCTTCCGGGCCGATGATCCCCCGGAGGCGACCTCTTGCAGGCGGCCAACCCCCAGGACGACGGACGTGAGTTAGCCGGTTTAGCTCAGCGGTAGAGCAGCGGTTTTGTAAACCGAAGGTCGGGAGTTCAATCCTCTCAACCGGCACCAGCAAAAACAAATACTTAGCAAGATGTGGCGTCCCAGTGAACGCGCCTGAGAAATAGACGGAAAGCCAGCGTTTCAAAATTTGCCCCCTGCTGACGGACGTGAGGGAGAACGGATACTTGGCGTCGTGTGCCAACCTTCCTTCGTAAGAAGGTCCCGCAGAGATTCGCGCGGAATCAACTTTAGCTTGCCGAGCCGCTTGGGCGCGCGCATCATGGACGCGGCGTGACGATCCACGAGCCGTGTGAACTGATGTGGATAACTGGCGCGCTTTGTAGCAATTTTGTCGCCGTTGATCCGAAATCGCTGCGGCTTTCAGCAAGCGCCTGATCTGTCGCTTGATTCCGTATCGCTGCTTTGCTGCAATTGTGGTGGCTGGGGTATGTGTCATGACATGGACTGAAGAACGCGATGCCTTAATCGCGCAAACGAAGGCGTTTGTTCAATCGGTCTCCCTCCGGACCGCGAACGCGAGCCGACGTGATCCGGGCCTGCATCGCGCGGATCCCCCCAAGTCCGATGTTAAGCCCCCCGATGTTAAGCCCCCCGATGTTAAGCCTCCCGATGTTAAGCCTCCCGATGTTAAGCCTCCCGATGTCGAACCGGCGCCGGTCGCGATGGAGCCGATGAAAGCCGTCGAAATCCCGCCGCTGCCCAGAATCCTCCCACTCCCGCGACCGGTCGATCAGGTCGACATGCAGACCGAAATACGCGCGCGGGTTGCGAGTTTTCGTGCCCACCAGGAACGCTTCACCCGGGAGCGCCACGAATATTTCAAGACCACGCTGGCGCGCCTGCGTGCTTCGATCGACGAACTCGACCACCCGCCCCCGCGCCCCGAGAAGTAACCGCGCGCCGCCTGCCGACGTTGCTGTCCGGACATGCCGCGCGTTTTGAGGGAGGCCAAATCGGCGGTCTTAAGAGCGTTTTCCAGCGAAAGCGTGCCCTGAACTTGATCCGGGGGTGGGCACGGTTCGCGGCCCACGAAAACGTGTCAACGGTAAAAAGCTGGCTAGAGCCAGACATAGACCAGCGCAAGATTGGCCGCACAGGCCAGCAGCAGTGCGACCGCAATGGTCAATTGCGTGCGCCCGCAGAAGGTATGGAGGCTTGTTTCCATGGCGGAAAACATCCGGCGATTCTAGCCGGGGAGTCCCGCGGATTCTTTTTTGCGCCATTTACCTCTCGTTAACGGACTCAGGACCGCCATCTCGGGCCCCGCCACCCCCCTAGCGGCCCGTGAGACAGCGCTGAGCGATCGCGAGCCGCGTCAGATGCCCGATGATTATGACAACAGAGCCGGCCGCGAAACGCGTTGGCGGGCGCCGTCAAAGCCGGCATCGCGATCAAACAAGAGATGAATCATGACCGGATTCAATCCGATTGAATCCGGCGCCCAAGCTTCGACCTTTCGCGTTCCGGCGAAACGCAAATCCATCGGTCAGGGTGTTGCGATCGCCAGCGAGGCCTGCGCCGAGGGAAGGACTATGCAGCTCTTCTTGCGCTGCAGGCCCCTGATCGCCCCGGTCACCTTGAGCACCCTGCCGGGAGGACACGAAGCATCCTGCACGTAGGCCACCTCAAAAGGCGCTAGCACGAAAGGTTCCGATTTCAGCACAGTTTGCGCAGAGCAAGGAAACGCAACCGAAAACAAAACTAGCACCGACACCCAAATGCGCATGTTCATGATCCACCAAGCCGGCGCATCCATAATAGCCGATCGGTGACGAAAGTTTCACAGCGCACAAAAATAAATTTTGGGCGAGACGTTTGGATTCACCCGCTCGCCGGTGTCGGAGAAAAACCAGGACCGGAACGAGCGCGATGCCTGCAAATTGCTCGTCAGTACTTGCTGACCGGACCGCCCCAGCCGAAGCGATAGTTGACGCCGACCTTGACGGTGTGCTCGTCGTCCTTGAAACGGGAGCCCACGACCGCCGGCGGTCCTGCGGTGAAGGTCGTCGTTCCGAAATTGTAATACTGATACTCGGCCTTGGCGGACCAGTTCGGCGCAAACATATATTCGAGACCGGCGCCGACGGTGTAGCCGTCCTTTTGGCCGCCGGTGGTCGCAAAGGGCACAGGCGCGCCGGCAACGCTCACGCCGATCGCATTGTTGTCGCGCCAGGCAAAGCCGCCCTTGCCGTAGAGCAGCGCCGGACCCCAGGTATAGCCGAGCCGCCCGGTAACGGAGCCAAGCTGGTCGTTCTTGCCCGTGACCAGAGTGCCGCCCGGAAACACCACGCCGGTCGTATTGTTGTTCATCCAGCTATATTGCGCCTCAAGGCCCGTCACCCAGTTGGGGGCGAACTGATAGTCGAAACCGCCCTGGACGCCGCCCAGGAAGCGCCCATTGCCACCTTCCAGACTGTTGTTGCCGGCGAAAGCGCCGCCGAGATGACCGCCGAAATAGAAGCCGGTCCAGTTGTAGACCAGCTGCGGTGGGGTCACGACCGGAGCCTTGGTGTAAGTGCGTGCCGCCACGTCCGCGGCGGCCGCCGGAGCCGTCAAAGCGACGAAACCGGCCGCACCGATCAGAAGCTTTTTCATGAAAATTCTCATGTTACCCATTGCACTACTTACCGAAACAATGTGGCGCTCGCTTGGTTTCCGCCTGGAGATGCGGACCCCTGTCCCGGTTCGCAACTGTGGCAACGTAGCAACAATGGCTTCGGTTCCACGATCGCACCAGTTTCGCGGGCTTTTTGCCCAAAAAAAGCGATAGATCCCCCAATTTGGTCGCAATCCGCCCCCCTTGCGGTCGGGGTCTCGCCGGAAAGTGATCGTCTCCCCGTGTGCGCCGACGGCGGTGGTTGGGTACTGGTCATGATCCGATAAGGTTGGCTCGGATCATCGGGAACCGCGTGCCAATCCAGATCAAGTCCAACGGCATGCATCTAGCGGGTCAGCTTCTCCAGGTCGGGGAACGGCGCGTAGGCGACCCCGGTACAGAGCTCAGCTGCGTTCTCCGCGATCCGATCTAGCCTGCCGTCGACATAGACAATCGCGTGCTCGCCGACCGCGCGATAATTGCCGTCGAGTTCACGGGCCGAATAGCGCAGGCAGCTCAAGTAGCGCAGCCGGCCGCCAACCGTACGCTGTACCGGCTCGGCCATCGCCGCCTCCCGCACCCCGACGGGATTGTTCAGATAGGTGCGCATGAACGCGAGGATCTCGCTGCGGTAGTTGTCCGGATAGGGCTGGTCGGAGACGCCGCGGTCGTCGGTATAGCTGATACTTCTGCCGTCGCCGCCGCCTGCGCAGGCGGAAAGAGCGATCGGCAACAGCAGGATCGCCAGACATCTCGCTGAGATCAACAGGGGCAAGTCGACGTCCCAAATACCTATTCCGCTGGTTTCTAAACCGTCCGCCGGCCGGAGTACAATTGACTTTCAAGCGAGCAATGTCCCGGGCGGCCGGCCCGCCATCCCTGAGAATGAAACGAGCCGGCCCGGCGGGGGATCCTGTCAACCGCGCTTGGTCGCGGACGCCGCTGGCTTCAGGCTGACCTTCGGGCTGGCCTTGCTGGTCTTCAGGCTGGCCTTTACGCCGGTCTTGGCCGAGGTCTTGAGGGCACCCATCTTCTTGTGATGGCGATGGTGGCGGTGGTGCGTGCGATGATGCTTGTCCATCTTGGCATTGGCATTGAGCGCGCTGGCCTTTGCTTGCGTCGATTTGGCCTGCGTGGCGTTGGTCTGCGTCGTCTTGATGAGCGGAGCGTCCGCGATCTTGCGCGATCCGGCAGCAAGCGCGGGCGCGGCGAGAACGGAAACCGCAAGCAGAGCGGCGGAAATCTTCTTGAGCATGGTCGTCTCCTGTTGCGAGGCGATCTCGAGGTCAGCGGCCGGTTGGCCGTGCTCTTCGATCATGCTCACGAGGCTAGCGGGCCGGCACTGAATGCGCGCTGAAGCGCCATGCCGGATTCCGTTCATCTGCATGACATCTTGGTCATGTTGCCCGGTCACGTTGTAGCCGGCATGTTGTGCGATTCTGGGCACAGTATCTTCCCAAATAAACGCGAAAATCCGGGAATGTTCAGGGTGCTCGGGGGTTCAAGTCCGTGGCTGTCACGTGCAAGATCGCCGAAACGGAAATCAGGAGAAATGCATGAACAAGTTTGCGACCAGGGTGTTGACGCTGGCAATGTTTTCGATGGCGGTAACTGCCGCGCCGCTCTTTACGAAGGCCTATGCCGCCGGCAGCGACACTCCGTCTCCGCCGCCAACCTCGACCAAGGACAAGAAGAAAGGTGACAAGAGCTCGAGCATCGAGGATCAGAAATTCCTCGTCGGTTATCGCACCGCCTACACGACGATCTATGATCGTCATGACTACGCGAACGCGATCGAGCAGTTGAAGGCGCTTGGCCAGGACGATCGGGCGGACGTCGCCAATCTGATCGGTTACTCCTATCGCAAACTCGGCGACTACAAGCTGTCGCAGGTCTGGTACCAGCGCGCGCTGGCGGCCGATCCCGACCACGTGCGAACCTGGCAGTACTACGGTCTCTGGGCGCTTGAGCAGGGCAACCGCGAGCAGGCACAGTATCACCTGAGCCGGATTGCGATGCTCGTCGGCACCGACAGCCCCGAGTATCGCTCGCTGGCCGAGGCGATGGCAAAGCCCACGGGCACCGGCCTCGTCTACTGATCTCAATCACCAGCACAACAAGCCGGCGCAAACCTCAGGGTTTGCGCCGGTTTGTTTTTCTTTGCGGTTTCTGGAGCATGAGCCGGATCGCGCTTGATTACGGCTTCATCAGCTCCTGCACCTCGGCTCGGAACGCCTGCCGCGAGGCATCGCGTGAATAGAACATGTGCCCGCCTGGAAAGACCACGAGCTTGACGCGCGGCGGCGTGGCAAAGGCCGGCATCTGGTCGAGCAAGATCTTCGAGCCGAAATACGGGGTCGCCAGATCAAACAGCCCGTGCGCGATCAGAACCTTGAGCTTGGGGTCGAGCGCGAGGCTCTGCCGCAGTTGGGTGATCGATTCCGCCGGCCTCAGGCCGCGACCGAAATCCCAGGCCTTCTCGACCGCACCGTTGCCGAGCTCATAGGAGCCATCCGGCCGCCAGTTGAGCTTGCGCGTCGTGAGATCGACCACGGCGCTGGTCAGGGGCGCAGCGAGCGAATCGCCGGACTGGTCGCCGAACAGGAAGAAGCTCGAGTCCGGATAAGGGTCGTAGCCCAGCACCGACGCATCGTAGCGTCCCGTCACCTTGCCGTTCTTGCGGTCGAACTCGCGACGAAACTCGGCGATGTCGAAGCGACCGGCAAGTCTGCGGCTCACCGCCTGATCGATGCCCGTCAGCGCCGCCACCTTGTCGGCGAGCCGGTTGGTGGCCTCGACATCGGCCTCGCCCTTGATGAGATCGTTCAGGAATTCGCCGCTCGCATAACGCTCGACGTCGGCGAGATCGGCGCGGGTCACCGGACCCTTGGCTTGCCGTGCGACCGCGGTATAGCTCGGCAGGCTCGTCATGTATTGCAGGATGCTGGAGCCTGAATATTCGCGAAAATCCAGCACCGGCGAGATCAGGATCAATCCCTTAACCCCGACGCCCTGCTCGACCTGCAGATTGCGCACGACTTTCGGGCCACGGATGCCGCCATAACTTTCACCGGTGACAAATTTCGGCGACAGCAGGCGATCGTATTTTTCCAGCCAGCGGCGGATCACGACCGCAATCGAGCTGACGTCGCCATCGACCGAGAAGAATTTCTTGCGCACGTCGTCGCCGGTCGCGATGAAACGGCTGTAGCCGGTGCCCACCGGATCGATGTAGACGAGGTCGGTGAAGTCGAGCCAGGTTTCGGCGTTGGGCTGGACCTCGGGCGCCGCCGACGGTGTCACCTGGTCCGCGTTGATCGCGAGGCGCCAGGGGCCATTATTGCCGAATTGAAGCCAGGCAGAAGCGGCACCTGGCCCGCCGTTGAAGACGAAGGTCACGGGGCGCGGGGCGCGGTCGACACCGTCCAGCTGGTAGGACGTGTAGGCGATGTCGGCCTGCGGCTCACCTTTGTCGTCGAACAGACGGATCGAACCGGCCGTCGCGCTAAAGGCGAGCGAGCGACCGGGGAGATCGAGGGTCTGTTTCGTCGTCGAGTCCGGCGGCAGGCGGTGCTGCTCGGCGTTTGGCGGCGCGCCCGGCGCATTCGCGCCGCGGTTTGCCGGCGCTCCTGCTTTCTGCCCTGCGGGCGTCGTGGCCTGCTGCTGCGCGGCCGGCGCGTCCTCGGCCCGGACCGCGGGTACAATCCAGCCGCCGACCAGCGCGAGCGCCATGAACGCGACGCGGCCTTGCCGCAACAGATGAAGTCCGATTGCCATCGCCACCACTCCTACCCTCCCCTCTGACGCCGGCCTTGTCTTATCCGAAAACAGGCAGGCTTCTTGACACTTACAGCGAAATATTTGCGCACGAGCAACGAGTGCCGCCGACCGGGAGAATGGACTTATCCTCTCCCGATCCGTGACACCGATCACATTGAAGCGAGCGCGCCGTGAAATAAATATGCTAAGGAATCGACCGACATGTCAGGCGCGTTGCAAGGCGACGGAACATACAACCGATGCCGCCTCCAACGACGCGCAACAAGCGCGGAGACCGACCATGAAAACCATCGTGTTTGCTGTCACGGGATTGATCGTGTCGATCAGCGCAGCCGCAGCCGAACCGCCGGCCGCGCTCGTGGAGGACATCCAGGGCAAAGTGACGGGCGCCGAGCTGATGGACTATGTAACACCCGGGCAGGTGATCAAGATAGGGCCGTCGGGGTCGATCGTTCTCAGCTATCTGAAATCCTGCCTTCGCCAGACCATCAGCGGGATCGGCACCGTGATCGTAGGCACCGATGAAAGCAAGATGGTGCACCTCTCCGACGTCAGGGACGAGAAGGTCGACTGCGACGCCGGCCACGCGCACGCGACCACGAAGGAAACCAGCGAGGTCGCCGCGACCGTGGTACGCAGTTTGAAGGCGGATGCGACGCCCGAGCCGCAGGCGACGCTTTACGGCGTCTCACCGATCTTCGACATCAAGGGCCGCGGCGCGCTGATTGTGGAGCGCCTCGACAAGACGGAGGAACGGCTCCGGATTGAAATCGGCGGAAACCGGATCAAGGGCAGGTTCTATGACTTCGCCAAGGCCAACCGGGCACTGGCGCCGGGCGGGACCTATGTCGCCAGCTTCGGAGCGTCCCGCATCGTCTTCCGCATCGATCCTCAGGCAAGACCTGGTCCGGCGCCCCTGCTCGGACGCCTGATCCAGGTCGATTAAGCTCTCGCCGGACGACTGGCCTTGAAAATCGGGCGCACGACGCGCGACACGCTTGCAATGTCGGCCATCGCGCTGGCCTGCGCGGCGCTGTTGACGTCTCCGCTGTTCGAAAAGGGCCGCGGATTGTCGATCGACATCCTCACGCTGTTGCGCTGGCAGGCGTTCGGCGCAAGGCACGATCCCGCCACAAGCCCCGCTGTCGTCGTCGCGATCGATGAGGAAACCTCCGAGACCCCTCCCTTCAAGGGTTCGCCGATGATCGCCTGGACCGGAGAGATCGCGCGCGTCCTCGCGGCGATGCTGGACGGCGGCGCCAAGGTCGTCGGATTCGACATGGTGTTTCAGAACTCGATCGAGCAATCCGAGATCCCGTTCGGAGACGGCACATTTGGCGACAAGGTTCGCGGTTTCGACCGCGATTACCTGCGGGCGCTGGCGGGGGGCTCCTCCGCCGGCAAGGTGGTGCTCGGCGAGGTGCTTCGCGGCGATCAGCCGATCCTGCCGTCAGCGGGCCAACGCATCGCCGTTCGCCAGCAGCAGAATATTCGGCCTCTCAACGTCTATACCGACCATGACGACGTGGTCCGCCGCGTGCTGCTCACATTTCTTGTCGACGGCAAGACCGTGCCTGGCATGGCGCTCGAATTGGCGTCGCGGGCGATTGCGGCACGGCCCGATATCGGCGCCGACGGCTCGGTCGCGCTCGCCGGCTATCGGATCCCCAGCGACGTGCCTGATACGATGACCCTCAATTTCGACGGCGGCGCCGATGACATTCCGACCTATTCGTTTGCCGATCTGCGCCTATGCGCGAGCAATGGCGACAAGGATTATTTCCGGCGCGAATTTGCCGGCAAGGTCGTCATTATCGGCACGCTGCTGGATTCGGAAGATCACCTCCTCACATCCAAACGTTTCGCGACGCGAACGGAAGGCGCGCGGCGGCCGCGCTGCGCGCTCGCGGAGAAACCGGTTGCCGCTCGCTTCGAACACAGCACAATCGCCGGCGTCTATATCCACGCCACCGCCGTCAACAACCTGATTGCCAAAGACGCGACCGTCGAACTCGGACGAGTGCCGGCTTTTGCGATCACCGCCTTGACGGCATTATTGGCGGCGGCTCTGGCATGGCTGTTGAAGCCGGTCGGCGCGACGGCGGCTTTTTTTGCAGCCACGGTAGTTTGGGCCGGCGCGGCGACGATAGCGTTCAACCACGCCGTGGTCTTGCCGCTCGCACAGCCTGTCGCCGCCGGCGTTGCCGCCCTTGCGGCGACGGTCGGCTATCGCTTCATCACGTCCGACAAGGAGCGCCGCCTGCTGCAGAGGAGCTTCGCTTATTATCTCGCCCCGCACGTAATCGAGAAAATGCTCGCCTCGAACAGATTGCCTCAGCTCGGCGGCGAAACGCGCGAAGTGACGGTGTTTTTCTCCGACATTGAGGACTTCTCACAGATCGCGGAACGGATTTCACCGGACGCCTTGATGGCGCTCACCAACGCCTATCTGTCGGCGATGACCGACGTGATCGAAAGCTGCGGCGGTTATGTCGACAAATATATCGGAGACTCGGTGGTCGCGGTCTTCGGCGCGCCCGCCGACGACGTCCATCACGCCGCCAGTGCGGCGCGGGCTGCGCTTGGTTGCAGTCAACGCCTGGCCGAGTTGAACCGCGATGCGGCCGCCTTCCAGGGCCACAAGGTCGCGCAGCGCATCGGGATCAACAGTGGCGCGGCACTGGTCGGGAATTTCGGGTCGCAGCGGCGCTTCAACTATTCCGTCATGAGCGACGCGGTGAACCTCGCCTCCCGGCTCGAAGGAGCGAACAAGTTCTACGGCACCACGATCATTGCCTCCGACACCACGGCGGCACTCGCCGGCGAGGCGTTGGCGTGGCGGGAACTGGACACCATCAGGGTCAAGGGACGCACCCAATCGCTGAAAATCCACGAACTGCTTGCCCTGGCATCGGAGCTGACGCCTGAGCAACGCTCGGCGATGGCCGACTATGCGGCCGGCCTCGCGCATTGGCGCGACGGCGAATTCGATCTCGCCGCCAATTGCTTCGATCGTTCGGCCGAGCGCGATCGGCCGAGCGCACTGTTTCGCGACCGTGCGCGGCAGGCGGCCGAGCAGGCCTCCAGCTCCGATTGGGATCCGGTACGGACCCTGCAGGAGAAATAACCCGGCAACGCTGCGGGAGCGCGGCGGCTTCCTTCAGTAGGCGACGCCGACCATCAGCACGAATTGCCGGCCGCACCAGATGCTGTTGCAGTCAACCCTGCCCGGCATCGTGCTGAGCCGGCGATCGTACCGAAATGCGAACCGGCGCTGCGCAGGCGCATGGTGACGCGCTATCGGAGACGCAGCCTTGGTGGCGACGTCGGTGGCTGTCGGGGTGGCATCGACGGCGTGCGCCGGCGCTGACAACATCACGGCGATGGCGGCCGTCGCGGCAAACGCCGGAAGCAGGGCGGGACAGCGGATCATTGGATTACCCCTTGGTCAGTTCGCGCGCCGTGGCGACTTTACCGCACACATCATATCACGGGAAACTAACAATGTGGCGATCAGAAGCCGACGCCGATGATGGCGTGGCCGCCGCCACCGCCACCACCGCCACTGACAATACTCGGCCTCGCCTGCGCCTGCTGGCGGGCATGAGGGGCTTCCACCGCCGGCTTCGGGCGGCGCGCCGGTTCCCGCTCCTGCTGGCGGTCAGCCTGCTTACGGCGGGGCTTGGTGTTTTCTTCGTCGTCGCTTTTGGAGGCGGCAGCGGGAGAAGCGGCCGGTTTCGCGTTGGCGACGCAGGTTTCACCTTTCAGGGTTTCGTCCGCCTTGCACTCGATCGGACAGACCCGGCTCGTGTGCTTGGAAAGTTCGCTGACCAGCGCTTCGGTGACGCTGATATTATCCGTCGGCTGGCCTCCGATCGACAGGTAGCGGCCAAGCGCAGCCTTGGTCGGATCGCTCATCGAGCCGTCGGCCTTGCCGGTCAGGCAACCCAGCCGGATCAGTTCGGCCTGCGCGGAACGAACCAGTTGTGGCGAGTTGGGCTGGGTCGCGGCGCGCTTGGCGGCCTCCGCATTGAACCTGTCGAGGGCCGCGACGACGACGGGACCGAGCCGATCGCAGGTTACGGTCTTCGAGAAGGCCTTCAGATCGTCGACGCCAGTACCCTCGCTGCCCTTGGCGATCAATGTATCCAGCTTGCCTTGTTCATCCTTGCACGTGGCCTCCTTGGCCGCTGCGAGTTCCACCTTCTTGCGGGCGGCCTCAGCCTCGCGCGCCTGTTTTTCGGCGGCCGTTTGCGCGGCAGCGGCTTCGGCAGCCGCCTTGTCGCGCTCGACCTGCTCGGCCTTCTGCTTGGCTTCAGCCGCCTTGCGTTCGGCCTCTGCCGCCTTGGCCTGCCGATCAGCCTCGGCAGCAGCGGCCCGACGCTCGTCGTCCTCCCGCTTCTTCTGCGCCGCCGCTTCCGCCGCTGCAGCCTTGGCTTTCTCGGCGGCTTCCGCTTCACGGGTGCGACGTTCGTCATCGTCGCGCTTTTTCTGGGCCGCCGCTTCCGCCTTTTGCTGGTCGGCCAGACGCTTGGCCTCCTCGGCGGCCTGGCGCGCGCTACGCGCCTGCTCCTCGCGCTCCTGGGCGGCTTTGCTCAGCACATCGATGCGTTGCTGGGCGTTGTTGGCGAGCGGGGAGTCCGGAAAGCGCTTGATGAATTTTTGCAAGACAGACGGGTCGGTCGAGTCCTTCACCTTGTCCCACTCGACCGTTTCCTTCGATGAGGAATCGCGGCTGGACGGGGTCTTGTCCGGCGGCAGCGCGGCAACAATCACGTTGCCGGGCGGCGTCGGCGCCGCATTGACCGGCTGATTGCTCAGCTGCTCGATCTGGGCTCGGGCGAGTTCGGCATAGAAGCCGGTGGGATGGGTGCCCAGAAACACCTCCCAGGCGCGCTTGGTGCCGATCCGCTGCACCAGTTCGTAGTCGGCCTTGACGTCGCTGACCGAGCTTTCCTGGGGCACCGGTGACGGGGGGACCAGCGAGACATTGCCGCCGCCGAGCGAACCGTAGACGAACGGCTCCTGCCGGTTGGCCGTGACCTTCAACACCTCGTCCCTGACCCGTCCGAAGGCCAGCCTGACGTCGAGGCCCGGAACGGTCAAATTCTTCAGCACCGCTGCCGTGAACGGGCTGTGCAGACCGTCGCCGTCATCGGCCGTCGATCCGGCTTTGGCCGCATAAGCGATCAGGGTGTCGGTACTGGTCGGCTCGACCTTGCCGAGCCCGGCCACCACGCCGCGACTTGCGACCTTGCGCTCCCGGCGCATGGTCGACACGAAGGGATTGTCACGACAGGCATCGAGGATAACGAGCCGCAGGCGCCTCGCGCCGTCCGCCGAGGACACGAGCCGCTCGAGCGGAATCGCCTCGTCGTCGGCGTCGCGGTCGCTGGCGAGCCGCGCATCGACCGGGATGAGATAGTTGGTGCCGCTGATTTCAAGCCCATGGCCGGCGAAATAGACGACCGCAATGTCGGCCTGGTCCGCCGTGGCCTCGAACCTGCGGATCGCCCGCTTGAATTCGAGGTTGCCGACATCGACCTGGAGGTCGACTGTATCGAAGCCCGCATCCTTGAACAACTTTGCCACGGCGCTGGCGTCGCGCGAGGGATTGGGGAGTTGGGGAACGGTCTGATAGGTCGAGTTTCCGACGATCAGCGCTACACGCTTGTCCGCCAACGCTGCAGACGGAGCCAGAACCATCGAGACGACGGTCGCTCCGATCATCGCCGCGATGGATGCAAGGCGCTTGATCATCTGCAATCCCGCGACGGCCAAACGACGGCCGAGCGGGTCCTTTCCCAATGTTCTGTCGCGGATGGCGCGGCCGCTCTTCTGACGTCGCGGGCCTAGCAAAGCTTTACCTACTCCGGGGCTGCCGATCAATCCGGTGACCGCCGCAAGGTAGCTTGAAACGCCGCCCACGCATGGTGAGCCACGTCACACGTGCGCCTTCCTGATTGTGGCCGGCATAAGCCAAACCCCCATTGCCCGCAGCGGCATCTCCACGACAGGACCGCCAGCGGCAGACCAGAACCGTTAGATGCCGGCCGCCGAGATGCGCAGGTTACCCTACTATAATACCGTTATCGATGCGTGCATGTTGCAGCAATGGTACAACTCCTGGAAATCACAACCCGGAAACCGCGAAGCGAGTCGCCCGAGCTTTCGGCCTGAACAGGCCTGATCTAGTTTGTGGCCAGATCTTGAAGAAATATTGATTCTTTTGTGGGGATTGGGGCATGAGCGTTATTGCGAATTCGCTTCGTACCGCGGGCGGCGCGTTTGTTGGACTACTCGTGGTTTCGTCGGCGGCCTTTGCACAGAACTGCACCACGACGCAGACCGGACTGACGGTCAACAACGTCGGTACTCTCGCCGTACCGACGAGTTCGGCCAGCGCGTCCATTTCAGCCGCCATCGGTAACGTCAATACGGCGTTCCTGACCCAGCAGGGCAGTGCTTTCGTCTCGGCGCCGGCCAACCCCGTCCCCGATCAGCCGGGCGGCGGCGTCTGGGTTCGCGGCGTCGGCGGCCAGGTCAATGTCAGTTCCACCTCGACGTCGACAGGCATATCCACCCAGAACGGAGCCGTCTTCAATACCGCGACAACCAGCTGCGCAAACTCCCAGCATGAGAGTTTCGCCGGCGTCCAGGTCGGCGCGGACATCGCCCGTCTCAACTGGAGCGGATGGAACGTCCATCTCGGGACTACCGCGGGTTATCTCGGCGCGAAAACAACCGACAATGCCGGGTTCAGCAACAAATTCGAGGTGCCGTTTTTCGGCACCTATATCGTGGCGACCACGGGACGCTTTTTTGCCGATCTCATGGTCCGCCAGGAATTTTATAACCTGAACCTCAACAACGCCGCCTTCTCCTTTGCCAACCAGCCTGTCGGCGCCCATGGTTATTCGATCTCGGCATCGACCGGCTATAATTTCGACCTTGGCCAGGGTTGGTTCATCGAGCCGTCGGCCGGTTTCGTCTATTCAAAGACCTCGGTGGACAACTTTACCGCACCGGGCGTCTTCGGGGCCAACTTCACCGGAATCACCGGCATCATTCAGACCAACGACGTCACCAGCGAGATTGGCCGCGCATCCCTTCGGGTCGGCAAGGCGATCGAGACGCCGAGCGTGATCTGGCAACCCTTCGCATCGGCAAGTGTCTTCCACGAGTTCGCCGGCAACACGGTGTCAAACTATGTCTCACTGAACGGCGTATTCCCGGTCGGGGGCCCTCCGTTCACGTACAACCAGCAAACCACGACCTCGCGCGTCGGCACTTATGGCCAATATTCGCTCGGTCTGGCCGGCCAGATCGTGAATACCGGCTGGCTCGGCTTCGTGCGCGTCGACTATCGCAACGGCAACAATATCGACGGCTGGACCGGCAACGCCGGCATTCGCTACCAGTTCACGCCCGAGATGATCGCCGCGGTGATGCCGACCAAGGCCGTGAAGGCACCAAGGCCTGTGATCGGCGCCACCAACTGGACCGGCTTCTACCTTGGCGGGTTCTTCGGCGCCGCCGCCGGGCAGACCGACATCACGCTCGTCAACACCCTGAATCCCGGCAACAAGCCTCGGGTATTCGGAGCTCTGGGTGGTGGCGAAGTCGGCTATAATTATCAGTTCGGCAACAGCTTTGTCCTGGGCTTGGAGGGCGACATCGGCGCGGCCAATTTGCATGGCGCCCGGACCGCTGGCGCGGCGTTGTTCGAGGTCCAGGACAAGACCAACTGGATGGCGACAGCGACGGCGCGCGCTGGCTACGCCTGGGGCCGCACCCTCTATTACGTCAAGGGCGGCGCCGCGTTTGAGGACAGCACCGTGTCGCTTATTTGCCACAACCCACAGGGCACGGTAGCGAATGGAAATGCATGCGTGCTCCAGGGCAACGTGGTCGCAGACGGAACCGGGGCCAGCACGTCGAGCACCCGCGTCGGCTGGACCGTCGGCTATGGTACCGAGTTCGACCTCGGCAAGAACTGGTCGGCCAAGGCTGAGTACGACTACCTCTCGTTCGGCAGGCATACGGCAGTGGCGTCGGATGGCATCACGATCATGACCGACCGCTCCAACGTCAGCCAGGTCAAGGTGGGCGTCAACTATCGCTTCGCTCCAGGAGGAGTTGTAGTCGCCAAATACTGAAATAGCGCAAGCTCTCCTGGAACTTGGAAGAGTATTCTCACGGGCGGCCTGAACGGTCGCCCGTTTGATTTGCAAGCCGAAAAACCATGCCCGCCGCCTCGACAAGAGCGGGTAAGGTCCTATAGACGACCTCGGCGCCGCTATCGGCTTCCCAACGAGCCACCATGTCATGATCAGTGCCGACGAATTGTCCGAGGACGCCGCGATGAGCGAGGAACCTCAGCAACAGGTCACAGGCCCTCGGCGATACGCCAAGATCGCCTTCGTCGCGAGTTCCAGCGTGGAGGCGCAGGCGGCGCTTGCGCAACTCGCCGGACTCTACGGAAACTGCGAGGCCGCGGATGCCGACGTCGTCGTCGCGCTGGGGGGCGACGGCCTGATGCTGCAGACGCTGCACCAGCACATGCGGACGGGTACGCCGATCTACGGCATGCATCGGGGCACCGTCGGCTTCCTGATGAACGAATTTAGCACGCACGATCTACGCGGGCGCCTGGCGGCCGCCCACGAGTCGATGATCCACCCCCTCCTCATGCGCGCAACCGACGTCCACGGGGTCGTCCACGTCTATCACGCCATCAACGAAGTGGCGCTGTTCCGTCAGACCCATCAAGCCGCGCGGCTCCGGATCCTGATCGACGAACGCGAGCGCATGCCGGAGTTGATTGCCGATGGCGTGCTGGTGTCGACGCCCGCCGGATCCACCGCCTACAATCTGTCGGCGCAAGGTCCGATCCTCCCGATCAACGCCGCGCTCTTGGCGATGACGCCGATCTGCGCGTTTCGACCGCGCCGCTGGCGCGGCGCCCTGCTCCCGAACACCGCCTACGTGGTCATCGAGATTCTCGAAGCCGAAAAGCGCCCCGTAGCGGCCGTCGCCGACCATGACGAGGCGCGCGACGTCCTGCGCGTCGAGGTGCTGTCCGATACCACGATTTCGATGCGGATGCTGTTCGACCCCGGGCACAGCCTCGAGGAACGCATCCTCAGCGAGCAGTTCGGCTTCTGACGGGGCGGCGAGCTAGCTTTTTGTTTTGACGCGTTTTCTTGGACGGCGAAGCGGTCCCCACGTCGCTGGAAAACGCGCCGACGCAACGCTTCGTTAACCGGCGGCACGATATGGTTAACGCCGGTATACCGATGTCACCGGTAGCCCCAAGGCCGGGCCATGTTTCGCATCGACTTCAACAAGCTGCGGTTTCTCGTCTGCGACGACAACCCGCATATGCGCCGGATCCTGCGCACGCTGCTGCATTCTTTCGGCGCGCGCGAGGTCTATGAAGCCGAAGACGGCGCCACCGCGCTCGAAATGTACACCCATTACGTTCCCGACATCGTCATCACCGACTGGTCGATGCCGATTTTCGACGGCCTCGAGCTCGCGCAGATGATCCGGCAGCCGGAGTCCAAGGGCAACCCCTACGCGCCGATCATCATGCTGACCGGTCATTCCGAAAAGCGGCGCGTGACGGTGGCGCGCGACGCCGGCGTCACCGAGTTTCTCGCCAAGCCGATTTCGGCCAAGGGCCTCTACCAGCGCATCCTGAACGTCGTCGCCAACCCGCGCCCATTCATCAAGACCAAGACGTATTTCGGCCCGGACCGCCGTCGCAACACCAACGGCGCCTATATCGGCCCCGAGCGCCGCGTCGGCGGCGAGGCCGAGATCCTTCAGCAGCCGTCGCTGCTCGACAAGGCACGATCATCCATCTAGCGAGAGGCCGAGGCAGGATATTCCCATGGCGAAAGACAAACCACCGGCGCTCGAGATCAAGGCCTACGCCACGCACCACGTCATCACCCAACCAAATCCGTTGCGCAAGGTGTTGCGGCGCATCCCGGAGAAGGAACTCGACGATCCCGTCGCGCGCGCCGAGAAGGCGCTTGCCGACCTGTCCGGCGAGTTCAAGACCTGGATGCTGGTCGAGGCCGAGCGGCTTTCGGCGGCCCATGCGGCGGTTCTGACAGCGGGCTTCACCGACAGGAATTGCGAAGAGCTCTTTCGTGCCGCCCATGACATCAAGGGCGATGCCGCGACGTTCGGCTATCCTTCGGCAGCTGCCACCGCGGAAAGCCTGTGCCGGGTCATCGAGCACGCGCCCGATCTCGACAAGGTGCCGCCCGAGCTGATCACACATCACATCAACGCCATTCAAGCGATCGTGCGCGACCATACCAAACTTGATACCGCGACCGTTGCGAGCGAGCTGAGCCGGCGCCTGCGCAAGGTCGCCGACGAATATCTGGTGCATGTCAATCGCGACCGTCCCGAGCATCTCGAGGCGATCATGGCGCCAAGCATTGTGCCCGCGCAATAGAGCGCTTTCCAGCGAAAGCCGGCAGGGCTAGGTCCGGGCGGCTACCGCTTCGCGGGCTCAGAGCACGATAGCGCGTCGACGGAAATTCATTCTCTCTAAGCCGCGATCAGATCGCGCCGGACGGGCGCCGCAGACTCTCCGGCCACCAGTTCGTCGCAGAACAGGCGCGCCTCGTCACGCGCCGATTCCGTCGCAAAGCGACGCAGCAGGATCAGGAGCGGCTCGGCGGCCTCGCGGTCGGTCTCGCAATGCGTCAAGACCCGCTCGACCATGCGCCGGCGCAGCCTTGCCGCGCTTCCGACGGTGTCGACGAAGCCGTTTTCATGGCACACCTCGAGCGCGACACGGAACGCCGCGAAAGTCGATTCCGGCAAGCCGGCGCGGCGCAGCAGCGCGTTCAGGCCGGCCGCAGCCCGGTCATGCAGGAGCGCGGAGACACGCGCCTGCGGCAAGTCCGACAGTTCGGCGAGCGCGGCCTCGAACAGTTCGAGATTTCCCGACAACAGGGCCCGCAAGATCAATCCGGCCGTGAGCTGATTGGTCATGCGCAGATGTTGCACCAGACCTCGCATATCCTCGCCGCGGGTCCGTGCCGCGATGTTCATGGTGGAGCGCTCGCGCGCCTCGGCGGCGATCCGCCCTGCCCGGTCGGGGCTTAGCCAGTTCTTGGTGACGACGAATTGCGCGAGCGTCTCGGAGAGCTTGGCGACCAGTGCCGCGCGTGTCGCGGCGGGAAGGTCTTCGAGCACCAGCATCGACTCCCTGATCGCGGCGAGATGGCCGTGACGCTCCACGATCCGATCCCAGGAGAATGGAGCGAGTTCGGCATAGGCGTTTTCGATCAGTTCAAGTGCCGCGGCGGCGCTGCCGACCTCGGCGATCGCCGCGCAGACCGATGCCGGCAACCTGGCGCGGCGCGCAATCGCGCACTGCATCTCGCCATTGCCGGTGGCTACGATGTCGACGAGGTCGGCATCGATCAGGAGCGGCGAATGTTCGAGGATCGGAAGCGCGACCGAGGACTGATCCAGCGACAGCGCCCGCACGATGGCCGCAGGGGCGTCCGTGCTGCGGGCAAAGACCTCCGCCATGGCTTGGCGCACCAGAGGCGACGCGTCGTCAAGCAGCATCAGCAGCGCGCCTTCGGCGGCGCCGCGATCCTCTTCGGTGAGATCCGAAATAAGCCAGGCTCGCGCCAGCGATCGCGTTGCCTCCGCCCGCTCGCCCGCTGGCGCGGTCTTGATCCAACTGATGAACTGCCGAACGATCATTGCCATGCCGGCCTACGCAACCCGAAAGACTTTTCCGTGACATAACGTCATTAAAACCAAAAATAAACCACGACGCTTAACAAAGCGTTCAGCATAAACGACTGGTTTTATTGACGTTTTGTTAAACGGGCGGCAACACCTCGTTAAGGTTTGGGAGGGTCCTGCACATCGGCATGTGCACGATTGCCACGCGGATTCGGAAAGCGCGTTCGCTACTTCCGGATCGGTCCAATATTGTCGTCGGGATAGTGAATGACCTCGTCTCCCGGCTTGCGGGAACCGATCACCAGAAAACTTGCGGGATCGTTCGACTTGTTTTGCAGGTGGTGCGCATTGGGGCAGCCGGCGGGAAATCCCGCGAAGGTGCCCGGCTCCATCGCGTGTTCACCGTGATCGTCGACCAGGACAAGTCGACCAGACAGGACATAGACAAACTCATCTTCGGCCTCGTGCCAGTGCCGAAGCGCCGATATCGAGCCGGGCTCGAGCGTGACGTGATTGACCCCGAATTGCGTGATATCGACGGCTTTCGCCAATCCTGCCTCGTGCTTGCCCGCGAACAATTCTGGCCTGACGGGATTGGTCCAAGCGGCTGGAAGCCCGATCGTGACGGGCACTTCCGAGAGCTGTCCTATTCTTGATCGCATCGCCGCGACCTCGTGATTGATGATGACCGAGGATGCAGCATGATTGCTTGTCGGTTTGGGAGCGCGCAAGAGCGCATCCTTGCCATCGGGCCTTAACCGCTGAACGACCCACTGGGATCGCTGAAGAGATCGAGACCTTGCGGCGCGCGGCCACTGGTCGGCGGGGCCGAAGTTGTGCTGGCCACCGATGTCATCGACGAGGAGTTGCCCCATAATTCACGGACGGTGGGCGAGACCGTCGGCGAGCGCTCGTCGACCTGAAACAGCGAGCGAAAGATCGGATCGGTGGACGACGAGGTGCTGCTCGAAGCGGACGCCACTGTGACCGGCGCGGCGGCGCGGACGTCCGGGAAGGTCGAGAGGTAGGCGGCGTTGTCGATCGAAGGCTGCGGTGCTGCGTTCGCCACGGCGGTCTTGGCAGGGGCATCGCCATAGAGCGCGAGCGCGCTGCGGGTCGCGCTCGAACCGGCGGCACCGGCGTAACGGGCGCTCAGGACCGAATAGACCTGGGAGACGCTGCGGGCGTTGCCGCTGCGATCGTAGAAGATCGAGCGGTTGGCGGCGGCGGCGCTCGGAAACATGCGTGCGGCCGAGGCTTGCGGATTGTCCTCCGCGTTCGAGATGAGCTTGGCGGCGGCGCCGACGCCCATGAAGTGCGCCATGTAGAGTTCGCCGTCGGTCGGACGGCGGCCGATCTTGCCGGTGAGCTTGAAGCTGTTGGACTGCGTCAGAACGCCCGCCATGGCGGACGCGGCCGTTGGGTCGTCGCGCAGCTTGAGGATCGCCCGGCGCGCGGCGGGATCGCTGACCGAATAGTTCCCGGACGAGCTCTTGGTGATGGCGTCGGCGTATTGGCCGTAGCCGAGTTGGCTACCTGCTTCCTTGACGGTGCCGAGCCAGGTCTGGTCGATGAACTGGTAGAGCCCGTGCGCCGACGAGGTCGAGGCGCCGGCGCTCGGGTTGAAGTCCGATTCCATCTTTGCGGTAGAGAGCAGATATTCGAAGCTGACGCCGGTCGTGCTCGCGGCCTGCTTGATCGCGCCGGCGACCCGCAGGCGCGACGGGTCGAGACCTGCCGCGGAACTGGCGTTTGATGTGTCGACCGACATGGGTTTGATGCCCGGCTCCCCGCAAAGCGAACGCGCGGCTTCATAGCGCCCGCAATCAGCGCTCTCTCAGCGCTCACACTGCGGTGACTATGGTTAATGGGAGGTTAAGGGTTCCGGCCGGTTACTTGCGGTACACCGCGCCCGGATCAAACAGCCGGTCCGCATCTGCGAATGACAGCCGCGGCCCGCCCTCGCCTGCATCGACCCGGCGGTAGAAGCAGGACCGCCGGCCGGTGTGACAGGCGCCACCTTGCTGCTCGACGCGAAGCCAGACGGCATCCTGATCGCAATCCATCCGCATCTCGACCACGCGCTGGGTCTGCCCCGAGGTCTCGCCCTTGCGCCACAACGCATTGCGCGAGCGGCTGAAGTACCACGCTTCGCCGCTTGCAATGGTCTTGCGCAGGGCTTCCTCGTTCATATGCGCGACCATCAGCACGTCGCCGCTGCCGGCGTCGGTCGCGACACAGGTCACGAGCCCCGACGCGTCGTATTTCGGGCTCAACGCGAGGCCTTCTTCGCGCTCGCTGATGTCTGCAGGATTGGACAAGGGATCGTGCTCGAAAAATTCTTCGTTTGAAGCATGATCTCTTCGGAAAACCGGTTCCCACTTTTCCGGATCATGCTTTAGCGCGCCTACCGCTGCGGGACTCGCACCATCGACATAAACCGCGCCTGCTCCGCCGGATTGTCGCGGAACATGCCGGTGAAGCGGCTGGTGAAGGTCATCGCACCGTGCTTGGCGACGCCGCGCACCGACATGCAGGTATGTTCCGCCTCGATCATGACAGCCACGCCGCGCGGCTTGAGGACTTCGTCGATTGCGGCCGCAATCTGCGCGGTCAGATGCTCCTGGGTCTGCAGTCTGCGCGCGAAAATGTCGGTGAGGCGCGCAAGCTTCGACAATCCCACGACCCGTTCGACCGGCGTGTAGGCGATATGCGCCTTGCCGTAGAACGGCATCATGTGATGCTCGCATTGCGAGGTGAACTCGATATCCCTGACCAGAACAAAATCGTCATAGCCGGCAGTCTCGCCAAAGGTGCGGTTGAGCACTTCGGCGGGACACTGGTGATAGCCCTGGTATAGCTCGTCGAAGGCTTCGACGACGCGGCGCGGGGTATCCAGAAGACCCTCGCGGCCGGTGTCCTCGCCGATATAACTGAGCAACGTCTGCACCGCCTGTTCGGCCTCGGCGCGCGATGGACGCGGCTGGTCGGCCCGGACCGCCGCAGCCAGAAACTCCGCCGGGTCGAGCTCCGCCGGACGCGCTTCCGGCAATTTGAGGTCGGCGGATTTGGGGTCGGAAGCCTTGTTGGGGCGGATGGATTTGATCAGTGCGTCCATGTCAACTCCGTTCGACCGGCCCCTCGCGGGACCGGAGTGTCACCGGCAGACGGGCGGTTCTCCGCCGAACGCCTGGAAACAGATAGGCGGACCAGTCCAGCCCCTGTATGGCCAGGCTATCATTTCCACCCTTGCGGACCATATATAAGGTCAACGGCCAGCGCCGCCAAGACCGCCGATTTCTCTGGGCCCGAAGAGCTCGATCCTATGCTGAACGACATCTACAACAAGCGCATCATCGAACTGGCCGGGAACATTCCCCGCCTGGGGCGGCTCGCCAACCCCGACGCCAGCGCCACGGCCCATTCCAGGCTGTGCGGATCCACGGTCAAGGTCGACCTCAGGATGGAGGGCCCGGTCGTCACCGATTTCGCCCATGATGTGAAGGCTTGCGCGCTTGGCCAGGCTTCATCCTCGATCATGGCGCGCCATGTCGTCGGCTCGACAGCGAGCGAACTGCGCGAGTTGCGCGAGACGGTGCGCAAGATGCTGAAGGAGAACGGCAGCCCCCCGCAAGGCAAATGGGCCGACGTCGCGCTGCTCGAGCCGGTGCGCGACTACAAGGCTCGCCACGCCTCGACCATGCTGACCTTCGACGCCGTGGTCGACGCGATCGGCCAGATCGAGGCCAAGCCAAACCAACCGGTATCGGCGCAGGGCTGAAAGCCAACATACTCATGCAATGCCGGAGCTTTCCTCGTCCTGAGGAGCGGCCACAGGCGAGTGTTTACGCAGCCGGCGTCGACTTGGCTACGCGCCGCTCTCGAAGGAAGGGGAGCGGTACGGGCCTCACGGTTCTCCGAGCGATGCCGACGGATCGCACCAATGCGTACCCGCGACGAGCGCCACAGCGAGGGGGTCTATTGCGGCGGCTCGGCCACGGCCACGCCGCCGGTCGGCGCCCCCACCTCGGCAGTCCGGGTCGATTTTCGCAGCTGAGGTCTGGCCTCGCCCCTTGCCGCGCCGCTGACCAGCCGATCCTGCAACGGCTTCGGCACCAGTGCCGCAAACGTCGCAGCCTGTTGATCACGCGGGAAAACCTCGGCAACCGCGTCGGTGGTCACCAAATTCGTCAGCCGCAATTCGGTCTGCGACAATTCGTGCAGCTCTTCCCAGGGCGGCACGTTCAAGGACAGCGACAGGAGATCGCCCGCCCCGCCCATGTCGAACGTGTACTTGGCAAGCCGCCCGATATCTCTTTCGACGATCATCAGATCCTGCGCAGTGTAGCTTGCGGCCTTGGCGTCGTCGGCGCGGTCGCCCATCCAGATCTGATGCACCCGGACATGCGCCGCTTCCGGAACGTAGCGCGTGCTGCCCGCAAGCAGCAGATAAACGCACATGGATTCGCAAAACGCTTCAGGCACCACGCTCGCACGGTCGCCTTGTGCAGTGCGAGTCTGGACGCTGATGCCGACGGTGGTCCGCATGCCGAGGCTGCGAACGCGCCGTCCGAGCGTGATGGCGTCGTTGACCGAACCGCCGCTGGAATCCAGCACCAGGGTGGCGCCCTTGAGTTCCCGCCCGCGCGCGAACGCGTCGAAGTCGGCCGGGCTGTCCGTGGTGACGATGCCGACGGCGCTGACCCATCCAGTGCAATCCGGTTGGCACGCAACCCAGCTGAATTTCATCGGCAATTTGCGCGCTTCGAGGGAGGCGCCGGCCTGCGCCGAAAGCACCAGCGGCGCAATCACGCCACCGCCCAAAGTGGAGAGGAAAATCGCGCCTGTCAGCAAGCAGCGGCGAATGTCAGGCGACCCCAAAAGTCTCAAACCAGCTCCTTCCCCGCGGTCCAAATCACGCAGCGCCCGGCTTCAACCTCTCGTAACATTCGCAAAGGTGCCTGCCGAAACGGGACGCGAATGTCTTAGACTCGTACCACTAGCCGTCATAAAAATGCTATCCGGACCAACACGTAACGTCCAGAGCGACTCGCTCCGTTGTGCGCGCAAGCATCCGAATTCTGGCGAGTGTGGCATCGTTCCTTCACGTGCGAGTTCCCCTGCCCTGGAACAACGTCGATATCATTGCAGCAGGCCGCTAATGAAGCGTTCACATCAGGTTGAGCTTGCGAATTTCGTTTGGCGGCTCCCGCGGAACACGGGCCGCGCCGTGATCTGGATCTATCGTCATACGCTGTCCCCGCTTGTCGGCTACAATTGTCGCCATCTGCCGACCTGTTCGGTTTATGGCGACGAGGCTATCGCCCGTTTTGGCCTGTGGGCAGGCGGATGGATGACGCTGGCGCGGCTATTGCGCTGCCAGCCCTGGGGCACCTCCGGCATCGACAATGTTCCGCTGGAGCCGCCGCCCGGGGCGCACTGGTATCTCCCGTGGCGCTACGGGCGCTGGCGCGGCGTCAACGCGCCTTGATCACGGCAAGCCTCCCGGCTCTAGCGCCAGAACCACGGGAAATCTCCGCGCGGAGGCGGAAGATATTCCGGTCGCGGTCGCCGCGGGCGCGGCGGTGGGGCGGCTTGTGACGACGAGGCGGTCGCCTCCGGCTGGCTGGCGTCGTCGGCGGCCACCCTCACCGACAGCAAGACGTTCGACTCATAGGTGCGCCAGCGATAGCCGATGCCGAAGTCGAGCGGCTGACTTCGCTGGAACAGCTCCGCATATCTCTCCTGGTACCGTCCGGGAAATTCGGCGATCGGACCGGCGTAGCGGCCGAACGGGAAGAAGCGCCACTTTCGCGCATCGTAACTGGCGAGCGGAATGCCCGAATCGTCCTGGATGATGGTCGAGCTGTTGGCGAGCAGCCAGTCGCGCACGACCGTGAAATTGCCGGCGTGCAAGAGATAGGATGCGCTCTTGAGCAAGCTGTTGCCCGGCGCCAGCGGCTCGCAGAATTTCAAAAAGCCGCTGCTCTTGACGCCCGGATTGGAAAGATCGGTACTGAAATAATAAAGCGTTCTTTCCACGCCGTCATCGCCTGCGAAAGTGACGCGTGCCCCGTGGGTCGCATTCGGCGCGGGGCTTTCGCCGGCGCCGTGGAATCCGCCCTTGTTGTCGAGCCAGATCAGGCTGACGTCGCGAATCGTCTTTCCCGAACGCGCCAGGAACACGTAGAGGATCGGCAGCGTGCCGCTGATCTGCCCCTCGTGCAGATCGACTTTCATCTTCTTGGTGATGAAGAAGCTGAAGCTCAGGATCGAGCCCAGTGCGTGCTCGACATAATAGAGCGCCGGCCCGATGCCGCCGCGCGGCAGCCTCGTGACGTCAGGGATCGCGCCGGTCGGCTCGAGCGCAGCCAGAACATACGTGCTCGCCTTGGAATAGAATGCGTTGGCGTAGACGAAGTCTGGACCGCTGAACATGTAGAACATGGTCGGCCGCGGCGCCGCCAGGTGAACGTCCGACCAGTCGCGAATCTTGGACAACTGGCGCCGGTCGAGCTGGGCGAAGGCGCTGTCGAAGAAGCGCGCATGCTGTTGCCAGGCGGGATCCTTGGTGAGCGGCGTCAACGGCGAGTCAGCCGACGGCTGCATCCCCGCAAGGAAGCGCGCGGTATCGTTCGCCGTCACCGTCTCCGCGGCGCGTCCGAGGCTCGGGGTGGCCAGAATCAGGCTTGCGGCAACCGCTGCAATTTTCCGGACATGAAACATCTACTCGCGATCCGGCGGTACTGGCGCTGCGGCTATCGGCGCGGCACTGGAACGAGACCGCTGATGAAAAACGGCGTAAATCAGCAGGCCTGAAATCATGATCAGCATGCCGAGCCCCGCCTGCACCGGCCGCTCGGCGAACAGATAGTACATCATGAATCCGGTCACGAGCAGGAAGACCAGCGGCGTCAGCGGGTAACCCCAGGCACGGTAGGGTCGCGGCAGATCCGGCCGCGTGATGCGCAGCTTGATGACGCCGAGCACGGTGAAGAAGGAGCAGAACAGCAGCGAGAACTGGATGAAAGCGAGCACCTTCTCGAAACTGTTGGTCAACAGCATCAAGGTGGCGACCGCGAGCTGCAACAGGATGGCGTAGGTGGGGGCGCCGCGGCTCGATTTGCGCGCGAAAACCTTCAGCGCCGGGATGTCCTCGCCCATGGTCATCGTCACGCGCGGACCGATCCACATCATCGCCGAGATCGAGGAGACCAGCCCGATGCAGAGCATGCCGGCGACGATGCGGCCGCCGACGTCGCCGAAAATGTAGCTGCCGGCGATGCTGGCGACCTGCAGCTGTCCGGCCAGCTTGTCGACCGGCGCGGCCAGCAGAAACACGGCATTCAGCGCGACATACAGAACCAGCACGATCAGCGTGCCGATGAGCAGCGAGCGTGGCAGGCTCCGCTGCGGCGTGCGCATCTCGCCGATGATGTAGGTCGCGGCATTCCAGCCCGAAAATGAATACATCACGAAGACCAGGCTGATCGCGAAAGGCGCGCTCGTGACGTGGGCGAAATCGGCGCGATCAGGCGCGAACGAAACCGGCTGCGGCGTGTCGATCGCAAATCCCGCGATCAGAAAGGCTATGATCAGAGCGACCTTCAACACGGTCGAAATCAGCTGAAAGCTCGAGGAGTGCTGCACCCCGCCGAGTTGCACCAGCGACACCAGCCAGACGACGCCGGCGGCGAGCGCCAGCGGCGATGCATCGGGAAAGACCGACCTGCCATATTCGCCGAAGGCCATCGCGGCAAGCGCAACCGGCGCGGCAAAGCCGACGGTTGCCGACACCCAGCCGGCCATGAAGCCGAACGCAGGGTGAAACGCGCGGCTGAGGAAATTGTATTCGCCGCTGGAGCGCGGAAACATGGCGCCGAGTTCGCCATAGGAGAACACGCCGCACAGCGCAACGATGCCGCCAAGGGTCCACAACAGCAGGATCGAAAAGCCGGACGGGATGTCCTTGACCTGAAATCCGAGGCTGGTGAAGACACCGACCCCGACCATGTCGGCGACAACGATGGCGGTGGCCACGACGACCGAAACGGAGCGCCCGCTGCCCAAGAGCCGGTCGAACCACGCCGCGCTATCCGCCTCTGCTGCAGCCATCTCGCACGAGGGCTCTCATGCCCTTCCCTAGTCCTCGGTTCAGGATGAGGCGTAGCAATTCAAGTATGGTTAACAAGATCAAAATGTGGCGGGAATCTTCAGTATCTTAATACCTAAAATCGTCTTTTGTCAGCGATCACGCGGGCTTTGGCATTGCCTTCGGTGACGACCACCCCCACAATCAGGACACGATTTCGTGTTTTCGTTGACGCTCCGGGTGTGGGGAATTTTTCCGGACGCTTAACCTCAATTTGACATTAACAGGTTCACTACGTTCCTGGCCGTTGGACTTGGGGCACTGGGGTGGATGGTCGGAGCTGATCCGAAATTCTCGAGGGATGATCGTGGGGGCCTTGCGGATCGATTCGCGAGGGCGGCCTCTGTCTGTCGGGAGTTCCATGTCCTTGGTTCGAGCCGTTGCGGCCGGATCGCGACGATCTTGCTGGTCCTGCCGCTGTGCTTGACGCTCGCCGACTGCAGCCAGGCACCGAGCCCGGCGACGCTCGCCGCCAACGCGCAGGCGTCCGCAGGCGACACGTTCGAGGAGCGCTTTCCGGCTCCCCAGTTCGGGGATCGTTTTCCGACGGCCAGCGAGAGCTTCCAGTTCAGGCCAGCAACCGATCCCGGATCCAGCCTTGTACCAAGTCTTGCGCGAAAGCAGGCGGCTCAGACCGAGCCCGCTCCCTATCGAGTCGCCTCGCTCGAACCGCAGGCGCCCTACGCTCGCCCTGCTGCACGAGACGACCTGACGACGCTGGTCAGCATGAAGTATTCGGCCTTCCCGTATTTCGGGACCAATCCGGATTCCGCGTCCCCGTTCCTGAATATCGCGAAGGGTGACCGCCGCGGCCATCGCAGCTACAGCGGACGCGTCTATTGGCAGGACGAGACCTACAACGACAACCGCGTGCTGGTGCATGTCCCCGAAAATTTCGACGTTCGCAAACCCGGTGTGATCGTCGTGTTCTTCCATGGCAATGGCGCGACGCTGGGACGCGACGTGCGCGATCGTCAGCTGTTGCCGCAGCAGATTTCGGAATCCGGCGTCAACGCCGTGCTGCTGGCGCCGCAGCTCGCCGTCGACGCCGCCGATTCCAGCGCGGGCAAGTTCTGGCAACCCGGCGGCTTCAAGCGTTTCATGAGCGAATCCGCCGAACATCTGGCCCAGCTCTCGGGCGACCCGGCCGCGGCCAAGGCCTTTGCCAACATGCCGATCGTGATTGTCGGCTATAGCGGCGGCTTCCTCCCGACCGCTTTCAGTCTCGATGTCGGCGGCATTGGCAATCGTGTCCGCGGTGTCGTCCTGCTCGACGCGGTCTACGGTCAGCTGGACAAGTTTGCGGCCTGGATCGAAAACAACCGTTCCGGCTTCTTTGTCAGCTCCTACACGCATTACACCGCACGACACGATCAGGAACTGATGCGGATGCTCCGTGACAAGGGCATCGCGGTGTCCGAGGAGATGGACGGACCCTTGCGCGGAGGCAGCGTGGTGTTCGTCGAAACCGGCGAAGGCATCACGCATCGCGACTACGTGACCCAGGCCTGGACCAAGAACCCGGTCAAGGATGTGTTGGTGCGGATGGCGCAAGCGCAGCCGCTGACCAGGATCGCAGCGGGCGCATCGTCGTCGGCCAGCCGATAATTCCCCGTTGCCTTTCGTGGGCGCGGCGGACGCTCACGACTTCGGCAGTTTGGGCATGCTCTCGACGAAGCCGTTGAAACAGGCCAGCCGCTCGTCCTCCTCCTTGGTGAACCGGCATTCGGCGACCGTTTTTGGCGCCGCAGCCCTGGGTTTCGCAACCGGCGTAACCACCGCGTCGTAGCAGTTCAGCCGTTCCTTCGTTCCATCGTCGATGTCGAGGCAGGCCTGCAGTCGAACCGCCGTCGACTGCGGCTTGGCCATCGCTTGCTTGGCCATAGCTGCCGTGCGCGGCTTGACCTGAACCAGTGGTTTGTCACCGACCATGGGTGGAGCATCGGATTGGGCAAGAGCGGCTGCTGAAACCAGGACAGCCGAGGACGCCAGCACCATTCTCAAGAACAATCTCATGTCACTTCGCTTTTCGCTTTGGTTTTGACCACGGGCACCACGGATATCGAAATCGGCAGGCCGCCCGAGAGGGCTTTAATCCCGTCACGGCTGTTTTGCCAAGTTCCCACACCTGGGGATGAGGTCAAATTCGCCGTACCAAACGGAAAAACACAGGTAACAACGATATTTCGGCGGTTTTCTGGCGCTCACCCAACCGCTCGGCGGGATCAGGCGCGAAATTGCCGAGCATCAGCGCGGTGGGCGCAAAACGACGGACGACGGCGTCAGTTTCCATGCATGCGCATATAATTCACGCCAGCGCAAAAGGCCTAACGGATCCTATCTTGCAGCACTGTCACGTGATCCGATGGCCATCGACTTTGGCTGTGGACAGGTTGCCGACAGGCTGTCGAGCGCGCCGGCCAATCCTTCACTCGAGAACTTTGAGGTGCGCGATGACCTCCGCCCGTCGCCCCCCTGCGATGTCTCGGTCAATTCGAACTGCGGCGATTCGGCCAACGCTCGAACTGAAGCCTTGTTGACCTGGAGACCCCAGAATTCCAACCCCTGCGACTTCAGCGGTATCGATTTGAGATACAGCGAGGCCGCACCGCCGTTCGACATCAGAACCGAAGGAAAGACTGCGGACACCGCCGTCGGACGCTGGAAATCGAGCTCGAACCGATCGGTATCAAGACAGATCAGCCGCCACTGCAGCAGGCGATAGGATTGGTCGCGCTCGTTCTTGTGGGTCACGGTCTTGAGGACCATGCTGCGGCTGGCGTTTTCGAACTGCCACGGCGTTTCGGCACGCTCGCGCCGATCGATCCCGAAACGCGCCATTTCCTCGCGCGTCAGCACATGTATTTCCTCGAATTTGATGGTGTGGACGAGACCGAGCAATCCGATATCCGCACCCATCCGGACGATGTAGCTTGAAAGCATGTGGTCTGCGCGATCGAGACCCCGTTGTGTCGCGTCCGACCGCATTTGCGGTGTCGGCGCCGCGCCACCGCGGAAAGACAAAACAACTTTCGGCGAATGAACGCCAAGTATCGCGTCCGGGGCGATCTCCCGGGTGGTCGCACCCAGTATCAGATACGGGCAGGCCGAGTTGCATATCGCGCTGCGGGTATAGAGATCGCCGTGGAGTTCACGGCTGGATTGCTTCAGCTTCACGCAGACGGCACTGTCTTGCGCCTCGAAACCGCACTCCCGCACCACCGTCCGCGCCACCCTTGCGACAACGGGCTTCTCGCGAAGCATGGCACCCATCGCCAGCGCCTGATCAAGATTGCCGCCTGGTGAAAAAAAATAGATCGGCAGATTGCGATTCCCGGCCTGGCGCAGAAATTTGCGAAACCGTGGCGCAGCGCCGGAATCGATCGTGCCCTCGGCTGCGATCCAGCTGTCACAGCCCGCGCCGCAGGAGTCGGGGGCGCCCTTGACGACATAGAATGTCAGCGGCACCTCTGTCACCTTCGATGTTGGCCGCGCGCCATGTGCAGCCCATGATGGTTCGCAGACCGCGATCAGGATTGCGACCAGCACTGCGCGCAATGTCATGGAAAGGCGAACTCGGACCACGTGACGACGACCGGAAAGCTAGCAAGGCCTCGATCTCAAGTCCATGCTGCGGCAACCGAAGGATGTCGAAAATTCCCGGCCGAGATCGTCGTGTCGCGGCCTCGACCGCCGTGCCCGGCCCGGGTCACGCTGCTCGCCTCACCTCGACGTAACCGCAGTGCTTCATGTTGTGCTCGTCCGGGTTCCTTCCCGATTTTTTCGAAGACAAGCTGCGCGAATCGGCAAGCTGTTCGCGACGTCGCTGCAGGCCGGGGACGACCAGCGATGCCCAAGGCCAAGAACCTGAGCCAAGAACCTGGGCCAAGAACCTGGACCCGTGCGCAAGAGCGCTACTTCGGTACGTCATAAGCCCCGGGGAATAGCGGATACGCCGCACATACCCCGTTCCCTCGCCGGGCCACCTTTGCTAAATACCCGCTCGATTCCCGCTTACCTGCGCTCGTTCGCAGGAGTGAGCTCAAGGAGACGCCAATGCCTGACAGCAATGCACCCGCATCGGGATTCCAATTTGGCCTTGCGAATTTGAAACCGGCCGAACCCGTGCAAAGACTTACCCTCACCTTCCCCGACGGCGCGAAACGCGAATTCCCCAAGGACATCACTGGGCTCGAGATCGCCAAAGCCATCTCGCCCTCGCTCGCCAAGCGCACGGTGGCGATGGCGCTCGACGGTGCCCTGGCCGATCTCGCCGACCCGATCGAGCGCGATGCCAGGATTGAATTCGTCTCCCGTGACGATTCCCGGGCGCTGGAACTGATCCGGCATGACTGCGCGCATGTGCTGGCCGAAGCCGTGCAGTCGCTGTGGCCGGGCACGCAGGTCACCATCGGCCCCGTCATCGAGAACGGCTTCTACTACGACTTCTTCCGCAACGAGCCGTTCACGCCCGAGGACTTCGCGGCCATCGAGAAGAAGATGCGCGAGATCATCGCGCGCGACAAACCCTTCACCAGGGAGGTGTGGGATCGCGAGAAGACCAAGCAGGTGTTCCGCGACAAGGGCGAGAACTTCAAGGTCGAGCTGGTCGACGCCATCCCCGGCGACGAGCCGATCAAGATCTATTTCCAGGGCGACTGGTTCGACCTCTGCCGCGGCCCGCACATGACCTCGACCGGGAAGGTCGGGAACGCCTTCAAGCTGATGAAGGTGGCCGGCGCCTATTGGCGCGGCGATTCCAACAATCCGATGCTGACCCGCATCTACGGCACCGCGTTTGCGAAGCAGGACGAGCTCGATGCCTATCTGAAGCAGATCGAGGAAGCCGAGAAGCGCGATCATCGCCGGCTCGGCCGCGAGCTCGACCTGTTTCATTTCCAGGAGGAAGGCCCGGGCGTGGTGTTCTGGCACGCCAAGGGCTGGACCATCTTCCAGGCGCTGATCGCCTATATGCGCCGGCGGCTGACCGGGGATTACAGCGAAGTCAACGCGCCGCAGATCCTCGACAAGGTGCTGTGGGAGACCTCCGGACACTGGGACTGGTACCGCGAGAACATGTTCGCGGCGCAATCCGCCGGCGATCAGGCCGAGGACAAGCGCTGGTTCGCGCTGAAGCCGATGAACTGTCCGGGGCACGTGCAGATTTTCAAGCACGGCCTCAAGAGCTACCGCGACCTGCCCTTGCGGCTGGCGGAATTCGGCGTCGTGCATCGCTATGAGCCGTCAGGCGCCATGCATGGGCTGATGCGCGTGCGCGGCTTTACCCAGGACGATGCGCATGTGTTCTGCACGGAAGCGCAGTTGGCCGACGAGTGCATGAAAATCAACGATCTGATCCTCTCGGTCTACGCCGATTTCGGCTTCACCGGCGAGCTCACGGTCAAGCTCTCGACGCGGCCGGACAAGCGCGTCGGTACCGACGAGATGTGGGACCATGCGGAACGGGTGATGGCGACCGTGCTGCGGGAGATCGAGTCGAAAGGCCACAACCAGCGCATCAAGACCGCGATCAATCCCGGTGAAGGCGCCTTCTACGGCCCGAAATTCGAATATGTGCTGCGCGACGCCATCGGCCGCGACTGGCAATGCGGCACCACGCAGGTCGACTTCAACCTGCCGGAAAGATTCGGCGCGTTCTATATCGACGCCGACGGCTCGAAGAAGCCGCCGGTGATGGTGCATCGCGCCATCTGCGGCTCGATGGAGCGCTTCATCGGCATCCTGATCGAACATTTCGCCGGCAACTTCCCGCTCTGGCTCGCGCCGGTCCAGGCGGTCGTCACCACCATCACCTCCGAAGGCGACGAATACGCCAAGGTGGTCGCGGCTGCGGCGCGGCGCGCCGGCCTGCGCGTCGAGATCGACCTGCGCAACGAGAAGATCAACTACAAGGTCCGCGAACACTCGCTGGCGAAGATCCCGGCGCTGCTGGTGGTCGGCAAGAAGGAGGCCGAAACCCATTCGGTGTCGATCCGCCGTCTCGGCAGCGACGGCCAGAAGGTGCTGCCGACCGCGGAAGCCATCGCCGCCCTGGTCGAGGAGGCAACGCCGCCGGATGTGAAGCGGGCAAGAGCGGAAACCTGAACTGCCGGCCTATCCGATCCGGTCCCTACCAGCTGATCCCGGATCCCAATGGACCTGACGTGGTGGCGCTGGCGATCGAGACCGATCAGGGCCACAGCGGGTTCGCGACAGGGATCATTGATCCAGACCACAATCCGATACCTGTTGCCGGCGATATTGCGGGCCAGTCGAAGGCCGGTGCTGCACCCGCATCAAAATATCGAAAACAACCCCATGCAAAGTAGCTTGGCGGTCGCTGGCATGAGCGATCTCGCGAGAACATTTTGACAGCGCCTGTGAGGGGCGCCCCTGCACCATGTCGATCTCGGGGGTGAGCGCTATGGTCGCCACCGCGCTGCTGCGCGAGACCCTGATGCGCTGACCGTCATGCCGGCGCCGGCTGGGGCATGAACACCAACAGCATCGGCACCCGCGCGGCCGTCACCAAGCAGTGGTGAGGATCGGCGGCACGCGATCCGCACCTGCATCTCGCCGGATTTGCGTCCGGTGTTGCCCTGAAGTCACAGCCAGGAATAACAACGCCCGATAGAGTGCATTGAGGTATGCATGCACCGATGCGCGCCCGAGATGAGGGCGCGGCGAATCTGACGGGCGAGCGGCGGACTGATTTTTTTATAGGATTTCGGCGACACGAACCCCCGCGTTGGATGGAGGTTTTGGTGATTTGGTTGAGGTATTTCACGCAAGCAGCTCGGACGACACCCGATTGGGCGATGATCGCCTTCGCGGCGCTCCGGAGGGATAGGCTGGCTGGCCGCGCTGCTGTTGGCCGCGGGTCCCGCGCATGGTCCTCCTGGCGGGGTGGCGGCACGCCGGTTGCCTCGGCGCTTCCCGTATCCGGTGCCAGGCCTCAGTCCCGAGCGCGAACCGGCCTGGCGTGCGGCGCGGCCGTCGCCATAGGCGTGTGGCTGCTGCCCGCACCGGCCGCGGCGCAATTCGTCTGCAGCGATGCGGCGACAGGCACCGCACAAGGCGCGACGGCGACGGCCGGCAATTTTGCTTGCGGCCCGAATGCGAGTGCCAACGGAACCGGCGGATCGCACAGTGTCGCGGTAGGCTTCCAGCCCATCGCAGACGGCAACAGCAGCTTCAACAGTGCGATCGGGGACCATGCGGACGCCCAAGGCGACAACAGTTTCAATACGGCGCTGGGCGGTTCAGCCAACGCCATCGGCACCAGTGCCCGCAATACAGCCGTCGGCGCCGCTTCCAACGCCAGCGGAAGCGCAAGCAGCAACGTAGCCCTAGGGTTGTCCGCCAAAGCCAGCGGCGACAACACCAATAACACCGCCGTGGGAGCCAACTCCGTTGCAGCTGGCCTCAACGCTTCCGCTTACGGAACAGGCAGCCAATCCACCGGCAACTACAGCTTCGCCTCCGGAGCGCAAAGCCGGGCGCTGGGCGCCAGTTCGATCGCGATCGGCGGCAACGCCAATGCGGGCGCCGGCAACGCGGCCTTCGTCGATTCGACCGCGACGAACGGCATCGCAATCGGCAATCAGTCGCAAATCGCGGCCAATAGCGGTGACAGCACCGCGGTCGGCTTCAACAACAGCGTCACCGGCGTGGGCAGCGGCGCCTTCGGCACCGGCCAGACTGTGAACGGCACCGGCAGTTTCGGCATCGGCGATCCCAACGTGATCAACGGCAACGCGACCTTCGTGCTGGGCGACACCAACAACGTCAACACGGCCACCAATGCCGGCGCCGGCACGGCGGGCTGGGGCGACAACGTCAACGTCGTTGGCTCGAACAACACGATTGCCAGCACGGCGAGCGCCGCGGGGTCCTCGGTGCTCGGCGGCAACAACACCGTCAATGCCACCAACGCCATCGCCATCGGCAATTCGGTCAGCGTGACCGGCGCCAACGCGGTGGCGATCGGCCAAGGCAGCCGCGCGACCGCCGATAACTCGGTGGCGCTCGGTTCGAACTCGGTGGCGAACGTCGCCAACACCGTGTCGGTCGGCGCGGTCGGCAGCGAGCGCAGGATCGTCAACCTCGCCGCCGGGACCATCGCCAGCACCAGCACCGACGCCATCAATGGCGGCCAGTTGCTGACCGCCAACCAGCGCGTCGCCAGCGCCTTCGGCGGCGGTGCCGGCCTTGACGGCAATGGCCAATTGACGATGCCGAGCTATACCATCCAGAACGTCGCCTACAACAATGTCGGCAGCGCGTTCGGCGCGGTCGACACCGCGCTGACCGCCAACGCCAACAGCATTGCGAGCCTGCAAAGCCAGGTCAACAACGGCTCGATCAGCCTGGTGCAGCAGAATGCCACGACCCGGGTCATCAGCGTCGGCGCCGCCACCGACGGCACCGTGGTGAACGTCGCCGGCACCAGCGGCAATCGCACCGTCACCGGCGTCGCCGCCGGCGCGCTGAATGCGACCAGCACCGATGCGGTCAATGGCAGCCAGCTCTTTGCCACCAACCAGCAGGTCGCCCTCAATACCAGCGCGATCTCCACCCTCACCGGCCAGGTCGCGACCAACACCACTGACATCGCGACGCTCAACGCCACCGTCGCCGGAATATCGCAGACCACCAGATACGCCAAGGTCAACAGCACCGGCGCGGCGGCGAACGCCTCGGGCGCCGATGCGATTGCGATCGGCGGCAACGCCCAGGCAACGCAGTCCGGCTCGATCGCGGTCGGGTTGAACGCCGCCTCGACCGGCACCAACGCGATCGCCATCGGCACCGGCGCGGTGGCCACCGGTTCGGTCGCGGTCGGCGCCGGCGCCACCGCCTCGAATGGCGGCGCCGCCTTCGGCGACGGCGCCACCGCGACCGGCAGCAATGCCGCCGCGCTCGGTACCAATGCCTCGGCCACCGCCGCCAATTCGGTCGCGATCGGATCGGGCTCGACCAACAGCGTCGCCAACACGGTGTCGTTCGGCTCGGCCGGTAACGAACGGCGCCTGACCAACGTCGCCGCCGGCGTCAACGCCACCGACGCCGTCAATGTCGGGCAGTTGCAGTCCACCGTCGCGGGCTTCCAGTCGCAAATCGGCGGCCTGCAAAATCAAATCAACAGCAACCAGCAGGAGGCGCGGCGCGGCATCGTCGCGGCAGTCGCGGTTGCGCCGGTCTTGATGCCATCGGCGCCGGGCAAGACCACGGTCGCCGTCAACACCGGCTATTATCGCGGCGAGACGGGCGTCGGCGTCGGCGTTTCGCACCGGCTGAATCTTGCCCTGCCGACCGTGATCTATGGCAGCTATTCCAATGGCGGCGGCAACGAGCATGTCGGTCGCGCCGGCATGGCGGTGGAGTTCTGAGTGAAGACTGGAAAGTTGTCTCAGCCGGGCCCTGACATTCGGGCCCGCTTACGTGCATCCGCAGGGAATGCCGCCGTTGCTGCATCGACCGTCGCCGCCCTTGTCGCCGCTGCCTGGCCGCAGTTCGTGAGCGCGCAACAACCATCCGCGCCTGTGCCGCAGCAGCCGGCGCCGGCGCAGCAGGCGGCTCCTCAGCAATTCCAGCAATCGTCCGAATGGAGCAACCTGCCGAAAATGGTTCTGGAACGGCAGTTCGCAGGTCCCCTGCAGGACACGGTGATCCAGCGGATGCGTGATCCCGTCGATGGCACCGTGTGCCACCTCTATTTGCCGATTTCGGCACCGCATTCGCCGACCACGGCGACCGGCTTCGTGCAGTACGGCCCCAATGGGATCGGCGCCATCACCTGCATGCCAGGCCGGCCCGTGGCCGCCTCCACATCGCAGGGGCAGAAGAAGTAGCGTCTCACAATCGGTCCGAACGCCTGGATACGCGGCCTCGTTGTTGACGGCCTGCCGTGCTATGGCGTGTGCAGACAAACCTGGGAATTGACAATTTGCCTGACGCGATCGAACTCCTGAAGACCCGCCGCTCGGTCAAGCCGCGCGACATGACCGGCCCCGGCCCCTCGCCGGCCGAACTCGACACCATCCTCACCATCGGCGCGCGCGTGCCCGATCACGGCAAGCTCGCGCCCTGGCGCTTCATCGTGTTCGAAGGCGATGCACGTATCCGCGCGGGCGAGATCATCGCGGGCGTGTTCGCAAGCAAGAACCCGCAGGCGACAGCGGCCGAGATCGAGGTCGAGAAGCGACGCCTGACCGATGCGCCGCTGGTGA
>Ga0307508_10000022_pt1 | contig 180417 bp, 137 predicted proteins | sample 9_EM_MG_FD_203089 | JGI IMG/M metagenome (GOLD analysis project Ga0307508, IMG submission 203089) | Populus trichocarpa ectomycorrhiza microbial communities from riparian zone in the Pacific Northwest, United States - 9_EM | ecosystem: Host-associated > Plants > Roots > Unclassified | place...
TCCTTCCGCATCGATTGAAACTACCGCATCGCCGCCGGGACCTCCACCCCCGCCACCCGCAGCAAGCATTGGTTGAGACGGCAACGGATAGGGCAAAGCACCCTCCCACACGAACGAGCCACCCCCACCGCCGCCGGCCGGCTTGAAAAACGCACTCCCCTTTTTCCCCTGCATCCCGACGAGCACCTGAAGAACATCGCCCTTGTTGAGTTGAAACGTGCCTTTGATGCTCGCGCCTTTCCCTCCAGCGCCACCGCCGATGCCACCTTGGGCACCGCAGGCCTCGATGAGGTAGCTCCCCGTCGTTGGAACGACGTACGATTGAATGAAGCCAGTGCCATGAAACACGAAAGAAGTATCGCTCATTTTAGAAAGTGGATCGGTTGAAGGGATTCACGAGGGTGGAATAAACCGTCACCCCTAATGCGTAATTTTTGCATCCGAAGTGCCATGTTCTGATCAATTAATTTCGCGCAAAACGGCGTATCAACCCGACCGCACGACGACTCCGCTTTGCAAAAAAAAGCCCGCTGGCCGGATATCCGGCCAAACGGGCGAAAAATACTGAACGGTGTCTTGGGCTGCGAAAACGCCGCGGTCAGGGATGGTCGGGATCGTTGATCATGCTTGGATCGATAATGCCGATTTCACCCGTGCCGATGTTTTGCACCAACATCACGTAATCATACCGCTGGATGCCGACATCCTGCGGATGATCCGCGACGGTCATGACACTTCCGGTGGGAAGGCGATCGATCGTAACGGTCGGAAATGTATGCATGCCGACAGTAGTGGTGCCGGAATTGGCTGCCCATCCGATCCCGAGGAGTACGAAACCCTGATCATACGAAGGATTCGGCAAATCGAAAATTAATTTAACCGGATCCTTGCCCCTGATGGTAATGTCCTCGTTATGGATTGTGATGCATTTCGGGTTGGCGGCATCGGGAATCATCGAAGCGCTGATTGGAAATCCCACTCCCATGGGTCGAAACTTATTAATCGTAATGGTAAACCGGCCAGTCGGCATCGGTTTCGCGGTTTTAGGAGATTTCGAGATACGGGTTTTTTTCATGGTTTTGGTTGTGAACTATCGGGAGTGAGCACTACGTCCAGGGTGGCCGCAGCCAAGGGATCAACGGCACGATAGCCAAAATGCTGTAGTTTTTCGGTGAATGAACGTGCGTCGTCGTATCTGCCAAGGAGCGACAGCGCCTGCGCCGCGGGATCGAGGAAGCGCCAATCGTTGGAATTTTTCGCCCGGGTAAGCAAAATTTCCACGGCATCGTTCCAATGACGGGTGGCTTCTTCCGCTTGCCCCTGAGCCGAAGCAATCCGTCCGGCCAGGATATGCGCCTGCCCATATTCAAAAATCGTCCGGTTATCGGCGCGGCTTTCCTTAATGAGTTTTTCTCCAATTTCGAGAGCCCGTGCGACTGCTTCGTTCGCATTTGGTTGGTTAATCGCGAATCGAATACGCCCCTCCAATCGGCTCACCGAGGCCAGATTTCGCGCAAAGGCATGCGAAGACGGTTCTGCCGCCAGCAACGCTTCCAGCGTGGGTCGAATGTCTGCCAAAATCTCCGCGGCAGGCGGCAAACTGTCCTGTCCAATGAGCAGCGTGGCCCGCTGAAGTTGGACCCGCATTAAATGAGCCTGCCACTGGCGGTTTTTGGGATCCTGTGCCACCAGCTGTTCAAATCCGAATTTCGCTGTGTCGTAGGACGCCGCAGCTTCCTGTTTTTTCCCCATTACCGCTTCAATGTCGCCCGCGAAAACGGCACTCAAGGCCTGTAGCACCCGCCAGCGTGCAGTTTTCGGCTCACGTGTCGCGAGATCGCCATAGCGGGTGGACATTTCGCCAAAGTATTCACGCGCGGCTTGATACCGACCCTCGGATTCCGCCACCGAGCCGAGCCAGGAAGCAACGTCCGCCATCTTCGACAGGAGATCCGAATCGCCAGGGGTGACTTCCAAGAGTTTTCCCACGGTCGCTTTTTCGGCCAGAAACCCTTCTGCGGCGGCCTGAAGATCCCTGCGATCAAAGTCCAACACGGCGAGATTGTGATGGCCGTGGACCAGCTCCATTTGGGCGCGCATTTTCGTCCCTTCGATCGCCACCAACGCGACCGCGGAATCACGATAGCGCGTGAACCATTCCTTTTGCGCGGCAAAATCGCCGCGGCCGTGCGCCGCAAATCCGATCCAGTATTCCGCCTGCGCACGTTCGAAGAGCATGTCGCCATCCCGCGCATGACGCACGACCTGTGCCGCCGCACGCTCGTAGGCTGCATTAAAAGCAGCGGACGCCTCGGGATATTTTGCCTCGTCCAGCCGTGTTTCCCCAATCTGCGTCAACGCCTTCGCCTGACGCGCGAGCGCGGTGTCAGTGAGATCGCGTGGATTCAGCGACGCAAAATAAGCCATCGCCTTGTCGCCAACACTATCGAGCAGATTGAGCCGCCCCGCCTTTTGCAGTTCAGTGCGAAAATCCCCGAGCATGAAAGTCAGCAGGTTCTCCGCCTGTTCCTGCCGGCGCTGGGCATCGGCGCGCGCGATCGATTCCGCCCGACCCGCCGCGGTCGCCGCATCGCGTTCGGCCCGGGCAATCTGTTCGGCGCTCGTCGCCCGGATGGCTTGCCGGACACTGACCACCGTGCCGAGCACGAGAGCGAGCGCCACCGCCGCGACGCTAACGCACGCCAGCCGGTTGCGCGCAAAAAATTTCTGCATCCGGTAAAGTGCATCCGGCGGACGCGCCACCACCGGCTCCTGACGCAAATGCCGGCTGACATCCTCCGCCAGTTCGCGCGCGGTGCCGTAGCGTCGTCCGCGATCCTTCTCCAGACAACACATCACAATCCAATCGAGATCGCCGCGCAGAACCGACGTGAGATGCATCGGCGCGGCGCCACGCAATCGCGCGATCGAATTGCGATCGCCGTCTTCCAGCGTCAGGATGCGGGTTGACGGCCGCGGTGGTTCCACCTCGCGAATGATGCGGCGGATTTCCTCAATGCCCGCACGCACGAGCGATTTTGAATCGTAGGGCGGATGCCCCGTAAGCAATTCATAAAGCAAAACTCCGAGCGAATAGACATCGCTTCGTGTATCGATGTCGTACTCCCGAAGCTCCGCCTGTTCGGGACTCATGTAGGCTGGCGTGCCGATGAATTGATCGAATCCGGTAATAAGCGTCAGATCGGTGAGGCGCCCCTGGGTGGCCTTCGCGATGCCGAAGTCGATTACCTTGGGAGCCGGCACACCCTCATGCATCGTCACCAGAATATTCGACGGCTTCACATCCCGATGAATAATCCCCTTTTGATGGGCATGCTGCAGCGCCAGACAAATTCGGGAAAAAAGCTCCAGCCGCGCGCGCATCGAAAGACTGTGTTGATCGCAAAATTTCGTGATCGGTACGCCGTCAACGTACTCCATTACAAAAAAAGGCCGCCCGGCGTCCGTTGCGCCGGCATCAAATACCCGGGCGATGTCCGGATGATCCATCATCGCGAGAGCCTGTCTTTCCGCTTCGAAACGCGCGATGACGTGGCGCGTATCCATGCCGAGCTTGATGACTTTCAACGCCACGAGACGACGCACTGGTTCCGTCTGTTCAGCGAGGTACACCACTCCGCAACCGCCGTCCCCGATTTTTTTCCGCAGTGTATAGCGGCCAATGACATCGCCGATATTTTCCTCTGCTTTCGCGACCGGTCTGATCACCGCAGGCTTTTCAAGAAAGTGCGCGGCCGCATCGTGTCCGCTGAGCAGTGCCTCGACTTGCGCCCGAAGAGCCGCGTCCCCACCGCACTCCCGATCGAGAAACGCGGCGCGTTCAGTCACCGGCAACTCGATCGCGTCGGCGAATATTTCGTAATCGCGATTCATGCGCGTTGAACCCGACGATCGGAAACTTGCCTCGGCGTGTTTCGCTGTCCGGGCGGCGTTCTTGTCAGCCGTGGCGTTAGCAGCGGAGGATTGCTGCGATTCGTGGGTTTTGCCACGTGCGACTCGCGGCATAAAGCCGCTCCTACTTTCGGAAGTACTGACGACGTGGTCCTGGGAGTAGACATGGGGTTCAGGGTCAATGATTGGGTAAATCGTCGTCCCTTACACAGAGCGTAATCGGAGACAAAAAGGGGCCACGGATACGGGAAATAGTTCCGTCGGCATTACCCGACTCAGCCTCGGAGTCGCGTGACCTCGTTAAAAAGCCATGCCCGGCTGTAACTCCAATCCCGCTTGACGGTGCGCAGCGAGACGCCCTGAACCTCGGCGATTTCCTCCAGGGTCATTCCGGCGAAATATTTCAGCTTCACCAATTCCGCTTTGCGCGCGTCATGAATCGCGAGCGCATCCAGCGCCTCGTTCACGAGCAGCAGTTCTTCAGAATTCTCGGTGGGCGACGCCGCATCGAAGCCGGTGGCGTCGGTGCTGACCTTGGCAAGCTCTCCGCCGTGGCGTACCGCCCGTTTGTGCCGGGCATTATCAATCAGGATGCGCCGCATGCCTTCCGCCGCCGCCGCGAAAAAATGCGCCCGGTTGGCCCATTGCGGCTGGGCATCGCCCCCGAGCCTGAGCCACACCTCGTGGACCAGCGCGGTGGGCTGCAAAGTTTGGCCGGGGGTTTCCCGAGCCATCTTGGCTGCGGCGAGACTCCGCAATTCATCATAGACCAATGGCAGTAACTGCGCGGCTGCTGCCGGATCGCCCCGTTCGATCCGCTGGAGAATAACGGTGATTTCACTGTCGTTCACGTGGTTACACATCAGCGGGCATTGAATGCAATGGGAAGCAGAAATCAGGGTATACCGTGCGAATCATTGCCGCCAGCCCTGGTCGCGGCGCGTCGGTTCATTCTTGCTGGTTCCATGGCGCGTCGGTGTGATTTTCACCCTTCTCATGGTGCCCCTCCATCAGGTCGCATGGCCGCTTTTGGCCCGCTGGAGTGCAAACCCGGCTCAGCTTCACGAAGTTATGAAGGCAGTCGGCGATTGGCCCATCTTGCTCCGCATAATGCGCCCATTATTTCCTAAGGATCCTCCCTCGAGGGTGTCTTCTTCGGTGGAGCAAATGACTTTGTCCCTCTCAATCCCGCCATGGAACCCTTGGTCTTCGAACGCGTACCTGCCCTGCCGCCCACCCGCGGCACACTGGTACCGTTGCCCGCGGCGATGACGACCAAGCCCGGTAACATTGTCGCGGTGTTCGAGTCCGAGGAAAGCGGACTCTTGCGCTTTGCCATCGGCCTCGTGGGGCGCAGAAATGTCGCCGAGGATCTCGTGCAGGAAACGTTTCTCCGTCTCCATCAAGTGTGGGACGAAGTGGAAAACCCGCGGGCCTGGCTTTATCGCAGCGTCCGCAATCTCGCGATCAATCATCTGCGCGATCGCAAACCGGAATCAGAACTCAAGGAAGACACGGCCACCGCTGAAGGCCAGCCGCCCGCCGAAGTGCTCGGGCGCAACGAAGCCATCGGCATGATGCGATTGCTCCTCGCGGAAATCCCGGAGGAAGACCGCCAGCTCATTCAATTCAAATACAACGACGACCTGAAATATCAGGAAATCAGTCGGCGCACCGGACTCAGCGTCGGCAACGTCGGCTACCGGCTGCACCACGTGTTAAAAAGCCTCGCGGAGGCCCTGCGTCACGCCGGCATCGAAGGCAGCCGTGGATAGGAGGACACCATGAATCACGACGACCAAAATTCTCATTTAAAATCCCTGATCGATCCCGAACTCGAAGCACGAATCGTCGCGTGGGTGGCGGGAGAAGCGTCCGCCTTTGAAATCGCGGAGCTCACCCGGCTGACCGGCGAAAAACCCGAGTTGGGAATTTTCAAACGCCGTATCGAAGCAGTCCACGGATTGGTGGGCGAAGCGGTCCGCCCGGATCAATTGCCATTGCGGTTGTCCGATGATCGCCGCGCCAAACTCCTCCAGGCAATCGGCGGTGGTGCAACAAAGTTAGCGGCCGCCGCCGCGCCGAAGCCGATCGTGCAGGATTTCAACGCCACGAAAAGAGCGCATCGAAAATACCGGCAGTGGGTCACTGCCGTCACGATGCTGGCGGCATGCGCGGCCGTGGGGCTTTTCACTCTGATGTCTGTACCGCATTTCGGAACGTTCCGGGAAATGAACGCGAAGCAAGCAGCCACGCCTGCCGGAGCTTTCGGAAAACGCGAGGAAGCACCTCGGATTGCCGAACAAGATGCCAAGCGCCGCGAGCTGGAGATACAGCTCGAATTACCGACGGTCGGTGATGATTCAGCTTCACGTTTCAGGTATAAACAGGAAACCCCATCGAAAGAGCTGGCCAGAAAAGACCAAATCGAACGACTCGCACAAGCATCCGCTCAAGAGGCGAAGAAGAGTGTCCTCCAATTTTCCGAAGCACTTGGTGCAGGCAAAGCTGCCGCGCCGTTGATTGCTTCCGCAACGTCGTCGACACCACTCCCCAGTGCCGACGATGAGAAGATAGTGCTTTCGCCCTTTGAAATTACCAAGACGAAAGGCGCTGGATATCTGTCCCAAAACACGGCGGCCATCCGTGCTCGCACCGATTTGAGTGATGTCGCGTCGGCAATTTCACCCGCGCCAGAACAGCGCGTCTCGGTCGGAACATATGCACCCGCCTTACCCACTGTTTCCGTTACGAGCCCGCAGTTTTCGAGCGACACGGGCGCAATGAATGGACGGAGTTCATACTATATTTCCACCCTGGAAATGGACGGGACAAAAGGTAATCCTGGATCCTCAGGCGCTCCCGTGCTCGCAGATTCTGTTAACCGCATGCATGGTGCAGTCCGTATCGATCCGCAGTTGTTTGGAGTCGCAAATCCCCAAGGCCCCAGAGTGAATTACGAAAAATCCGCTCCAGCCAGTCCAGCCGCTGATCAATTCCGCGCAGATCTTTCCAAAACCGTCGGTCAGCTCGCAGCGAATTCCCCGATCGACGCTGAAGGCAAAAACTTGGTGGACAAGAAAGCAGATGCCGATCTTCCCCTCGCGCCGCCACCCGCGAAACCAGCACCGATCGCTGCGCCGGCCGAGGTCAATGCGTCGAAGGAACCGGTGTCCACGTTCTCACTCCATGTGAGCGATGTCTCCTTCCGTCTCGCCCAAGCCGCGCTCGCTGCGAACGAATCCATCGATCCATCGCGCATCCGGCCCGAGGAATTCTACAACGCGTTCAGCTACGGCGATCCCACACCGGCGCTCGCGGAAAAGGTTTCCTGCCGGATTGAGCAAGCTGCGCATCCGTTCCTGCAACAGCGCAATCTCGTCCGTATCGCGCTCAAGGTCGCCGCCTCCGGCCGCGATGCTGCGCAGCCGCTCCATCTTACCGTGCTGCTCGATCACTCCGGTTCGATGGAACGCGAAGATCGCATGGCCACCGTCCAGCGTGCCATGCAGAGCTTGGTCTCACTGCTCGGACCCAACGATCGCATCACACTGATTGGTTTCGCGCGTCAACCCAGTCTGCTCGCCGAATCTCTGACCGGCGATCAATCCGCCCAACTGCTCGACATCATTGCACGCACTCCGGCGGAAGGCGGCACCAATCTCGAGGAAGCACTCAAACTCGGCGGTGAACTTGCCCGCCGCCAATTCGAACCCAACGCCCAAAACCGGATCGTGTTGCTCACCGACGGCGCCGCCAATCTCGGCAACGCCAATCCTGAACAACTCGCCACAGCGATCGAAGCGCTACGTCAGCAGGGCATCGCGTTCGACGCCTGCGGCGTTGGACTCGAAGGCCTCGACGACGCGATGCTGGAAAATCTCACACGCAAAGGCGATGGACGCTACTATGTGCTCAATTCTCCCGAAGCCGCCGACACCGGTTTTGCGCATCAGCTTGCCGGCGCGTTTCGTCCGGCTGCGGAAAATGTGAAGCTGCAGGTGCGCTTCAACCCCGCTCGCGTTGGCAACTACCGCCTGATCGGTTTCGAACAGCACCGGCTCCGCGAAGAGGATTTCCGCAACGATGCCGTCGACGCCGCGGAACTCGCCGCCGAGGAAGCCGCGGTTGCCGTGTACCAGGTCGAAACGCTCCCGCAAGGCGAAGGCGAACTCGGCGAAGTGTACGTGCGTTTCCGCGACGCTTCCACCGGCAACATGGTCGAGCGCTCCTGGACGCTCGCTTACGATTCGCAGAGTCCGGCCTTCGACCGCGCCACGCCCAGCATGCAACTCGCCGGCGCCGCCGCGCTACTCGCGGAAAAACTCCGTGGCGGCCAAACCGGCGACAGCATTCGCCTCGGCGAACTCGCCCCGGTCGTGAACAAACTGCGCAGTCACTACGCCAACGAAACCCGCGTGCAGGATCTCGCCACGATGTACGAACAGGCCCGCCGGCGCTTCGGGGATTAAACGTTTCGTCATTTCTTATGTTAGGGCGGGACCCGCCGGGCCCGCTGCCGAGCCTGTCGTCACAGCCCAGATACGAACCGGCAGATCCATGACAATTACCTGACAAACATTTGACCACGACATGACAACCTTCCCGCGCCGGCATGAGAGAATCAAATCAGTAAATCCACCGGTTTATTTCGTAGATACACTTTCCTCCCCAAAATCACCATGAACTTCACCACGCTGTCTCGAATCATCGCAAGTCGGCTGATCCCATTGTTGGCTATCGCGACAACCGGGGCATTGGCCTCGGCAGCTCCAAAGCCGGCATCGGACTCCGCGAAGCTCACGACCACGCTCACGCCGGATAACGGGCATATGATCATCGACGCGAAGGGCATTCCTCCACCGCCACCGCTTTTTTTCTCTGCTACCATCGACGAAACCGTGCGCTTCGGTCCGGGCGAAATCACCGGCGAAGCTCACGTCAAAATCCATATTCTGCAGGGGAAGCCGGAGCTGCTCACGCTCGGAATTTCCGGTGACGGTGAAATCGTCGCCGTCACGGGCACGGGATTGCGCGATTGGTCCGTGCGGCAGGGCTTCAGCATCACACCTGCAAACGCGCAGACCCCCGTCGCTCCCAAACGCTTGCTCGATCTTCGCCCTATTCTCAGCGCCGGCGCATCCGATCCGCAAGACCTCGACTTGATCGTGCGCACGCGCGTTTCGAAACCCCCTGTTCCGGGCCAAGCCGCCGTGCTCATTCTCACCCCGGGCGACGCCGTGGGATTCTCTTCCAAGGTCACGCTACAAACCGACGCCGCTCTTGAATTTCGCGTCACATCGGTGAGCGGCTTTGTCAAACTCGATGATGGGAACGCCACCACCGATCTCCGACAGTTTTTTTCCTCAGGAGACGGTCGGATCGAAGTCCGCTTAAATCCACGCGGGGCCGCACTGGCTGACGCGGAACTTGTCGGTGCACAACTTTCCGGAAAAATCGCGGACACCGCCAACAGCATTAATTTCCATCTGCGCGGCCAGCTGCGCGTGGGCAAAATCGGAGCCCGGGTGCGCCTGCTGCAGGGCCACGCGGCCCTCAGCGAAAAGGCATCCGGCGACGGCTGGCATGTCGAGTTGGTGGCCATGAAAAGCCATCCAATCCTCTACGACTTATCCGCCAATCGCCAAGGTCTCCTGACGACCAACTTGCCTGCCGACGCTGCGCTCGCGTACGATATCGTCGGCGATCACGAAGGATTGCTTGCTGTCGATCTTCCGTTCGTCGCCGAAGTGCGCGAGACCGGCGACTGGCGCACGCTCGATTTCGCCATGCCCGCTGGCTCTGTGGTGCCGCTCACCCTCGAAGGCCTGGGCACTTCGGTGAGTTTCAATCCCGACGCGCTGATCGTTCCTACATCGACCGCGCAAGGTTGGCAGGGATTCCTGCCGGCCGATGGACAAGCGTCGCTCGCCTGGAAACCAATGCGAGAAAAGACTGAAGGCACGCTGTTCTTCACGAGTTTCGAACAGACCGAGGTTCGTCTTGGCGCCGGCCTCATCCGTCAGTCCTCGCAAATCGCATTTCGAATTCTTCAGGGAAAACTCAACAATGTTCGCTGCCGCCTTGAAGGTCCCGGCGAAATCGTCGGAGTCGAAGGCACCAATGTAGTCGGCTGGAAAATCCTGCCCGACACTGCGGGCCGCGTACTGGAAGTTCGCCTGAGCCGACCTGTGGAAACGGAAGGCTCGCTCGTCGTACGTAGCCAGGCCGAACCCGGCGGATTTCCCATCAACGCTGAACCCTTGCGGTTGATCCCAGAAGGTGTCGTGCGTCACTCGGGATTTCTACGCGTCGCCAATAGCGGCGCCGTACGGTTGGAATTGTCCGACGTGTCCGGCATGATGCAGCTCGCGCCCGGCCAATTTCCCGGTGGTGCGCTGGAGCCGGATGTGCGCCAGGTGTTTGTCTATCGCTTTCCTTCCGCCACCTACGGCTATCATGTGCTTGCCTCACAGATTCAGTCCGAGGTCGGCGTTTCTGCGATCACCACCTACGAACTTGCGGAAACCGATCGCGTGATCAATGCGAGTATCGAACTCGATGTGCGCGAGGCGCCGCTGCGCGACTGGTCATTACAGATTCCCGAAGACTACACCGTCGCCGCAGTCACGGGCAACGACGTCACCGACTACGTCGCCGAAACAGCCACCGCCAATGGCTACCGCACGCTGAAAGTTCTCTTCGGCCGCGCGATTGATGGCCGGCAGTTGCTGCAACTCCGCCTCGAGAAAAACCAATTGGCGGCCGCGGGCGACTGGCGTTTGCCTGCACTGCAATTCACCGGTGCGAAATCCGTTCGCGGACACATCGGCGTCGTTTCCACTCCGGGTTATCGACTCGTACCGACAAAAATCGATCGGCTCGTGGAAGTCCCGTTGAGTTACTTCCCGCGTCAGGCCACGGGCCTGCAACAAGCCTGGCGTTTGCGCGAGTCGGATTGGATGGCCGAAATGCGCATCGAAACGCTGAGCCAGAGCATCCAGGCCGACGCTTTCCATCTGTACTCGGTCAAGGAAGGCATCATCTACGGGAGTGTTCTATTAAACTACTTTGTCGTCGGCGCGCCGGCGAACGAATGGCGGATCGAAGTGCCCGAATCCGTGGGCAACATCGACGTCGTCGGCCAAAACGTCCGGCGAGATTGGCGTCGTGAAGGCAACCAGGTGATCGTTTCGCTGCATCAACCCGTGCTGGGAGCCGCGACACTCCTTGTTACGTTTGAGCAACCGATGAGCGCCCGTGGCGGCACCATCAAACCCGGCGAAGTGCGTCCGCTCGGAGTACAATCCGAGCGCGGCTACATCGAAGTCGTCAGCCCGTTGCAGGTGAAACAGGAAATCAAGAAAGCCGAGGGCGGCCTGCTTAAATTGGAACAACTGGAACTGCCGCCGGAGTTTCGGCTGCTGACCACTTCGCCTGCGCTCGCCGCTTATCAATACACGGCACGGCCATTCAATTTGGAGATGGCATTTGAATGGTATGCGCCCAGCGAAACCGTCGATCAAATCGTGGATTTCGCCAAACTCTCGAGTCAGATTTCACGCGACGGGCAGGTTGTAACCGATGTTCACTATTTTGTGAAAACCCGCGGACGGAAAGCCCTGCGGCTGACGCTACCGGAAGGGGTGAAATTGTGGGAAGCGCGCGTGGATAATGAAATGACAAATGCGCGCGTCGACGGCGGCCAGACCATCATTCCGCTTCCGGCCCGCCTCAACGCCAACGAACCGGTCTCCGTCACGCTCAGACTCGGCCAGCCCGCGGTGGGCTCCGGGAAAAACATCAAGTTGATCGCGCCACGCACGCTCGCACCGACCGTGATCAATGAATGGACGCTGCACAGCGACACGGGGTATTTGCTCGTCCCACAGGGCGGCAACGCCGCGGTCACGCGTCCCGCTCTCACCGAGACAGGTTTCGAATGGGTGACACAACGCCGGCAATTTCAAGTGCTCGCCGTATTGAGCCTCGTTGCCCTGGGTGCGCTTTTTCTTCGCGCGTACTACGGCTGGAAAGTCGCGCTGGGCTTGTTGTGCGGAGTCGCGGCGATCTGCGCGGCCCTCATGAACGCAGGCGACGCACTGGTTTCGCAGCGACGTAATGTGCAGGACCTGACCTACGCAGCGACGATGGTTCCGGCGAACGAGGACGTGGTCATCCAACTCGCGAATGTGCGCGACTGGCGGGCGATGATCGTGTGGTGGGGCGCTTTTGCTGCGGTCGCGGGCATTGTCTTGTTAATCGTCAGTGCGCTTCCGTCGCGGCGCCAGGGCGGTCTGAACGCCCTCCTCTCCTCGCTTGCCATGGTAATCCTGTCGATTGGTTTGCTCGCACAGCGTGGTGGCGCAGTGTTCTTCTACATCGGTACCGCTCTCGCGGTGTTTCTGTTCCTGATCGTGCCCGTCGTGCTGCGGTGGAAACGCGATCGTCACGACGTTCCTCCGCCGGTGTCCGCGGCCGGTGAAAGCTCCGCCGCAATTGTATCGATGCTCGCAATCATCGGCGCAGCGGGTCTCGCCTTTGGCAGCGCGCCGAAAGTGCACGCGGAGGAGCGCCTTGTTCCAACGCCCTGGTTGCAAGACGGCGCGAAATCCGCACAGGCGATCACTCAAACCTGGACCATTCGCGAAAATCGCATCTATGCCGAGATGGACATCACCGTGCGCGGCGCGACAGGAGACAGTTTCCTGCTGCTCAAAGAACCGGCGTTATTAACTGATTTCAAGGGCGACGGATTACGCGTCGGGAAGGTGGAACGCGATGGGCACACCACCTATTACGTAGCGCCGGAACGCGACGGCATCCTCACCGCCCACGCCCGCTTCGAATTGCCCGTAGCGGATCGCGCGAAAGGAATCGCTCTGCCTACGGGTCCTGCGGCGGCGCAACGCGTCACGCTTGAGCTCGATCAGGGCGGTTGGGAATTTGTCTCGCCGATGGCGGTACAAATTTTGCCCGCAGCCGGACTTGGCGAAAATCGCAGCGGGGCGACACTCGTTCTCGCACCCCATGGCGCCGCTGTGATCACGCTGCAGCCAAAACACCGCGACATCGCCGCAGAAAAAACCCAGTTCTTCACGGAAGCTTCGACACTCTATGTGCCCGGCCCCGGCGTGGTAAATGGATTCAGTCGCATCATCGTCCGTCCGGTCCAGGGCCGTGTCGTGGAAATGGATCTCGATGTTCCCAACGGACTCACCGTCGGCGATGTGGTCCGCGGACCGGTCGGCGCCTGGCGCTTCGATCCGGTGAAACGCCGGCTGCATGTCGCCATCGAGCCCGCACAGACTGAGGCATTTAAATTCGACGTTGAAACCCAGCTTGGCGCCGGTGCACTGCCCTTCGATCTTTCACTCGAGCCCGTCCGCGTGAGCGGCGCGGCAAGCGAAGTCGGCATGATCGCGATCGCATTCGGCGGCGACGCACAACCCGAGGCTGTGAAAGCTTCCGGGCTCTCCACCGTCAACATTCAGGATTTCGACTCCAGCCTGATTCCTATGACCCGCGAGGGCCGTGCAATGGCGGCCGTACAACAGGTATGGCGTTACGGACTAGCCGGCGGACATGTGGACTTGAAGATTTCCGCGGTCGCGCCCGAAGTTCGGGTCGTGAGCAAGCAAGTGCTGTCGCTTGACGATGATCGCCTCGTGATGGCGGTCGATCTCAACATCGCGATCACCCGTGTCGGGCTTTTCAAATTAAGTTTTGCCCTGCCCGACGGCCTTGAAGTGGAAGCGCTCAGCGGCCCCGCTTTGAGCCAATGGACCGAAGCACAGGAAACCGGAAAGCGAATCGTGACGATGCATCTGAACGGGCGCACCATCGGTGAGCAAAGTTTTACGCTGACGCTCGCTGGTGCAGCCCCGCACTCGCAGGCCGCGTGGCGTGTGCCTCACGTCGCCATTCGCGAAGCCACGCGACAAACCGGCGAAGCGTTGATCGTACCTGGCAAAGGCCTGCGCTTGCGCCCGGTCGATCGGGAAAAAATCACCCAGGTCGATCCGCGCTCCGTCGGCGGGCTGCAACCCGGCACCCTGGCCTTTCATCTGCTGCAGGAAGATTGGGTGCTAACCATCGGCATCGAGGCGCTCGAACCATGGGTGACGGTCCAGTCGTTGGAGGAAATCACGGTGCGCGAAGGTCAGACGCTGACGCGTATCGCTCTGCGCTACCGGGTGGAAAACGCCGCGGTGAAACAATTCCGCGTCAAACTCCCCGGCATGACCGAGGAACGTATTCGCACCGTCCGGGCCACGGGATCGGCGGTCAGCGATATTATCAAAGTCGCCGGAGTGCCCGATGTTTGGGAAATCCATTTTCAGCGCGGCATCGCCGGTGAGACGGATGTGCAGATCGAATTCCAGGGAGCGGCGACTCGTGACCAGAATCAGGAAACTATCGCCCCACCGGAATTTCCCGGGTCGCGTCAGACGGTGCAGTTCGTTGCGGTTCGCGCGAGCGGTCGCCTTGAGCTCGACGTCGGTACCGCCAAACGCGGATGGACGCAAATGGACTGGAGTGCGGTGCCGGTGAATTTGCAGAACCGGAGCGATCGAAGCGTGCCGGCACTCTGCTATCGCGTCGCTGAACCTGACGGCCCGCTGACAGTATCCCTTCGCCGTCACGAAGTGGCTGAAGCGTTGAAGCTGCGGGTCACGCAAGGTGACCTGACTACGCTCTTCTCTGCAACTGGCGCGTTTCTCACTGCCATGGAATTGAAAGTCGATGTGCTCGAGAAAAGCACGTTGCGCGTCAGCCTGCCGCAGGGAGCAAAACTCTATAACACGTTTGTGAACGGTGAAGGCGTGTCGGTGGTGCGCGAAGGCAATGCGTATCTCTTTCACGTTATGCCCAACACCGGTTCGGATCGCGCCGCGACCGTACGGCTCGTGTACGCTGCACCAGGCAATGCCGCCCGCGGCGATGTGGGACTCATCGGGCCGAGCTTGAGCGTGCCATTGGAAAACGTCACCTGGCGCGTCGTGATTCCGCCCGGCTACGACCTCAAGGATTATCACGGCGGGCTGCGCCTGCGCGAAGATTACTATAGAAGCGGCGCCTCGTTTGGCATTGAAGATTATCAATCGCTCGTCGTTTCCAAACGTTCTGCAAGCGCGCAGCAAGCGGCGGCGATGCTCCAACAAGCCAACACGTGGTTGCAAAGTGGCGATCAACAGAAAGCCAGTGAAGTGCTGAGTCGCGTGTCGAATGCACGAGCGCTCGACGAGGCATCGAACGAGGATGCGCGGGTGCAGTTACGCAATCTGAAGACCCAGCAGACTGTGCTCGGCCTGAACACGCGCCGGCAAAAAATCTATCTCGACAACCGCGTGGAAGGCGCGCGCAACGAACAGCTGGAGCAAGCGGCCAATTTGAATCCGCTCATGCAAAATAAATTGAACTTCAACCCTCAGGAGATCGATCAGCTGTTGATGGGCAACACCGTCGAGGAAAACGTGGCGCTGAAGGGAATCGCGAGCCGGCTTGTAGATCAACAACTTGCCGCGGAACCCGCGCCCGGTGCGATCGACGTGACGCTGACGGAAAACGGCCGGGTGCTCACGTTCACCCGCAGCCTGCAAGTCGACGGCACCGCGCCCCTGGAGTTGAATCTCAAGGTCGGAAAAATTGCGAACGCCAGCATCCGTTTTGCGCTGCTCGTGCTCGCGGTCATCGGGCTGATCAGCGCGATCCCGCTTTTAAAGCGAAAGGCACCAGCGGTGTGACCACCGCTGCTACATTTGCTGACGGTAGGGGCCGTTGCCCTCAACGGCCTTCTGCGAACGCGCGCGATATCCCACGGGCCGTTGGGGGCAACGGCCCCTGCCAACGGGGCAATACGACGCGTTGGCGCCGGCTGTAATTTGTCGGATCCGACCGATCGGACCGATCCGTCGGATCGTTTACTTCTTCAGCCCTGCGCAGAACTTCGCCAGACGGGCCACGCCTTTCGCGATGATCTCATCGGACGTGGCGTAGCTGAGGCGCAAATAACCTTCGGCGCCGAAGGCGGAACCGGGAACGGCCGCCACCTTTTCCTGCTCGAGCAATTTCGCGCAGAAATCGACGTCCTTCAGGCCGAAGCTCGAAATATTCGGGAAAAGATAAAACGCGCCGCCAGCGAGCAAGCACGATATGCCCGGAATCTTATTCAATTCTGCGTGCAGGTGTTTGCGACGACGGTCGAAAGCGGCCTTCATTTCTGCGAGGGCCTCGGTGGCTTTGGCCTTTTCCTTGAGCGCTGCGAGGGCGCCGTATTGCGCAAACGTAGTCGCATTCGACGACATCTGGCTCTGCAGCTCGGCGCAGGCCTTGGCGATCGGTGCCGGAGCAACGAGCGTGCCCAGACGCCAACCTGTCATCGAATAGGTTTTCGAAAAACCAGCGACCGTGATCGTGCGCTTTTCAACTTCCGTCCCGAGCATGGCGAAATTGATCGGCTGGTCGCCGTCATAGATGAGATGCTCGTACATCTCGTCGGAAAGCACATAGAGATTCCGTCGAACGCACACTTCAGCGATTGCCGCGAGTTCAGCGCGCGTGTAAACCGCACCGCTCGGATTCGACGGGCTGCAAAGAATCAGCAGTTTTGTCTTTGGCGTGATCGCCGCTTCGAGTTGTGCAGGCGTGAGCTTGAAACCGGACTTGTCGTCACAGAGTACGCACTTCGGCGTCGCGCCGGCGAGTTTCACCATTTCGGGATAACTCACCCAATAAGGCGCAGGAATGATCGCCTCGTCGCCGGGATTGCACACTGCCAGAATGGCGAGATAGCAGGAAAACTTTCCGCCGGGCGAGACAACCACCTGTGACGGGGCGATTTTGTAGCCGTACTCCGTCGCATAACGCTCAGCGACCGCGGCACGAAGCGGTTCGATTCCGGGCGTCGGGGCGTACTTTGTTTTGCCAGCCTTCAGTGCTGCAATGGCCGCTTCCTTGATGAATTCGGGCGTGTCGAAATCAGGTTCGCCGGCGGCGAAACTGCATACGTCCTCGCCTGCCGCCATGAGTGCCTTGGCTTTGGCATCGATGGCCAGGGTTGGCGACGGCGATACGTTCTGGGCCCAAACAGAGAGAGGATGCGGAGTGCTCATTCGTTGGGAAAGTAGAGTAGCCGCGTTTCCAAACGCAAGCCCGCGGCTCGGAGACATCCGAGTGCGTTTGTCATAAGGCAGGCAGCGACCGAACAGACAGTCGGTCTGACGCGTCGGTCAGATGACCGCATCAAAGGCGCCTGATCGCCGCGAGTTTGCCGTTACCGCACGTCCGATCTCAGCCGCGAGAGCGGTGAGATCGAAATGGTGCGCAACGGAGCGGTTACTTCTTTTTCTTCGCGGCTTTTTTGGCCGCGGGTTTGGCCTTCTTGGCCGACTTCTCGAGTTTGGGCAGATAGTCTTCCACCGCGGCGCGAACCAACTGGCCGATGCTCGTGTGCTTCGCCTTGGATACCTTCTTCAGGGTTTTCCGGATGTCGCCCGGCAGGCGCACGGAAATTTGAAGCTGGGATGGTTTCACCACCACCACATTCGAAAAATCGTATTGCTCCAGGGCGTCGCGGATGATCGCGCTCACCGATTTGACGCGACCATCGCGCACTGGTTCGCTCAAGCGATCCAAAAATTCGACTTCGATGGTAACCGGGAAGGGACGGGATTCTTTATCAGCCATATATTCAGAGGTGTTGAATTTTATCCGGTGGAATCTGCGGCGACGTCGATCCCAATTTCGCGGGATCGAAAACTTCGTCGGGCAAGGTCAATTCCAGTGCGGTAGCATTTACATTAAAGCGGGTTTTCCCGCGAGAGATATTGTTACGGAAATCAATGGACTTAGGAATCCACCGTTCGCCAACTTTTTTCAAATCGAGAATGGAAATGATTTTTTCCACTGCTCCTTTCGTGCCAAGCAGCTCGGCCTGTACCGAAGTCGGAAACTGGGTGTCGAGATACACCCGTACGCCCGTCAGCTCGGGTCGCGCAGAGGCGAGATCCCTAGGCGGATACAGGACAAAACTGTGGGCGGGCCTGCCACGTATCCGCGCCAGGCCTTCGTAGACGAAATCCGTCCAATAAAAGAACGGCATTTGTAGATCGAAAATAGTGAGATCTGTTCCCGCAATTGTATCCAGCGTCTGCGCGGCCGTCAGCAGCTGAGGCGACGATGAGCTCTCTTTCACCGTCCATGCCGCGGCTTGGGGGCCGCTTTGGATCAGCCAGCGTTGAGATCCGACGATAAGCCGGGAAAGCGGACCGTGATCGTTGCGCGTGCCGATGATCTGGCCTGCGACCTTCGTTTCCGGGCCTTTTCGAGGCATTACCTGAAGTTCAAAATCCAGCCAGTAAGTGCCGGAAATGCCCGCCTGCTGAAATTCGCCCAGAATCCGGGCGCCTTCTGCCTGATCAGGCTTTGCCGCGACATAGTTCGGCGTCGGGCGATAGCCGGGTTGGGCCAGGGCCGGGATGGCCAGGCAGGCGGTTAGCGCAAAAAACAAAGCCCGGCTAAAAACCGGGCTTGGGAAATTATTTCTTCGCGGGCTCAACCGGCTGCGAGGAAGGTTGTGGTGCTGGTCCGGACGAACCGGTGGCGGGCACGGCTACCGGGCCGTTGGAAGGCGCCGTCTTTGTGGCCGCAGGACCGGTCGAATTCGTGGTGGCCGCTGGTGCCGGGAGGAGACCGGCTGGCGTCGTGGTGCTCGCGGGCTGGACGATGGTCGGCAACTTATTATCCAATGCGTCGTGATGCTTGGACTGGTAAATATGCGCCAAATAAAGCGTAAAGCTCACGACGAAGAAGACGATGGAGGCCTTGATGGTGGCGCCGCTGAGGACGTTACCTGTTTCGGCGCCAAAGGTGGATTCCATGCTGCTGCCACCCATGGCTGAACCCATGCCGCTATCGGACTTGGCTCTCTGCATGAGAACCACAAGCACGAGGAACAACGAGGTGATGATCAGAACGAAAGTTAAGATACCGATAACGAGGCTCATAAAGGGAAGAACGCAACGAACTCAGACCCGCTTTGTCAACCAAAGTTCTGGACTTTTACAATCCCTTCGGTGCCGGGTATTTTCCCTCTGGCACCCCGTCGTTTTTTTCCTGTCAGGAATTCCCATCATCACACCTCAGCCATGCAATCCCTCATTCAAAAACAAAAGAACATCCTCACAGTGGCGATCGTTGCCGCCCTGTCGGTGAGCGGGCCGCGGGTCCGGGCGGTTGAAAAGGAAAATACCACGACCAAACCGGCCAAGGCCGAGCTACCGCAGTTGCAACTTTCCGTGGACGTCCCCCCGCACTGGCGCCCATTTCTCTCGGATGATCTCGCCGAAGCCTTTGCCAGCCGGTTGAGCGATGTGTTTCGGCGCCGCGGTTACGGCGGCGAGGTGAAATTTCTCGATCGTGATGACCCTCGTCCGGACGCGCCGGTACTGGCCATTCGCTTGATCAACTGGCGCATCGGCCGCACCGACAATGCTGAGTGCACTTTCACCGCGACCCTGAAAAACGGCAGCGAAGAGCACAATCTGGGGGTTTTCGAAAACACGTCGCTCGTTTGGAACAATAACATGAGTCGCTGGGGGCTCGCCGACGCTCTGGGCGACGTCGCCGATCAGGCGATCCGCGACCTTTCCGACAAATTGAGCAAGGACAGCCTGCTGCCTGGATTTTCGAAACCGAAAAAGTGATCGGATAACGTTTTTGGTCAACGGTAGGGGCGATTGCCCTCAATCGCCCGTTCGGAAGGACCGCTGAAAATACTTTTGGACCGCTAATAGTTTCGCCAAAACCAAGCCGCGAAACTTACACGATCCCTTCCGACTGATCGTCTCCGGTTTTGGGACGGGTGTCCGTTGATCGCGGACCTTTCTGTACAGATTCCCGGAGTCATTCGACGGAGCTCACGGTCTACGACAAGCGCCGGGGCATTGACAATACACACCCTTGCCGGCGAAACCTATCTTTCGCCTTCGCGTAGCAGCCGTCGTCAGACGGCTGGCCAGCGGTGTTACCACCGCTGCTACATCCAAATCGGAGCCGTTCGACAAGCTCCGGGGTATTCGCCCCGAAGGAAATAAACTCAATCTCTGTGATCTCAGTTACCTCCTGTAAGATCATATTTCCGCTTATCTGAATGGTGCCGACCTCACCTGGCACTTGTTACTTGTCCCTTGCCACTTTTCCATTCCTCAGAGCGTGACGCCCATTTTCTCGAGCACGCGGGAGAGGTCCTCGTTGCCTTGATACTCGATAATAATGCGGCCTTTTTTGGGCGAATGTTTGAGCGTGGTTCGCGCGCCAAGATGGGAAGTGAGGCGTTTTTCAACGTCGGCCAGGGCCGTCGCAGTCGCCGTCGGCATTTTCCGCCGCTTGCCTGCCCCGCCCGCTGAATTGTGTTTCAGCAATTCCTCGAGGGCTCGAACGCTCAAACCTTGTTCCAACGCACGGCGCGCGAGCACGAGACGCTCGGCGGAATTTTCGACGCCCAGCAGCACCTTGGCGTGGCCTACGCTGAGCAGGCCTTTGCCGACGTATCCTTGCAGTTCGGCATCGAGCGAAAGCAGTCGCAGGGAATTCGCCACGGAGGCACGACCCTTCCCCACCCGTTGCGCCGCCGCATCCTGGGTAAGATCGAAATCGCGGATCAGGCTCGCATAACCATGCGCCTCTTCGAGTGGATTGAGGTCCGCACGCTGCAGATTTTCGATCAGCGCCAGCGAGGCAGACGAGGCATCGCTCGATGTCATCACCCGCGCGGGAATCGATTTTATTTTGAGCTGCTGAAATGCGCGCCAGCGACGCTCGCCGGCGATCAACTGAAATTTATCGCCCACTGGCCGCACGACGATCGGTTGAAGCAATCCCTCGGCACGAATGCTTTCAACGAGATCGGTCAGTGCCTCGGCCGCAAATTCTTTTCGCGGCTGATAGGGATTGGGTTCGATTTGATGCGTGGCGATTTCGCGATAACCCGCCAGCCCCTCGTTAACGGTTTCAGGCGCTGCCGTCCCCTTGGATACCGCTCCTGCAGCAGTGGGGGTAACGGCGGGCTTTGGTGCGGTGGTACCGCTGGTAATGAGAGCGCCGAGGCCTCGGCCCAGGCGGGATTGCGATGGTTTTGCCATGTTATTTGCCCTGGGGAATAAAGAGCGTTTGTCCCACGCGAATCTTGGTGGGATCGGAAATTTTATTGGCGTTGATGATGTCCTGCATCTTCGCGTTGTTCTTGCGCGCGATCACTGCGAGGGAGTCGCCGGATTGCACGGTGTAGTTGACGCCCTCCTTTGAGAAATCATCGTTGAAACTCGTCTGGACGGCAGGGCGCGTGGCCTGGCTTTTAGCCACAGCGTCCACGGCTGCCTGGGTTTGTTTGGCCAAGCGCTCGATGCGGGAGCTCACGACTTCCAGCGTCTCGCGCTTTTGCTCCGCGAGTGCTGATTGCGTACTGCGGTTCAGGTCGGCAATCGCCTTGTTGAGCTGTTCCAAGGTCACGAAACTCTGGTTCGACTTCGCCTGAAGTGAAGAGTTGTCGCGATTGAGCTGCTCCACGGTGAGTTGCAATTCCCCCACTCGCTGGGTCAGCAAGCGAACGTCCTCGCGCAAATTAAATAATTCCTGGCGCGGGTCGTTGGATTGTGCCCACACCGCCGAGGTCATCACGGCCAGCAGGCCGGCATATCGAAGAAAGCTGCTACGCATGAGCCGCATGGTGGGAACTTCATTCGCAAAAACAAGCCATTAGGCTGCGTCTTCAAAACGACAGCGCCGCATACTTGGGAGTAGCTGCGGGCCTCTGGGCTGCAGTCTGTGGATTTATCTGCCAAGAGCAGGAGCACGTCCGCTGCTACGTGGTGCAACGACCGGGCCCGTTGGGTAAATTATATTTAGCCGCATTTTTCCCAAGCCGTCGCTGGGTGCTTGCCTGTGCTCCGGCTTTCCCTTTCCTCGGCGCATGGCCGTCGTTGAAACGCCCCTGCTCTCTCCCGCCCAGCGCAAAATCATCGGCTTCGCCCTGGCTTTTGCGGCGATCATCGGCATTTGCGCCCTCGCGACCGCGAGCGTGATTACCCTTGGGCGTTTTTTCCACGCGTTTTCCAATGTTCTCTGGCCGATCGCCACCGCCGGCATCCTCGCCTTGATCCTGCGCCCGGTGGTCGCGGTTTTTATCCGTCGCTTAAAACTCCGCCGCCTGTCTGCCGTCATCCTGCTTTACGGATTAGTGGTATTGGCGGTAGCGGGAATATTGCTGGCGTTCGTCCCGGCAATCATTTCGCAAATCATCGACTTCATCGCCTACGTTCCGACGCTTTGGGCAAATACCCTGCTTTGGGGTGAACAACATTTTCCCGACTGGCTGGCGCAGATCCGAAAGTACGCAGACAACCCGTCGGTCAAAAACGCTTTGGATGGCCTGGTGCTTCAGGCTCAGGAAATGTTGACCCACATCGTACCCAGCCTGAAGTCCGCCGGCGCTGGCATCTTTGGAATTTTCGGCTTCATCGCGTCGCTCGCGATCGTTCCCGTATACCTGTTCTTCTTTTTGTTGTCCGACAACGAAGATCCCACCCGGAGCCTGCCGAAGCACCTGTCGTTTCTCAGTGGGGGACATCGGGACGACGTGACCTTCTTAATCCGCGAATTCATCGGCATCATCGTCGCCTTTTTTCGTGGCCAGTTGTTAATCGGGTTTATCATGGGCGTCCTGCTCGCGCTGGGCTTTTCGATCGCAGGTCTGAAATTCGGTCTCGCCCTCGGATTGCTCGTCGGGCTGATCAACATCGTTCCGTACCTCGGTTCGATTCTTGGGCTGAGCGTCGTGCTCCCACTCGCCTTATTTCAATCCGATGGCGGAGGAGTAGGGCTGCTGGGGACGTGTCTGGGCATCTTCGTCGCGGTGCAGGCCATCGAAGGCTGGCTGCTCACACCGCGCATCATGGGGCAGCAAACCGGATTGCATCCGGTTGCGATTATCTTCGCCGTTTTCTTTTGGGGCGAGGCGTTCAATGGCATCCTCGGCATGTTGCTCGCCGTTCCACTCACCGCTTTTTTCGTGACCGCCTGGAGGTTGTTGCGGAAAAAATATTTCATGCCGTGAGCCGGCAAGCGTCGACTCCCGCTGTATGTGCGAATTGCGGTGCGGATATTCCACCCAAAAGCCTGGCCTGCCCCGAGTGCGGCGCCGACGAACGCACCGGCTGGCGGGAACAAAGTATTTACGACGGGCTCGATCTACCCGATGAAGCATATCCCGCAGAAAAGCCGCTGCGGCGCGGATGGCCACTGGGCTGGAAAATCACCGCCATCGTACTGATCGTATTGGCCGCACTTGCCGCTTTTCGTGCGTGGTGATCCTGAAATTTTAACCACTAATAGTTTCGCCAAAAAGCTGAGGCGAAACTTACGAAGTCCCCTCCGACTAATCGTCTCCGGATCTAGTTCGGAGAAGGCTGCTGATCGCAGCCAATGTTTTTACACCAAAGCCACAAACAGAAATCATCCCTTGGCTTCCTCGGCGGTCCAAGTCCGAACCTCCTTTCTCCGTTCCCTCCTGTGAAACCCCTGGATCGTTTTTCCGTTTCTGTGTATTCTGTCTATTCTGTGGTCACCCTATTTCGTGTCCCTTTCGCGTGTTTCGTGGGCAATCCATCCATTCGCGTCAATTCGCGTGATTCGCGGGCACACTGCCGGCTTGCGAAATAGAGGTTTCACGCGATTGGTTAACGCCATGCCGCGCATTCCACTCGAGGACAATTTCACCGACGTCATTGGCAAGGTCCAGCGCGGCCTGAAAATCAACGACGCCACTCTCGCCGAAAAAGCCGGAATCACCGAGGCGGAATTGACTGCGATCAAAGGTGGCGAAGTAATCGAGTCGGCGATCATCGCCGTCGCCGGCCCTCTCAGCCTGGGCAGGAATTCCCTCCTCGCGATGGCCAAACGCGAGTGGTATCCGCGTCAACCGGTATTCAAGCGCGGCTTTGGGATGTTCAACACCCAGTTCGAAGACATGGCGGTGAACAGTTATATCGTCTGGGACGCCAAAACGAAACTCGCCGCTGCCTTCGATACCGGCGCCGATGCTGGACGCATGCTCGACACGATCGACGCTGAAGGTCTGACGTTACGCTACATTTTCATCACCCACACCCACGACGATCACATTGCGGACCTTAAAAAACTTGCCAGCACCGGTGCCGAAATCTGGGCGAGCGAACTTGAGGCCGTAGATTTTCCCGGAGCGAAGACGTTTCAGGAAAACGCGCATTTCCATTTGGGCGAACTCGCGATCAAAACACTTTTCACCTGGGGACACTCGCCGGGAATGACGACTTATTATGTGACGGGGCTTTCGTACCCGCTCGCGATCGTCGGCGACTCAATTTTCGCGAGTTCGATGGGCGGAAGTCCGACGCATTACGAAATTCAGTTGCGGAACAATAAACAGAAAATTTTGAAACTGCCGCTCGATACCGTCATCGCCTCAGGGCACGGACCTTTGACCACGCTCAAGGAAGAGAAACAGCACAATCCGTTCTTCGCCCGCTAAACATAAATACACCTGAAGGTGGCCCACGAAACACACGAAATAGCACGAAACCAAGCATGGAGCACAGAGGCCGGAAAAAGAACGCACGGAGAACACCGTGCTTATTTGAGCATCAAACAAATCACTCTGTGCACTCTGTGAGTCCTCTATCTTCCTCTGTGTCACATCTTCCTTTTTCGTGCCATTTCGTATGTTTCGTGGGCCAATAATCTTATGAATGAGAAAATCGGATTTGTGGGCGTCGGGCGCATGGGTGGCAACATGGCGCGACGATTAAAGGACTGCGGATACAACGTGGCTGCGGTGTACGATGTGCACAGCGCCGGCGCGCGGGAGTTGGCCACGGAAATCGGGGCGACGGCCTGCCCTACTCTTGCCGAGGTTACGACCAGGGCAGATATCATCATCACGGTGGTCACGGATGATGCCGCGCAGCTCGCGGTGTTTGCCGAAACCGGTGACTCGTTGCTAACCGGTGCGCAGGGAAAAACTTTTATCAACTGCGCCACGATCACGCCGAAGATTCACGTGGAGGTCGAACGACGCGGCAAGAAAGCCGGCGCCGCGATTCTCGAAGGGTGCATGGCGTCGAGCATTCCCCAGGCGCGCAACGGCACCCTTTATTTGATGTGTGGCGGCGAACGGCCGACATTCGACCGCGTGCGTCCGTTGCTCGAAAAACTCAGCAGCGCCTTGCGCTACATTGGACCGACCGGCAGCGCCGCGCAGGTGAAGGCACTCGTGAACATGGTCATGAATTGCAACACCGCCGCGCTCGCCGAAGGTCTCGGTCTTGGTCAGGCGCTCGGCCTCGATCTCGACATGTTGCGCGAAGTGTTCGCTCAAACTGGCGCGAATTCCCAAGTCCTCAAAACCGATGGCGAGGACATGCAGAATCGCGCGCACGATTGTTATTTCTCCGCCGCCCACGCCGCGAAGGATTCGGGAATCGCGTATCAGCTCGGCATCGACTGCGAACTGAATCTGCCCGTCGCTAAAGCTACGAAAGAGCAATACGACAGCATGGTAAAAGCCGGCCTGGGCGGGCTCGATAAATCCGGCATCGCCGAGCTGACCTTCAAGGGTCGGCAACCCGGATAAACTCTACGTCTAAATCTACAATTCCGCGGACCCGGCGTATCCGTCCCAGGAAATCATAGTACTTCCAGCCTGCCCTTTTTTTCCTGCCCCAAATACTGATCAAGCATCGGGCGACAAACCCTCCTCGCGAGGCATCGAGATTCACTCTATCGGGTGATAGCCGGAACTGTGGTTGTATTGTATTCCTACGAGTGGCTTCCGCGTCGTCCCCATTTCACCGAAGCCTTTCTTTCCGGCCCCAAACAACAAAAGTGACCTCCATGAAGCTACGTTCTCTCCGTATCCCCCGGGAGATTTGCGCTGTCCTTGCGACGACGCTGTTACTGCCAGCCATCGCCCTTGCAACCCAGACTGCGTGGATGCGCGGTGGTAATTGGGCCGATGGCCGCGACAATTATGTGGATGGCTGGATCATTCCCTCGGGATTGACGGCGAGTTCGACCGCGGCTGAAGCCGCGAGCAAAGCCCATCAAATTGCCCTCGATATCAAGGGTATCACCGACAGCAGTGGCCGCATCGTTCGCATGGGGATCAATCCACCGTCCGTCAGTGACGCTTTCTGGTGGTCTCGAATCACTGCTTGCGTGGATCAACTCAATGGCGACGGCGTCGACGTCATTCTCGCATGCTGGGAAAGTCCTGCCGCCAAGGACGGTCTGGTTGATAATCTGGCCGACTGGAAAACCATGTGGCAAACGGTCCAGAGTAAGTACGGCAGCAATTCGCACGTCTGGTTTGAACCGTTTAACGAGCCGTTCGGTTACAGCACTTCAGGTCTGATCAGCCTTTATAATGATTACCTCAACTGGATTGGGAAATCGCCGGATCGCATTGTGCTCGATGGTTCCGGCTATTCGGAGAACGTCGGGGCCATCGCCGGCTCCTTCGCCACGTGCAAATTCAGTCTCCATATTTATCCGTGGTACGGGAACTATACCAGCGAAAGCAGTTGGATGAGTGCCGTGGTCTCAGGCATAGGCGGTTATCAGGACCGCACGTTGATCACTGAAATGGGAGCGCCTGCGACCACCGGTCTGAACTTTGGCGCCACGACCAACGATGTGAATGTCGCGTTCATTCGTGGAGTGACCGAGCAGGCCCGGGCCTATGGCATCGGTATTTGTTATTGGCCCAGCCATCGCGATGGTGACACGTACCGGCTGTTTAACGACACTTCCGGCGGCGGGTTCACGAACACTTCGCTGAAAGACCGACTTCGCTACGGTTGGAATCTGACCGATGCCCCTTCCGGTTCAAATGGTGGATCGACCTCGTCAGGTAGTTCCGGCGGATCCTCTGGCGCAAGCGACGGAGGAGGTAAAAGCGGAGGCGGCGCACTCGGCCCTTGGTTCGTTGCAGCGTGGTTGAGCCTCGTCTGTCTCCGCCTCTTCATCGCTCAAACGCGACCGTTGATTGCGATTCACGTTCCTCCAACAAACCGAACCTGAGCCCCATTTGTCCGAAGACAGAAAAGGCACTCCACTTGGCGTTCGGTTGGGATGGTGAGACGCAATCACTTTTGATGCCCGCGACTAAGGAGTTTTTTAAAACCTGTTTGTCATTCTGGACGAAGTGAAGGTACCGAGCGAAGCGACATCATCATCCACGCCTGCCAACACGATATCAGGAGCGGATACATGGATTCTTCGAATCTCAGAATGACAGTGAACGAGGATTGCCGGGTGTGAATACACTCCTTAAACGCCATTTAGTCATCGCAATTTCCGTGGCGGCGCTTGCGCTCCCGTGGCAGCGCTCGACGTCGATCCCGCTTCCCGTTGCCGTAACCACGGCAGCGACAATGCAACCTCTCGCCGCCGCAAATGGGCCGTTGCCCGGGCGCGTTCCGGATGCTTCAACACCGCACCGGGTAGCCGCGACTGATGTAAAAACGGAGCAATCCCTCACCAGCGCGTCTGGGTCGTTACCTCTTCTCACCCCGGATCCAAACGCCATTAAGAACCGAATCTTCGACAACGCCGGGCCGCATCGGAATCCCTGGGAAATGGCGGCTTTGTTAACGGAGCTATCCGGGGAAAACCCCGACGGACTGTCCGACGCACTCATTGCAATTGGAAAGGAGGCCCTTGAAACGCGCCGGAGAATTTTGCCGCTTTTGGCGGAGGCCTTGACGCTTTGGCCGGAGGCGGACGGTCGTTATGTCTTTTTAATCACTAATGCCTATGCCGAAATCGATTTGCCGGCCGCAGCGGAATGGGGGGCGATATTTCTCATCACAACGAATCGCTCCGATCTGGCGGTATCAAGCCTCCAAGGACGGCTGGCCGAAGTTTCCGAAGACCAGGCGCTATTCCTGATCGCATCGCTCCCCCAGAAAGCGCGAAGGGATGCGATGAACTCCGTCGCTTATCATATCCCGCTTGGAGACCTGAACCACCTGATGCAGGTGTGGAGCAATTTGGATCCTCAAGGTATTTCGACATTCTCGAAGCAGCTATTTGAGCGCCTGGGCATGGAGCGCCTCGATGAGACCGCGGCCTGGCTGGTAGCGACGCCTGAGGCCGCGCGAATTCCCGGCGCCATTTCATCAATCAGTCAGGCGCTGGTGAGCAACAACGGGCCGCAAAAGGCGATGGCGTGGGCCGATTCGTTATCCGATGCGAATACGGAAGCACAAGCCATCACCGCGATTTACCGTGAATGGGCCAAGCTCAGTCTGGATAGCGCGAGCCTGGATGTTCTTTCGGTCTATGGCAAAACGCCGCAGCTGATGGCGGATGTTTTCGAAGGAGCAGCGGAACATCACGGCAGCGGTGCGGCGATGCAGTGGGATGCTGCCCGCAGTCTCGTTAATTCGTCGGCGCGCGCCTACGCCATTTCAGCTCTCATTGAACCGATGCTGGTTACGGTCGGCCCTGCTGAGACCAAGGCGAAAATAACCGCATTGCCAATACACAGCCTCGAGCGCGACGCCGCCGAACTGATGATTCAAGCAGTTTATCAGAGCGCGGCCACGCTGAAGCAGATTGAAAACCGTTTCGGAAAAATCGAATGAAAACTCCACGGTGACTATCGCGGGCGCGCATTCGTCGAGGGAACAGGGAGAAAGGAAAAAGCCTGGCATACACCGACGGTATCGCCGACGTGAATTGCTCGTTAGTGTCACACCAACCGCGCCCCCGCTCGCTTGCGCCTTAATAATCCGATTGTAGTCCTACAAATCCGCGGGCTCAGCGCGTTCGCTTCTATGGGATCGTAATACTTCCTGGCCTCCCGCTTTTTTCCTGCACATCCGTTTCATTCTCGATGGGTTCGATACCCCGAAGCTTGCTTCGGCTTGGATGTAGCAGCGGTGGTAACACCGCTGGTCAGCCGTCTGACGACGGCTGCGATAAGGGTAATGGGATGATTCTGTGCCATGGGCGATTTGATCAAATGCCTCGGGGCTTGCCCCGAGGATCTTTACTGTTCGGTTTTCTGTTCGGTGACGTTTAATTAGCGAAACCATGTCCCCCGATTCCGAACTGCTTCGTCTCTACGCCGACACTCGGTCGGAAGTGGCATTCGCTAAATTGGTGCAACGTCACCTGAACACCGTTTACGCGGCCGCGCTTCGACGCCTCGGAGGCGACGCCCATCACGCCGCGGACATCGCTCAGGAAGTATTCACGTCGCTCGCACGAAACGCCAGGAGCCTCGCACGGCGCCCCGTCCTCACCGGCTGGCTTCACACCGCCACTCGTCATGCCGCCATCGACCTCATCCGCCGCGAGCAACGCCGCTATGCGCGCGAACAACAAGCCAGCGTACTCGCCGCCGTGAACCTACCCAATCCACCCTCCACCGACTGGGACGAACTCCGCCCGATTCTCGATACCGCCATTGATCAACTCGGCGACCGTGACCGTGAGCTCGTTCTACTGCGCTTCTTCGAAAATCGCTCCTTTGCCGTTATCGGCTCCCAGTTGGCGCTCAGCGAAGATGCCGCCCGAATGCGCGCCACCCGCGCCCTCGAAAAACTGCGAGGTCTTCTCGCCCGTCGAGGCGTTCACTCCACGGCGGCCGCCCTCACGCTCAGCCTCGCCACCCAACCGCTCATCGCCGCTCCGGCCGGCCTGGTCGCTTCTGTAACCAGCGGGGCGCTTGCCACCGTAACCAGCGCATCCGCTCTGACCGCCGGCGGTTTCCTTCTCATGATGTCCACAACCAAAACCCTTCTAATATCCGCCGGACTCCTCACCGCTCTCGCCGTCGGCACTGCGATTTATGAATTCCACCACGCCGGCAATACCGCCATCGAACTCGCCGACTTGCAGAAAACGAAAAATATTCTTCGCACCGAAAATGCCGCCCTGACCGCCGAGCTCACGACTGCTAACGCGAAACTCACCGCCGCGAACATCCACCTCGAAGAACTTACCGCCCAATCCAAAGAAGCCGCACTAAAATCCGATCAAGCCACGGCCGCGCCAGCTCAAACTTCGGTGCGTGCGACGAAAAGTCCTTGGTCAAACCCGGACTACGGACGCCTCTATCTGGAAAAGCAGCGTGCCACGCTCGCGCCTCGCTATGGACAGCTCTATCGCGACTTGCATCTGACACCCGATCAAATCGCGAAATTCGAAAATGCTCAGGCAGAACTTCAGCAAAGCATTGTCGACATTTGGACGGAGTCCGAAGCGCGAGGCCTTCCCGCTTCTGACACGTCCGTAGCTCGATTGACCTCCGAGCCACATCGGCTTCTCGAAGCCGACTTGAAGGCCCTTCTCGGCACCGCGGGCTACGAACAATATCAAAACTATGAAAAAGGAAAGAGTGTGCGCGAGCTGACCTCATCGCTGGCGGCCAATCTCTATGCTTCCGAAGCACCGTTGACCGCGACCCAAGGCACCGAGCTCGCAAAAATCATCGCAGCGAACACCGCAAGCAAAAGGACGCCGATGAAAGATGACGGCTAAAAGACGATGTACCGGCTCCACGATGAAATCAACTGGTCAGCCGTTGCGACTAAAGCCCAAGGCCTGCTTTCCTCGACTCAAATCATCGCCCTCCAACAATTCGTCGAACAGAAACGCATCGACAGCGAAATCAACGCCATCCTGAACCCTTCGACGAAGTGAGATAACCGAAACTGCGGTTTTGAGCTGATATGGCCTTCACGGCGATCTTCCAAAAGAGGCCTGGTAAGCATTCGTGATTTGAAGGAGGCGATCCTCCTGCAAACGCACCTGCGCGCGGCTGCGCAGCACAAAATCATGCGCCTTCGGTTCGTTCTTCACGCCAATCCAATAAATGGCGAGCGTCGACAGCACCAACGGATCCTCCGGAATAATTTCGAGTGCCCGTTCCAGCGTCGATACCGCAAGCTCATCCTGTCCGCGTTGAAAATAAATCTGCGCGCAGTCGATCAAGCCGAGGATCTCCGACGGACGAAGTTCAGCGACGCGCTTGAATTCCTCCAGCGCCGCGTCTACCTGCCCGATTGTTTTGAGCCGCTTCCCATTCATGGCGTGAAGTGACGGAGAGTCGGGACACCGGCGCAGCCCTTCCGCGAGAGCCCAATCTGCTTCCTCACGCGACCGACTGAGCGCGATAAGTTTCGCCCATGCATCGCCAAAGGTCGGATCGAGATCGATCGATGCGCGCAGGGCCTTTTTGGCCGCGTCAAGATCGTGGAGATCAACCTGAAGAACTCCCATTTGGAAATAGGCCAACGCGTACTTTGGGTTCACCCGGATCGCTTTTTCCAACAGGCGCAGTGCACGTGCCGGGTCCGACCTCCGACGCGCGGCGCCAGAGTCCCAAGTCAGGCGAAAAGCATCGTAGCAGTCGTCGCTCACCTCCTCGACCCACGGGTCGGGCGTTTCGATGTAAGAGTCCGTGCTCTTCAACCGACTGCGCATCGCCCGGGCCTTGTCGGCCTCGCCGAGGTGCTCGTATACTGCCACCAAAATATTTTCCCCGATATTTACCCCGGACGACAATCCGGCTTTTTCAAGGCGGTTCTGCGCCTGTTGCCATCGCCCGGCGGCAATGTCCGCTTTTGCCAGCCCGGCCACTGCATAAGGATTCTGCGGTTCCACCTTCAGCACCGCCTCGTAAATTGGCACCGCCTCGGATGCCTGATTCAACTTGATCAGGGCGTCCGCCAGATTGAGTTGCGCGGGTAGATAGTGGGAATCGATCCTGGCAGTGCGCCGCCACAATAAAACCGCCTGATCCAGCTGACCGTAGAGAGAATAAATGGACGCAAGTCGATCGGGCCAGTGGGCATTTTCGGCATCTGCTCTGACCAGCACTCCGTAGAGTGTCGCCGCCTCCTGGGTGGCTCCATTGGCATGATACAACGAGGCCAGCGCACCCATGCCGCCGCGCCAGTTTACCTCTGAGCGCACCTGTTCCTCGGCGGCCGCGACACGATTGATATATTCCGGATACATCACGCTGACTGGTCGCGCGGGCAGCGCGGCTACCGCTTCCGCGTGGAAGCGCGCCTCGCGCGCGTGACGCATATACGCCGTCACGCCTCCTCCCACGAGCGCCGCCATGACGACACCGATCACAATCCGTTTTGTCGTTCCATTCATGGTTTGGCCGGGGTCCAAAGCATCATCCGGCTCATCCGTTCGTAAGGAGGATAGGCGTGAAAACCGCCCGTAATCAGTGAGGGGCGTCCCGTGCCATCAAAATTTCCCGCTGTGACCGTGAGCAGTTCGATCGGTTCGTACGCCAGCACGTGCGGCGTGAAATTCATCGTCCCGTCATTGCGAAACCAAACCATCGACTGGACACCTGGCTTGGTCCATTCGTTGAACGCACTCACTGCAACGACGTCCATATTTCCATCCTGATCCAGGTCCACTCCGATGGGGGAATACGCTCCCGCGAGATCTCCGATCCGATGGAAACGAAATGTGCCACTGCCCGAGTTTTCCAGCCATTGCACCCCGTGCCAGGGCCGGGGGCCCGGAATACCCACGGGGCCAAACCCGTCGCCATTGGAAAAAAGCACGTCCGGTTTTCCATCGCGGTTAAGATCGCACACCGTGAGTCCACTCGAGGAATAATCCTCGTTGGTGGAGCTCCAGATTGCGCGGCTCGAAAAAGTCCCCGCTCCTTTATTTTCAAAATACCACACCTGTTCCCATTCCTGGGAGACAATCGCTACGATGTCCGGTTTGCCGTCACCATTGAAATCCGCCACGGCGACATTAATGGTGCCTGAAAGGTTTAAGAGATTGTGGCTTTCAAATTCCCAGGGGCCTTTGCGCTCCATCCACCGGATCTCTCCCTGGTCGTATCCAAATTGTCCGACCACCAGGTCGAGCTTGCCGTCTCCGTTGAGATCGGCGGCTCTGACGTCAGTAACGCGAGCGACGTTTTTAAGAATCCAGTGAGGCGTAAAATTCTGGTGTCCGTCATTTTCCAGAATGATCACGGACCCGATCTTGTCGTTGTTCGGAAAGACCTCGCCCATGCTCGATACGAGCAGGTCGATATCCCCGTCGCCGTCGATGTCCACCGGCTCCACATGCACCGGGCCACGCATGCCTTCAGCGATAACCTTCTCCTCAAATTTTCCCGGAGCGAACTGCCGCAGCCAATAAACCCTGCTTTCCTGAGCCTCACAAAATACCGTATCCATTTTTCCATCTCCATCGAGATCCACCGAGGTCACATGTGCGACCCATGGATGTCCGGCAACCGGGCCGCCAATCGTCTGCCGGTTAAGGAGGTGGCTCAAATCATCGACCGCTTTGGAATGTGCCGCCACGGGCGGCAGAGCATTCAACGCATCCGTTTCAGAGCGCCCGCATCCTTGAAAAAAAAGACCGCACAGACCGGGCAGGACGAACAGCGTGAGAAGACGATGCATGAGGTGGAAGATGACGCTCCGTCCAAATGAACGGACGGGGAACGGACAATTGATGGGGTGGAATTGGGATGATAGACCACAAATGACGGTTTCTGCTACCCCCTCATTGAGTGAATTTCTTCCGGACTGCGAGAACTCGGTGCCGGTTAAAACGAAAATACAAGAGATCAAGGGAGATACTCGAGATGTTCGTCGATTGGGCGCTTGCCGGCCCTGGATTCAGATGAATCGGCCACAAAAGGCACAAGAAGCGCAAAAACGGGAATTTAAATCCCAGTATGCTACTGTGTGGTGTACACTTCGCAGGTGAGTTTCCTCCCGAATCCAATTCTTCATTTCCTCCTCAGTGCGCTCCGCGTTTCAACGGCGTTTTTCAGGATGACTTTGATGTAACGCCGACGGCATGGCCGCAAGGACCAGCCCTACACTCCGGATCATTGTATCGCCAAAGCCAACCGGCGCTTCGCACGATACCTGCATTTTTTTCCTCCCCAAAAGCGACTCAATTAACCGTTAGATAAATTTTCAATTGCCTGAAAATCGAAAATAAAAGTGCGCCAACGTCAGTCGGGAAACAGCTTTAAAAATCAAGCGGGCACGTACAACAGCAGGGCACTTTGCGTGAAAATATTTTTTTATTTCTGGAAAAACATTCCCTCGTTTGGGGGATAGCGCCGCCATCACGCGCCGGCTAGCATGCGGTCAATAAATTCGTCCGTTGACAGTCCGACTTCCGCCCCACGGAGGACTATCGGCTGCTCACGGTAGTTTACGCCTGCCCCAACAATTCACCCCACCCCGAAGCGATGATCGCGCGAAACCGCGTCCATCCAATCTCCCGCCCCATTCCTTTGACCGGCCGGCTGCGAAATTTCTGATAAGCACCAACCCCCACCCAAAAAAATAATGACATACAAGCGAATGAAATTCCGCGGTGACCGCCGCCGGAATCTGCCGGAGGTCCTCTTTCTCGCCGCACTCGTGGCATGGACCTCACCCTCACTGTCAGCGCAGACGAAGGTCTCTGAGACCGACGATCAAAAAAAGAAGGACGAATCCACGGAAATCATCGAACTATCACCGTTCGAGGTTACCAGCAGCAAGGACAACGGCTACGCGGCGAGTTCATCCCTCGCGGGCTCGCGTCTCAATACCGAGCTCCGTGACGTCGCGGCCGCAGTTCAAGTCGTCACTTCGGATTTCGCCAAGGATCTCGGCGCAACCAATATTCAAAAAGTTCTCGTTTATACGACCAACACCGAGGTCGGCGGTGTGGGCGGCAATTATTACGGCGGCGACACGTGGGACAAGGGTCGTGCGCGCAACATGCTCGTCGATCCCCAAAAGACCGCGCGTATCCGCGGCCTGAATGACGCTGATTTCACCCGCGAATATTTTCCCTCGGACGTCCCGATGGATTGGTATAACACATCGCGCGCGGACATCAGCCGCGGACCGAATTCGATTCTCTTCGGTTTGGGCAGTCCCGCCGGTCTCATTAACAACACCCTCAAGGTGCCCAACATGACGAAGGACGCGAACTCCGTGGAGTTCCAGTTCGGCCGCTACGGCTCGGCCCGCCAGGTTGTCGATGTGGACAAGACGATCATCAAGAATCAACTCGGCATACGGGTCGTCGGCATGAATGACGAGGCGAACTTCCGGCAGGATTTCACCTACAACCACGACAAGCGGATCTACGCAGCAGCGCGCTGGCAGCCGCACTTGTCCGATCACGTCTTCACGCAGATCGACGTCAAAGTGGAATCGGGAAAGATCAGAGGCAACCGTCCGGTGGCCGGAACGCCAAGCGATTTTCTCTCGTCGTGGTTTGGCCCGGCGAAAAAACTGGCCATCCCGAACGACGAGTATTGGACAGCGCCCGGGTTCGTCGAAGATCTCTACGCCGCTCAGACGATCGGCGGGCAGCTTTGGGACGACCATGCGGTATCTTTTTTCAGCAACACCTCGAGCAGTGCCGCAGGCATGCCGAATAATACGATCCAAGCGATGCTTCTTCGCGGCGGCCACAGTTATGCCGGCGGCGGCTGGGGCAGCTGGGTTGGCATGATCAATCCGAACTGGGTCGGAAATTCAGCGAACCCGAAAAATTCAAAAGCTTACTACGCCAACAACGCGACGCTCAGCTCGATTCTCAGCGCCTACGAGACGAAGACGGGCAAATCATTCAGCGGCTTCGGTCAGGGAATGTGGCCCACGCAAATGATCGTGGACGGTCCCCTCGCCACCTTGATGGAGAACCAGAATCTGATCGGACCGAACAAGAGCGAGTTCAACAATTTTGACGACGTCAACCTGGAGTTCACGCAGTCCTACCTGGGCGGCCGGCTTGGTATCAATGCCGCCTACAACCGGCAGGCATATCGTTCCGGATACACCAACCTCATGGAAGGCCTCTGGGGCATGAACATTATTTCGGTCGACGTGAATCAGACGTTGCGCGGCAGCACGACCCCGAACCCGAACTACGGCCGGCCCTATACGATCGGCGAAGGCCGCGGTGGCATTTTCGAAAAGAATCGTGAGAACTGGCGCGTGACCGGTTTCGGCATGTTGAAAGCGTCGGATTTTTTCCGGAAAGACAGCTGGCTCACCCAGATCCTCGGCGAACACACCTTCACCGGCGTGCGGTCGTCCCAGCATTTCGAGAACTTCGATCGCTACTATGCGCTCTATCGCTGGCAGCCGGAATATTTGAAGGCGGTCGAGAATGCGACCGGTTATGCGACGTGGAGAGGCCTGCACTATCTCGGGCCGAGCCTCCTGAATACTGCTTCGATGAACGATATCACGACTCTCAGTGGCGTGCAGACCCTCCAAACGCCATCCCTCACGCAGTCGGTGTGGTATGACAATCAAGGGACTTGGAAGCAATCGAGCTTCAATCTCCTCAGTGCAGAGAACAGTTTGGACAAACTCTACGACGGCGTCGGCCAGGGCTACGACGACACCAAATCCACTGTCTTTGTCTGGCAGGGAAAGATGTTGAACAACGTACTGGTCCCGATCTTCGGCTGGCGCCAGGATTCCTATACGCGATACAACAAGCCTTCGACTCCCCAGCGGGACCCGACCTATGGCTTTGTGTTGCCCTACAGCAGCGCGTACAATTACGACAAGGTGACACCGCTTTCCGCCAAACAACAGCGGCGTAGTTGGAGTGTCGCTCTGCACGGCAAGGAATTGATGGAGATGCTCAAACATCCGCTTCCGCACGGGATGGACGTCACTCTAATGTACAATGACTCCAGCAGCTTTCGTCCGTCAGACGTGGCCGTTGACGTCTACAACCGGCAGGAGCCCCTGCCCTCTGGCGAAACCAAAGATTTCAGTGTGCTCGTTTCTGGTTTCGACAACCGCGTTTCATTGCGGGTGACAAAATATAAAACGATCCAACACAATACGCCATATTCCGGGCCACAACCGGACTGGGGTTGGACCAAGGCCAATCTCGCCCGCTCGATGGACGGAATGATGTGGGAAGTCGGTGCGTGGGCCGGTGCCGATCCGACGAAGCGCGTGCAGCCGACTCCGGAATGGTTGGTCAACAAGTGGATGTTCGGCGATAAATACGACAAGACTTTGGCGAGCCAACCTCTTCCGACGGATTGGAACAACGTCTCAGGCATTCTGAATCAGCCGCTGCGCATCCGCCGATCGGCGATTGCAGGTTCGCCGACTTATGTTGCCCAAGGGGCCATCGATCCGAGCACCGGCCTGGCCTATGTCGCGCCGCCGCTCGAAGCGGATGAAGTTGCCTACCGTACCGCGTGGTTCAAGGCACGCACGGACGGCGAGTGGTCCCGGCCGGTTGACCAGAATTTCTGGACCGCCATGGGATACAGCCGCGATTACTCTGCTCCATGGGGCGGATTCTGGGAGCTCAACGCCTGGACTCGCCCGAATAACGAGAAGAGCTTAAACGACCTCAAGTCCACGGGCATCGAATACGAGCTCACCGCCAACCCGACGAAGAACTGGCGCCTGACCCTCAATGCGTCGAAAGCCCAGGCCGTGCGCTCGAACGTCCTCACGTCGTGGGATTCATATATCGCCACCAACAAGGCCTTCTATTTCGACGGCGGCTATACGTCCAACGATGCTCCGGCGTCCAACTATTGGAATTTCAAGGGCTACTATGACATTCCACAAACACCGGGTAACACCTTGGGTACAGGCGGAAGATTGGGCACCACGTTCAACGATACGGTGTACAATGCCTATTACCAAGCCAAGGCGACCGCAGATCAGGCGGTGAACGAACTGCGGAAATGGCATTGGAACGCGGTATCCAATTACACCTTCAGTCAGGGCTTCCTGAAGAACGTCGGTATCGGCGGTGCGGTTCGCTGGCAGGACCGTTCCACCATCGGGTATTATCCGAAGTTCGACAGCGCGGCCAACGCCTGGGTCATCGATCTGAACCGGCCCATCAAGGGGCCCACCGAGATCAACTATGACGCCTGGATCTCCTATGAGCGTCGCCTCAGCCACGGGATCACCTGGTCCGTTCAGCTCAATGTAAACGACCTCTTCGCCAAGAGTAGTTTGATTCCAACTCAGGCCAATCCGGACGGGACAATTGCGCAGGTGCGCATCCCCGCCCAGACGAGCTGGACGCTGCGGAATACCTTCAGCTTCTAACCAGCTCTTGTTTGCTCCGCCCCGCGGACGATCGCCACCAGGCGGATGTCCGTGGGATTGCCAGAGTTCTTTCGCCGGGATGACTCGGCGCGTCTGCGCCAGTTTTTCAGATCGATTCGTTATTACGACCGCACGCCCACCGATGGAGGGCGTGCGGTTTTTTTATTCGTAGTAAGTTCGATAGCTGGAAGCTCGAGTAATTTCAGAAAAAGTATGGCCAATTCATTTCTTTATACGTCGTCAATAAATCACATTTATAGCCCTCTGGGGAGCAGCGGGAACCTGCGCTCTCGCGCAGGGCTACATGTGTGATCTTCTCATAACTAATGAAGGAATGATCGGGCCATAGTTTTTCTGGAAACGCTCTAGCCTGATTCAGGGATGAGCTACAGCCCAGCGGCCTGCAGGTTCGGCGCTCGATCAAGTCCTGCAGGCGAGCCGCCCGCAGCTGCATATATCTGGCCTTAAAACACTCCCGGTATTCTATGGAGACGATGTAAGTGGAGGTTTTGAAGTAGAAGCTATGTCCCGCCAGAGAGATAACGAATTTCCATTAATAAAATGTGACTCACCGCGCACCGTGCGCAACTGACTCGCCACTTGTGAATGAAGAACCGTAAGCAGGCTTTTTAGGCTAATTTCAGAAGCGCTAAGAGCGTCCCTGCGGTTGGCGAATACTTTGAGCGCGCCATCCAGTGACTTCAAAATATCATCCAGCTCAGCCTCATTCATTTGGGGATCGATCGTAGATTGGTGTGCATGCAAAACCAGTTTGGGGGACCGCACCTGGCGGGTTCGGTTCGCGTCTTTCCGGATTATGACACTGCCTGCCCGCGGCCCATTACTTTTAGTAATCAATGCCAGCTGTTTCGAAAAAAGTTGGAGGCGCAAGGCGGACTACGAGCTCCGGTGAATGGAGTTTTCACCGGCACCTATCATCTTGATTGCATCGCCAAAATAACCGCTCCTCAGAGCGAACCCACGGCCAAAATCAGGTTTAGCCTTGGGTGACATCAACTGAGCGAACGTTGATATGGAACTCTTGCGAACGAATCATTTTCTCCTGTTGCCGAAAGGCCGCAGTAAGACACAAAGCAAGACAAACGACGGAGCAGAAACTGGCGGCGACGGCCAGAATAACGAAACCCATAAGGCAGGTCACGATCGCGATCAGCAAAAAATTAAGACTGTAATTAAGCATGAGTGATGACTCACGAAGTGAGTTAAACTGAAATACCCGCCGGCTGTTTCAAGGTCATGCGGGTATCCGACTCAGAGTTGTCGCGCGCAAATCGGGAATTCGGCGCGACGTTCAGAACATAATCAGCTCTTTACCGTCATCGTGTTGCCGACGGACTTTGCGCCGCGCACATCCTGGGCCAGCTTGGTCACGAGGGATTTTTCCGCTTCGGTCGCGGCTTCCCCGGAAATCGAAATGACCCCATCATTCGTGGTCACCTTGGTTTTTAGTGCGCTCGTGGATTTGTGATTCAACAGGGCAAACTTCACCTGACTGGTGATGGAGGCGTCGTCGATCTTGTCGGCGATGGTCGGAGTGGCTGGAGCAGTGTTCTTCACGACGATGTCGTTTTTCACGGACTTCACACCTTCGATTTCCTTCGCGTAAACCTCGGTGAGTTCCTTCTGTGCAACGTTGTCCGCCGTGCCAGTGAGGCTCACGACACCCTGTAGTGACGACACATTGGTCGACGTCGCGCTGACGTTGCCCTTAACGAGCAGACGGCTGCGGATCTTCAAGGCGATCCATGAATCCGAATGTTCGGCGTACTCGGCCTTGATCGTGATTTCGTTTTTTACGGAGGTGACTCCGGGAAGGTTCTCCACGGTGTCAGCCGCAAGATCCTTCTCTCCCTTGTCCTGCACGACTCCGCTTAACGTAACGATCCCATCATTTGCTTTCACCTTCACGTGGTCGGCGAGAACGGTGCGGTAATTATACGAAGCCTTTGCTGCCTCCTCAATTTTTTGGTCGGTTGCAGAGTTGGCGAGCAACGCGAGCGGGCACGCGACGAAGAAAAAGAGGACGGGTAATTTATTATTTTTCATAGGTTGAAGCCGGACAATACGCGCATTGTGCCGTATCCGATATGGGGCACTGACCTACCTTTGATCGTGAACCTACTGACGTGTCTGCGTGCGATACCCCGGGTGAGACACTGGATTCACCGGTCAGCGATTAAATACCGGCAGGGTTACGACCCGGGGTACAGCCATGAAATCAAGACCTGCGACTGAATTTTTCCGTATCCATTCCGGCCCGTGCGATCGGATGAATTGAAAAATTGAATTGCAATATGGAGAGTGTTCCCGGGAGGCAGACCAGAGACAGTATCCACGGCCGTAGCATTACACCCCATATTCATTGAGATCCGATCACGGTAGTCTGGCGCCATGATTTCTCCTTCTGATCAATTCCCGTCGTGCGTACTCGCACCCACCTCGCTGCCCATATCCGTCCCCGCTTTAACTCCTGCGCAGGAGGCCGCGCGTTACGATGCAGTGCTGGTGCAACGCTTCAACGCTGGCGAGGAGAGCGCATTCGTCGAAATCGCGACCAGATATCGGACGCGTATGTTGAACGCCGCTTTCGACCTCCTGAAAAATCACGGTGATGCCGAGGAGATTGTTCAGGATACATTTATTCGCGCGCATCGCGCGCTCGCCAAATTCCGCGGCGATTCCTCACTGGTGACGTGGTTGCACTGCATCACGCTGAATTTGGCGCGCAACCGTTACTGGTATTTTTTCCGTCGCGCCCGTCACTCCACCATTTCAATCGACTGCACGCGGAATACCGGCCAGCAAACCGATTTATCCGGTGTGCTCGCGGCGGACGCGCCTTCCCCCGTCCAATCGGCAATGACCACGGAATTCTCCGATCTGGTCACGCAGTGTCTAAGTCAGATGGATGTGAAGTCGCGCGAGATTCTGATGCTCCGCTCATCCCAAAATAATTCCTACGGAGAGATCGCACGCAAGCTGCACATCAATGTCGGTACCGTGAAAAGTCGCATCTCGCGCGCCCGATCAATTCTCCAGGAGCTCCTGGCCAGGAAGTGTCCGGAGTTTGGTCGCAACGCCCACGTCACCGCCTGGTTCGAACCGATTCGCGCCGCAGCGTGAGCAGTCGGGAGCTCCCAGGGAGTGTTTCAAACCTGTTTGTCATTCTGAACGTAGTGAAGAATCCATGGGATCGATGATCGCATCAGCAGCGAATGCGTGGATTCTTCGCTGCGCTCAGAATGACGGTTAGGGGGATTACAGGGTTTGAAAATGCACACTAATGCCGTGAGTTTTCAGCGCGTCGAATTCCCGCCCAGACTCGCGCCTCCGACCAGAAGGGCGACACGGCGTGCTCCGAAATTCACCCCGGCTGAATCATCCCGCCCCTAGATAATCGTCAACTGCACCCGGCTTTCGATGATGCCCTGCGCGATCGCATAGCGCGTAAGACCGGCGGTTTCATGGATGTTGAGTTTGTCCATGACCTTCTGGCGGTGTTTTTCCACCGTTTTAATGCTGATCCCGAGGGTCGCGGCGACCTGCTTGTTCGCCTGACCTTCCGCCACCAGCTGGAGCACCTCCGTCTCGCGTGACGTCAGGCTCGCCGCCGCGGACGAAATCAAACCATCCCGACCGCGGGTACGGCCCTTACTTTCCTCCATTCTCCGGACAATGGCCGGGCTCAAAAACATTTTCCCGTTCGCGACCATCTGAATCGCCTTGGTCAGAATTTCTGCGGACGTCTGTTTCTCAAGAAATCCCACCGCACCAAAACTGATCGAGCGCTCGACATATTCATCATCGCTGTGCGCGGAGAGCATGACGATTTTGGCGCCCGGATTCGCGACAAGGATTTGTCGCGTCGCCTCCAGTCCGTTGAGCACGGGCATCGCCACATCCATCAAAATAACATCCGGCCGGAGATTTTTCGCCATGGTGATCGCTTCACGTCCGTTTTGCGCCTGGCCAACCATGGTGAAGTGGCCGTCTGCGTTGAGCAACGCAGAGAGACCTTGACGCACGACCGCATGATCTTCGGCGAGCATGACGGTTATTTTTTTCGATGGGGTCATTTTGAAGGAATTGAGGCGCCGAAAGGAATCTCGGCGCAAACACGTGTGCCCCGACCGGGCGATGAATCGATGGTCAGCGTTCCTCCCACCATCTCGACTCTTTCCCTCATTCCCACCAGACCGAGCCGCCGGTTTGTATTGGCGGGAAGGGTTTTGGCCACGCCGAAAGATTTTCCATTGTCGGCCACCTCCAGACGGATTGCTGAATCGCGCACTTCAGTAATACCGATTTTCACTTCGTTGGCGTGCGCGTGACGGACGACATTGTTGAGGGCTTCCTGCGCCACGCGAAACAGCACCGTCCTCTTCGCGCTCTCCAACGTTTCCACTCCGCGAAACGCGGTAAGCTGAATCTTCAGATTCTTGCGCGACGCCAGATTTTTGCTGAAAGCATGCAAGGCCGGAATCAAACCCAAGTCATCGAGCACGGCCGGCCGCAACTCACGGGCAAACCGATGGACGGCGTCGACGGAAGTCTCCACGAGGCGGCGCGTCTGGGCGATCCTGGCCTTCAGCCCATTGTTCTCGGTGGCGGTGTGGACGCCGAGCGCCGCGAGCTCGACATTAATTCCGACGAGTGTTTGCACGACCGAATCATGGAGTTCACGGCTGATTTCCTTTCGTTCCTCCTCCTGAGCGGCGATAATTTGATGCGTTAGCTTCCGGAGCTTTTTTTGCATCAACTGGGACTCCAAAAAAAGTTTTTCATACTCGTCCCTGGCTTTCCGTAAAGCGGCCTCCCCGATTTTGCGTCGCTGAACTTCCCGTTTGAGCGCGCGATTGCTCTGAGCGAGAGCTGCGGTGTGTAAACGCAGCGTGGTGGCCCGATGTTCCAGCTGGGCGACCGAAGCGCGCAATGCCCGACGATTCCTTTCCAACGGAACCATCGCCTCGGTGAAAAAGTTTCCCGCCCGCTTGATCAACCCATTGCGCTTGCGCGCAAAATCGTGAGACGAGGCCAGCGAAACGAGGGCCAGCTCATGCATGCGTGCCAGATCAAGCGTGTCCAAGCCGGCCACGAGCACCTCACGACCCAGCTCACGGGCAGTCGCAGTCGCGATCGGTGCACGCGTGGAGAGGTGGGCCTTCAGGTCGGCGAGATAGCGGGCAGTAAGTTTTATGCGGAGGTTCTTCATCACGGCTATGAGCGTGGAATACACGCGTCGCATCGTCTGGCTATTAGACGCCTGTCTTCGCTGAATAGCGATGGGGTAAAACCCTACTCGTCGCGAATCGGCTGGTGGTCAAATGTCCGTGGCGCGGAAAATGGAGACAACTTTCAAAACGCAGTGACCGGCGTTCCCACCTGTCGGGCCGAACCCCACCCGCAATTTCGTCCGCTCTCGGTCAGCCCGGAAATCGAAATCGCTCCTATTTCTGGCGCTGGTACCGGCTCGACTCGGTCACTGTTTTGCAACGCCGCGCGGGAGCGTGACTTTGAATACGGTTCCCTCTTGGGCTGAAGAGGTCACTTCGATGCGACCGTCGTGCGCAATCACGACTTCCCTGGCGATGTAGAGGCCAAGTCCCATGCTACCGTGCCGTCGCTTCTTCTGATCCGCTTCCGACGCTTGGACGAGCGGATCGAAAATCACGGGGAGTATCTCGGCCGGGATGGGTTCGCCGTCGTTCCGGATCCGCAATATCACCGCCGTCTCTCCGCCCTCGGCCGAGATATAAACCGGCGCAGATTTTTCGCCATGTTGAATCGCATTGCCGATCAAGTTGGAGAGCAGTTGCCGGAGGCGGCCTTCATCCCAATTGCCCAAAAGATTTCCGCGATAATCGAGCAGCAGCTTCGATCCTGGAAAACCGGCGCTGCATTCGTCGACGACCGCCCTGCACAGAATCGCCAGATCCACCGGAGCCGTGACCAGTGGAATGCCACCGCCCAGCCGCGACGAGGTGAAGTCGATGAAATCGGTCAACAGCCGAACCATCGCATGACCGCTGGATTTGATTTGGGATGCCACCTCCGCACTTTCACCGGTCGCGATTTCGGCCAGCAATTGGGTATTGAGCAAAATTGCGTTCAGCGGGTTGCGCAGGTCGTGGCCGAGGATGCCCAGGAAGATTTCCCGGGACCGGTCCATTTCCACTGAAAAATGTCGCACGGCTTCGGACAATGATTGGTCGATGGATTCGTTGAAACGTGTGAGATCGATCAAACCACGGGAGTCCGGCTGGGCGTCGCTCGCGCCCCAGAGACGAATCACGCTCGCTCGCAGCGCACGATACTCCGCGATCAATTCCACAATATGAAATCCCGATTTCACGCGACCCAGCGCATGGTCCTTCGAGGCGGTGTCCAGAGTTGCGCTGATCTTTCCTTCCACACCATCCCCTTTCGATTTACTGGCCTGTTCGAGGTCAGTTTGTTCGGTGCCCATATCACGCACCGCAGCACGGAGGATCACCTCGGCGTGATCCCGAAGAAGCAGAAGCGTCGGCTTAGGCGCAGGCCAGATGCTGCGGGCGAACGTTTCCCATTCCTTCAGGATCGGTTCGATGTTCGAAAGAATGAAATTCGCGAGCCGCATCCCGCAGCTATATCGGTAGCCCACCCGGATAGCGAGAACCACATTCCCAAGGGCTGGAGGGCGGCGGACGATTTCCGGGTTACGCCGCTTTTTTCCGGGCACTGATCCAGTCGTCGACGACCTGACTCAACACATCAAGCGGTACTTCGCCCGTGCGGAGGACGACGTTGTGAAATTCCTTCAGCGAAAATTTTGCGCCAAGTTCCTGCTTCGCTTTCGCCCTCAATTCCAGGATTTTCAACATGCCAATTTTATAAGAGCAGGCCTGGCCGGGCATGACGACGTAGCGTTCCACCTCAGAGGCGGTGATGCCGTAGTCGATGGCTTGCTGACGCGTCCAATGCATGGCATGAAGTCCGGTATCGACGACGAGCCGGCGCGCGCGAAAAAGCTCTTTCTCCAACTGACCGAGCCGGCCAGGAATGTCGCCGTCATACCAGCCGAGCTCGGCGGCGAGCTGCTCGGTATAAAGCGCCCAGCCCTCGGTGAAGGCGGAGATTCCGCCGAAGGTGCGCCGTTGCCGGTATTTTGGGATCTCGGCGAGCTCCTGTTGCAAGGCCACTTGAAAGTGATGCCCGGGCACGCCTTCGTGATACACCAGCGTGCGCATGGAAATCACGTCGAACCTGGGTCCAGGCAGTGGCGCCCAAAAGATGCCGGGCCGGGTTCCGTCCGGCGCCGGAGATGAGTAGTGGGCGGCGGCACTTTTTTCGGTGAACGGTGGTTCGCGTTTCACGACAACTTCCGCTTTGGGCCGAAGGTCAAAGACGAGCGCCGCGCGTTTTTCCGCGTCGCGCAGATGCGCCTCGAACCTGGCCAGCAACGCAGGGCGTGGATCAGGTTCGGCGGGTGGCTGCGAATCAGTTTCAAGTTTTTTGTAGCGTTCCTCGACACTCCCCTCCTGGTAACCCAGTTGCCGGAGAAATCCGTCCATCTCGGCTTTAATGCGCGCGACTTCCTTTAATCCAATTGCGTGAATCTGCTCGGGCGTGAGGTCGGTGGTGGTGTTCGTCGCGAGAGCAACGGCATAGGCTTCCTTGCCGCGTGGCAGGCGCCAGAGTCCCGCGTCGTAGGTGGCACGGCCGAGTTGTTCAGCGAGCAGGGCGCGAATGCGCTGGAAGGCGGGAATCACCGTGGCGGTCACGATTTTTTCGGCGGCATTCACCGAGGCGCTGCGTGAATCGTTCGGGATGGCCGGAAGCTTGGCGATGCGTTCGTCGAGGGAGGCGACGAGCACATTTTTCGCGGGTTCCGGCTCGAGAAAGCGATCGATGCCAGCGATGGTCGATTGGAGAATGAACTTCGGTGGCAGGATACCGTGCTCGGCGCGTGACTTTGCTTCGTTTACACCAAGGTCGAGCAGCGGCGCCAGTTGGTCGAGGCGGACAAGGTAATTTTCGACGTCGCGGGAGTGGCGGATCGGATGCGCTTGAGTGAGAAAGTTGACGAGACCAACCTGCAGACCGCGGAACTGCTCGAAGACAAATCGATGGTCGCTGAGCTCGGATTGGCGCAGGACATCATTGAGTTTGACTGCCAGCATGGCTTCGGAAACACGCTGAACCGGGGTGAGACTGTCGGCTGAAAATTGCTGCAGTTGTGCGAGGCCGGAGCGTGCCGCTTCGCAGCGTTTTTCGCGCTCGGCGGGGTCGAGTGGCGTGCCGTATTGAAAGTCGGCGGCCGTGAGCAGGCGATCCAGCCGGTCCTGTTCCGCGCCGCTAAAGTACTGCGAATACGTCGCGCCGATGGGATCGGCGCGCACCCAATCGTCGGCAAATTGGTTGATCCACGAATCGAAGGACTGCGAGGCTGACGACGCACTGACAAGAAATGAGAGTGCTAGCGCGATGAAGACTGATCTGGAAAATAAGCTCATGGAGGAGAGATGAAGCAAGTAGCGTGCGCGCGAAGCATTGTCATGCCCGTTTTCGGTATCACTTCCTACTGCAGGAGCGGCTTTACGCCGCGCTCCGAACCCGGCAACGCGCACGTCTCACACCCGCGCACCGGTTTTCATCTTTCTCCTTTTGCGCATTTTGTGCCTTCTGTGGCCAACTCCCGACCGGTCAACCACGGATTCCACTGATCAACACGGATGCAGAAAAGATTCAGGAAAGAGTTTCGATCTAAATTCATTCATCTGCGGGTGTGATTTTCCTGATAAGCCACCGCGCACCCATTTTTCTCCCTCTTCTCTGCGCTCTACACTGTTCCGCGTTTCAGCGGGATATTTCACGTTTAATAATGCTCAGCCTTCCCCCGATGGCAGTTCGAACGGGAAAGGCGTAGGGTGCCCGGGTAGTTCAACCCTTCGCACAGATGAAACTTTCTTTTTTCGGACGGACGGTACTGTTGACGCTTCTCACTCAAGGAGCTGTTTGCGAAAGCCTGGCGGGGATAATCATCGATACCGGGGCACCAAATAATATTTCGAAAGGATTTCCACTGACGACCCCGTCCGATAACAGCGGGTTTCATTGGTTCGCGGGTCAATTCACGATGAAGACGAGGTTTCTGTTCACTGGGGCCGAGGGCTGGATTGGAAACTACGCCGAGACGCTCGGAACGATTAATTTGTCCGTAACGAAAGACGCCGGCGGAATTCCTGGTGAATCCATTTTCACCCAATCGTTCGCTGTGCCCGGAGAGCCGTTTGGGTATGCGCAGTGGTATGGAATTTCGGAAGAATATGTTTTCCTAAAGGCCGGGACTTACTGGATCACTTTTGCCCCGCAGGCCGGAACGGTGAACACTTTCATGCCGGTGGGTGCGCCTGATCCCTTGGACAACTATGCATTTTGGAACTCGGCGAATTCGGAAACGTGGGTGAATGAAAATTTCAATTTGGGCCTGCGCGTGTCGGGCTACATCCCAATTGCTCCTGAACCCTCATTCTACGGCACCATCGCAAGTGCCCTCCTGGGCGGACTGGTCCTCTGGCGACGCTGGGCTCGGTCGAAACCAAACGGAATTTCCGCAGCGCATAATATCTCCAACCGACTTGAGCCGGCGTTGTAGTCGAACGCACCCCGCCCACCCTGCGAGGGTCAGCCGAGGCTGCACGTGGTCTGCCAACCGGAGCCACTTGAGTTACGCCGCGAGCGAAATAGCCTTCCTGCGCCGGGCAACTTCGTGAGCACCCTGCGCGGCGAAGGTTGGAGTTGCCGTGCGGACTGCGAGGAAAAATAAAGCTCAGGCGTACATTGCACCCTGCGACAAGCAAATGGTGACAGTATAGCCAGCCCCTTCTTCTACTTTTCCCGTTCAGTTGTTCCCTGCCAGTCCTCCACGAGCAGACTCGGTACGCGTCCGAATTCGGCGGTGTTATTCGTTACCAGCACCGCGCCCAGTCGCAACGCCTGCGCCGCCAGCATCAGGTCATACGGACCGATGGGTTGTGCGTTCGGTTTCAAGCGGGCCAAATGAGCGCGTACTACTCCATAATACGCGGCATCCGCACACGTGTAATCAGCCTCATCCGCGATAATCTCCCGGAGACGTTTCACGCGAGTGCGCAGCGATGGCAGATCGGGTCGTTTGGCCGCACCATACTCCAACTCGGAAAGCACCACTGAAGAGAGTCGGCAAAAGCGCAGATTGCTCTCCAAATTTCCCTTGATGTGCGTGTCATCCCCTCTCAAGTAGCGGGAAAAGACGTTGGTGTCGGGCAGATAGATCACAGCTCTGGCAGCGGCAACGGCTCTACTGCGGGGAATTCCGGGCAGGAGCCGTAAAGTTTGGCGAGAGCCTTGACCCGTTTCACCTCGGCCTTCGGATCAAGAATCAGCAGCCCGCGACCGGTCTTTTCGATTTGGACGGTGCTGGTGGCCAACCGCCAGCCTTTCGGCAGGCGAATCGCCTGGGAATTGCCGGATTTGAATACCTTGGTGGTGACAGTATGCATACGTGATTACCGTGTATATACGGTGGCAGAAGTCAACCTGATGGTGTCTTTGTCAACGTAGCATCTTGATGAGCCAGTCCGGTCGACCAGTCGTGCATGGACGAAAATACTGGAGCAAACTTTGCGGTGTGTGATCGCGGTTCAATGATCGTGCTCCGTGCTCCCGGGTCCACCGGGAATATTGCTAAGACAACGAGGAAAGCCCTACGGTTATGCCAATCGTCTTTTCTTGATCGCGCTCTTCGGGTGGCTTTTTAGCACCGCGAGTCGGTTGCGAGCGGTTGCGCACAACTTTGCAAGAATCTGACAAATCACAGCCAACGTCTCATGGATCGCCCTACGGGCAAGTGGCGCTTTTCCTGAGCTTCGAACAAGCTTCTTTCCCGCTCGCGAACGCGCCGACCGGATACCTACCATTTAACATTGCGTCGCCGTGTTGGCGACCCACGCAGTTCACAAATCTCATGAATAACTTCATCACCACGAAGGACGGCACGTCCATTTATTATAAAGATTGGGGCTCCGGTCAGCCCGTCGTTTTCAGCCATGGCTGGCCGCTCTCGGCCGATGCGTTTGAGGACCAGATGTTCTTCCTCGCCTCCAAGGGCTATCGCGTGATCGCACACGACCGGCGTGGTCATGGTCGTTCGAGCCAGCCCTGGCAGGGCAACGATCTCGACACCTACGCGGACGACCTCGCGGAGCTCGTGCAACACCTCAATTTGACGAACGCGATCCACGTCGGCCACTCGACCGGCGGCGGTGAAGTCGTCCGATACGTGGGGCGCCATGGCACGAAACGCGTCGCCAAGCTCGTGCTCATCGGCGCCATTCCACCGTTGATGCTTAAAACGCCCGCCAATCCGGGTGGTTTGCCGATTGAGGTGTTCGACGGAATTCGCGCCGGTGTGCTCAAGGATCGGTCCCAGTTTTTCTCAGATCTCACGTTCCCGTTTTACGGATATAATCGTGCCGGGACGAAAGACTCGGAGGGCGTCCGCCGCGCATTCTGGCTCCAGGGCATGATGGCTGGTTTTCCCGCGTGTTACTTCTGCATCAAGGCGTTTTCCGAGACGGATCTCACGGAGGACCTCAAGACGATCGACGTGCCGACGCTGATTCTGCACGGCGACGACGACCAGATCGTTCCAATCGCCGACTCGGCGCTCCTCTCCGCGAAGCTCGTGAAGAACGCCAGGCTGACGATATACAAGGGAGCGTCACACGGCTTGTGCACCACTGAAAAAGACCGTGTGAACGCCGATCTTCTCGCCTTTATTGAAAGCGCAGGCTGAGGCCTTGCGACTAAGCCAAACGATGCAATTGGGTGGGCGTCGGTCTCCGTACCGACGCTTGGGCGCGCCCGGGGATTTCTTGTCGCCGGTATGGAAACCGACGACCACCTTTCGGATCGCAGGTTGCGAGCCACGAGCTTTTCAACTGCATTGATACGGCTAAGTGGAGCCTTGGTCGGTCCACGATCCGAATAATACCAATCGCCTGATGGGTAGGGCTGGCCCTTGTGGCCACGCCTTCTTTTCGCCCGCAGTTTGGATCCCTCGCGTAGAGGAGCGGGACCGTTTGCCTCGCACGCAGCAACGGTCCTGGGCCCGCCGTTCTGCTGGCCAGCAGAACGCCTACCCAGTGAAAAGAGCAACTGCATCGGGCGATTGGTATAAGCAACAGTCTCCTCCTCCGCCATACATCACTCATGGAGTGGAAAATTGGTGTCCGTTTTGGTGTCCGGTGCCGTGTCAACACTTCGGCCCTCCTCCGCTTGTTAAGCTTCGGAGGACACTTATCGGCTTCCGATAAGTGGAGGTGCGGGGCGGAATCGGCGCCCCTCACCTTGATTGCACCGCCAAAATAATCGCTCATCAAATTGAACCAAGCTTAATCTTTCATTACTCCGAAACTACTTTTTCGGGCGGCCTAGTGTCCGTTTTGGTATCCGCTCGTCGCCGTTCTTCCCAAGCGGCGACGAGGATCGCACTCGCCTCTTGCCGGTGTACGAGGTCCTTTGCTCCCTCAACATTCGCGTGATGAAACGCCTAGACTGGGGGCTTCGCGAGTTGCACCGCATGTCCGTTCGATGGCGTACCGCACCTCCGGCCCCCATCGTCCGTCAGGCGCCCATTCCTCGCTGTGCTCAGGTTTGAGCACGGGTATACCCGCGCCTTGCGGAATGTCGTCGCTCATGACAAGTGCGCCCAGTTCATGCGATATCTCGCCAAGGAATCCGAAACCGAGCACCTCCCGATTTGCCGCCTGAAATCACGGTCCTGCTCGACAACCGCAATTACGCCACCGGTAATGCCAAAGTTTCTTGGAACAGACCGATGAATTCCGGCCTGGTCTTCATCAGCGCCGCATGGGTCTCGCTGTGCACACAAAGAATCAAGCGCTGCTTGGCCCGCGACGCAGCGACAAACGCGATCCGCTGTTCCTCGGCGTCGCCACCCGCCCACCACTGCACCGAAGGACATTGGTTCTTCGTCGGCTTGGGCACGAACAGCATCACCGTGTCAAATTCCGCCCCTTTGACCTTGTGGATCGTGGACACGTTATCTGCTGAACCCCACAATGGCGCGACTGGCACATCCAGCAGAACACCCCGAAGTTCCTCGCCCTTTGCCGCACATTTCATGTAGGCGCGCAGTGCCTTGTCGTTACCGGTCCAGCCGACGGACGCGGCGGACGCACGGACCGCCCTCTTCATTCTCTCGGTCCATTGATTCCATGTTTCGCCCTTAACCTTTCGGACTCCTGCGAGAAGTATACTGAACACCGCGGCGCGCCATTGTCCGCGGCTGATCTTCAATTTCTCGATGGCCTCCTGACCGGCCCGGTCATTGCCCAGCACTACCCGGCACAATTCCCGTTCGACAATCTGCGCCGCTTCTCGGGGCTCACCACTGAGCAACCGCTGGACCGCGATGTTGACCTTCCGGGCTGCACCCGACTTACCCTTAAATTCATCCCGTACGACAGTTCCACGCAGTGCCCTCGCTGTCGCTGTCTTCCGGGTGATGACCGCTAATTCGGCTCCCAGCTGCAGATCCCGGATAATCTTGGCTTGAGTTTGGGTTAGTTTCGTGTCGGCGAGGGAATGAACCAACAGCATCACGGAGCCTTGGACCGCTCCCGGCAACGGCTCAACCGGGACTCCTGAAGCGCTGAGCGCAGTCGCCACTTGCGCCACCGACTTGGGGCACCGTTGGCTCAGTTTGATCGTAAACGGCACCGCGCCGGAAAGCGCCTCGAAGTCGCTAAAAACTGTCGGACTGGCACCGCCGAAACCGTAAATGGCTTGATTCGGGTCACCTACGACCAACCCCGACATCCCGGGCTCGCCAAACAACGCGAGAAATGCCTTCGCCAGACAGCTTCCGGTATCTTGCAATTCATCAATGAAAATGACCGGGAAACGCTTGAGCAGCAACTGCCGCACAGCCGCTCCATGGGTCTTGTGAATCAGGATCCACCACGCGAGAAAGTGGCAGTCGGAATGCGTGATGATACCCGTTTTTTTCCAGAAATCCCGCTTTTGGTCCCATATAATCTTAAGGCGGTCTGGTGACACCGCCACCTGACGGGTCATACCGGCGCTCACCGCTACATCGGCTCGCATGATCGCATGTTTACCGTCCCAGCCAATGAAGTGGACATCGTAGAGAGTCGCTCGAGCGGACGGCACCGAACCAACCTGCACAGACGGGTGGTCCAATTGATCGCATAACACCGCCGGAAACAGGCGCACCGCACCGGCCGGGAGACCAACGAGGTGACCAAACGGTTTCACCACGAACCGAAAGGCAAATGCGTCAAGCGTGCCGACAAAGTGTGGCGCTGTCACGGCGCTGCCTACCCGCGCCTCGATGGTGTCCCGGGCGATATTAGTAAACGACAACGCTGCCAGTCCTCCGGGAATATCGGGCCATTTCTCCAGTTTCCGGCGAATGGCTTCGACGAAAACCTCCGTCTTTCCCGCGCCCGGGCAAGCGCGAACGACCGTCACGCGGTGCGGCGAGTCGAGCACCGCCTGCTGTTCTTCAGTGGGCGACTTAGGGAGAAGGAGGTGCGACATGGGCAAATGCCTGCTTGAGATATTCCGGCACTGAGAAATCAGCCAGTGGAACCAAGTATGTTTTGTCCTCGGCTTTTTCCTCCAGCCGGCTGGCCATGGCCTGGGCGAACTCCGCTTTGCTGCAAGCTGTCTCCGCCAGGCAGATACCCCGCCACACCGCGAGAATCTCCATTGCGTGGTCGCCTCCGCACTCAGCAAGGCGCTTCGCATTCAAGGTGCGCGGTGTGCCGTCGAACTGCTCCTCCCAAACTGTGCACATTGCGCCCGGATTCTTAGGCCCGGCTGCCGCCAGGGTGTATTCCAAGGTCACATCCGAGCAGAACACTCCAACTTGCGGGTTCACCTTGAAATCGTCTCTCAGTTTCTTGACGCGGTCACACACCGCCAGCTTCCCATGCTCGTCCAAGCGCGGCGTCCGCTCTTGCCATGGGACCTTTTCCTCAGCCTCCGTCTTTTCTGTGCCGGCGTCACCATCTGTCACTACCGCCAGTGGAATCTGCAGACCATCCTTTCCGAACAACCGGGCAATGGTGGCGAAATCGACGCCGCAGACCGGCACGACCGACACCCCGCGGTGCTCGAGATTGACGCCCGCGCGACGGGCGAGCACGGGCAGCAGCAGCGCTTCGGTGATTCCTTCCACCAGAATAACCCCTTTGGCAAAAAGAAGTGTGGCTTTGGTGACATCCAGCATGCGCTGGAGCTTCTTCATTTGCGGATCAGTCAGATCGGCCGCCGCGAGCGAGGCGCAGCACAAGGCTCCTTCCTTGTTCCGATGGAACACGCGTAGTTTTTCCGGCGAGACATGCGCCGCCACCGTGGGCGAATGAGTCGTAACAAGGGCCTGCACTTTCGCCGGGTGCAGTTCCTTCGGGTCGTTTAGGAAATCCGCCAGCAGGGTCTGCAACTGTGGATGCAGGTGCGCTTCCGGCTCCTCCACTAACAAGACTGGCAGGAGTGCGTTCTTCGCTGCGTTGAGTTCCAGCATGACCGTGGCGATGAAGAAGAGGTTATTGAAGCCTAGCCCGTTCACCCTCAGTTCGTCGAACCCGGTTGCCTTGCCTCCCGCTGTGCGCTTGATCACGAGCCGCAGGGTCTGGACGATCCGATCGAACTCTGGCTCAGTCGCGCGGATGGCTGTCTCCTGGCCCATGACTGGCCCCGAGGCATGCGCCAAAGTTCGCGAAATGAGTGCCTGCGCCTTGCTCACCAGCGCCGTCTTCTCCAAGTCGTCGTTGGCTTTTTGCGCATAGTCTACGAGGGACTGCTTGTCGGCGTCATTGGCCCGGGCGCTGAGCAGGTGCGCCAGCCGGCTGTTGCGGCCCGGCAGCAGCGCCGCTGTCGCGTCGCGCAACGCCCCGAGCAACGTTACCGGAATCGTCTGCAGCACATCCTCAGGCACCCCGTTCTCCGAAAATTCCGCCACCCCGCCCCAGCGGCTGACACTGTAACGCTCGGTCTTTGCGTTCCAAGTCCATCGAAAATTCAGTTGCGCCGTGGATTTCGCCGGTTCCGGCGCGTTGTAATTTAGAATGTCGATGAATTGCGCCTGCTCTTCGGGCGTCAGGCCGGCAAACACGAGCGTGATCGCGATGGGCAGGTCAACGTAGGTGCCGTCCGCCTTCCGGTGACGATCTTCCGGCGTGATGCGCAATGCTTCGCCGGTGCTGGCTGCGGGCCCCAGCGCCGCACGCACTGCGTCCAGTAGCGTTGTTTTGCCGATGTTGTTCTCGCCCACGAGAACGTTCAGGCCGGCGGATAACGTTAGTTTCAGGTCACGCAGGCAGCGGAAATTCAGGACGCGGACTTCTTGAAGATACATGGCGAAGGGGAACCGCCACCTTTATGGTTTCTTCCTCTTCTTGCGCGCTTTTTCTCGCTCGGCGTATCGTTCGGTATCGCAAGAAACCCCGGTGTGACGAATAATCAGACAGAGGAAAGTTCACTACTTTTCTTTAACAACTAGTGCTCGCATGGTTAGGAAAGTGAACTACTTATACAAAAGAGGCGACTATACCTTCCGTAATACTGTATTATGCTCGGTGTGACAACCAAATCTCTCACTCTCCTAAAGAAGAATTCCAAACCACGCCACGCTTTAAAATGGCCCGGCATTCTCAAGCCACGAGAAGTGGTCAGTTCGATGGATTTGCTCCGGCGACTCGAAAAACGCGGCCATTCTCCTGCCGGTGCGCGCAAGATTCTGGAACGTGATTTTGCGGACTTCGGTGTCTGGCGTTCAGATCAACTTCGACTCGCAACGGGCGCCCGCCTGTATGCTTCCAAGCTTTTCTATGGGGACGCACAATTCCTCAAGGCGATCCGGCCGATTCTGGAGCGCCAGCGGGCAGGAGTGGCCCGGGTGCTTGACGCTATCGAGTTGTGCGAGGCGCTCGATCTGAGCGCCATCACGCGGCTCACAGCCGTGCGGCTCGATCCCACGGGGTCCGGCAAAGCGCTGCGACGGGAGCTAACCGCCATTGAGGAGGCCGGGTTGGGGAAACTCGTAGTCAACCAGGCCGGATGGGAATATCTGGTGCGCACCAAGCATGCCGGCTCACCTGAGGGCGAAAAACTCTCCCTGCAGTTGATGGCGCAACGCGAAGCGGAACGCCAGTGGCTCTCCTTGTTGCTCAAGCAGCTCCGGCGGCAAAATCTGATCGAATGGAATACGCCCGTTCTCTATGATCATCCTTTTAACCGGCAGCTATTTTCCGGTTATGCCTTTTCCAAGCTGCGTCCGCTCTTGCGATTCAAGGCGCGCAAGGCGGTGTCCTGCCCCGTCGTTTTTGAAATCCTGACCCGGAATGCGGAGGTCTTTGACGTGACCGCCTTCTTGGAGCGGATGCTCCGCGCCGGAGCCAATCCCCAGGCCAAGTTGCGCATGCTCGGCGTCATTGGCGCCCCCTCCTTCTCGCGGGAGGCATTCAATCTCGCTCGCAAGAACGGACTGATGGCGGTGAACTTTCGCGAACTGTTCGGCCAAGCCGCGCTGGACCTCATGGTGGCCGCCGAGGACCTGTTCGTTACATTCTCAGCCGCGCCGGATTCGCCGCCTTCTGCCAGCAGTGCTGCGGCGGTAGCCGAGAAATTCGCAGCATCGATCACCGCCTTGCGCAATCATCCGATGGTAACCGATCTCAGCGGGCTGGCGTTCGAGGCCTTCGCCTGCGCCGCCCTCAGCGGGAAGGGCTTCGAGGAGGTTCGGGCCGGGTTGAAGGTCCCTTTCAGCCACGAGGGCGTCGCGACCTATCGCGAGGCCGATGTCACCGGCCACAGCGATGACACCCATTGCATCATCGAATGCAAGGCGCTGAATGGGAAAAACGAAGTGGACCGTGAGGACGTGCGAAAGTTTTTCACGGAGACAGTCCCCGCTTATCTGGACCACGTCGGCAAATCCAATGTTGATTCCTGCCGCGCGGAAATTTGGACGACAGGTAAAGTATCCGAGGAAACGCGCTCTTATCTTACGGACTTGCCCTTGAACAAACGGGTGGTCCGAGCCATCCACACGCGGGATAAGATTCCCTTCCCCCAGAAGCTGAAACCGCTCGCTAGAATGTTGGACGTGCTGGCGACGCTCTAGGACTCGCAATCGACTGCATTGCTCCCTCAAGTCTCAATCAAATCAAGAGCGCGAATCTCAGATCGACAGCTAAACTGTAACTGTCACGTTCCGGCACTTTTGTTGCGTCGGTGTCGCGCCGATTTTGGAGTAATATCTAGGAATTGGCTTCTTGCCCATGAAGCCCTAAGGTTGTTTTTTCGTAGGATCAAATGCCACTAAAATCATGCGGTTTCCGTTACGCGCAATAACAGGCATCGTCGGCGCTGCGACGTTTCCCCTGTTGACGCGTGCCGATATGTCCACGTTGCAGGTTCAAGGTCCGTCGAGCGCGAGCGTCATTAGCACCCCGGGATTGGCGGTATCAACCGCCGCGGTGACGCGGATGAAAAGCGCCGCTGTGAATATCGTTCTTCGTCGCGGCGACGGAGACAAGTTGGTCGCCAGTTGCGTCGCGGTCTTTGCCATGGAATCGAAAACGGCCGAACCAAAGATGGTTTGGACTGACCTGGTGGCGTTCCCCGTGACCGGACTGCGTGGCGGTGCCCTCGAAATAAAGACATTCAGCGTAACGGTGGATGGTGTACGTCCACCAACTGTCTTTAGGAAATATATCTCCTTCCCAAGCGGGATGGCGGACACCGCAATTTACGGCAAGCTGGACCAGAAGTTCACGTCAAGACATGGAGACCACGGGATGGTCATTCTCAACCAATTGGTCGACGGCACGACGTATTTTGACGCGTATTTATGGTCGCAGGAATTCGCGAGCGGAAGTGAGTCGACCGTTGAAGTGAAATACGAAGTCGCACTGACTCCCCAGCCGGTATCCTATCGAAAAACGTTTATGCATGGCGGCAACCCCGATCTCGTGCCATTTGATGCACTGAGATTGCCCGACGAAGTCGGGAGGGCATATTTTTTTGACTACGTCTTATTGTCTGGAGCGACTTGGCTCGGTCCGATCGGACACGAATCGATCACCTTGAGATTCGATCCGTCGATCGCGCCGATAACCCTGAACGACGAGGATGAGGTCATCGCGTTCGGCAGGCACATTTCCCGATACGGGCAGGATGATTTAAAGGAAAGTATTGAGCGTATGCGGGCCGGCTTGGGACCGGAGCATTTCAAGCGGCAGGCGGACACTTTCGTATGGGAGATCGTTAACGAAAAACCCAGGGAAGATATTCTTGTGCAGATTCCCTATCGCCGGGTTTGGGGCGTGGACTGGAAAAACAAGTAAGAGAGCTGGCCACAGGTATCTTTGGCATATTATCAATTAGCCAATGCTACCGAACATCGCATTTATTTTGGATGGAGTTCCCTCCGATACGATGCTGACGTTGTTCTGGCTGCGCTGCATCCTGGTCCCCTTGTTCGTTATATTATTTCGGAGATCATTGTTCTCCACTGTAGGAAGCCTTACCCAACTCTGATTGCTCTATGCGCCGTAGCCGGCGTGATAGTGCTGCGCCCCGCGTATAATTTAATTGATTGGGGATATCCTTTCTTCCCGCCCTGGCAGTTCGTCGCGGCTCCCTGGATTGGAGCTTTATCACCGTTTGTCGTCGTTGGCTATTTTGCGGTTCGTTCGAAGAAGCGTCTGTCGAATTCGGAAAATCCGTTGGGCTTCTCGGCAGAAGGACGAGTACTGTATGTTGCGCATGCCGTATCCTTGATTGGACTTGGATGGCTATTTTTTCGGTATCTCTGGATTCTAATTGGGTCGGAAACAAGGTTTCTCATGGGCTGGTCCATCGCGACAGTCCTTTGCTGTGCGGTGATGATTCTTGCAATTCGTCGTTTCACGAGCGCGGCAAAAAAGTCGAACTCTGATGGGCCGGTTTAAGAAAAAAGCTATTCCTTCGCACGACGGCCGCAGTCCGCGACACGCGAAGCACATCGCGCTGGGACGTTTTAGTTAGGCTCTCTTTTGTTCCAATTCATGTAGTGCGAGGTAATATTCTGCGCCGAGTTTCGCCACACGCCCATAACCCAAGGCCTGTTTGATCTCAGTCGAATAAAATAAAGCGTCGCCGCCAGAGAAGGCCCTCACGCCAATATAGAAATGCGCTTGGCACAGCTGGCGTTCGTGCAAAACCGCCGTCTGCGAAACGGCAGATAAGAGAGCGTCCCGTGACAACTCGCCCATCAGATAACGCGAAGCGGGACCTGGCCACGAAGTGGCTTGCTTGGTTCGAAGCCGCTTTTTGAGGAGCTTCGCAGCCAGTTCTGTGGCACCTGCATCTCTGCGGATCGCCGCTCCAAACATTAGCAAATTACCTACGGTTACACCACCGGCGAGATCAGCATATATTACCGCGCCCTTAATCGATACTCTGACTCCGTCAGCCCAAGTCAAAATCGCTTCTTCTTCACGTCCGGCCATCCAATGCGCAACTCCACACAGTGCGCCATCGCAGGCACCACCGCTCACCGCAATAGTAGCTTCCTCGGCGGCGCGGAAATCGGCGAGTGCTGCGTCGTAGCGTCCGAGATGAAGCTGTGCCATGCCTCGATTATTGAATACCGCCGTGGACGGAGCGTGCGCGGCTTCTTCTGTAAGAAGTGCGATAGCAGATTCGTACTCGCCAGATTTGACTAGATTCCAGGCGCTCATTTCGGCCTCGCGTTTACAATGATCCGCAGCCGGCCATCGGCTCGGGCGTCGGAAGGTGCGTCTTCTTCATTTAAATCGCGCGTCCGGAGCAGCCAATATTTCGAGCTCCCCCAAGGTGCATACGCCATTGCCGCCTCCAAGAAACCTCACACCTACAGTCTTCGATTCAGGTGTTTCTTCAGCTTGTATCACGATCACCGGAGTTTCTTTGTACCCCTCGCGAAGAATTGCGCATGCCGGCAGCGTTAGGAGGATCGGTTTCAATGTGGTTTGGTCACCCGTGATGTAGAATGCGGCTCTCCCTTCTTTCACGTCCTGCTCGGTCGCCGGCCGACCGGAAACGCAAGGAATGGCTTTCCAGTTCTTCATATCAATCGGCCCCCAGAGTTTGTCTTTTGCGGTGGCCATGTTGGGCAGCAACAGGACAAATAGTAGAGCGAAACGAATCATCTTCTGCCGACGTTCTACAAGCCATCGCCGCGTCGGTCTATTGAAATCGGAAATTCCCTAAATGAGAGGAAAATGCGGGATCAAATTGGTTTCAGGTGTCTTGGTTTGATATTTGGGCAGTTTGCTACGACATCTCTTCCATGCCAGGGACAATTCTACTCCGTCTCGATAGCGCGCTCGTGAAGGAGGCCCGGTCCATGGCTGTCCTTATGGATCGTACGCCGACCGCCCAAGTCGAGTTTTGGGCTAAATTGGGGCGCGTGGCCGAAGCGGTATTTGCCCATGATCGTATCCGATTGCTCAAGGAAACCGGACTCTTACAGGACCTCGATACCTTGTTGGCAAAGATCGACACGCCGGAGGGACGCGAACTCGCGAAGGCAGTGACCGCCCGTCATTGTTCACTCGACCGGCAGGATTAGCCGCGAAGGGACGCAAAGTTCACAAAGGAAATGGATCCGGTACTGCGCACGCTGAATTCTTTTGCGGCGACGATTCGGGAGCTGGTGGAGGGTTGTGAGTAATCGGAGTAAGAAGGACTCGACCGCGCTCGCTAGATCACAAACCGGTGTCCGGAAATTATCGTCTGGGGTAGCGGCACTGCTTTGATTCGTACCTTGCGACCGTCGGGAAATACTTCGAAAAGCACGCCATTCTCCGTCTCAACTACGCTCAGACCTGAAGCCAAAGCTTGCCGCCGAGCAGCGTCGAACGCCTGCCCGGAAAGGGCTGGCACACTGGCTTCGAGTCGATTGAGCGCGTCCTCGAACATGCCAAACAAGGTATAAAAATACGGATCGTGGTCAACTGACGTTGTTGGACGTCAGCTGCTCGCCAAAGCGGTGAGTAGGCTATCGGAAACTGTAGTTGAAGACGTACTCAGGTCTTTCAAAACGCTCTAAACGTCGCTTCTGCTACCGCCTAAAAATGTCCAGACCTCGCTAAGAAACGTGCGTTTTTACCGGCAATTTCGAGCGTAACTTCGATCGGAATGGTGCTTTTTTTGCGCTTCCTACCCTCTTTCCCGAGCGTTTCTGGCTTCGATGAACCGGGTGAGTTTTCGATCCTTCAGCGCCCTTTTTTTCTCCGGACGCAATACCCTAACGAGTTCGTTGGGTTCAGAAACGAGCGACCGGCATGCTGATTCGTTTGCTCGGATGCTCCGCGTTGCGCGTTCGCGCTTCCGTAGATTTTTCGGGGCGGTGCTTGAGTGACTTACAACATCACGAAGTCGCGAGGGTATTGCGTCTTTAAACAAACGAGGGGCGCAACTCATCGCCGAACCACGCCCGCTAATCGAAGTCAGGAACGCGCGAGTCACTGCAGGACCGGGCTACGAGCTACTGAATTCACAGTAGACCGCGTCTTCACAGGGTCACCGACATAAGGAGTGAGGCACTTCCCATTCCCGGAAAACCGATAGCTGTGGAGACTGACGCCACGGATGCCGAGGCCTCGACAGCGCTCACGAAATTCGTTGGCGCGATAGCCGGGGAGATAACGATTTGAGTTCGGAAACGTGCGATCCTCCGGCGCGCTTTGAGCGCACCTACCACTGCGTTTTTGCAACGCCCGGAGTGTTGCTTTTTGGTGAGACACCTTACCCCTTGCGGTTTTCGCAACGCGGATGACGCGCCAGATTTTCCGCCGCGTTCTTGAATGACTTACAAAAGGACGAAGTCCTTAGGGCCTTGCGTCTGATAAAATACAAAGTGCGCATGTCATCCTCAAACCGGGCAAGCTAATCGAAGCCGAGGACGCTCGGCGAAGGAATGCAGGGCAAAGTCGTCTACCCTTTCCATGGTAGGCGGCATACCGTGAATTGGGTAGACGCGCGCTATTGTTGAGCCGATGAATCGCGACCAGAAATGGCTCACTCAAAAGAAAAGTTATGAACCTATACCAACAAAATTCCCGAGTGGCTTCCGGAGATGGGCAGCATGGCACGCGACTAGGAGCGGATCCGAAGCTACTGAATTTACAGTAGAGCGACTACAGAAATTTCAGGAGATGCTGCGCATTGTCGCGGCGGGAAAATGCCGCGAAAGTCACCGACAGAAGAAACCAATTTCCGACATGAGAGACGACCAATTTCATTTTCTGACGCTCCTCGGCCAGTTGCCGGCCCGACTGACCACGGAGCAAGCAGCGTGGGTCCTGAACTGCCAGGCGCACGATGTGCCCGTGCTCGTTTCCGCGCGATTGCTCAAGCCACTCGGCAATCCCCAACCGAACAGCGTGAAGTATTTCGCCGCCGCGGAAATTCAGGAACTGGCAAAGGATCGCGCTTGGCTCGCGAAGATGACGAACGCCGTCAGCCAACACTGGAGGCAAAAGAATCAGCGGAAGAGCGACGCGGAGCTCCCCTTGGTCGATCGTCGTATGGAATTCAGTCTGCAGGGCTGAGCGTTTTGAAGTGACAGACTTTGTTGTGCTTTTTGAATCCTAGCCATGAAATGCCTTGTTTCGATATGCTTTCTTTTGCTCGCGATTTGCTCATGCTACGCGGCGGACTCCGGCGTTGCGTTTCTCCCAGCGAACTACGGCGAGGTCGTCTTTGTTCGCCAAGAGTCCATGGGGAAGCTGAATATTGTTCGAGCGAGCATCACGTGTAATATGTGGGAGCGTCTGGCGATAGGAGGTGGCGAGGCGACCGCGGTTTACCTCTCCGAGGGGACATATGAATTCCAAGCTTTTTCTAGCGAGCCCTACGACGACTCCTCGGATCGTACAAGCTGCCGCTCGGCTGCGTTGAAAGTAAAAGTGACGAAAGGAAAGAAATTATTCATTCAGGTCATACCCGAGATGGGCGATGAGAAGACGTCGTTCAGTTGGACACTGAAAGAGAAGACGAACAAATCGGCTACGGCGCAACGCCCTTGATCGAACGTCAATCGTTCGGCGACTAGGCCTCGTTATCGTGAATCGGACGCGGCGTATGCAATGAGGAGCATCGACAGTTCTCGGAACGTATCACGCGAGAAAAAGATCACTGCTCACCGCAAATCGGGCGGCGAGTTTCTTGATGTGATCAGCCGTGAGGTTTCGTCCGCCCTTGAGGATACGGTAGGCAACTGAGCGATTGACTCCAATGAGATCGCCCAAGTCGGCTGCAGTGAGGCCATTTTCCTCCAAAAGGAATTCCACCGCTTTGATCCCCTTGATCGACTTCGGCTGCGGCACGTTTTCGTTTTCGTAGTCCTCGACGAGCTTGGCCATGATCGTCAAGTAGTCGTCTTGATCATAATTCAACTTATGGCCGGTCAGAGCGTGGATGATCTCCACCGCGTTATCGTAGGCCACCTTGTCGTGGATTGGACGCGGCATATGCAACGCGACGAGACCAGAGTAAGTCCTCGGCAGGCGGGCGAAATTGTAGGCAGCAGAATTCATGGCTGCAGGTGATCGATGCCTTACGCCACCGCTTCCAGTACTGCCTTGGGATGACGCTCGGCGACTCGAAGCAGCACCTTGGCCGGGCCGGTGGGCTGGCGGCGACCTTGCTCCCAGTTTTGCAGGGTATCGAGACTGATGCCGAAGGCCCGGGCAAATTGCGCCTGGCTCAGTTTGAGTTTGGCGCGGATGGCGGCGACGGATTGCGGGGAGATACGGTCGGTACGGGCGACAGCCTTGCGATTGCCTTTGAGGTAGGCTCCGGCGTCGCGGACGCTTTCAAGCAGTTCGTGGAATGCGGCGGCTTTCATGGGAATTCTTCTCGGACGAGTTGGGTGAGTTGTTTGGCCTGCGCGGGCGTCAGGTCGCCCTGTTGGTTCTTGGCGTAAGCATAAAGGAGCAGGATTTGGTGATCGGAAACGACGTGATAGTAGATGACCCGGGCGCCACCGCGTTTTCCCCGGCCGGTCAGCGGCCGACGAATTTTGCGGAGACCCTTGGTCCCGGGGATCAAGTCGCCAGCCTCAGGATCGGCCATCAGTGCCAGCTCGAGCTCGAACACATCGTGTTCGCTGAACAAACCGGCGCAGGACTTTTCGAAGAGGCGGAAGCGCTTAAACTCCACAAGAGATCTGTACGCCACTGGCGGACAAAGGCAAGACGGAAGTGCTTTCATGGTGAGGGAAGCTACAGAGCGTGAAATGTTATCGTTAGTGAGAACCTATGCTGTCGCCGGCAGCGGAATCACGTGGGCCGTCGCAGCGTTCTTTTCGTATTCATCCAGCGGCGGCAGGGTGACCCGGGCGTTTCTCGCGTAAGCGCGGTGCACGGCCTTACTGTTGTGACCGAGTGCCATCTGGGCGAAGCGTTCGGGATAACCGACGGTCTTCGCGCGTTCGGCCCATGCGTAGCGGTAGCTGTGCAGACTGACGCCGCTAATACCCAAACCGCGACAGCGCTCGCGGAATTCATTCGCGCGATAGCCCGGGAGGCGGCCGCGGAGATAGGGAAACAGCGGCCCGACCTTGGGCAGGGTGTTCAGGATGTCTGCAACCGCTTGTCCGAATCGAATCTGCGGTGGCGTTTGGTTTTCCCGCCATTTCGTTTTCATGCGCACGTAGGTAATGGTGCCGCTCGGCCAATCCACGTCCTCGGCGTGAAGGTTCGCCAGATCGCCTTGCGAGGCGCCCAGATGCCACGCCAGTTGATAAAAGGCTTTGCGCTCAGCGTTGCCTTCGCGCTCCACAATCCGGCAGTGCTCCTCCCACGTGATGGCGCGCCTCACTTTGTGCCGCACGACCGGCCATTGCCGTTTTGGAATCAATGGCCACGGCAGCCAGTTCATGTCCACGCAGAAATTGTGCAGACGTCGCAGGTGCTGGTTGGTGGAAACGCCGCCCTTACGTAAGACGGCCAGCAGTTCCTCGCCCTTGGTCTCCACCAGCGGGCGCGACCATAACGACGCGAAGGCCTTCTCTTTCTGGGCGCGTTGCCAGCGTTCCTTGTTCGAACCCAGCTTTGTTTCCGTCAGGGCGATGATGGCATCCCGCCAAGTGCGGCGGGCAATCTCGTCATCGCTGGCCAAGAGGTAGGCCCGGGCGATCTGCAAATTGAGCATCGGTTGCCGCGCTGCTTCATTTCGTGCATGCAAAAGTATCTGCGCCTCGTGCGGGTCGGAAGTTTTCAGGCTGGTCCGTTTGTTCGTGCGTGTGTCGACGCAATAAAACGTAGCATGCCTGGCACGGCGCAGAATGAGTCGGTAACGTGGCTTCATGGTTGGTGGCGCAACCACGACGATAGCTGAAACCGGAGCCGCAGAGTTAGCGGGTAGCGGGCGAGTTAATTCCCGTTACGTCCAGTTCTCCAGGAGTGGAAAAATGGACACCAGTTTTTGGTGTCCGCTCCCGAACCCGCCTCTCCAACATCCATCAGCTACGCTGGTTGGAATTGGAGGTGCGGGGCGGAATCGAACCGCCGAATAGAGCTTTTGCAGAGCTCGGCCTTACCACTTGGCTACCGCACCGAAACAAAACGGGCCGCAACTTGGGTCAAAAAATGCCGTTCGGCAAGAACTGATATTCGGGAAAAAATATACCGTTCTCAAGCGCTGATTGGGGGCGCCAAGCTGCTACTGTCGCTGATACGAGATAACGTAACCGCGGTTGGTCGTGACCTGGAGGGATTTGGTTTCGACTGTAAACACGATCGTCCGGTAGTCCTCGCCGTCCGCAGGGATAATCTCTTTCAACTTCCTCTTCGGATTGACCAAATCAGCATAGGTCGCACGGGATACTCCGTTCTCCAGGCAATAATAATCAAAGGCTACCGACAGCAGGCGGAGATTGTTCAAGACCCGCTTTTTCAGTTCCGGCGGCGGCTCCGAATCAACCTGCTTGATCTTGGCGCGGACCAACGGCAGCTGAAATTCCGTGCCACTCTTGGTGACGCTGAGAGCCATCGCGACATCATCAAAACTCCGGACAGTGCAGTCCTCGAAAATTTGCCCGATGGTAACCCACTTGGAGTTCCCGCTCGCAACACCTATTAGCGCAAAGGAGATCCCTTTGTCGTCGCGGACATATCCCGTGAACTCGATACCCGCCTCCGCACCTCGCAATAGGGTGCCGGCAAAGAATATTCCGGCGGCGAGCAGGATCGGAAAGGAAAGACGCTTGACGGCCATGGGACGCTTTGCCGGACCACCTCAGCAGGACCGGAAGACGGAGCAAACATTTTCGAGCGGCTCGATTCCGCCAGTCGGCGCACTTCTCGCTAGACTCCCAGCCGCGGTTTACGGTTAATCGCGCATGGCCTGTACCGTTTTCACCATTGCCAACCAAAAGGGCGGCGTGGGCAAGACCACGACCGCGATCAACCTCGCGGCCGCCCTTGCCGAGCAAAAAATTCACACCCTGGTCATCGACCTCGACCCCCAGGCGAACGCCACCAGCGCCCTCGGAATCGAGAAACAAGAGGGAAAAAGTCTCTACGCCCCTCTCCGCGGCGAAGGCAGCGCATTCGAAATGCTCACGCCCACCGCCTGGCCGCATCTGGCTCTTATCCCCGCCGAGGTCGATCTCGCCGCCATCGAAATCGAACTGGCCCAGCAGGAGAACTATTTACTGCGACTGCGCTCAGTCATCGAACCCCTGCGCGCGTCGGGCGGTTACCGCGCCATCATCATCGATTGCCCCCCTGCCCTCGGCATGTTGTCGATGAACTCCCTCGCCGCCGCCGATCAGTTGCTGGTGGCATTGCAATGCGAGTACATGGCGCTCGAAGGCCTTGGACAGATTCTCAAAGTCGTCGAAAAACTGAAAAACGCCGGCATCAATCCCGCGCTGGAAGTCGGCGGCATTGTGATGACCATGTACGACAGCCGCATCAATCTCGCGAAGCAGGTCGTTGATGAAGTGAAGCAGCATTTGCCGGAAAAGATTTTCAAAACGCTGATTCCGCGCACCGTGCGGTTGAGCGAAGCGCCCAGTTTCGGAAAACCGATTTTGGTTTACGATCCATCAGGTCCCGGCGCCGTGGCTTACCGCGCGCTCGCGTCGGAAGTGATCAAGCGATTCGCGTTGAAGGGGACGGCGACGCCGGCTGCATGACGACATACGTCGGGCAACAATCGAACCAATTCAATTTGGCCACAAAAAGCACATAAGGCGCAAAAACCATCGCCCGTTTTGTGCTTTATGTGCTTTTTGTGGCTATAGATTGTTTCAATCTGTTCTAGGCAGCAGCCGGCATCGAGATTGTGGCTCCCAGACGGCCCCTGCCGGTAAACCCCGGCTGGCAACTGTCGCTTGCGATTTTCGGCGGTGACTACTCACTACCCGCTACTCACTACTCGTTACTTTTCCCACCCATGCTCGCTGTCCTCAATAAATACCGATCGATCTTCACGATCGGATTGCAGAGCAATCTCGTTTATCGCTGGAATTTCGCGGTGCGCGCGAGTTTCTCACTCGTGCATCTGTCGTTTGTGTTCGTGCTGTGGGGTGCGGCGTTTTCCGGGCAGACCGGCATCGGCGGTTTCGACCTGAAGCAGACGCTCACCTATTTCGTCGTGATGCTGGCGTTGCAATTTTTCATCGGAGCCATGAACGAGGATTACGAAATCTCCGAGGAAATCCGCAACGGACTGATCAATCAGTTCCTCCTCAAGCCGATCAATTACTACGCGTATCGCTTCAGTCTCTTCGTCAGCGCCCGGTTGGTTTCCGGCATGCTCGCACTGTTGCCACTCGTGATCGTATCTCCGCTGTTGATCGATAAACTTTCCATGCCTGCTCTGGGCTGGAATTATCTCATCGCCATTCCGGCATTGATCATGTCGGCGCTGATTCAATTCTCCATCGCTTATTGCTTCGGCCTGCTGACCTTTTGGTTTCTGGAGATTCAATCGTTCATCATCCTGTCGCTCGCGGTCGAGACCGTGCTGGGCGGGCAGGTTTTCCCCCTCGATCTGCTGCCGCGCTGGTTTTATCAACTGTCGACCTATCTGCCGTATTATTACCAGATGTATTTTCCGGCGGCCATCCTCACCGGACGCATCCCCGAGCAGGATATTCTGCGCGGATTCGTAATTCAGGCTTGCTGGGTGATCATCCTGTTCGGCGTCGCCAAGCTCCTGTGGTCGCGCGGACTGCGACGGCATACGGCGGTCGGAGGATGAGGGAATTTTCGATTTTTGATTCTGGATTTTCGATTTAAGAACAAAAGCGTTTAACCACGGATTTCACAGATGGCCACGGATCAGCAACCAATCAAACAAAGCATGTTTTTCACTTCCCAGGGGGAAATTTCAAACGGTATTCCCTTTGGATGTCTTATCCGTGTTTATCAGTGAAATCCGTGGTTGATTGAATTGTCGTTCGCCCACGTAGCTGATTTAGCGTTCAATCGAAAATCCAGAATCCAAAATCGAAAATCTCCTCCCAATGTCTTTCTCCCACTATGCCCGACTCTGGCTCGCCGCCGCCCGCTATTCGGTGGTGCGCACCATGATGTTTCGTGGGGACTTCATCATGTGGTCGCTGGTTGAGCTTTTCTGGATGGCAGTGAATCTATTGCTCATCGCGGTCATCTATCAAAATACGAACTCCATCGCCGGCTGGGGTCCTTGGGAAATGACCTTGATCGTTGGCACGTCAATGCTCGTACAGCGATTGTTAATGGGACTTTTCTGGACCAATCTCTTTGAAATGGGCCGCAATGTTCGCAGTGGACACTTCGATTTTTTCATGGCGCAGCCGGGCAGCCCACTGTTCATGGTTTCCACGCGCAAAATCGATCTCGATGGTTTTTTAAATACTCCGCTCGCCATGGCGGTGGTCATCTACGCGGCTTATCGACTCGGATTGCATCCTTCGGCACTGCAAGTCGCGATGTATGCGGTGTTCGTCATTTGCGGACTGGTGATCCATTACTCTACCCTGCTCCTTTTGGTGTCGCTGGTGTTTTGGCTGCAAAGCGCGAAAGGACTCGAAGGAGGTTATTTTGGGGTGAATGAATTTTCCCGACTGCCCCGGCAGGCCTTGAGCGGGGTGGCAGCGGTCATTTTTGTGTATGCCCTGCCCGTCATCATCGTCACCAATGTTCCGGCGAACACGCTGCTCCACGGCGTGAATTGGGGCCAGTCACTATGGCTGGTGGGCGCGGCGGTCGTGTGGTTTTCCGTGGCAGCCACCGTTTTTAACCGCGGCTTGCGCCGCTACTCCAGTGCCAGCTCCTGAAACCACTTCCGCTCAAGAGCGCATGCTCGCCCTGCAACAACGGATCGGATATTCGTTCCGCAAATCCGAGCTGTTGATTGAAGCGCTTACGCACGGCTCGTTCCTCCAGGAAAATCCGAACGACGGCACCCATAACCAGCGCCTGGAGTTTCTGGGCGACGCTGTGCTGCACTTCATCATCACGGATTCCCTGTATCGAGATTCAACCACGGAACGGGAAGGCATTCTCAGCCGGCGAAGGGCCATCCTGTCCAAAGGCGAGACCCTGGCCAATCTCGCGCGCGATCTCGGCCTGGACGCGTGCCTGCGTCTGAACAAAAGCGAAGAAGATGCCGGCGGACGCAATCGCGCTTCGATTTTGGAAGACGCGTTCGAAGCCCTGGTGGGCGCGATTTATCTCGATAGCGATTTGCCGACGACACGTTCGGTCGTACTCGCCTGGTACGGTCCGCTGGCAGACCGGCTGCTGCCTGCAGAAGACGCTGAAAACCCCAAGGGCCGCTTGCAGGAAATTGTCCAGCCTCTGCACGGCAATGTGGCGCTGCGCTACGACGTCGTTGCCACGACTGGTCCGCGGCATGCGCGCGAATACGAGGTCGCCGTTTATATCAACGAAGAAAAACTTGGCGTGGGACACGGCACCTCCAAAAAATCCGCGGAGGAAGAAGCGGCCCGCGCAGCGCTTGCCGTACTGCAGGAAAAACACGATGCGACCAAATGAGGCCGCACGGGTCTTTCATTATTGGCGCTAACCGTCATCAGTACGCCTTCATCTCCCTAAAAACAACGAAACCTTTGGGTCACAGAGAACACAGAGCGCTAACACAGAGTTCACGGAGGCAAATCGGATGACTTGGCCCACGATGCGCCTTCCTGGAAACCCACATTCGGTGAAGAAACGCCGCACACGGTGTATTCTCCCGCCGTCTCAATTCCGGCGCTCCGTGTCCTCCGTGAAATCTGCCTTGGTTAGGAAGGGCATGGATTTTTCCGGTTAGCATCGAGTCGGCGAAGCCATGGCCACGTCTACGATTCATCGCACAAAAATCACCGGGGTTTGGCCGCCCGCCCACGCGTTTGCCATCGCGCAACTCGTGTCAGAAACCCCGGCCCCAGTCTGGTTGATCATTCACGAGGAGGCGAAGCAAACCGATTCTCTTGGCGAGGACATCACGCTGTTTCATCAGGCCAGTGGATCAAAGGCGGCGATCGAGGTGATGGCGTTTCCCGAGGCGCAGACTTCCAACAAGGAAATGCGTGAGGCGTTCAACGCCGCGAGTGACCGTCTGTCCGTGCTTAGCCGGCTCAGTGGATTGCGGCGGGCCACACATCGCTCCGGGAGCCTGTTGATTCTCGCGACTCCGACCGCGCTGCTTCAGTCCGTGCCGCCGCCGGAGGATTTTGCCTCGAGGGAAATCGAATTGCGACGCAGTCAGGCGCAGCCATTTCAGGAGCTGCTGAAATTGCTCGAATCGTTTGACTACGACAGCGAGGCCGTGTGTGAAGCGCCCGGCCAGTACGCGGTGCGCGGTGGCATCGTCGATATCTATCCCATCACCGCGTCGCAGCCTTACCGGCTCGATTTTTTTGGCGATACGCTCGAGGAGATTCGGACGCTTGATCCCGTGACGCAGCGTTCGGGTGAAGGCGTCAACAGCGTCACGCTGACGGCCGCGCCACGCTCAATCGTTGCGGGAAAGCCCGCGTCATTGCTTGATTATCTCAATCCGTCGACGCACGCGGTGCTGCTCGAGCCGAAATCGCTCGAAGAACTATTCGATTCGCTCGCGAACGATGATGCGCCGGATTTCGTGCAGCGATTGCCTCAGACGTGCGCGCACCTCTTCGGTGTCGGCGATTTGGACCTGGCAAGCACACTGTTCGATGAGGCGGAAAATGAAGCGACGTGGGATACGGAATCGCTCGCGCATCATCGCAGTTACCCGGAGGAGCGCCTGCTCGCCCACGAGCGATTGCAGGCAGAGGAAGATGGCCGGCGGGATTTCCTGAAGAAAATCGCGGCGTGGAAGCAGCAGGGCTACGCGGTGGACCTCGTCGTTTCAAAGGAAGGTGAGGAACAGCGCGTGCGCGAGCTGCTCGATGAGGATCCGGTGCTCAAGAAAATCAAACCGCGGTTTTTGCGCGGCGCGTTGAATGAAGGATTTCGCGTGACCGCTCGAGGCGCGGCACGAGCTGACGACGGCGGTCCCAGCCTGGCCGTCGAAGCTTTAGCGAAGTCGGGCGGTCCCGCCCTACCTATGGGGCGCGTGGTGGTGAGCGAGACGGAAATTTTTGGCCGGAGGCGTCAGCGGCTGGCCAAGCCCAAGCGCGCCGTGGCGGCGACATCGGCGGTCGACCAGTTGCTGGATTTTTCCGAGTTGGTCGAAGGCGATTTTGTCGTCCATCTCTCACATGGCATCGCACTTTATCGCGGCCTCACCAAACTCGAAACCCGCGACGGCGTTCGCGAAGTGATTTCACTCGAGTTTGACGAAAAGGTCACGCTGCACGTGCCATTGCAGGAATCGCATTTGATCAGTCGTTACGTCGGACTCACGAAGACGAAGCCGCAACTTGGGCGCGTCGGATCGGGTCGATGGGAAAAAGCGCGGCAGGCAGCGGAACGATCCACGCTCGATCTCGCTTCGGATTTGCTCGCGATCCAGGCGAAGCGCGAAGCCCAGCCGGGACACGCGTTTGCGGAGGATAATGTATGGATGAAGGAATTCGAGGCGGCGTTCCCCTTCACCGAAACACGCGATCAGGCGAAGGCCATCGTCGAACTCAAAGCGGACATGGAGCGCACGCGTCCGATGGATCGACTCGTCTGCGGCGACGTCGGCTTTGGCAAAACCGAGGTCGCCATTCGCGGCGCGTTTAAAGCGGTGATGGGCGGCAAGCAGGTCGCGATTCTCGTGCCGACGACCGTGCTCGCGCAGCAGCATCTCAATACTTTTCGCGAGCGCATGGCGGGTTATCCCGTCGCCGTGGAAATGATCAGCCGGTTTCGCACGAAGAAGGAGCAGAATCAAATTCTCGCCGCCGTCACGGAGGGGAAAATCGACATCCTGATTGGCACGCACCGACTCGTGCAGGAAGACGTTAAATTCAAGGACCTCGGATTAGTCATCATCGATGAAGAGCAGCGCTTTGGCGTGAAGCACAAGGAAGTGTTCAAACGCTGGCGGGCCCACGTCGACATGCTGTCGATGAGCGCGACCCCGATCCCGCGCACGCTCTACCTCGCTCTCACCGGCGCGCGCGATCTCAGCACGATTGAAACCGCGCCGTCGAACCGCCTGCCGATCCAGACGATCGTCAAAAGCTACGACGAGAAGATACTCGTGGAAGCGGTGCAGCACGAAGTCCGCCGCGGCGGACAGGTTTTTTATCTGCACAATCGCGTCATGACGATCGATCTCGTAGCGTCGCGGCTGCGCGAACTTCTCCCCGGCCTGACGATTGGCGTTGGCCACGGGAAAATGGCGGAAGGTGAATTGGAACGCGTGATGACGGATTTCGTCGCGGGGAAATACAACGTCCTCGTTTGCACGACGATTATTGAGTCGGGTCTCGATATCCCCAACTGCAATACGATCATTATCGAAGGGGCGGATCGGTTTGGGTTGTCGCAATTGTACCAGTTGCGCGGGCGCGTGGGGCGTTTCAAGCACCAGGCGTACGCGTATCTCCTGCTCCACCGCCACGCGCGGGTGCTCGATATTGCCCGACAGCGCCTGAGCGCGATCCGGCAACACAACCAACTTGGCGCGGGATTTAAGATCGCCATGCGCGACCTCGAGCTGCGCGGCGCGGGCAATTTGCTCGGCGCGGAACAAAGCGGCCATATCGTAGGCGTGGGTTTTGAGCTTTATTGCCAGTTGCTCCGGCAAAGCGTGGCCCGGTTGAAGGGCGAAAAACAGGCATCGCTGGTCCGGGCGAGTGTAAAACTTGATTTTGTGTTTGTCGGAGAAGGCGTCGATGCCCCCAAAGCCGAGGCGACGGATAGTTTTAGTGCTTTGAAGCAGGCGGAGATCGGCGAGGGCGAAATCGCCAGGATCCAGGCGCGGCTGCCCTCCAGTTATATCAGTGAGACCCGGCTGCGCATCGATTTTTACCGGCGGCTGGCCATGGCGGAGAACCCAGCGCAGATAAAACAGATCGAAAGCGAACTCCGGGATCGATTTGGCAAATTCGGCGAGGAAGTGCGGGCGATCCTTCTCGTCACCGAAATCCGGACACGAGCGGAACAAAAGGGTATTCTATCCGTCGAAACCGCTGGCAATCGCCTTAAATGCCTGCGCAATTCGGGCCGCCACGACGATTTCATCCAACTAAGCAGCCGCTTTCCCCGCTTGACCGCCCCCACCCCCCTTGCAAGGTTGAAAGAAGTCATTACTTTTCTGCAAAATCTTCCCGATAAATGAGTCTCCGAGTCCGCCGTCTTTCTTTCACCGCCTTTTCTGCCGCAGCCGTACTTTCCCTCACGCTGGGCACCGTCCGTGCCCAGTCGACGAATGACAATCTCAGCCTGCGCTACGCCAATGGCATCGCGGCCATCGCGGAAGACAAGGTGATCACGGTCGACGATATCCGCCGGGAAGTCGGACCCTTGATTCCCGAGCTTCAAAAACAAGCGCGCAGCGAGAAGGAGTTTAACGAAAAGCTCGAGTCCCTGCAGGAGGAAGTCGTCCAGAATCTCATCGATCGCGTCTTGATCGTGAAGGAATTCTACAAAGACGAAAAGCGCCACGTTCCGCCGAGCTACATCGACAACATGGTCGCCGAGACGATCATCACCCAGTTCGACGGTGACCGCAGCAAGTACCTCGCCTACCTTCGTTCACGCGGCATTTCCCAGAAGGATTACCGCAAGGAGCAGGAAGAAAGCATGATTTACGACTACATGCGCCAACAGCAGCAGAAGTCGGCAAGCACGGTCAGCCCGGTGAAGATCGAAGCTTTTTATGCCGAAAACAAAGAGCGCTTTTATCAGGAGGACAGCGTCCACCTGCGTCTGATCCAGCTCGCGCGCAAGGAAGACGACACCGATGACACTCTCAAAACGCGCGCCGCCGAAGTGAACGTGCAGCTCGCTGCCGGTTCCGATTTTGGCGATCTCGCCCGCCAGTACAGCAGCGATTCCCGCAAGGGCAAAGGCGGAGACTGGGGTTGGCAGCGCCGCCCGGATTTGCGCAAGGAATTTAGCGACGTGATTTTCTCCCTCGAGAAGGGCCAGCGCAGCGAGCCGCTGATCATGCCTGAAGGCGCGTTTATTTTCTTCGTCGAAGATCGCAAGCACGCGGGTACGCTTCCTCTCGACGAGGCCCGACCGGAAATCGAGCGGGCGCTCCAGCAGCAAAGCAGCCGTCAGGCGACAGAACGCTGGCTCGAAAAATTACGGCGCAACGCCTACGTAAAACACTTCTAAGGTAGAGCTCGGGGGCCACCGGGTAAAACCGATAAGGCCCATGACCGAAGAAACGAATACCTATCAGCCGTTGCGGCTGAAAGACCTCGCGCTTGGCGAGCGACCGCAAGAGCGGCTCGAAAAACTGGGCTCCGCGGCCCTTAGCGACACCGAGTTGCTCGCGATGCTGCTGCGCAGCGGCAGTAAAGGGCGAAACGTCCTCGCCGTGGCCCAACAACTAATGACGGAGGCGGGCACGCTTGCCGCGCTGATTCGTTGGACCGATCGCGACTTCAGCCGCCTGAAAGGCATCGGACACATCAAAGCCCTTCAACTGGTCACGGTGATGGAAATCGCCCGGCGAGTGCTCAGCCAGGGTGGCGCGGTCGAGCCGGTGCTCAACCGGCCGGACCTGGTTTTGCTCCATTTTCAGTCCCAAATTGCGGCGCTGTCGGTCGAAAAGTTCTGGGTGCTCTGTCTCAATCGCAAGAATCGCCTGATGAAACAGGTCGAAGTCACCTCTGGCACCGCGACGAGCAGTTTGGCGCATCCCCGGGAAGTTTATCGGGAGGCCATCCGACAAGGTGCGACCGCTGTGATCTGCGTCCACAATCATCCCAGCGGCGACCCTGCTCCCAGCACGGCGGACATTCAGGTCACACGCCAACTGCGCGACGCGTCCAAGACTGTCGATATTGAACTGCTCGACCATGTTATCGTCGGTCGGGCGGTCTGTGATCCGCGAGGTGTCGGGTATTATAGCTTCCGCGAAGCGGGGATGCTTTGATTTTAGGTAGGGCGGATTCCTAAACCGCCGTCAGGATTCTCGTCGAACGACAAAACATGGCCCGACTCACCAGCGCGTTAGAATACGCGCCCTACCCGCCCGAACGGACGGTCCGTTGAGGGCAACGGACCCTACCTATGCCAATCCGCGATCTTGAACTTAGGCTCCGGCTGCGAGCCGCGGCGTGCCGACGAGCGGCAGCCCTACGTCGGAGGTTCTAGCGATCGATTCTCCTTTGGTGGTCGTCGATTTCCATATCGACGATCAGCGTCGGTGCGGAGACCGACGCCCACCGTTTTCGGCTGAACCGCTTCACACGATTGAGGCCCCTTCCAACCTGACACAAAAAAGCGTTTGAGGGTAAATCACTTTACCTCAAACGCCTTATGTCTGCGCGTTTCCGCGGCCCCGTAGGGCTGAAATGGTGGTGGAGACTGGAGTCGAACCAGTGAACGGCAAGAGCCGAATTGATTTACAGTCAACGTCCTTTGGCCACTTGGATACTCCACCAAACTGAAGGGTCAAGGTAAGGGAGCGTTTTCCTGTTTGCCAAGAGGTTTTTTGAAATAATGCGTGTCATCCTCCCTCTTGCCAACGCACTGGGTGCTGCAAGTGTGAAATCCGTGATGGACACGCTGACAAATGCTTACGCCAGCCTGCGGGAGCATCCGATTCTTAACGGTCTCCTGCCGCATCTGTTTACGGTCGCAGGCTTTTTGCTAGCGCTGCTCACCATTGCGCGCCTGATCAGCGAACGGAAACAGCCGAGCAACACTTTCGCCTGGCTGCTGGCGATCGCGTTCGTTCCTTACGTGGGCGTCCCCCTTTACCTGCTGCTTGGCGGACGGAAAATCAAGCGTCTCGCTTCACGGAAGGCGCCTCTCTGCCCAGTCGTCCCCGGAACCACGCCCTCGGCGTCCGCGACTACCGCCACCGCAAAAGTCATGATGCTCAATGGCGCGAGCTCTCCGATTGGAGGAAATCGCATTCAGTTTCTCACTTCGGGTGAGGAAGCGTTCGCGAAACTCGAGCAAGGCATTCACGAAGCACGGCACACCATCCACATCATGACTTTTATTCTCGGTCGCGATGCCGTGGGTAAACGCATCGTCAAGCTCCTCGCCCAGCGGGCGAAGGAAGGAGTGAAAGTGCGTCTCTTGCTCGACGCGCTCGGATGTTTTCCGAGCAGCGGAGGTTTTTGCGATCCCTTGCGGGAAGCCGGAGGCGAGGTCGTGAAATTCATGCCGGTGCTTCCGATCCAGACGCGCGGTTCTTCGAATCTGCGCAATCACCGGAAAATCGCGATCTTCGATCATCGCGTGGCGGCTTTGGGCGGACGCAATCTCGCCATCGAATACATGGGACCGTCGCCACTCAAGCGTCGCTGGCGTGATTTCGGCGCGATCGTCGAAGGTCCGGCTGCGAGTTTACTCAACGAAATATTTATCGCGGACTGGTCGTTCGCCAGCGGACAGCCGCTCAGCCAGCTCAATCTCGAACGTCCGGCCGAACCTCCACCACCGGTCGGCGACAGCGAGGTACAGATTGCGGCGAGTGGACCGGATGTGCCGGGAGAGCCACTCTACGAAGGAATCCTTTCGATGGTGCAGCAGGCGGAAAAAAGCATCTGGATTTGTACCCCATATTTCATCCCGGACGAAGTCTTGTTCCGCTCGTTACTCGTCCAGGCGCGAGCGGGAACGGACGTCCGCATAGTGATTCCCGCGCGTTCGAACCATCCGATTACCGATCTGGCACGCCGCTACTATCTGCGGGAACTTTATGCTGCCGGAGCAAAAATTTTGCTGTACGGCCCGGGCATGAGCCACGCCAAGATGCTGCTCGTCGATGAGCGGATCGGCATGATGGGTTCCGCCAACATGGATTTGCGCAGCCTGTTCGTGAACTTCGAGGTCGGCATGGTCACTTATTCACGTCGCGAAGCGGAAGCGATGTCCCGGTGGCTTCGCGAAGTCTGCGACCAATCGAAGCCGATGCCCGCACCGGCGAAAGGCCGCCGGATTATTCCGACGATCGGTGAGGAAATTGCCCGGCTGCTGGCGCCGTTGCTTTAAAAAACGGCACCCCGATTCCGCCTTTGGCGTCAACGTGGTTCGCCTGGATACTGCGCATATAAATACGAGATCGAATCACGCCTGTATCCGGTAGCCCGCGCCGGGAGGCGCGGGACCCTGCGCTCCCGCGCAGGGCTACATCACGGAAATGATGGACGTACGAAGAGTGCGAAAACCAAGCTTAAGCCGCAGCAGCTGCCGGCGCCTGGTCGAGCAAATGCAAAGCTTGATGGATCTCGCGGCGCATCTCTGCGAGCGCGGCCTTGGCATCTTCGAACTGCGCCACTGCGCGCTCAGTATACTCGTGTTTCAACGCGCCTGCTTTCTCGGCGTACTGCGCCTTGAGAACAGCCCAACGCTCACCGAGCTGGTGCAGCTTGGCATCGGAAGATTGAAGCAATTCGCGCAACCGTGCATTGAGCACGGTCTTTTGGCACGTCAGACGTGCATTCAGGCGGCGACGGGTGTCGGCGAGCTGCGATAGCAAAACTTTTTCCTCGGGAACGCGACGAAGTCCACGAACGAGGCGCAGTTTTTCAAGCGTCCAAATCGTCCACTTGGTCGGATCCCACTGCCACCATTTCACGCCATTGCGATAGTCGTGTTGGAACTCGTGGTGATAGTTATGATAACCCTCGCCGAAAGTGAAAATTGCCATGATCCCGCTGTCTCGCGCGCTGCAGCGATCTGAATAAGGCTGGCGGCCGATGGTGTGGCAAAGCGAGTTGATGAAAAACGTCATGTGCTGCACCGCGGTAACCCGGGCCACACCCGCGAGCAGAAAGCAGCCGAGTGCACCCGCCCATCCCGAGTACAAGTAGCCCAAGGCGGATGGCACCAAAAGTCCCACCACCACAGCGAGCGTTACGTAATATTTATCCTGAAAAAGCACGAGACGGTCCTTGCGCAGATCCGCCACATTATCGAGGGGTGGTTCCGCATCGAGTTTGAAGAGAATCCATCCCATGTGCGCGTACCAAAATCCCTGGGAAATATCATATGGATCATCATCGTGATCGACATGTTTGTGGTGCCGGCGGTGGTCGGACACCCAATGCAGCGCGCTATTTTCGAAGGCGGCTGCACCAAAAATCAGCGTGGCGAGACGCACTGGCCAGCTGGCTTGAAAAGCCATGTGCGAGAAAAGGCGGTGATAGCCGAGCGTGATACTGAGTCCTGTCGCAATGCAAAAGGCGAAGAACATCGAGACTTGAAACCAGTCGACGCCAAAATGCCAGAGGTACAGGGGTACCGCAGTACAGGTCACGACAAACGTGCCGATAAGAAAAGCGCTATTGGTCCAATTAATTCGGGAGGCAGGGAGACGAAACGGCATGGTAGTAAACGTGTGTTTCTAATCGGCTTCCGCGAGCGGAATTGTAGGGTTTTACAAAGGTTGTTGGAATTTCTCTTTGAATGCGACGCTGAAAATCGGAAACGATCAAAAAAAGGAGTGAAATGATCGATCGATTTCAATCGTGAAATAGCAGGAAATTCGCCAAATCCGTGCCCGAAATCATCTGACGTCAGGTCGATGGTTGTTCGGGGGCATTCCGATCTGCGCAACTTCCTCAGCCCAAGCCCGAAATCGCTTAAACAGCACGCTGCGCAATGAACGTCTTGATGGCTGTTTCGTCTGCCGGCAGCCGATACTTAACAACCGGCAGGGGTTTCAATTTTTCCAATCCCGGGTGCGTGGAATTTTGCCCGGTAGCAGCGTGGATTGCGTCGGGAAACTTCGCCGGATGCGCCGTGGAAAGCACCACACTTACCCGATCCGGATCCAATTCCTTGAACGCGCACGCGGTGTGAGGATCGACCACATAATTGAACTGGTCGTTAACGCGCCGGATAATCGCGGTGATTTCCTCGTCGCTGGCACACGTGGAGCTAAAAGTGGACTTGTCGAAATTCTCGAAACGATAAGCGCCGGTTGTCTTTAATTGCGCCATCACTTCGCGCACTTTTTCCGTGTCGCAGTTCAATTCATAATAAAGGAACCGTTCGAAGTTCGACGCGACCTGGATGTCCATCGAAGGCGCGAGGCTTGGCTGGACATCGCCGATGCGGTACTCGCCAGTCGTGAGCAGGCGATGCAAGATGTCGTTGCGATTGGTCGCGACCTTGAATCCGCGGATCGGCACGCCCATTTCCCCGAGCAACCAGCCGGCAAAAATATTGCCGAAATTTCCGGTCGGAACCACGAACTCGACCATACCGCGTTTCGCTTCAGGCAACTGCAGCCACGCATAGAGGTAGTAAACACACTGTGCCAATACCCGCGCGAGGTTGATGGAATTTACCGCGGAAAGATGGTGTTTCTGGCTGAACGCGCGATCGCCAAAAATATTTTTCAGCACGCGTTGTGCGTCGTCAAAGCTGCCGTCGACTGCAATCGCGTATACATTGGCCGCGCCAGTGCAGGTCATCTGGCGTTCCTGCAAGGGCGACACCCGACCCTCAGGATAAAGAATGAAAACGGCGGTATGCGGTTTTCCGAGCAGGCCGTGAATGGCCGCGGCGCCCGTGTCGCCCGAAGTGGCGCCGAGAACGTTGATCCCCTGCCCGCTCAATTTGCACTGGTTTTCGTAGAGATTGCCGAGCAGCTGCAGCGCAAAATCTTTAAACGCGAGAGTCGGACCGTGAAACAATTCCAACACGTAGATACGCTCATCGAGCTTCACCAATGGCGCAATGGCCGGATGCGTGAAGTGTGCGTAGGAATTATGCACCAGTTTTTCCAGCACGTCTTCCGGAATGTCCGTGGCGAAAATCCCCATGAATTCAGTGCATAGCTGCGCATAGCTGAGATTTTGCCACGACTTCAGTCGCGGAGTGATATCCGGTAATTGCTCGGGCAAAAACAGTCCGCCATCCGGCGCCAGGCCAACGGCGACCGCTTGGGAAAAACTATGCGGCTCCGTCTGGCCGCGAGTGGAAATATACTTCATGGCTGTCCTCGCATTGATCAGCGAAGCGAGAAGCTTCCCCTTCGCCAATTGAAATAAACGCAGCTGTACCTGCGTTTATTTACCCAAATTGAATACGTCGTGTGCCGCGCGTTGTGCCTCGTCGGCCCGGGTGCGGTCCACGGCCACCGTGATTTTGATTTCGGAAGTGCCGATCAGCTGGATGTTGATCCCGGCTTCACCGAGCGCGGTGAATAGCGCCGCCGCGACACCCGCGTGCGTCCGCATACCGACGCCCACCACGGAAAGTTTGGCGATGTTATCGAAGGCCTTGATTTCGCCCCCGCCCAGCTTCGCCAGGACGTCCGGCAGCACTTTCACCGCGTTGGCTGCGTCGTCGCGTTGCACCGTGAAAGTCAGATCGACGCCGCCCGTGTGAGCGACGTTTTGCACGATCATGTCAACGTTGATGCTGGCATCGGCCAGGGCGTTGAAAATCGTCGCAGCCGCGGAAGGGCGATCAGGCAGATTGCTGATCACGACTTTAGCTTGGTCTTTGTCGAGCGCGACGCCGCGAACGACCACTTTTTCCATGTAGGCGACTTCTTCTTTCACAATGGTTCCTGGGTTATGATTAAAGCTGCTGCGGACCTCGAAAACGACGCCGTATTTCTTGGCGAATTCCACTGAACGGGACTGCATGACCTTCGAGCCCTGGCTCGCGAGTTCGAGCATCTCGTCGTAGCTGATTTCCTCGATCTTTTTCGCATTCTTCACGATACGGGGATCGGCAGTATAAACACCGTCCACATCGGTATAAATTTCGCATTTGTCCGCCTTACAGGCAGCCGCGAGGGCGATCGCCGTCAGGTCAGAGCCGCCACGACCCAAAGTCGTGATTTGTCCGTCATCGTTGATGCCTTGAAAGCCGGCGACGATCACCACTTTCCCCGCCTTCAAGTCGGCCAGAATGGGCTGCGGACTGATTTGTTGGATCTTGGCCTTGGTAAAAACTCGATCGGTCGCGATGCCTGCCTGCGCCCCTGTATATGAGACCGCTGGGATTCCAATTGCGTGCAACGCCATGGCGGTCAGCGCAATCGTCTCCTGCTCGCCCACGGCGAGCAGCATGTCCATTTCCCGGGTGTCGGGGCGGTCGTTGATCGCTTTGGCGCGCGCGATGAGTTCGTTGGTCACGCCGGACCGCGCCGATACCACCACCACCAGACTGTGGCCTTCATCGCGCGTCTTTTGGATGCGCTTGGCCACATTCTTGATGCGGTCGACGTCACCTACCGAAGTGCCGCCATATTTTTGAACGATAAGAGCCATGATTGGAGCCCGGTTTAATGGCCTGCCGGAGCGCTTCTTGGCAAGGCACTAGTGTGACCCCTGCGTCATAATCCCAACGCTGAACCACTTGCGCGTCAGGTCTGCGCGCGTGGTTTCTTGACGAATTTACTCTCCGTGCCGTTGAGCAGCCGCTTGATGTTTTCCCGATGGCGAATGACCACAAAAAGTCCCAACGCCGTGGCCACCACATTCAAGGGCACCGGGTTCTTTAACAGCCAGCTGGCGCTTGGCACAGCCAACGCGGCCAAGACCGATCCCAACGAGACGTACCGGGTGACAAAAAAGGTCAGCACCCACACTGCGCCGCCGATCAGCGATGCGAGCGGGATCAACACGACCAGTCCGCCCGCGGCCGTCGCAACGCCCTTACCGCCTTTAAACTTCGTAAACATCGAAAACGAATGTCCCAAAACCGCGGCAATCACACCAACCAGTCCCATAATTCGTGTATCAGGACTGGTGACGAACGGCAGCATGGGCCACGCCGCGGCGACCGCGCCTTTGAGCGCATCGAGAGCAAAAACCGTATTACCTGCTTTTGATCCGAGCACGCGTTTGACGTTCGTCGCACCGGGATTCCCGCTGCCGACTTTAAAAATGTCGACGCCGTGCGCCCGCGCGACGAGGTAGCCAAAAGGCAACGACCCGAGCAGATATCCGACTATGGCAGAGCTCAGTATCCAGACGTTGGGCATCAGAGGTTGACCACTACAGCCTGCTTGATGGCGCGATGGCTGGTCAACTCCTTAAGGGCGGTTTCAGAGGGCTGGCTGTCCAAATTCAGGACACAAAGGGCGGTGCCGCCGGCGTTATTACGACTGAGTGACATGGCAGCGATATTGATTTTCTCGCGGCCCAGCAACGTGCCCACCATGCCGATGATCCCGGGTTCGTCGTGATTTTCGTAAATCAGCAGTGCGCCGGAAGGATCGGCTTCGACGCCGCGACCGTTCAACGCCACCAGACGCGGGCTGTTGGCCGTGCCCAATAAGGTGCCGGATGCCGACTTCGTCAGCCCGTCGGCTTGGATTGCCTCCACCAAAACAAGATCCGTGTAATCGGCCTCGCTGGTCGACTTGATCGTTTCCACTTCGACGCCCAACCGTTGCATGATCGTCGGGGCGTTGATGAAATTGAGGCTATCCCCGCTGATGCGTTTCAGAAACCCGCGCTGGATCGCGCGTGTGACCGGATTGGCATCCAGCTCGGCAATCTTACCCCAGTAGGTGATTCGCAAGCGCTCAACGCGACTTGCCGCGAGCTGTTGAACCAAGGTGCCAAGTTTTCCGCCCAGCTCAAGGTACGGCCCGATTGCCTTCAACGTGGCCGCGTCCAACGACGGCATGTTCACCGCATTGCTGATCACGCCACCGTTCAACACGCCGGCGATCTGCTCGGCGATTTCGATGCCGACTGCGTCCTGCGCCTCGGCCGTTGAGGCACCCAAATGCGGCGTGAGCGTTACGGTCGGGAGTTTGCGGAGTTCGCTGTCAACCGCGAGCGGTTCATCCTCGTAAACGTCCAGTCCGGCGGCCGCGACCTGACCGGATTTCAATCCGGAGATGAGCGCCGCTTCCTTGATAATGCCGCCGCGTGCGCAGTTGAAAAGACGCACGCCCTTCTTGCACTTCGCGATCGCTGCTTCGTCGATCATGTATTTCGTCTGATCGGTGAGCGGCATGTGAACCGTGATGTAGTCCGCCTGGGCAAGTAATTCATCGAGCGAAACGGCTTCCACCTGGATGGCTTTGGCGCGAGCGGGCGAAAGATACGGATCAAATGCCAGCACCCGCATGCCGAAAGCCTGTGCGCGCTTGGCAACTTCGGTGCCGATGCGGCCAAGGCCGACGACGCCGAGGGTTTTCTTGAAAAGTTCGATCCCGGAGAAATTCTTGCGATCCCACTGGCCGGCTTTCATTGACGCCGCCGCCTGTGGAACCGGCCGCGCGCCGCATAGAATGTGCGTGAACGTGAGTTCGGCCGTGGCGATTGTGTTGCCCAAAGGCGTATTCATCACGATCACGCCATTTTCGGTCGCGGCATCAACGTCGACATTGTCGACACCGACACCCGCGCGACCGACAACTTTCAAAAGAGGAGCCGCGGCGAATACTTCAGCCGTGATTTTCGTTTCCGAGCGCACCGCGATGGCATGAACGTCTTTGACGAGCTCGAGCACTTTCGCCGGGGAAGAGCCGTAAGCCTCCACCACTTCAAAGCCTGGCTGCTGACGCAGGTAGGCGACTCCCTTGGGTGAGATTTTATCGGCGACGAGAATTTTCATGAGGGGGTGTCAACAAGCAGACCTTGCCCCCAAAAGGCAATCCCGCACCGAGCGATTTATGACACTCGAGGCCGTGGATAAATGCCCGGTCCAAGCGATCCGAACCAAATCGGATAGGTTAACCACTAATCCCTCACTAATGAATCACTAATCTCTGAAACGTTTCGGGCCTTAGTGAGATATTAGTGAGGGATTAGTGGTTAAAAATCCCCCGATTTGAATTTATTAGGGCGTAAGAGCAGCTCCTCACGTCACCATCGCTGGATAGTCGGTGTATCCGCGCACGTCGCCTCCATAGAACGTCGCGGGCACGGGCGGATTAAGCGGCGCGGCAACCGCGAGCCGGCGCGGCAAATCGGGATTCGCGATAAACAATTTTCCCCACGCCACTGCATCCGCTTCGCCCGCGTCGAGGGCTGATTGGGCCGTCTCGGCGGTGAAGCCATCATTCGCGATGAAGACTCCGTCGAAGATGCGTTTTAATTCCGGCCCGAGCCGCGGCGCCGCGAGCGATTCGCGGGCGCAGACAAAAGCGATTCTGCGGCGACCGAGTTCTTTCGCCAAATAACCAAAAGTCGCAGGCAAATTACCATCACCTACGCCGTGTGACTCGCCACGCGGTGCCATATGATAGCCAACCCGATCCGCTCCCCACACCGAAACTGCGGCATCGGTAATCTCGAGTGCGAGACGCGCCCGGTTCTCAATCGGTCCACCGTAGTCGTCGGTTCGCAGATTCGATTTATCCTGAAGAAATTGATCGATCAAATAACCGTTGGCTCCGTGAATTTCAGAGCCGTCGAAACCCGCTCGTTGCGCATTTTCCGCGCCTTTGCGAAACGCAGCGACCACGCCCGGAATCTCACTGCGATCGAGCGCGCGCGGGATCACAAATGGTTTCATCGGTCGGATCAAACTTACGTGTCCGGAGGGCGCGATGGCACTCGGTGCCACCGGAAGCGCACCATTTAAATACACCGGGTCGGACACCCGGCCGACGTGCCATAACTGCAGAAAAATTCTGCCGCCGGCCGCATGCACGGCCGAGGTGACCTTCTTCCAACCGAGAACCTGTTCATCGGACCAGATTCCTGGCGTATCCGGATAACCCACTCCCATGGGATCAACCGCCGTCGCCTCCGTTAGAATCAATCCCGCCGATGCCCGTTGCACGTAATACTCCGCCATCAGATCAGTCGGCACGCGACCCGCGCCGGCGCGACAACGCGTCAATGGCGCCATGATGATGCGGTTCGGCAACGTGAGCGCGCCGACACGAAGAGAGTCTTGCAGCTTGGGCATGCGAAAACGAAATAGTCATCTCGGGCAGGTTGGCAAACTGACTCACGATTCCATCATCCTCCCGGATGGCAGTTGCTCGAATGGCGCACTCATTCGTCGACCTCCAGGCGCCCCGAAATTGTCTCGCAAAGGATGCGAAGGAGATGAAGGAAATCGCATCCGCCCTCCCGCCCCCCGCTCCTTCGTATCCTTTGCGAGACACATTTTTTCCGTCACTCCGACTCACTATGCCAGTAATGGCGTCTTTTATATGTTCCCGTGTATTTTTCTGCATTGAAGAAAACGTAATCGAATTTGTTTTTCCATCCGGTCACGGTTCTGTCTAACGTTGTCGTCGACATGAGAATTATTACCTCTGCTATTCTTCTTCTCGTTCTGTGTGCCTGCCAATCCGTCGAGGAGACGCGACTGCACAACAGCGTGAGCGAGCGAATCACCCGCCAAATCCAGGAGTATAATACGGCGAATGCCAGTGACGTGGTCGCCGCGCGCGTTAAGGACGGAAATTTCAAATTTCTCGGTTTCTCGGGCGTCGCACCGGAACCTTCGTTCGTTCCGGGTTTGTCGCAAGACGACATCCGGCAGCTCACGAACGACAAACAGTACCAGTGGGAAATTTTCTACTATTACCATGGTCGCACCGACCTTGGTTCGGCCGCCGAAGAAAAAGCCCTCTGGGACGCCCGCGTGAACTACGCCGAACGGGTGAACCGCAAGATCCTCGAAGAAATCAGAAAGCAACCAGCGAAGAAATAGCGCCAGGATCACGGAGTAACCCACCCTGCATGGCCACGACCCCGGATCATCCTGACATCAAAATCGTCACCGCCGAAATCGAAGAAGCGATCAAGCAATCGATGGCGCCGGAAGTGCGCGAAAAATTCTGGGTGACGCACTACGGCGCAAACGAAATTCATCCGAGGCACCTCGTCTACTGGATCTGCGTTCAATCCGACAATGAGAAAGCCCGGCTCGAGGCGGATACGGCACTGATGGCACGACTGCGGGAACTTTTGGTCCGGCACAACTATCCGAAATCTGGTCGCGCGGGAGTTTTCATCGGCTTCGAATCGCATGAAACCGTCGATCGCCAATCCGGCGGCAACTGGTGGCACCACTGGAAGTGAATCCTCCGGTAGCGATCGGCCAAGACACAGAAATTTAACCACTGAATTTCACTCATCGTCACTGATGCGCAGACTATTCCAGATCGGTGATCATAAGTGGAAATCAGTGGTTCAAAATCCAGGAAGACCCGGATTGTGTCTCGCAAAATTTTCGAAGGGCACGAAGGCGACGAACTAAAAGTTTTTCTGTGTGTTCCGTGTGTTCTGTGGTCACTCTTCCGATTGGAACCACAGAAAACACGGAATACACAGAAAATGATTACCAAACGCCGGAAGCTTTTAACCACTAAGTCACACTAATATCCCACTAATTCCGGAGGTATTAAATTAGTGAGGTCTTAGTGTAGCTTAGTGGTTAACCCGTCTTGGTTCGATTTCCTTCCGCCCCTTGGCTGCAGGAGCGCACACCACAGAAGTTTCACCACTGATGTTCACTCATCAGCTCTTACGTTCAGAATTTCCTGATCAGTGACCATAAGTGCCAATCAGTGGTTAAAATGCCGGGAAGACCCGGATTGTGTCTCGCAAAGGTTTCGAAGGGTACCAAGGCGACAAACTAAAGTCTTTTCTGTGTGTTCCGTGTATTCTGTGGTTACTATTTCTTCCGATTGGGACAGAAAAGCATTTTGCACTTTTTGTACCTTTTGTAGCTACATCCGGCGCTGCATTAGCGAGTCCTTAGTGCAGCTTAGTGGTTAATCCATCTGTTTTCTCGGGCTTGAAACCGATCGCTTTCAACGCTGGAGCGATTTCGGGATTGGCCATGAAGTTTTTCCACACAAGTCCCGTGCGATGGTTTTCGATCATCACCGTGATCGGTGCCTGGTCCAAAGCCATATATACCTCCTCGAACCAATTCTGCGTCTGGTTAAATCCATCGAAGAATCCGTAAGGTCCGAAAACTTTCGGTCCGAGATCCCGGTAAAAATGCTTCAGCGCCGCGAGCGATTCCTTCGGCGCATACGGCATCGATGCGAGCGACGCCATTGAACTCAGCGTGCCGTTGTCGTCCCTCGGCTGCGGTCGTCCACCGCCAGAATTAATCCCCACGGAAAGCCCCCAACCATTTTCGCCGTACCCGACAAACTTTCTCGGGTTTTCCACGCAGTACGCATGGTTGATCATCACGATCGCGCGATTATTTTCAAAATAGTTGGTGTAACGGTCGCGCATTCCCCGCGGATCGAAACCCATGAAAGAGAAGTGCACGAAAAACAAATCGGAACCGTTCCCTTCACCAACATCGAGTTTGAAACCGTAGTAAGTATTCCCGTTCGTGTAGTGATCACCCACAGTAGTGCGGCTCCAATTCTGCCGGTAGTGGACGTGTCGCGGCGACATCCCCGCCCAGCCGGTGTGGTACATCTCCGCTGGAATGGCGTGCGTCGGCGAAGCGATCGCCAATAAATACACAATCATTGCTTCGTTCCACCCGATCAGGGGATGACTGATGTGAAAACCGGCATCGGGCGACCAATGCCAATAAAGCACGTTGCTGTCCGGCGTCTTGCGGTACCAGTCCCATTCCACCTCCCGCCAAAGCCGGGTGATCGTCTCACGGATTTCTTTTTCCCCGGCGCTGTCGCGATTGAAATACTGGCGGGCCGCAAGCAGACCCTGGATCATGAACGCGGTTTCCACCAGATCGCCGCCGTTGTCGTATTTTCCAAAAAAAGGAACTGCCCGGCCGGTGTCGCCATTAATGAAATGCGGCCACACGCCGTGAAAGCGATCGGCCCTGGCGAGGAACCGGACGATTTTCAAAATGCGCGCCGCGACTTGTTCACGCGGTTCAAATTGTCGTTCAGCTCCGACGATAAGCGCCATGACGCCAAAGCCGCTGCCACCAAGTGCAAGCAAACCGGGATCACCGGGCAAAACTTCAGGCGCCAGTCCCGCTGCGGGATGACCACCGTCCCAATAATAATTAAAACACGACTCTTGAACCATGCTGAGCAACTCGTCGTCGGTAAATTCCCGGGTCGTCGCCGGAGCCGAAATCGCTGATGGCGCCGATTCGTTTCCGGCGACGTCCAAGGCGGTGACACGATACCACGCCTGTTTCCCTGGCGGGCCGACAAAATCCACATAACGCGTACGGGTGCCTTGCTGGGTTCCCACCGGAACGAAATCGGTGCCATTCCAGGAACGGTAAATACGATAGGACAATAGATCGCTCGCGTCACTAGGCGCCCAAGTCACATCAAAATGCCGCTCGAAAGCCCGCACCCGCGGAGAGCCGCCCGGCGCAGGCGGCGCAATCGCATCGCCCGGATCCGCGTTTCGAATCTGAAAATCGTCGAGAAAAAGCGTGTGGTCCCCGTCATCGTCGAGACCCTGCACCAGAGTTACACTCAACGTGTCCTCGACTTTGAATAGATTGTCGTCGGTTCCATTATGCGCCGGCGTGTGCAGCGCGGCGAATGGAAGTATTATCTGCACCCATTTTTTCGCCGGGATCGAGGCACTTCCCTCCACCAACGTGACCGACGGCGTCCCTTTTTCGTGGGAGTCTTTTAGATACAACCGCGGTGAATTCGCAGCCGTCAGCTCGAAGTCCGAGTAACACCAGAACGTCAGCGCATCGCCTTCGAATTTATAAGGGCGCGCATAACGTCGCGTAATCTGAATCGTCATCTGCCAGTCGCCGCCGGGCGCGGATCGCCAGCGCAAACGCAACGCATTCGGTGGACTGACAAAATGCGCATTATCGAGGGGGAATTTACCCGCCAAGGTTTCCAGCGAACTAGGCGCGATAAAAAATCCGTTGCCCGATTCGTGCCCGCCCTCCGCCAGACTATTGTCGAAAATAACGTGGCGGTCGTAGGTGGTTTGCGCGGGTGAAACAGCGAATATCGTGCAGCCCGAGATCAGTGCACTGACCAGCCGCCCAAAGTGAATATCCCGCTTGGACGTAGCAGCCGTTGTCAAACGGCTGGCCAGCGGTGTTACCACCGCTGCTACGACCGGGCCGGAGCAGGTTTCCGTGGATTGGATCCACCGAAACCCAAATCTCCGACCAACGCGTCTGAAGGACGCGTGCCACCTCGAGCGCCTCACCACGCCGATCATAGCCGCCCGTTAAAGCTTAATCGTCACCGAGAGCGTGAACTTCCGCGGCGGCACGAAGTAGAAACTGGATCCCTGGCTATCGCTTCCGACGGTGTTGAAGTCGGTGTATACGAGTGTGTCCTTATCGAACAGGTTATCGACGTTGAGCTGCACTTTCACGGGATAGCTGCCGAACTTCATTTGATAGCCAACCAGCGCATTGTACGTGGTGTAGCCGGGTGATTTCATCGTCCCGCCCGTGCGAATATTTTGCGTCCCAAGCGAGGTGGCGCCACCGCCGATCGAAAGGCCTTTCACCCAAGTGTCGGTGAACGTATATACCGCAAATGCGCTGAGAGTTGATTTCACCAATCCCGCATTGGTCGCCTCGACACTCGTTTCGGTCAGCTTCTGTTGGGCCCGGGTTAAATCCCCAGCGAGCGTTCCGTTATATGGCGCAATACCTCCCGTTGCGGTCGTTTGCCACTCTGCCAGGTGACTGGCGAAATAGGCGCGACTGCCGACGAGATTGTTCGTGGAAACCGATTTTGGCACCGAATAGGAAACCTGCAGGCGCCAGTTCGGTGTGGGATTTGCCGTGGCCTCAAGCTCAACACCGTCGCCTTTTACGTCTTGAGAATCTGCAAAAGACATATTCGCGTGAAGGTCGCTTCCTGAGCCCGTGATGGTGCCGGCGGGACCAATGTCACGCGCAGTCCCACCTGCTTTCAGATAATCATTCCAAATTCCCTGCATATCGACGTTGTCGTTCGAGATTCTCCCCTTCGCCTTGTCGACATAGTAAATCGCCGACACGGAGTATTTCCCATCTTCGGTCGAAATTCGCACGCCGCCAGAATTGGATTTTCCATGCGCCGCACCAAACGATTCGCCAGTCAGGCTTGGCGCCACTCCCCCGCCGATCGGCGCAAAGTTTTGTGAGTAATTATAGACGAGTCCCAGCCACTTGTTCAGGTAGCCCACCACGCCGGCGGAGTAAGTCATGCCTTTATCGTCTTCGAACTTCGGGACATTATTGGTGCCGCGAACATCAATGTACTTGCTGTAGTAAGAATCATGCCGCGCGCCGAGCGTGATGTTCAAGCGGTCGTCCCACAGCCGGGTCTGCGAGACCAATCCGTAGTATTTGATTTGCTCGGTAATATTATGATCGAACCAGTTAAATGGGAGCGGATGATAAGAAATAGTGTCGCCATTAATCTTGGTCGGAAGATCCATCCGCTGGTTCGGATTATCCCAATAGAGTCGTCCCCATACCATGTATTGCGTCCAGCTGTCCGCGACATAGTTGTTCATCGTTTGCGCGATGTACTGTCTCGCCCGCAAGAGATGCAGTTCCGCACCCACTGATGCGCTGATCCATTCCTTCACCGGAATTCCCCAGAGCACCGTGTCGAAGTGATAATTGAACTGACCGCGAATCTCATTCGCACTGTGGGTCTGCAACTGCCGGTCGAGAAACATTTCGGAGTAGCGCTTTCCGTAATTCGGATTCGCCGACCCGTCGGGTAGTTGCTTGTTGATGTCGACAAACACATCGGCCAACGCCTCGAAGTTTGTCGCGACGCCCTTGTCGTTATAACGATAGCCTGCGATTTCGAACTCCGCGTTATCACTGACTTTTTGATCAAAGTACAAAGTCGCCGTATAGTATTTCCAGTTAAAGTCGCCGTCCTTCGGGCCAAAGGTGAAGTCGCGACTCGGGAGCGCCGGCACAACTGCATTGGTGCCGATAACGGTATAGGGATCCGGCCGCAACGCGGTGGTCTTGTAGAAAGGACCATCAGCGATACCACGCGACCTATATCCGTGGCCCCACGACATCATTTTGCCGAGCGAAGGTATCCAGATTTGCGTGTGGTCCGCTCCACCCCATTCCGCCATGCTATCAGTTAATGCCGGACCGACCGGGGCCGCGCCCCAAGTCGGCGAATTGGTCACGCCGTCCCATTGCGAAAAGTGATCACGCAAATTCTGCGCAAATTGCGGCGTCGTCGATTTGAACGCTTCGAGGTCGAGGCGGATGGAGGAATTTTCGCTGAATTTAAATTTGGTCGCGAGCGCCGCACCCCATTTCTTCGTCAGATCGGCTTCACGCCAGCTTTGATCGCGATCCTGCAGGAGATTCAGGCGAATCGCCAGGTTGTCCGTTCCGAACAATGAGGCGATGCGGTTTACATCCACCGTGGCGCGCTCTCCACCATATTGGTTTGCTTGAATATTGACTGTGGCGGAATCCCTGTCGAAACGCGGGACCTTCGTATAGGTCGACACCGAGCCGCCGAGATTTCCGACGCCAAACAGGATCGAATTCGGACCGCGATCCACCTCGACGCGATCGACATTGAACAGATCCTTCACGCCCCAGAACGGAAAATAGTTTACCGTCGGAGGATTTCCGCCCTGAGGTCCGGTGCCTGCGCCGCGAATATTATAACTCCACGAATTGAAAACATTACCGCCACCGTCATGGCCACCGGTCCAACTCACCGGCACTGCATTTGGAGTCCAGCGAAGGGCGGACCGCACGTCCGTGAGTTGTAGATCCTCCAGAAACGCACTCGTCAGGGAAGTCACTGACGACGGCGTGATGCGCACGGGAGTATTGTTGCGGCCGCCGGCCAGCGACGATACCGCCGTATAACCGACGTCACTCTCGGTGTTGACCACGAAAGGATCGAGCACGAGTGGCTTTTCGTTGGAAACAACAACTGAGGAAGGAGGAGTTTCTTGAGCGGACAGCGACGCCAGCGCGACGAAGGCAAAAACAACGCAGGGAGTAAGCAGGTTTTTCATAGTGTGTCTCATGGTGTGTCAGGGGGTATACAGAGGTTTGGCTTGATGCATCACACCCCATGCGCCCGTGTAACCAGCCAGGTTGCCACGCCGCTTTGCTCTCGATGATTCACGCGCTTGGGGGTTGAGCGTTCGAAACAGTTCACACCCGTGTGACTGCTTTCATAGGGAACCGGTTCCAGATTTATAAATTGCGCGGGTCATCACGCAACTTTCTGGCGAAAGCAAAAAGGTTTCCGGGGCTCATCGCTCAGACCGAGCTAGGGCTATTACCCGCGTTAGCACCGCTCAACAACTCACCTGCCTTCACTTCGCAGAAAATTCCGATCGTGTGAGAATTCGGTGAGCAAATTTGAAAACAAATTACGCATTGGAGAGTGCCGCACTCGTGCGCGACCGAAACGGTTCGTATCCATTTAGTTTTTTTCGCAGCAACCACCAACTCCCAACCCAAGGCGTTTTATGCCTGTTCAAGTATCCTATCCCGGAGTCTACGTTGAAGAGATTCCCAGTGGTGTTCGCACCATCACCGGAGTCGCCACGTCGATCACCGCATTCATCGGCCGCGCTTTGCGTGGACCCGTCAACGAAGCCAAAACCATTAACAGCTTTGGTGATTTTGAACGCATCTTCGGTGGTCTTTGGGTGGAGAGCTCGCTCGGCTTTGCCGTGCGCGACTTCTATATGAATGGCGGCAGCCAGGCCGTCATCGTCAGACTCTTTCACGCCGAACCAAACGATCCCGCCGCTAATCCCGCTGTGGTGGGTGTTCCGTCCAAGAGCAAGATCGCTGCAGGCGCAGTGAAATTGGAAGCGGCCTATGAAGGCAAATGGGGTGCGAACCTTCGCGCGACGGTCGACCTCGATGCCGCAAAAGATGTGGCCGATCGATTCGGTCTCGCGAAAGCCGATCTGTTCAATCTCACCGTGCGCGACGCCGCAGCCGGTGGCGCTTCGGAGAAATTCCTGAACGTATCGTTCAAGAACAGCCCACGGCAAATCACGAACGTGCTCCGCGAAGAATCCAAATTGGTCCGATGGGATTCCGCGAATGCACTCGATCCGGCGAATCCACCCGCGCCCGCGGCCGCCGACGATCCCGTCACTGTCGCCGAGAAAGCTCTCACCGCGGCAAAGAAAGCCAATCCCCAGGTTCCAGCTACGATTACCGCCGCGGAAACCGCCTTGGCTGCGGCCATGAAAACGGCGTCCGATGCCGTTTCTGACGGCAAAGCGCTGACGTTCGATGATTTCAAACCGGCAAATGCCGAGTCAAAGAAACTCGGTCTGTACGCGCTGGAGCAATTGTTCGCCCGCGACGGGCTGTTCAACATCCTCTCAATTCCGCCATATAAAAACGGGGACGTGGATGTTAATCTCGTTTCAGAAGCGGCCGCGTATTGCGAAAAACGCCGCGCGTTTCTTCTCGTTGATCCGCCCAGCAACTGGATCGACAAAGACACCGCGAAAAACAAATTCACCGATACCGCCACCGACAACGTTGGCACCCGCAGCCGGAACTCGGCGTTGTTTTTCCCGCGACTCAAACAACCCAATCCACTCAAGGATAATCAATCCGAGGAATTCGTGCCCTCCGGCGCCGTCGCGGGAATTTTTGCGCGAACGGATACGCAGCGCGGCGTGTGGAAAGCCCCCGCCGGCCTCGATGCCTCGCTCGTCGGCGTGCCGCAACTCAGCGTGCCGATGTCAGACGAGGAAAACGGTGAATTGAACCAGCTCGGCATTAACAGCCTGCGATCCTTCCCCACCGCCGGACGCGTGGTGTGGGGCGCGCGGACCTTGCGTGGCGCCGATCAACTCGCCGACGAATGGAAGTACATTCCTGTCCGCCGTCTCGCCTTGTACATCGAGGAGAGCCTCTACCGCGGCACCCAATGGGTCGTGTTCGAACCGAATGACGAACCGCTGTGGGCCCAGATCCGCCTCAACGTAGGCGCCTTCATGCACAATCTGTTTCGACAGGGTGCATTCCAAGGCCAGTCGCCGAAAGAGGCCTACTTCGTGAAGTGCGACAAGGAAACGACGCCACAAAATCAGATCGACCTCGGCATCGTGAACATCGTCGTCGGCTTCGCTCCGCTAAAACCGGCCGAATTCGTCATTATCAAACTTCAACAAATCGCCGGACAAATTGAAACCTGAGAGAGGACACCACCATGGCCCAGTTCACCGTTAATGCCCAGAGATTCGATCCGTACAAAAACTTCAAATTCCGCCTCAAGTGGGACGGAAAGTACGTCGCCGGCGTCAGCAAATGCAGCGCCTTGAAACGCACCACCGAAGTGGTGAAGCACCGCGATGGCGGTGATCCGAGTAGCAGTCGAAAATCCCCGGGGCGCACCGAATACGAGGCGATCACACTCGAGCGCGGCGTCACCCACGACGTCGAGTTCGAGAAGTGGGCCAACAAGGTCTGGCAGGTCGGCGCGGGACTCGGCGCGGAGGTTTCGCTGAAGGATTTCCGGAAGGATCTCATCATCGAAATCTACAACGAAGCCGGGCAACTTGCGCTGGCGTACAAAGTATATCGTTGTTGGGTCTCGGAGTACCAGTCGACGCCTGATCTCGACGCGAATGCCAACGCCGTCGCACTTCAGCATCTCAAACTCGAAAACGAAGGCTGGGAGCGGGACCAGGAAGTACCCGAGCCGGCCGAACCGACGTTTAGCAATCCCGCCTGATCTGCGGGACAGATTCCATGCTCACCGCGAGCCAGATTTTGGAAGTCTGGGAACAGGGTCGTTCCCAGACACCGGTCCAGCGTGCGCTCAGCCTCCTGGCGCTCGCCCTCCCGGAAAATTCCGAATGCGACCTGGAGCGTTGCGGCATCGGCCGGCGCGACCGCGAGTTACTGGCATTGCGGCAGCGCATTTTTGGTCCCCGGCTAACGGCGTCAGCCAAATGTCCTGCCTGCGGCGAGATTGTGGAAGCCGATTTAGCCGTCACGGATATTCAGACTCCGCCGTCAACCGATGCAACCGGACCACTTCCCTTCCGCACCGGTGAATTCGAATTGGATTTTCGCCTGCCCACCTGCGGTGACCTTGCGAAACTTGATCCGGGCGTGTCCGTCGCCCAACGAAAGAAAACATTGCTCCAATGTTGTGTCACTAGTGCGCGACAAAATGGTAACGCATTCCCGGCAGACTCCATCCCTGACCAGATCGTGGCCGCATTGTCCGATCACATGGCGCAGATCGATCCTCAAGGTGACGTCCAGCTCGCGCTGAACTGTCCCCAATGCATCCACCGCTGGGATGCGACGCTCGATATTGCTTCCTATCTCTGGAACGAGATCAACGCGTGGGCGATTCGAACTCTCCGCGAGATTCACGCGATCGCTGCTGCTTACGGATGGACCGAACCTGAAATCCTCAAACTGAGCCACTGGCGGCGTCAGGCCTACTTGGAGATTATTCAATCATGAGCGACTATCTTGGTCATTTGCTGGAACGTTCCTTTGCCCCGACTCCGGAAGTACGGCCGCAGGTTCCATCGCTTTTCGAACCGAAGCCCGCAGGTGAACAAACCAAGCTTCGTTTCAGTTCGTTGGAAGACGACCGCGCGACGGTGGGAGAAAATCCTCAAAAAACGAACCCATCCACCAATCACGGGGACAATTTACAGGCACCACCATCTGATGAAGATCAGCGACGTAATATCGCGGCGGAAAAAATCGAGGCCTCGATAAAGTCGCCCAGCGCGCGTGAAGAAAGCCCTCGTGGTTCCACCTTCGAAATACCTGCGAAGCAGACCGTCAAAGCCACTTCCAGGCCCATCAACTCACCACTTGTGACTCCTCCCTTTCATCCCGAAAAGCGCGACAATCCTGTCGTCACGGATTCGGTTCAACCTTTGACTCGCCAGGAGAACTCAAAACCCGCGCCGGTCGGAACGCGCCCCGCGGCCGGGGAAGTCGTCGATTTCCGCGCCGACCGTGCTGAGCGTCGGTACGGAGATCGACGCCCACCAAGTTTCCCGCTCAGCCATCAGCCGCTTCGCGACGATTCCGAGGCGACCAATACCCTGCGGCCGCGCGAAGAGGTCGGTGCGCCCAATGACTTCAGACCAGCGCGAGCCGTCAAAACGACTGCCGTGCTTCCTTTGGCCGTCGCGTCATCGCGGGAAAAAAATATCGAACGGAAAGAAATTGCCGGCGCCTCACATGCGGCTGTTCCGCCTTCAATCCAGGTCACAATCGGTCGTGTCGAGATTCGCGCCACTCCCCCGCCCGTGGTCACGCGAGCGGCGCCGCGAAAAGAATCCGGCCTGAGTCTGGAGAATTATCTGCAGCGTCGGGCGGGAGGACAATCATGAGCAACTACCTCGCAGTCGCAACGGTCACCAAGGCGCTCGCGCAAATCCTCGATACCGCGGTGAAGAGTGCCGTCGACAGCGCAACGGCGGTCACCCAGCGGCCCAATCCCGCGACCCGCACGGCGTGCGTCGACTTGTTTCTCTACCAGGTCACGCCCAATGCCGCGCTGCGCAACTCCGATCTTCCCTCGCGGCAATCCACCGCGCCGGGCGTGGTCATCAAGCGACCGACGTGCGCGCTCGATCTGCATTACTTGATGAGTTTCTACGGCGACGACTCCAAGTTCGAGCCGCAGCGAATGCTTGGGGCCGTGGTGCGCGCGTTGCTCGCGGAGCCGGGTCTTACCCGCGAACGAATCCTCAGCGTCAGTCAGGACGACAATGGCGATAAAATGAGCGGCTCGAATCTCGCCGACGCGATGGAACAGGTTAAATTTTCTCCCGTGTCGCTGACCGTCGACGAGCTCTCGCGCATCTGGTCGATCTTCTACCAAATTCCTTACGCGCTCTCGCTGGCTTACACCGCGACAGTCGTCCTGATTGAAAGCGACGAACCCGTCGCGACGTCCCAACCCGTGTTGCGGCGCGGACCAAACGATCAAGGTGTCGAAACCCAGGTGGGATTGCCGCCGCGACTCGAGAGCTGGCACATCGGCGAAGACAACGATGACGCCGCCCGGCTGCGCTATCCCACGTACCCAAGCGCACGACTCGATACGATTCTCACCTTGCGCGGACAAAATTTTGCCGGCGAGTCGCTCGCGGTGAAATTTTTCAATCAACGTCTCCAGGAAAGCGCTCCCGACTTCATCGTGCCATTGCCCACGAGCCGTCCGAATGAAATCAAGCTCACCATTCCCAACGCCCAGGCCGCCGCCGACAAATGGGCCGCCGGATTCTATTCCGTCTCCGTGGCCGTGACCAATGGGGCAAAGACTCGCAACACAAACTCCCTGTCCGTTCCGCTGGCGCCTCAAATTAAAACCATCACGGCCGGCGCGCGCGACGGCGACGGCAACGTGCTGATCACCGTCGATCCCGCACCCGCGGTGAAACCCACGCAAAGCGCCTTTCTGTCATTACCCGAAGGCGACGTCCTAGCACTGCCGCGCGCGGCGACGATCGATCCCCTTCGCTTTCTAATCACAAAACCCGCGGCGGGCCGGGTCGCGGTGCGACTGCGGGTGGATGGCGTCGATAGCATGCAATTCAAAGGCCAGGGAGCACCACCCAAACCGGTGCTGGATATTCAAACCGTGGACATCCCTGTATGAGCACACCGGAACAATGGCAGGAAAACAATTCCCTGCGCCTAGCCGCGGCACTCACGGGTTTGCGGACGCGGCTGGAGCGCCTCGTTTCCCCGGTACAACCGGCCGCGAAGAAAACTCCTGCGGAGCCGCCACCCGTCAAGATCCCCACAAAGACTCCGGCAATCGTCACTCCGCCCCCGCCCGCGCCGATTTCCCGTTCGCTGTTCCAAAAGCTTCTCCGCTCTGCGCCGGCGTCAGCTGAGACATCAACGCCGGTGGTTGATGAAATTCCTCCGATCGCGCCGAATACCGCGGCTCCGAACGTTCCTTCACCGGCGGAAGAACCCGACTCCGTTCCCCACGCGCTTCCCGCCCAAGTGCCGTGGGCCCTGGACATGTTGGGCGAACGATTGGGCCTTTCGCAGTTTGAACAAAATCTCCTGCTGTTCGCGGCTGCACCGGAGTTGGACACACGAATTGGCAGTCTTTGCGCGCGGGCGCATGACGACCCGCAAAAAGCTTTTCCGACCTTTGCCCTCGCGATCACGCTCTTCGATGAAGCCGCGTGGGACGCTTTGTCGCCGGAACGCCCGCTTCGTTACTGGCGCCTGATCGACATCCACCAACCGGCAGGTCAACCGCTGACTGCCAGCGCAATTCGTGCCGACGAGCGAATTGTCAGTTATCTGAAAGGGCTTAACTTTCTCGACGACCGCCTGGCGCCGTTTTTCTCACCACTGGAACTCGCCGCCACTTCGGCTTCGCTTAGCGAAACCCAGGAAAAACAAGCCGACCTGATTCTTCGCGGTTGGCAAACGGCCGCGGTGACCGGGCCACTTCCCGCCGTGCAACTCGCGGGTGCCGATCCGATGAGCAAACAGCTCGTCGCCTATCAAGTCGCCTCGCGGTTGAAGCGTCGCTTGCACCGGCTCAACGCGGAAACGCTGCCGTCCAATGTGGGCGAGCTGGAATTACTGGCGCGGCTCTGGCAGCGCGAAAGCCGGTTGTTGCCGCTGGCTCTCTATTTCGACGCCGAGGAAATCAACGGAACCGAACTGGAGCGTTCCGGACCGTTGAGTCGCTTTCTGACCCGGAGCGAAGGCATATTTTTCATCGGTTTGCGTGAATTCAGTCCCCGTCTCGGTCGCGCCCAGCAGTCAGTGGACATCACCAAGCCCAACTCCGACGAACAGCAGGCCGCGTGGACCGCGATCTTGGGAAAAACTGAAGAGAATTCCGCCGCCCAGATCGCCGCCCAATTCAATTTAAATCTTCCGAGCATCGAAATCCTTGCTGCCTCCGCGCAAACCCAAGCGAGGGAAAATGCACAGTCTCTCGCCCACGCCGCTTGGGAAGTGTGCCGGACGAGTGAACGTCCGCGTCTCGATACGCTCGCGCAGAGACTCGATCCGAAAATGGGTTGGGACGACTTGGTGCTTCCGAAACTCGAAACCGATCTGCTCAAACAAATCGCGGCTCAGGCGAAGCAACGAAAACAGGTTTATCACGATTGGGGGTTCGACCGGAAAATGAATCGCGGCTTCGGCATCAGCGCCTTGTTTGCCGGCGAAAGCGGCACGGGAAAAACCATGGCGGCCGAGGTGATCGCCAATGATCTCAAGTTGAATTTATACCGCATCGACCTCAGTCAGGTGGTCAACAAGTACATCGGCGAGACCGAGAAAAACCTTCGCCGCCTGTTCGATGCGGCGGAAGATGGCGGTGCGATTTTATTTTTCGACGAAGCTGATGCCCTTTTTGGCAAGCGCAGCGAAGTGAAGGACAGTCACGATCGCTACGCGAATATCGAGATCAACTACCTGCTCCAACGCATGGAGTCTTATCGCGGTCTAGCGATCCTCGCAACCAATCTCAAAAACTCCCTCGACGCGGCGTTTATCCGGCGGCTGCGATTCATTGTGAATTTCCATTTCCCCACGGTCGCCGACCGCCGGCGCCTGTGGACCAAGGCGTTCATGCAGCACGAAGTGGAGAAGAAATTGCCGGCACCGCCGCTCGGCCCACTCGACTACGACCGTCTGGCGGCGCTCAATCTCACCGGCGGGCACATCCACAATGTCGCGTTGAACGCGACCTTCATGGCCGCGGCCCGCGCTACGCCCGATGCTCCGGCGCGCGTCACGATGCCGGTCATTCTTGAAGCCGCGCGCGTCGAATTCCGCAAACTCGACCGTCCGATCAACGAAACCGAATTCAAATGGACCGAACCACCCACAAAAGAGTCCGTTGAAAAAAACAAGGAAGCCCACGTATGAGCATTCAACTTACCATCGAGCAGCTCGTGTTGGACGGGCTTTCGCTTTCGACCCTGCAAGGCGTCGCGCTTAAACTCTCCATCGAAACCGAACTCGAGCAGCTACTGCGGTTGCGCGGGTTGGAAGGATTGGCCGGAGGAGCCGTTCCCCGACTGACCGTCGATTCGCTTAAACTCGCCGAAGGAGGACGACAGCACGAGTGGGGACGACAGATCGCGCGCAATCTTTACGCAGGCCTGGCGGCAATGTCGGCAGGGCCCCGGCGCGAAACGACTTTTAGCTCAAATTCTCCTTCCCGCCGCGATGACCAAACATCGCACGCGTCTCTCCACCAAAACTCAACGTCTCGCACACTCCCACAATGAAAACATCGAAAATTAATTCAGGCTATGGCTGGGTTCCGGACCGTCCGGATTTCCGCGACAAACTTTACGCCAATATCGCCGCCGCTCCGAAAGCGCTACCGAAGAAAACGGATCTCCGCGCGGATTGCTCCCGCATTGAAGACCAGGGCCAGCTTGGCAGCTGTACCGCGAATGCGCTGGTCGGCAACCTGGAGTTTCTACAGCGAAAACAAGGCCATCGCGTCACCAATCTCAGCCGTCTCTTCATTTACTACAATGAGCGGGAGATGGAGGGTTCTGTGTCGGAAGACGCGGGAGCGGCGATTCGCGATGGCGTGAAATCGCTGGTTAAACTCGGCGTGTGCACGGAACCGCGCTGGCCATATAAAATCGAAAAATTTGCGCAGAAGCCTCCGGCGAAATGTTACGTCAACGCCACCGATCATCAGGCGACATCCTATCACCGGATCGTTGGACTGAACCAAATGCGCAAGTGTCTCGCAGAAGGTTATCCCTTCGTCTTTGGATTTTCCGTCTACACGTCGTTCGAATCGGAGGAAGTCGCAAAGACCGGCAAAGTTGAAATGCCCCAGTTGGACGAAAAAAATCTCGGTGGCCATGCAGTTTGCGCGGTGGGTTACGACGATGCGACCAAACGCTTCCTCGTGAGAAACTCGTGGGGAAAAAGCTGGGGTAAGAAAGGCTATTTCACGATGCCCTACGACTATCTGGCGAACGACGATCTCTCCGCCGATTTCTGGACGCTGCGCGCGTTTGAGAACTCCTGAGCCAGATTTCCACCCTCGTCATGGCTCACGCACCCGAACCGTCTCCCGAACGGCGTCGTCCACTGGCGGCCCGTTCACGCCAAACGCCTTTGCTGCAACGTCGCTGCGCGTGCGGCGGTGTGGCGGGACCTGACGGCGAATGCGAATCGTGTAAAAAGAAACGACGCGACGGACTGTTGCAGCGTAAAACAGCAGACCCCAAAGCCACTGCCTCGCGGGTGCCCGACGTCCCCAGCAGTGTCCACCAAACGCTGCAAGCGCCGGGTCAGTCTCTCGATAACCCGGTCAGGGCCCAACTGGAGCCGCGTTTTAATCGCGATTTCAGCAAGGTGAAAATCCACACTGATCCCGCAGCGGCGCGTTCCGCAGAAGACGTAAACGCTGCCGCCTACACGGTCGGGAGCAACGTGGTTTTTGGCGCCGGAAAATATTCGCCGAACACCGATTCCGGCCGCGCGCTCCTTGCGCATGAACTGGCTCATGTCGTTCAGCAGGACGGCGCCGCTTACGATCCGAACCGTCCACTCTCCGTCGGAGCGGCTGACACTTCGCTTGAACATGAAGCTGAAGCGGCAGCTTCCCCCGCCGCTTCGTCTTCCATCAACGGGCGCACGGAAGGAGAAGTTCAACGCACCGTCGATAAACCGGATGCGGCGCCCGCCGCGCCCGAAAGTGACTGTTCGGGCTGGTTCGCCGACCATGAAAGCCTCAGCAAACGCGCGGCCGAGAAGTATGTGCAAACAGAGCTGGGAGGAAGCCACGGTGCAGTGAAAAAAATCGAATGCGACATGGTTGCCGACAACGGAGCGTTCGCGTGCACGGTCACTTTTTCGGACGGCACACCCATTCGCGTAATCGCACGGCCGGACTCGATCGTCGTGGGCAAGTTCCCCTTGCAAACGATGACCCCGCCGGCAGACCAGCCGCTTTGCTGGTACAGTTTCAAATGTATCGGTCCGAATCGCGACCTGGTTTTGACCAGGATCAAATGCCAGAGCGCTACAAAACCATCCGCAGATAAACCTGTCGACGATCATCACGGGAAAGGTCCGAATCCGTGAACCCGGCGATTCAAGTTTACGCTCACGCGGCAAATCGGATTCCATGCGCGCCTTCCGGGCGGACTGGAATTCTCCAGCGCAAATGCGCCTGCGGTGGCGCCACCGGCCCAACCGGGGAATGCGAGTCGTGCAGAAAAAAGCGCGAAAAAGGGTTGGTCCAGCGAAAGAGCCTCTCGTCCGATTTCATTGGCGATGTCCCGACCGTGGTTGGTGAAGTCCTGGGAGCGACCGGCCGTGCCCTGGACGACCCGACCCGAAAAACCATGGAATCGAGTTTCGGGCAGGATTTCAGCCGTGTGCGATTGCATACCGACAACAGGGCCGCCGCTTCGGCGCGAGCCATTCACGCGCTGGCTTACACCGTCGGACACAATATCGTATTCGATTCCGGCCAGTACGCACCACACACCCTGGAAGGCCGGCAGTTACTCGCCCATGAGCTGACCCACGTCGTACAACAGGGTGCGGAAAGGGCGGCCCATCCTCTAAGAATGGAACCTGATACGCCAAGTGCGGCCGAGCGTCAGGCCGACGCGGTAGCGAACCGCGTAGTGGCAGGCCAGGACGCCGGACCAATTGTCTCATCGGGCGTCACGATTCAAAAACGGGCCGCGCCCTTCATCGATAAAGTAACCGTTCACCTCGAACCGCTCCAATCCGCCGAACTCCATTGGAACGGGACGCCGCCGGCGGACGCTCCAGGCAGCGATCGTTTTCAGGTGTCCACCGGCAAAGGCTATAGCGACCCCGGCGACGATCCCGGCACCTGTACCCGCGACTGCTGCAGTGATCCGCTCACTCAATGTGCGCCACCGTGGAACCAGCCAGGCAAGGTGGGAGCTTGCTGCACCTTCCACGGAAATAATTTCTGGACAGGCACTCCGTTGCCCGAACACAACACCTGGAAATGGTGGACCCCCATCGAACCGTATTATTCTTCGCGAGGAATCGCTCTTCACCAACATCCGAAGGTCAACGGCCAACCCATTGGTCACGGCTGCGTGCGAATGGACGAAGCCAATGCCAGGCGAATTCACGACTTCTCCAATGGCCGGCAAACCAACGTGACAATTGACGGAAGGGCCGCACCTGTACTCTGCGACGATACCCGGAAGTGCGGAGCAAAAAAAGGCGCGGGCACCGCCCCGAAAGAAATTCCCTGGGGGGCCAAAACTGCGGCAGCCACATCGACCGCCAGACCTGGACAAGAGGGAATGTTGTCGTGAAAACGTCTTTTATTCCCCCTACCCGCCGAGCCACGAGTGAAAAAGCGGACGGAATCCAGTCCGCTTCCAATTCTGCCAACATGGTTCAATTTTTGAAACCCGAAGCATCAGACATGGCGGCGACAACGCAAATGAGCCGGTTTTGTCATGATTTCAGCCAGGTTCCTAATCACACCATAATCCAAATTGCGCAGGAAGGAGTACGCAGCGCGAGCGGGCCACTGCCTCATGGCGAGGCCATCCAGCGTTCGTTCGGCCGGCACTCCGTCAGCAACATTCGGGCCCACGTCGGCGGAGCCGCGACTGACGCGACCCACGCCGTTGGCGCCACGGCGTACGCTACGGGCAACCGGGTGGCATTTGATCGCACTCCCGACTTGAACACAGCAGCGCACGAGGCCGCACACGTGGTTCAGCAGCGACAAGGCGCGAATCTGCCGGGTGGTGTCGGCGCCAATGGCGACCGTTATGAACGGCACGCCGATGCCGTGGCCTCACTGGTGACCCGTGGTCTCTCCGCCGAATCCATGCTCGACCGGCATCCGGGCGGCAGCAGCACTTCGCCCGGCGTCCAGCGGCTGGCTTTCATCAATGAAGTGCCGCTCAAGAAAGCAGAAAAAGACTTCACCGGCGCCATGAAGGGCATGGTCGCTGATTCCACCGTGCGAAATTACCTCAGCACGGACGAATTCAAAAAGCATTCACAAAAACAAACTGACTATCTCGGGAATCTCAATGACGGCACATGGCTTCGATTTAGTCCCACGGGAATCAATCTGCTTGGGGAAAGACACGACAGGGTAACGCTTGAGGAATCTGCGGTCGCCGTCGGGAGCAAGAGCTTCATCTACGAACCGTTCTCGTCGGACAAGATGACTCCCGGTTCGAATTTCGAAGGCGCGTATGAAAAGGAAAACAGTGAACGATTCAAACGCATGGGCGTCGACAAGGAGAAGGACAAACAACAATTCGGCGAGGAATCGCTGCTACCCAAGATGGGCTATGGCCTCGCCACGTTGCAGCCATTCTTCGATGGCACTTTTCCGATCAGCGGCCTGAAACCGGGCGGATACATTGGCCAGCCGACGCAGCGATATCTCAAAATCGCGTGGGGCTGGAGCAAAGATAACAAGCTCGACGTCGAAAATAAACTGAAGGCCGGCACGTCCGTGCCACCAAAATACAAAAAGCTCGCCGACGTCCATGCGCTGGTTGAAGGCAAGCTCGACAAATTCATCACTTCACTCGTCGTCGACGGATACCTCGGCGACGAACTGGAGAAAAAAGTCAACCTGCCACTCCTGCCCCTGCTGGCAGACTTCGGCCGCGCATTTACGGAGGCCATGATGCGTTCAGCGGCGGGAGCGTCGAGCAGTCGTTTAAGCACGGGCGCGCGTCTTGCGCTGACAGGATCCAGCGTAACGAGCGAAAAAGACAAAATGGCGATGTTCACCCAATGGCGCGATTTCCTGTTTGAAGACAATGTCGCTGCCGCGACCAAGCGCGGTGTGCGCTATGCAGGCATGGGCCAGGCTCATCTCGATCATCTGGTAAGCGTCGGCCTCGGGAAAAACCAGCATCCTTTCACCATGGACGGAAAAGACATCAAGGAATTTCGGGACCTGACGGGAAAATTAAAAAAGTCGGTCAAAGGCCCGTGACGGCATCTCCTTCCATGAACCCGTCCGACAATTCCGTCTGTATTTACCCTGAGGTTTATGTGCGCCTGCGGCTGGTGCTGACCAAACCAGCGCTCCCCACCCAGGAAACCTACATGGACATCTGGACGCGTGGACCGCGGTTTCACGTGCGCGACGAATCGGGTCGAGATATTGCGGCGATCCTCGATGATGTCACGGCCGCCCGGGGGTTGGGCGCAGATCCTCATTCGATGGAGGAAATCATGGATCGATGGACTCAATCCCGGAACGCCGTGTCCCGCGTAACGGACGTGTACGGCGACCTCGAAACCGCGAAGGGAGTTGTACAGCGGACGGGTCAGGTCCCGTGGTCAATGGCAGCGGAAATCCTGGCGCCGCTCGCGGACCAAATCTTCGCCCGGAAAAAAAACGCCCGACTGGAACTTAAGCGGCAGACCGTGCTGCTGAACCGTTCTGCCGTGGAATATCACGGAATCCTTCGAGGCAAGGATCAAGGGGTGCCTTATAAAAGTGAAGTCACACGGATAGTTTCTCCACTCTATCTTTTAGTCGAACGTGTGCACGATTCGAAAAATCCCGATCATTCCCTCATCAGGGAGATTGTCTCACTGCAGGAAGGAAAGGTGGATGACCGGGACCTGGCCCCTCCCGAAATTCCATGAACCTGAGCACGCAGTTGCAGCGGAAGAGTAATCCCACTGGGAACACGGTGGGCATGGAAGGACTTTTCGGGCGCGGCCCGACATCGTCGAAGTCCACTTCAGTCGCGCCGGCCGTGGTGCACGACGTTCTGCGCTCGCCGGGTGCGCCACTCGATCCGTCCACACGGGCGTTCATGGAGCCGCGATTTGGGCGGGATTTCAGCCAGATCAAAATCCATACAGACGGGAAAGCAGCGGAATCGTCCACGGCAGTAAATGCGTCAGCATACGCAGTGGGACGCGATTTGGTTTTCGGCGACGGCCAATATGCGCCCCACACGAGGCCCGGACAAAGATTGCTGGCGCATGAACTCACGCATGCCCTCCAACAAGGTGAGCGTGACGGCAGCGCAATCGCCCCCGGCGCTCTGTCGATTGGCCAGCCCGACTCCAGCATCGAGCTCGATGCCGATCGTGTCGCAGATGGGATCGGCTCGAAAAATGACACGGTGGCGTCAGCCCGACTCGGGGGATCCAGCCTCACTCTGGCGCGAAATCTCGCCCCGAATGTCATCGGAGAAGTCGATCACACCGTAAAGGAAACCCTCGTGACCGGGAAAAAAGGGAAAACCAAAGACATTAAGTGGCACGCAAAGTACTCGGTCTATCTCTACGACAAGGATCTCGTCATCGAGGTGCGGATAAAACTGAAAGGGAAAGTGTCCAAAAAAACCAAGCGCAAGTGGCTCGACGGGATCAATGCGAAATGGAACGACAAATATCGATTGGTGAACGACAGGAAGAAAATCAGTATTTCCTTTTGGGCGGTATTCACTGACGTAAATCCGCAGCAGGAAGTTGACGTGGTCCGCCGCCCGAAAACTTCGGGCGATTGGGACATGGGAACGTGGGACGCGGCCGACGGCGAAGGAGACACTCAGGGTGACGCCGCGGCGCACGAGTTCGGGCACATGATCGGAAACAAGGACGAGCACGATCTCCCTGACGGCAAAGGCGGAAAAAAGGACCTCGGCGGAGCCATGGACGACGCCGCGGAAGAAGCCAAACAGCGACATTTCGAGCAATTCCGCACCTGGTTGAATGCTCACCGCACCCCCGGCGAATCCGAGTTCAAGCTGGAAAAAGTGAAATGATGCGGCAGTTCGCAATTCTTAATACGTGCCATTTCTCACGATCAACTGCTGCACGAGGGAAATCGTCCGGCCAGTGAAAGAAACGCACCGGCACATGATCTGATTGCATCAGAAATTCCGCATTGAAGAAGAAGCCCATGCGCCTGCTTTCATACTTCCTGGTTTGTGTGTCGTGCTCGTGGTCGACGTTACGGTGGTGGATATCAATCGTAGTATCCCTGTGGAGTTTTCTGTCTCTATTTGGGCAACCCAACTTCACGCTTGATGCTCCCGCCACCGCGAGGGTTGGCGAGCTTGTCCCTCTCACCGCTTCATTCGAAGGAGCATCGGGCAATGTCCGCTATCGTTTTGTGTACAGCGACCAGGCCGCGTCGGAGTCGGACTGGCAAAGATTGCCAGTGACCCTGAGGAATTTCATCCGGACTGGCGACGTTCAGGTCTATGTTGAGGCACGGACGCCATCGTTAAACAACGTCGCCGGTGTCCATCAACGAGCCCAGCAAAACCCGGTCTTCACGCGCAGTGGAACGAAAACCATTCGAGTATTACCCGCGCTCCCCACCATCACTCTTCATACAATCACAAGCCGCCCCAAAGCCGGCCAGCCGGTTCAGTGGAGCATTTCCCGCACACCGAAGAACCAGTCTTTGCGCTATCAATTCGATCCGGGCGATAACACCGGCACGGTTGAGGGAACCAACCCGACCATCGAACACACGTACACGACCGCGCGAAACTTCACCGCCTCGGTGCAATTGCTCGATGCCGAATCCGCCCCGCGAAGTCGCGTTCAAGTAAGAGTCGCCGCAGCGCCCGCGCCGACGCTCACGGCGGCACCCACGACAGCAGAAATCGGTGGCGAAGTAGTGCTGTCCGCAAACTACACGACTGGGGACAACGCCGCCCGATTCCGTTTCCACTTCGGCGACCAGGAAGCCCCCTCCCCCTGGATTGGCAGCAACTCCATCAGTCACGTCTATCGGCAATCCGGTACGCATACCTGCTTCGTGGAAATCACTCACGGCAAAGGGAACGACGCGCGTCCCGAAGCCCGCAGTGCTCCCCGTGAGGTGACCATTCGTCCGGCGTTGAGTGTGACGCTGGATGTTTCCAACTCGCGCGCTTTCGTCGGCGACGAAATCGATTTCAAACTGACCAGCAATCGCCCGGAACTCCGGCCCCAGTTCACCATTGATTTTGGAGACGGCACAAAACAGGTGCTTTCTGATTCGGCAACAGTCACCCATGCTTTCAAAGAAGCGGAGATGCACGAAGTAGCCGTCGTCGCCGAAGCGAAAATCGGTCGAGCCACGACGCAGAAACGAATCACAATCGAGGCCGCACCAGCGCCCACCCTGGACGTTTCGCCCGCGACGGCGGAAATCGACGGGATCGTTCAATTTGTCGCAAACTATACCCGTGCCGATCAACGCACGCGGTATCGCTTCACCTTCGGCGACGGAACGCCACATTCACCGTGGCTCACAGCGCCGCGCATCAGTCGCCGCTACACGCGTTCGGGTTCCTTCAAGGCGATCGTGGAAGCCGGAACCGTTTCGAACAAGGAAACCAGTAACGCGCCTCTTTGGCTGAGTTCCAGTGCTCCGCGTGAAATCACCATCCTTCCTGCACTCGCCGTAAAAATTACGCCAACCACGTCGCAAATTCACGTCGGCGACGAGGCCGTTTTCACCGTCAGCACGACACGTGAGGATATTAAATCCATCTACACCTACGGATTTAGCGACGGCAAGAGCTCAGCCCCCAGCAGTGCGACGTCAGCCAGCCATATCTTCCTTCAGCCCGGTGACGCGGTCGCTTCCGTATCCGCGAAGACAGACCTCGGAGTGGCGAAGGACGAGGTTCACTTCACCGTGCTCGCTGCCGCCCATCCCACCCTGACGGCAGAACCGGCTTCGCCGGAAGTCGGCGACAGCGTCAAGCTCACGGCTGTCCCGGCATCGTCCGGCCCACAATTCCGTTATCGATTTAACTTCGGCGACAATGGTCCGGCGACCGATTGGCTCGCGGGTCCTGCGACGGAGCACGCCTATCAACAGCGTGGCTCGTATCGGCCATCAGTCGAAGTCGGCGTCGTTCGTGGTCGCAGCACGGAAAGCCTTTCAATCGGCGCAGAGGCCAGCGTCACGGTACCTCCGCCTCTGGAGTTTTCCCTGCTTCCGCCCGTGGGCGAGACTCGTGCCGGGCGCACACTCACCTTTGAACGCAAAACCAACCGCCCGGAAATGCCGACGAGCCTCTCAGTCGATTTCGGCGACGGTTCGGCGATCCAGTCGTTTTCTCCTCGCACCGAGGTCACTCACAAGTTCATCCAACACGGGAACTATTCAGTCAAATGGACGGCTGAAGCCAGCCGCGCGAAAACGAACGGTTCCTTCACTTTGGTCGCAACGTCATCAATTCCGATTTGGGTGATCGTTCTCGTTTCGATCGCAGCGGCGAGCGGCGCCGCCTTCGTTCCTCATCGCCTTGGCTGGATCGCCCCATCGCTGCATCTGAAACCAAATCTGCGCACCGTCCGGGTAAAGGCCAAATCAGCGTCTTCGACAAAAATGGAAATCCGCCTCAATCGGAATCTTCCAAGTTTGCGCTCGAAGCTCGTCGTGAAAATCAAACCCCGGGTCGAGGCACCCGACAAAATCCATGTCTGACAAAGTCATCACCCTCTCGGAACTTTTCGATCTGCGAACTGATCCTTCCGTCGCGCAGGAAGCGCCCTGGCATGAACAATTGGGCCAGCGACTCGACGAGGAATTGAAAAGCATCAAGTGGCCGACCGCCCTTCCGGACATTTCAGAAAAACTGGCCGAGTTGCTCGATTTGCCGCTGCCCAGTCTATTCTTTGGTATTTGGAATAAAAACACGGAGCTGCAAACCGCGTTGAAGGAAACCGCCGGTCACGCGGATGAGAGCCGCACCATCGCTTTGAGTGAACACACCATCGAAAGCAGCTTCGAACCCTCCCTCCAAATCCGACTGTGGAAAGTGGTTCCCCTGCCCAAGGAGTTGATATTTCCGGTCAATATCGTGGCGACTTTTCGCTCTCTGAAGCTCCAGGTCAAAAATGGGGCAATTACCCGCATTGAAAAAGGCGAATGTGAACTCACCGGCTCCGTTTCCCTGGGGAAAACCGCCATTGCTGAAAAACATTTCGGCACACTCCGGCTCGACGGAGCTCTGAGCGAAGCCAACGAAACCCAGGAGAAGAAAGCGTGAGCACGTTCCCTGGTTCGCCCCGTCTGTTGAAAGGCGCCCTTGTCGGCATTGATCCGCTCGTTCCGATTCCGAGCGTCGTGGTGTTCCAGTACAATCCGGACACCTTGACGCGCCGCCTCGAACCGCGCGCGGTCAGTGCCGACGGGGACCGCGGCGAAGCATTCCGCCTCACCGGGGCGCCCAAGGAAACGATCACCCTGAGCGTCGAAATCGACGCCACCGATCAACTGGAGCAGGCCAACCCGCTCACGCTCGCCACCGGGATTTATCCGACGCTCGCGGCGCTCGAAACGCTGCTGTATCCGAAAACCGCGATGGTCATCGCCAACACGATTCTCAACGCGATTGGCACGATCGAGGTGATCCCCGTCGAGGGACCGATGGTGCTGTTCGTATGGGGTACGCAGCGCGTGCTGCCAGTCCGGATCACCAGCTTGAATATTACCGAGGAAGCGCACGATCCGCAGCTCAATCCGATTCGAGCAAAAGTGGAGCTTTCTCTTTCGGTGTTGAGTTACCACGACCTGCCGACGTTGAGCGCAGGCAATGCTCTCTTCATGGCGCACCAGATTGCCCGGGAAGTCATGGCGACAACCAACATCTTTAACAGCGTCCAAAATATCGGGACCGGCCTGAAACTTTAACCCGGGGATCTTTATGCTTTTTCCTCCCACCAGTCGCTACGCTGCAATCGACACCGCGAAGATCGAGCTGCCCGACGGACGCACCGTTTTCTATCTCAAACGCCGCTTCGTTCCGCCACCGGAAAAATTCTCTCTCCTGCGCGAGCACGTGGTGACCGAGGGTGACCGTCTCGATAACGTCACGGCCAAACACATCGGCGACCCTGAACAATTCTGGCGCGTGTGCGACGCCAACCGTGCCATGCGCCCCGACGAGCTAACGGAGGAAATCGGCCGACGCCTGGCCATCACGCTGCCCGAAGGAATTCCCGGAGTACCCAATGTTTGACGGTGTCCATCTCACCCTGTTGATCGGCCCGCTCGCGGTGCCGGTACCCGCGCCTCTGCCGCTCATCGATGCGTTGCAGAGTGTGCAAGTCAGCACCCAGCGCGACCGTACCGGTTTCCAGTTGAAATTTACCACAAGCAAACTCTCGCTGATCCAAACTGTGCTACTGCCGTCGGGATTGCTGGACCCAATGATCACGCGGGTCGTCATCATCGTCACGTATCGCGGTATGCCGCAGGTCATCGCCGACGGAGTCATCACACGCCACGAAGTCGCGCCAAGCAATGAAGCGGGCCAGTCCACGCTGACGATTACCGGTGAGGACCTGAGTGTGCTGATGAACATCATCGAAATGAAAATGGTTTTCCCGGCAATGAACGACGCTGCGAAAGTTGCGTTGCTCCTCAGCAAATACGCGATGTTCGGAATTGTTCCGGTCGTGGTGCCACCCCTGGTGGATACGCCACGCAGTCCGACCGACGGCTACGATCAGCAAACCGGTACCGATCTCGATTATATCAAAGGCCTCGCGAGTAATTGCGGTTACACGTTCTATCTCGAACCGGGACCGGCTCCGTTGATGAACCTCGCCTATTTCGGCCCGGACGTTCGCATTCCCATTCCGCAACCGTCGCTCAACATAAACTCCGACTGGGCCACTAACGTCGACTCGCTGAGCTTCAGTCTCGATGGGCTTTCGAAGCAGATGACGATCATCACGATTCTGGATCCGTTCACCAGGAAAGTCCCCATTCCGATTCCGTTGCCGAACATCGATGTGTTCAAGCCGCCGTTGGGTCTGCGCCTGACGCCGCCCGCTAAAATCCGCTTTTCCGACGAGTTGGCGAGTCTGCCCCCCGACCAGGCGGCAAAGCGTGCCTTCGGACTTTTGCGCGAAGGCGCCGATGCAGTCAGCGGATCAGGATCACTCAGTGTCACCCGGTACGGCGCGATTTTGCGCGCCCGCTCGCTCGTCGGCGTGCGCGGAGCCGGCATCGCTTACGACGGAATGTATTACGTGGAAAGTGTCACGCACGACCTGAAGCAGGGCGAATACAAACAAAACTTCACGCTCTCGCGCGATGGTTTGGTTTCGCAAACGCCGGTGGTTCCTTCGCTGCCATGAAAGGGAAAACGCCCAATAAACAATATTTCGGGAAGTACCGCGCGACGGTACTTATCAATGTTGATCCCGAACAAAGAGGACGGCTCTCGCTTAATATTCCCGACGTACTCGGACCCGTGCCGTCGAGTTGGGCCGAACCATGCGTACCGCTCGCCGGCCCCAGCGGTCCACCAATGGGCGTATATTTCGTGCCGCCAATCGGCGCGGGAGTGTGGGTGGAATTCGAGCACGGCGATCCCGATCTTCCCGTCTGGACTGGCTGTCGCTGGGGACTCCCGTCCGATATTCCGCTCGCCGCGCTTGGCGGAAATCCCGCCGATCCCAATCTCGTCATTCAATCGCTGCTGCAGCACGCGATCATCATCAGCGACCTGCCGCCCTCGGTGCCGCCGCCTCTGATGCCTCCCGTACCGCCCACCGGCGGTATAATTCTGCGCAGCACGACTGGCGCGTCGATCGTGGTCAACGACCTCGGCGTTTTCATTTCCAACGGCAAAGGTGCCTCCATCCAGCTGCTCGGGCCGAGCGTGATGATCAATCAAACGGCCCTCGTCGTCACCTGATTCACACCATGCCCGGACTCCTCGTTCACGTTGGTGCGATGGTCACTTGTTCCCACGGCGGACAGGCCCAGCCCACCGTGCCCAATCCGCGAGTGATGGTCAGCGGGCAGCCTACCGTGTTCACCACCGCACCGTATGTCGTCGCGGGCTGCGCGTTGCCTCCGCCACCAGCGGCGAATGGCCCCTGCGTCACCGCGCAATGGCTGACCGGAACCGTGCGGGTTTTGTCGAACGGGCAGCCGCTCGTGGTGCAAAGCAGCATGTCACTTTGCGCGCCGACCGCGACGCCGCTCTTGATTCTCGTCACTCAACTTCGCGCCGTCGCGTTTTAAATGTCATGAACATCGACTATCCCTTTCATTTCGACGGACGTGGCCGGACCGCAGTCACCGATGACGAAGATCACATTCGCGACATGATCGAACAGTTTCTGTTCACCAATCCGGGTGAGCGCGTGAACCGTCCGGACTTCGGTGCGGGATTGCTCAAACTGATTTTTGCCCCGAACAGTCCTGAACTTGCGACCGCGGTTCGCTTCTCCATTCAGGCCGGCCTGCAACGTTGGCTCCAGGACGTGATCGAAGTTCGCAACCTCCAGGTGCTCAGCGAAGATTCCAGTCTGCGCGTCATCGTGATCTATGCGGTGAAACGCACCGGCGAGCAGCGCACCGAAACTTTTGTGAAAGGCAGCTCATGAATTCCACCGCCACTCTCCATTGCCTGGATGAACGCCGCCGGCAACAGGCGCGCGATCGTCACTTGAACGGCGTCGATTACGTCGAGGTCAGCGAATCACAGACCGAACTGACCGTTCATCTGTTCAGTCCAATCAACACGCTGGATAATCTTCAGGCGGTCGTCGAGGGCGGCACGCGCATCCGGTCCCTCCAGGTGACAAATCTTTGGCACGATCCGAATGAACCGCTCGACCGTTTTCACGTCGCTGTGGACCGCGCGGGAGATTTCTCGATCTACACGCTGCGCCTCGTTGAAGCACGCGATCATCAAGCCACTGACCGGCCGCCTGCCGGCTTCGATCCGCGATATGCGCAAGTCAGATTTAGTTTCAAAGTCGGTTGTCCCAGCGATCTCGATTGCAAGGCGGATTCGATCTGTGTGCCCGAAAAACCGATCGAGCCCGATATCAACTATCTCGCGAAAGACTACGGGAGTTTCCGTCAACTGATTCTCGACCGCCTGGCGCTCATCATGCCGGACTGGCAGGAGCGCCATGTGCCCGATATCGGGATAACATTGGTTGAGATTCTCGCGTACGTCGGCGACTACCTCAGTTATTATCAGGACGCTGTGGCCACGGAAGCGTATCTCAACACGGCGCGCCGGCGAATTTCCGTAAGACGTCACGCGCGGCTGGTGGATTATTTGATGCACGAAGGCTGCAATGCCCGGGCCTGGGTTTGCATCGAACTCACGGAAAAAGATTCGTATGAATTTGCCGCGGCCGACGTGTGGTTCGTCGCCGGTCTCGGCGATGCACCATCGGGTGCGAGGCGACTCTACTCCCGCGATGAGTTTTCAAAACTATCGGCGAAAAACGCGTTGATATATCAACCACTTTGGCCGGCTCCGACGATCACGCTCTTTCAAGCGCACAACACGCTGAAATTTTATACCTGGGGTGACACGCTCTGCTGTCTTCCGCGCGGCGCAACAGCCGCAACGTTACTCTATCAATGGAAACCGGACTCCACCCCACCTGTTACCATTAAAGGCACTCAGAAAGTATCAGCGCAGCATTACGACGACAAGGAACACGATCACTCGGTGATCAATCCGCCGGCGCCCGCTGACACCGTGCATCTTAAAGTCGGGGACGTGTTGATTTTCGAGGAAGTGATTGGTCCCAAAACCGGCAATCCTGCTGATGCCGACCCCAGCCGGCGCTGGGCCGTGCGGCTGACCCGCGTGACTCCGGGCATCGATCCGCTCAATGGAAGCCAGATTGTCGAAATCGAATGGTGCGCCGCTGACGCACTCCCGTTTTCGTTCTGCCTTTCAGTCCGACTCGGGGCGCCGGACTGCCGATACATCGGGGATATTTCAGTGGCGCGCGGCAACGTGGTGCTCGTCGATCACGGTTGCCCGACTGAAGAGACGACGGAAGAAGTGCCGACCGAGACCCAAACGGGCGAATGTGCGTGCGAAGGCAGCGCCGTGGACATGACCGCCGTGCCCGGAATTTTTGAACCGGAACTTAAAGACACTCCACTCACTTTTCGCCAACCCTTGTCCACCCAATCCTGCGTTCCCGCGTCTTCTCTTCTCAAACAAAATCCCCGCGGCGCACTGCCGGACATCACTCTTTATTCCACTCCGGCAAACTCCGGCGAATCGTGGCTGCCGAAAATCGATTTGCTCGGTAGCACGGCCAGCGATCGCGATTTCGTTGTCGAAATGGATAACGAAGGTCGGGCGCATCTTCGCTTCGGTGACGGCGAATGCGGTCGACAACCCGACGCGGGCACGAGCTTCACTGCGCGTTATCGCGTTGGAAACGGGCGCGCGGGAAATGTCGGCGCGGATACCATCACGTCGATCGTACTGCCGGACACTGTCAGTGGCATATCGTTGCGACCGCGCAATCCACTCGCCGCAGAAGGCGGAATCGATCCTGAACCGATCGCGGAAGTGAAGCTTTTCGCACCGGGCGCGTTCCGAAAGATCCTCCAACGCGCGATCATTGCTGACGATTATGCGCGCCTGACGGAACGGGAATTCCCCGACCAGGTGCAGCGTGCCGGCTCAGCGCTGCGTTGGACCGGCAGTTGGTATGAAGTTCAAACCGGCGTCGATCCTCGTGGAAAGGAAATCGCTCCACGGGATTTGTTGAAACGAATCGATCAACGGCTCCGCCAATACCGGCGGATGGGATTCGACGCTAACGCCGTATCTGCGCGGCTGGTGCCTCTGGATATCGTCCTTTCCGTCTGCGTACTGCCGCACTTTCTACGCGGACACGTCGAGGCAGCCCTGCGGGCCACGCTCGGTACAGGCAGGCGTCCCGACGGCAAACCAGGGTTCTTTCATCCGGACAGCCTCACCTTTGGCGACGGCATTTTCGTGAGCAAATTGGTTGCGGCTGTCCAGGCCGTGCCCGGCGTGGAAAGCGTGCGGGTCACGAAACTGCAACGTTACGCCGAGGACGATCACGGTGAACTCGCCGCCGGGGTGCTGGCGCTAGGTCCGTTGGAAGTGGCGCAAGTCGACAACGATCCCAATTTTCCTGAACACGGGCGGCTAAAATTTATTCTTGGAGGTGGACGATGAGCACCGATGGCAATTGCGGCTGCGGATGCAGCGAAGAGTCGGCGGAATTGACTGCCATGGGCAACCGCCCCGGGCTGCCTGCCCTCGCCTACCGCGTCGGCACACACGGAAGTTTCTTCGAAGCGATGAAGGCGCGCCTGTCGAACTTATGTCTTGGCACAGAAGAGGAATGTCGCGAGGGCCGCGGTCTTTATCCCCTACAAAAACTCACGACTCGCGAAGCCAGCGATCCCTCGATTGCGCTGCTCGACAGTTGGGCGGTGGTCGGCGACGTGCTCACATTTTATCAAGAGAGAATCGCCAATGAGGGTTTTCTTCGTACCGCGACCGAACGCCGCTCGGTATTGGAGCTCGCGCGACTAGTCGGATACGCCCCGCGCCCCGGCGTAGCTGCCAGTGTGCACCTGGCCTACACGCTGGATGAGGACCGCTCGTTTACGCCGCCCAAGCCCACGATCACGACGGTGCCGAAGGGCAGCCGGGTGCAAAGCGTGCCCGGGCCGGGCGAACAGGCGCAGGCGTTCGAGACTTCCGAAGATCTCGAGGCGCATTCCGAATGGAACAAGTTCCCGCTGCGGATGAACCGGCCGCAAACGGAAAAATCCATCAAACGACGCGGACTTTATCTGAAAGGCACGAACACGCAGCTCAAACCAAACGACGCGCTGCTCGTGGAATTCGACGGTGCGGCCAAGCGGTTGCAACCGATGCGCGTGCTTTCCGTTGAGGTTCAGTCCTCCTTTAACCGGACGCTGGTCACCGTGGTATTCTGGCGACCGGCCGTGGAAGCGGTCACTTCGCTTGTCACTGCGACATCGCTGATGAAGGCGGGCGCCTTTACCGCTGAGGAGAAAAAAGAAGCTGAAACGCTTTCCGATAAATTTAGCGCCAGCGCGGCCGTCCTGGAAAAGGCCCAGGGCGCGGCTCAATTGAAACAGATCACGGCGCTCCTGTTTGAGGACATTCCGGCGGCGCAGAAGATAAATCAAAAGCATGGCTTTACTGCACTGGCTGAAATCGTCGATTCGGTTGCAGCAGATCTCGAACTGGCCGCAGAGAGTCTGGCGCTGATTTTCGATCGCAGTGCGCGTACGCGCGGGAAACCGGACACGGGTGTTTCGATCGGGCTCTCTGCCTTGCTTCCTTCGCTGGAAATATCCGCCTCCATCCCTCCAGCAAACCGTCTGGAACTATCGCGCAACGTCACAAAGAACTTTACCGGCAACGCGGACGGCCTTCCGCAAATTCTCGGCGCATTGCGACCGGAACTCACGTCATCCCTTTACCAGGCGTGGGGAAGTGCGCGAGCCAGTGAACCTGCGCCCGTGCGGGTTTATGCGCTCCGCGTCGCCGCTTCGCTCTTCGGATATAATGCGCCGAAGAAACCCCTGCATTTCAATCGGGACAACGGAACGATCGACGTGATGGGAGAATGGCCGGTCATCGAGCCCGCCGTCCTTCGTGCGAATGCCGGTGGAAACGCCCACGAAAATGAAACGGTGGTGAACCTTGACACGAGCTATGACAAAATCCTGCCGGGTTCCTGGGTCATGGTTGAAACCGCGCAGACCGATCTAACAGCAGCCGGTTTGTTGATCACGCGAGCGCGGTCCGTGAATGCGACCGGAGGACGTTCTGAATATGGCATCACCGGAAAGACGACGAGCATCGCTCTCGGCTCACCCATCGGTCCGTCTCCCGCGAAAACCTGGATCCAACTCGAAGGCAAAAATCACGTCGACACGGAATTTGATGCGATCCGCCAGACCACGGTCTTCGCCCAAGGCGAAGAGCTCGAACTCGCCGAGGAGCCCGTCGACAGTCCGGTCGGTCGTTGCGTGAACTCGATCGACGGCGCAACCCGGCTCGAGTTGGCAGGACTCTACGACAAGTTATCCGCGGGCCGGTGGTTGATTATTTCCGGCGAACGCTTGATTCCCGGAACCAGCGGAGTCATCGCCAGCGAACTGGTCATGCTCGCCGGAGTCGAAAATGACGTCACCCCGGGTCTGCCCGGAGACAAAATCCATACTTTTCTAAAACTTGGCGGTGACGGACTGGCCTATTGTTACAAGCGCGACACGATCACGATCTACGGAAATGTGGTCCATGCCACTCACGGTGAAACCCGGGTGGAAACCGCCAGTGGCGACGCACGCAAGGCGTTTCAGGAATTCGCGCTGAAACAAGCGCCGCTGACTTACATTTCTTCGCCCACTCCAGCGGGCGCGGATAGCACGCTGCAACTTCGGGTGAATGACGTACTCTGGCACGAGACCGACACCCTCGCTGCCCTCGAACCGACCGACCATAATTTCGTTACGTCCACGGACGACGACGCAAAAACCACCGCAATCACTGGGGACGGCAAACATGGTTCCCGGCTGCCGACCGGACAGGAAAACATAAAGCTCATCTATCGCAGTGGCATTGGGCAGCCCGGCAATGTGAAGGCGCGCCAGATCAGCCTGCTCATAAACCGGCCATTGAACGTCAAAGATGTCGTCAATCCGTTGCCGGCTACGGGCGGCGCTAACAAGGAAAGTCGCGATCTTGCCCGCATCAATGCTCCGCTCGCGGTGCAGGCATTGGACCGGCTGGTGGGCGTGCAGGACTACGCGGACTTTGCGCGCACCTTCGCTGGAATCGCCAAGGCCACTTCTGCCGCGCTCTCCGACGGCGAACGCAAGCTTGTGCAAGTCACCATCGCGGGCGTCGATGACATCCCAATCGCAAAATCGTCCGATCTGTTTCACAACCTCAACAAGGCCATTCGCGACTTTGGCGATCCATACACGCCATTTCAGGTGACGATGCGCCAGCTGCTGCTGCTCGTGCTTCAGGCCAACGTGCGCGTGCTGCCCGACTATTTGTGGACCGCAGTCGAACCCAAAGTGCGCGGGGCGCTGCTCGATCGATTCAGTTTTCACCATCGGGATCTCGGACAGGATGCCCTCCTCAGCGAAGTCTTCAGCGCAATTCAAGCAATCGAAGGCGTTGCTTATGTCGATGTCGATGTGTTCGACGCGCTCGACGATACGAAGGTCAAAGATCAACTCGCAGCCAAGGTCCCACTTTCACTGGAGCGGTTGGAACGTATCGAGGTCCGGATGGATTCCATCGACCAAAATGAACCGGATCCGACGAAAAGACTTCGTCCGGCGCAACTGGCGTGCTTCACCCCGGACGTGCCCGACACCCTCGTGCTGACCGAAATCAAATCATGAAATCCGCCGACCGACTCTACGAATTGCTGCCCGCGGTTTATCGCCAGCGCGACGCCGGACAAGGCTACCCGCTTCAGGCGCTCCTGCGGGTGATTACCGAGCAGGTGAACGTCGTCGAAGATGACATCCGCCAGCTCTACGCCAATTGGTTTATCGAAACCTGCGAGGACTGGGTCGCGCCTTACATCGGCGACTTGATCGGATATCGTCCAGTGCACGAGGCGGGCGAACCCGGCGATCCGCGCTTACCCGCGGGGCGCGCGCTCGACAAGGTACTCGTGCCGCGGCGCGACGTCGCCAACACGATTCGCGACCGGCGACGCAAAGGTTCGCTCACTCTTTTGGAACAGCTCGCCGCCGACGCGAGCGGCTGGCCTGCTCGTGCCGTGGAATTTTATCCGCGCCTGGCGTGGTTCCAACACCTCGATCATCTGCACTTGAATCGGGGACGCACCGTCGACTTGCGGCACACGGAAGCATTGGAACGAATAGGGGGCGCCTTCGACACGTGTGCCCACACGGTCGATATCCGACGTGCGACCTCGGCCACCTCGCCAGGTCGATATAACATCTCGAGCGCCGGTCTGTTTGTGTGGAGATTAAAATCCTATTCGGTCACCCGTTGCCGCGCGCTGTGTCTCGATCGCAGCCCGCACTGTTACACATTCAGTATTTTAGGGAATGATGCGCCGCTGTATATCCGTCCACAGCGCGAGGACGAGCCGACGCACATTGCGGATGAAATCAATATTCCGGGTCCGATTCGACGGCGGGCATTTGATGCGGCGATCACAAAATATTACGGCTCCGGAAAAAGCGTTCAGCTGTGGCTGGGATCGTTGGACAAGCCGATCCCTCCGGAAAATGTGACCATCGCGGATCTCTCCGGCTGGCGCTACCAGGCCGAGGCGGGAAAAGTCGCCATTGATCCCGTGAGAGGCCGCATCGCCTTTCCCCAGGGACATTCGCAGAAAAAACACGTCTGGGTTTCCTATCAATACGGTTTCAGTGCAGATCTTGGCGGCGGCGAATATCCCCGCACACTCTCCCAGCCGGTGGACGCAAAAATCATCCGGGTGAGCGGATTGGATGCATTGCGCACTGCCCTGCTTCCGTGGCAGGAAAACGAACCGACTCAGGAACAGCCCCGTTCTGCCGTCGTCGAAATCACGGACAGCGACGTCTACGATCTGCCGATCAATCTCTCACTGCAAAAGGGCTGCTCTCTGAAGTTGCGGGCGGCCAATGGCACGAGACCGACACTGCGATTGCTCGATTGGAGTGTCGATTTGCCCGATGCGCTGAGTGTCCGTGGGGCCCAAGGCAGCCGCTTTACCCTCGACGGCTTGCTCGTGACAGGACGCGGCGTGCTCGTTTCGGGACCCGAAATGAATCCGGACGGAGGAAACCAGACGCCGTCATTGGAAGATTTGTGCGACGTCACGTTTCGCCACTGTACACTCGTGCCGGGCTGGACGCTGGACTGTGATTGCGAGCCGTGTTCGGCAGACGAGGCAAGTATCCGTCTGGCCAACACAACGGCGCGCGTGAAGATCGACCACTGTATTCTCGGGAGCATCAAAGTGGAGCTGGATCAGGCCGCCGAAGAGCCGCTGCGTTTGGAGATCAGCGACAGTATCTGGGACGCCACGAGCAATGAGCGCCATGCATTGAGCAGCGATCGCGGACAGCTTGCCTACACGTGCCTGACGGTCGCCCGCTGCACGGTTTTCGGCAAAGTGCTCACCCATGAAATCGCCCTCGCAGAAAACTCGATTTTCAATGGCGAGGTCTGCGTGGCACGCCGGCAAACCGGCTGTGTTCGATTTTGTTACGTGCCGGTGGAATCGCGCACGCCGCGACGCTACGAATGTCAGCCGGATTTGGTCCGCGCCGCGGTACGGGAGAATTTCCCCACCGATACCGCGACCGCAAGCGACCTCATCGAACGCGACGCCGAGTTGATTCGCGAGAGCGAACGGGTGGAACCCGAATTCAATAGCATCCGTTACGGCACGCCGACGTATGCGCAATTGTCCGCCACCTGCGCCCCGGAGATTGCGCGCGGCGCGCACGACGAATCCGAAATGGGCGCTTTCCACGATCTCTTTCAACCCCAGCGCGCAGCCAATCTTCGGGCACGCCTGGACGAATACACTCCCGCCGGCATGGACACCGGCATCATTTACGCAACCTAGCTCCGTTTCATCATGAATAACCTACTCACCACTCAGGGCGAATACCGCGGCGATTTCACCCGCGACACCTTCGATCCGCTCAAGCGTTTCAGCCGCGTACTGCTTCAACAGGGCCGGGTGTTGCTCGACGCGGATTGGAATGAACAAAATTCCATTCTGCTGCACTACCTGCGCACAATCACGGGCGATCTCATCGGTGAACACGGCGGTACTGAGGGAGCCTTCGCGATCGGCGTCGACTCCAGTAAAATGGGTCTCACCCCTGCGGAGGAAAAGGAGCTCAAACTCGGCGCGAGCGATTTCTTCATTGGCAAAGGCCGCTACTACGTCGGTGGCGTTCTTTGCGAAAACGATCGCGTACTCACTTTTTCAACCCAACCGGACAGTCCCGATGCGAAGCTTCCGAATGTTCGCGCCGCCACCTCATTCCTCGTCTACCTCGACGTTTGGGAACGGCACCTCAGCTATTTGCAGGAAGGTCGCACCGGCGATCCCAGCATCCGGGAAGTCGCCCTCGGTGGAGTCGATACCGCGACACGTGCACGCGTGATGTGGCAGGTTCGAGCACTCGAATCGGATATCACTGCCGCCGGCGCCAAGGATTATACCAAGTTCCTCGCCAAGCTGGACGACTTCGTGCGGCCCGGCAACGGCACGTTGAAAGCACGGGCTAGAAAACCTGAAAGCAGTGGCGGAGAGTGCGGCTGCGTCACGGCGCCCGAGTCTCAATTTCGTGGCGTCGAAAACCAGCTTTACCGGGTGGAAATCCACACGGGTGGCGCGGGCTGGAACGGTACCAGTGATCGAAAAACCGGCGAGCCCGCGGGCAACGTGAAAACCGCTGCGACCTTCAAGTGGTCGCGCGAAAATTCGTCAGTGGACTTCGCCATTCGAGCACCGGTGGTCAGCGGAAATAATGAAACCACTGTTACTTTGGTCAGTCTCGGTCGCGATGCCCGTCATAGTCTGGAAAAAGGCGACTGGGTGGAAATCGTCGACGATGATTCGCTGCTTCCGTTGAGCCCCGGCCCACTGTTAAAGGTCACGGGCGTCGACCGCGATAACAGCACGGTAACACTCCAAGGTGTTCCCACGGGCGGCACCGGCCACAATACCGGCCGGCACCCCGTGCTACGCCGTTGGAATCAACAAAGTGGTAACCCGAAAAATGGCGGGCTCACGATCGTGAAAGAAGGCACGGCTCTTGTGCAGGAAGGTTCCGACGACAGTCATTGGCTAACCCTCGAAAACGGCGTGCAGATTCAATTTCAGACGCAGAAACCGGGAGTGCGCTACATGGCTGGAGACTACTGGCTGATTCCCGCGCGCGTCGCAACGGGTGACGTGGAATGGCCCGGTGCGCTGAATAATCCCACTGCTCTGCCGTCTCACGGAGTGCAGCATTTCTACGCACCGCTGGGAATCGCTTCGGTGGATGCCGCGGGCAAAGTCACAATCAGCGCAGACTGCCGTCGCACGATTAAACCTCTGGCCACATGAGCCTCGAACATCTCGACACGCTGATCTCGTTCGTCGCGATTCTCACCGGCGTGAGTTTGATCGTCACCACGCTGACGCAGGCGGTTTCGGCTCTGGTGGGTCTGCGCGGACGGAATTTGCTTTGGGGCGTGCAAACGCTTTTGGTGAACGTCGATCCCGCGCTGGAGCCGCATGCGGAGGCGATTGCAGCAAAGATTCTTCAGCATCCCCTTGTCTCCGATTCGACTCTCTCGAATCGCACCCAAAATCTCTTCGGTCGATGGAAACTGGCGTCGGCCATTCGCAAGGATGAGTTGATCGACATCGTGCGCAGACTCGCCAAACTCGCCGAGGGTGAGACCACGGCCGTCGAACCATGGAAACTCGCCCTGAGAACGTCGCTCGACCGCCTGCTGCCGGCGGAAGGCGAAAAATTGTTGGTCGCATTGCCCGAGATCAAAAAAATCTTTCCGGACGATCCGGCAAAAGTTGAACTGGTGATGGCGCAGCTCATCCCGACCGCCGAGCGGCTCACGGTGGAACTCGACGATTGGTTTCATTCCGTAATGGATCGCGTGTCGCAGCGCTTCGCCATGCATGCGCGCACCTGGACAATTATTTTTTCCGTGGTCGTCGCCTTCGCGTTGCAACTCGACGCGTTCGATCTCTTTCGCGGTCTTTCCACCAACCCGGAGCTTCGGGCACGCGTGCTGGCGAGTGCCGACGCGTTGACCCGCAAGGCTGACGAAATCCTCACTGTCGGCGGCAGCGCGGGTTCGGCCGTGTACGTGCTCGCGATGAAACAGTTGATCGAAGCGCATCCGGTTGAACTTAAGGCGTTGCCGGAACCCGGCGGCTTTTCCACCGAAGAGGGCGCACAACAATGGCTCACTGCTCAATTGCATGCGATCGGCACCAACGAAATCGAAAAATGGAGCAAAGCCTTCGAAGCGCAGGTGCCCCAAGCTTCATTGCGATCTGCTGCATCCAATCTCGATGACGCCCTCAAGCACCAACTTTCCTTTCAACTATTGCCCGATCCGTACCCTTCGCCTTTCTTTCGCGACTGGATTCCGACGGCGCGGCCGTTTTGGGGCATGCTTGCGAGCGCGGCGTTGCTCAGTCTCGGGGCTCCCTTCTGGTTCAACCTACTCAAGACCATGAGCAATCTGCGACCGGTCGTAGCAAATAAAGAGAAGGAAGAACGCACCAAAGACGAAACCGGGCAATCCGCCTGAATGCTCAACTTACGTCCGCGATCACGGCGAGATGAGAAATTTACGTGAGTCTACACCCTCCGCCACTTAAAGCACCGGCCTCGCAGGCGAATGTTTTCGCCCCAGCCGGTCGTTTCCTGCAGCGTCAGTGCACTTGCGGGGATCATACGATTGCCGGCGGGGAATGTGAAAAGTGCGCGAAGAAAAAACATTTTTTGCAACGGAAGCTCAGCGTTGGTGCGATTGACGACCCGCTGGAGCGAGAGGCAGACCGGGTGGCGGAACAAGTGCTGACGACATCAACCCATTCTGCGGTCAGCCGCGCGACGCCCCGTATTCAACGCTTCTCCGGATTGCCAGGTCCGCAAGGGATGACCGCGCCCGCCAGTGTAGACCGCACTCTCGCCAGTCCCGGCCGGCCGCTCGATGCCCCCTTGCGTCAGGACATGGAGTCGCGATTCGGTCATGATTTTTCGCACGTGCGGGTGCACTCCGATAACGCTGCCGAACAATCGGCGCGGGACGTGAACGCCAACGCGTACACAATCGGACATGACGTCGTGTTCGGTGCGGGTCAGTTCATGCCCGGCACACATCACGGGCGGCGGTTGATCGCCCATGAGTTGACCCACGTGGTGCAAAGCACCGCGGCCGCCTCTGGCACGATCCGGCGCAAGGAGGATTGGAACTTCACGCCGACCGGCTACGCGGCGCTCAAGAAAGCGAAAGGCGATTTCAAGCTGTCGGCGGACAGCAGTTGGGTTCCGGCCAAACTTGCGGAAAACATCTTGAACACGCTCCGCTATACGCTCGATGCCAAGCGCTCCCCCGCCGCCACCGAAGGCATCAACCCCGAGGATTTCTATCATGGCCACCTGGCCGTGCCGAACAACATTCCCCTCGATGCAGACGAAGCGCGAAGCCAACTCCAGAAGGAGCGGAAGGCGCAAGAAATCAAAGCGCTCGGCGATGAGTACGCCAACGTAACCACCAAGAATGTCGGCGCCTACACGAAGGGCATCAAAGCGGTGCTGCCGCTGATGACCAAGGCCGCGAATGAGTGGGAGAAGGTCAAGGGAGCAGTCGTGATATACCACACCTATGAACGCACCGCGGGGGACAAGGGGATCGACAAGTCTTCCCCCCAACGCAACTACTTGACCCCGCTCGATACCAATGCCCCGAAATCTCTCAGCATTCCGAAAGGAGCCAAAGACGACGGCTATACCTACTACATCGAGTTTACTTTTCTAGTCGATCAGCGCGGCGAAGTGCATGTCCGCCCCGGCGGCCGGGATGCGTTGAGTTCGATCACCGGGGCGCCCATTCCGGGGCAAGCGATCCCCGGACAATAACTTGACCGGAAATCACGAAAGGCGGGAAAAAAGGTCAGGTTGCGCATTCACCCATCGCCTGAAAATGGTGAAATGTATACCGCCTGACTCATCTTCCCGTCTTCCCAATCCTCCGAGCATAGAGCCAAAGTGATGCAAGGTGCGTAATCCAATTACTGCCCTGAAACAAAACCCAGTCCGAAGAAACGAAAGGCTAACACGCGGACTACGCCCGCTGTAACGTCGCGACAAACATTCAATGGGCACCCGGCTGCGGTTTGCGAATAACTGCCAGCTGTTTCAACAACACGACGGCGGATTCCACTTCGTGACCATCTTTAAACCGGATGAAATAGGCTTTTTCGGAAACTACTGACCGAGTCGCGCACAGTCGGATGAAATCTTCAGCCGTCGTGACTTTCGCTTCCTGCTTCTCCCACTTCATCCGGAGATGACTTTCCGCTTCCTTAGGGGTGTGCGCATCTCCATTGCGAATAAAAGAAGCTCCTTCCAGGTTTCCGATGTAGTGAAGCAATGCTTCAATTTCATCCCGGGGAGCGGCGAAAGCGGACAGCGCAAGAGCGGAGGAGAGGACCAAATAACGAAACATTTTCATAAGATATATGGTATGCGAACGACGCTCAGCTGGGCCTGGCGGAAGCGTGCTTCGAAATGGAAAGTGCAGCAGGTATCATCGCAACCCGAATACCTGCTGCAACATCATCGTCAAATCGGAAGCGGGAACGTAACCGGAGCCGCTTTTTCGGACCAGTGACTTGCAACGATAGGCGCGGATCGCAGCGTCTTCGACGGAAATTATCTGGGCCGAATTCGCGCGAATTCCCGCGACGTCCGCGGCGGTGAGTGGCGTCCACCCAAACGGCAGGCCGGTGGAGTTGCACTCCACTTCCCAACCCGAAACAAATCCGAGTGGAATCGGTTTTCTCAGGAGTGCGGGATAGCGCTGGATAAAATCCGGCGTGCGGGTTGTGGTGATGCGCACCTTTACCACCGGACGCAGCCGATCAAAGTACTGTTGGAAATTGTCGACCTTGTGCGCGCGCCATTCGCGAATAAAATCCAACGGGTCGATTCCCATCAGGTTCATTCCGTTCCACAATCCTTGCTCGTTGGGACTGCCAAACTTTTTCCAGCTGTACCAAGACTGGAATTCATCGGAAACTTTTAGTCCGATTTCAAAATGCATGTGCGCCCGGTCGCGCGGGATGCTGCTGCTTCCCCCGCCCGTGTGGCCCATTGTCGCGATGACTTGTCCTGCTTTGACCGTTACTCCGGGAGCGATCCCTGGCTCGATCTTGGAGAGATGAGCATAGAGAGTGTAAATCGCGGGAGCGAGGCCAGTGTGTTCGATTACGATGTAGCGCCCGTAATTACTTTCGCCAGCGCGACCATTGATGTGACGAATCACGCCGGTCATGGCTGCAAAGATTTTATCGGTGGGTTCGCCGCGTGAATCTCGCGAGACCGGCCGGATATCCAGGCCTTCGTGGAATTGAGATCCTCCGCTTCGCACACAACCGAAAAGACCCGATTCAGGATCGCCCGATACAGTCGGCTGCGCCCAGGCGTCGATTCCTTTTCCCTGCTCCCAAGCCGGATTCGGCGTCGGCCAGACAAACTCGACACGTTGCGCGAACGCCCGCGAGGCGAAGCTGAGGAGGACGAAAACAAGAAAAATTCTAGTCACAGTAAAAGAGAAAGACTGAAAACGTGCCCACGAAAAACACGAAATTCACGAAAATAGGAAAAAGATTTTCGGAATGGAAATAATCCACTGACAACGACGCACGCCCGAAAAGGAATCTATCCATCAGGGCTCGCTCCATTGCCGACTACAATGCCGCCTTTCGCAGATCTTCCGGCCGACGGCGGGCGGGCGGCATGGCCACAAGGGCCAGCCCTACGCGAAGCCACTCTAATCGGAACCTGCACGGCTGGCCCTTGTGGTCATGCCGGAATCAGCCGCGCTTTCGAAAGCCTCGAGAATTTCCGCACCAATCGCGTCCGCCACGAGTCTTCCCCGGGTGGTCAGGCTGATTCGACCTTCGGGAGTAGCGACGAGCAGTCCTTCAAACAACAGACGCGTCCACAGGTCTGCGATGCCGGACCATTGTGGTGTCCGAAACCGTTTCTGCAATCGTGGCAGAGACACGCCCTCATTCATTCTCAGTCCGAAAATAACGGAATCCGACGCCAGTAATTCGTGGGTGAGTGCCACCCGGTCCGTCATTGCCCGCTGCCCTTTGTCGACGTCCGCGTGCCAGCGCGTCAGGTCTGGCGGATTACTGCTGCGCCAGCCGTCATGCTGCGATGCAGCCGACGGCCCCAGCCCCACCCACTCGTGCATATTCCAGGTATTAAGATTATGCCGACAGGCGTGGCCCGGGCGCGCGAAGTTCGATACCTCGTACTGACCGAAGCCCGCAGCTTCGAGGTATTCCCATGTGCCGCGATAAAAGACCGCTTCCTTGTCCACATCGAGTTTCACCTTTCCCTGTGAAAGCTTTACCCAAAGCGCGGTGTCTTCCTCGAACGTGAGACAATAGGTGGAGAGATGATCTGGTGCCAGCCGCAGCGCTTCGGCAAGATCGGCATGCCACTGCGGCTCCGTTTGATTCGGCAACGCAAACATCAGATCGAGGTTCACACTTGGAAAGCCTTGCGCACGGATCAAATCATAGGCCCGGTAAACCTGCGCCGGTGTGTGCTGGCGGCCGAGTGCGTCGAGAAGCTTCTCATCAAAACTCTGCACCCCCATCGAAATCCGGGTTACGCCCAGCGACTTCAGCACGGCCAAACGATCCTCGGTCACCGTGGCGGGAGCCAGTTCCACCGTCCATTCAGCCGGTTTTCCTCCATAGACCAGCATAACACGTCCGAGCCGCTCAAGTTCTGCCGGCCGGAGGAGGCCGGGAGTTCCACCGCCCCAGAAAGCAGTCTCGGCCCGCCGACCATCCCAATTCACCAGCGCAGCCTCCGCCTCGACGGCATCCAAATATTGGCGAACGGCATCGCCCTTTGGCACGGTTTGATAGAACGCACAAAAATCGCACGTACTCGCGCAAAAGGGCACGTGGATATAAACGCCGAGAGGCGTCTGCGCTTTTTCTTGCCCTGTAGGGAACCCGGCCATTATGAAACTCGTCTAATTACGAACTGCCAACAGCCTACGTGGCGACGGCAGTCATCCTTCCATGCAAAAGACTCCCTTCCTTCACGCGAGCAGAATTTTCCCGGCAATTTTCGCCGCCCTCATGCTGCTGGTTTTGTCTGGCTGTAACCTGACCATCACCAACTTAACGCCGGACACCGTCCCGCAAAACCCGTCGCAGATCTATACGATTACTGCGAGTTTCAGGCCCGATACCAAACGGATTCAACAGCCAAGCATCCAACCGCGCATCGTGATCGACGGGCAAGCCTACAAAATGAACCGGGCCGGAGTCGGTGGGGACATTTGGGAATTCGACTACCAGATTCCCGCCGGCCGCACGTCGGCGACCTATTATTTCATCTGCAATTACACCCTGGAAGGGAACAGCGGAGAACCCACTGAGGTATATTCGGACCTACAAACGATGCGGATCGTGGGCCGCTACGTATTACGCCCCGAAGCAACGCGTGCTCCGGTGGGATCGCGGGTCAGCGTGCTTGGCGCTGGATTCACCCCGACTGACGTCGTTTATTTCGACAACACCCCTACCCGCACCGTTTTCGAATCACCCAGCTCCATCAGCTTTTTCGTCCCGGCCGTGGAATCCGGCCGCAACTTCAAACTCACCGTGGTGGGCTCGGGTGGCATCACCCTCGATGTGGGAACATTCCGGGTCGATGCGATCAGTTTTCAAGTGTCGCCGTCGACGATCGTGTTGCGCGCGGGCGAACAGCAAGCAGTCACCTTCACCATTCCCACCGCGGCACCGGCGGGCGGTCTCGTGATCGATGTCACTACCGATGTTCCCGAGAGTGTCGTGATGCCCGAAGTCAATGTGCCATCCGGCCAAACCAGTGTGACTGTTCCCGTACAAGGCGGCAAACCGGGCACGGGTTCCCTGTTCTTCAAGAGCAGCGCTGGGGAAACTTCGATTTCGGTGACGGTCACGGGACGCTAAAAACGAAGGCTTTTCCATCCAGTATTTTCTCGAAGCCGGCCTTGCGCCGGCTTTTTTTTGACCTACCCCGAACCAACTTCGCGTGTGCGTGGATCGCAGCGCATGACGGCAGTCACGAAATGCCTTTTGCTCATCCTAAATCCCGCAGCAGTTTTGCCGCAAACGAACGCAAAGATCGTAGAGAATTGGATTTCAGCCTCTGCACCTAAAAAAACAAATGCACTCGGCAATTGAAGCGACTAGGCCTGATCACTCTCATGAATCCATCGATCTATGTGTTCTTTGCGTTCCTTCGCGGCCAATACAACTGCATTTTCCAGGATCATCTCACATCACCCGCGTTTTAGCCTCCACGGTTTGGCGGTGGTCGTGAAACGTGTTTTCCATCAAAGTCTCCACTGAATCGGGTCGCGTGGCTTCGATCAGGATTTGATAGCCAAACAAACCTTTCTTCAATCGCGCCAAGCGGTAGGAAATCCAATCGATAAACACCAACACACGGGATTTGGTCCCCAAAAGGTCGCCAACGGGCGGACCGAAACAGTGAACCCGGTCGATGCGGAACCCGGCATTTCGCAGCAACCGCTCAAAGGAACTGACTGTGAACAGGCGGGTGTGCGTTAAATCGAGAATGCCCCGGCGGCCATAATTAAACTGTCCCAGCAAATGCATTCCGCGAATCACCCAATAGGAAATGTTTCCCGTACTCGCATAGAGCTTACCGCCTGAAGACATCACGGCGAATATTTGTTGAGCCGTTCGCTCGGGCGACTTCATGTGTTCAAGCAGATCGAGTACGAATACGGTATCGAAACGACGCCCCTCAAGCCTGGCCGGCCATTCACCTTCCAGATCCACTGGAACCTGTTTGACATTGGGATGAGCACTTGCGCGTTGCCCGCTTTCATCGTCCACCGCCACGTGTTGGTCCACGACTGTTACCTTAACCCCACGATCGGCATGCGGCAGTCCAACCGCACTGCCGTCACCACCGCCGACATCCAACAAATACGTGTCCGGCTTGATCGGCAAAGTGCGAATGTGATGGTGCAAACTACGCGGTGAAGATTTGATCGTGTATTTTCTACCCCGCCTCGGAATGTCGAACTTCGGGTTATAAAATATTTCAAACTGCATCAGCCGGTACTGGACCGCGCCTTTGAGACAGGCCCAGGAATACTGGATACCATTCACATGACATATTTCGTCCCCATAGAATGAAGGAATCGCGACTTCCTTGATGGCAAGTCCGGCGGCCGCGAATTGAATAATAATGTCTGAATCGAAATCGAACCCCAGGCTGTTGGCTTGAAAGGGGATTTTTTCCAGGGCGGACAGCCGGTACGAACGGTATCCGCTGTGCATTTCACTCATGCGAGTGCCGATGATTTTGTTTTGCAGCCAGGTAAGAATGCGGTTCCCAATAAACTTATAGATCGGCATCCGGCTTCTCAATGGCGCCCAGGCGGGCATGAATCTGCTTCCATAGACCGCATCGACCGCAGAAGGCCCGGCGTATTCCGCAAGAATCTCCGGCAGGTACTCGGGTGCATATTGGCCATCGCCGTGCATGAGGACCACAATGTCAAACCCCCGGCTAATCGCGTACAAGTATCCCAAACGTTGGTTACCGCCGTAACCTTGATTGAAGGGTGTCTTGAATACCCGCAGCGGAACTCCGACACAGGACCACTTCGCCTCGACCGCCTTGTGCAGAGTGTCGTCAGAAGAGCTGTCATCGATCACGTACACTTCCGCCAACTTCTCCGCAATCCACGCCGGTATGCGATTCAGCACTTTTTCTATGTGGCGTTCCGCATTGTAGCAGACGACGAACACCGCAACCCGATTTTCCTGCAGCACCAATGACGCCTGCCTTATGATTTCCTCTGAATATTTTTTTGGTGGCGGCATTCGGCGGTCAAACGCAATCAGGATCTACTGTTGGCGTCATTGCTAAAGGCAAAAGAAGGGCCGTCACATTCACGTCGGGATAAACTTGAGTGCAGCGGCGCAATTCCGTCAAATCTCTTAACCTCGAACACGCTTCTGGACGCCCTATCCATCTTTGTTTTCATACGCTTTTTAAGCGACGCCCTCATCACAGGCCTGACCGCCTGGCTGGCTGCAGCGGCGACACAGTCGTGCAAAGCCAGCGCGTTGGAAATGATCCTCGCCTGGGCCTGGTGCTTTATCGCAATAGTCGCCGGCGCTGGCGTGATTCTTGGCGAAACAGGCGGACTCGGTGGAAACGGATTCTGGTTTCTGCATCTGGCGCTTTTAGGAGTGTTCATTGTTTGGCGCGGTCGACGTTGCCGCGAGGATTTTAAGGCCCTAAGGCAATTACTCAAAGAGGCTCAGGCGTTTTTTCACGGTTGCCAAAGCGAACGGGCGTTGGGCGTTACTGCCGCAACAATATTAATCGCCCTAAGCGCGCTGGCCGCCTTCGCGTATCCGGTAATCTATGATGCCCACGCGTATCACCTGCCCAAAGCCGCACACTGGCTGCAAGACGGTCATATTCGCTTCCTTTCCACCCAGGACGAAAGACTGAATTTCGTGACTGGACTTTCGGACTTGGTGACGGTGTGGATCCTTACTGCCACCCTCGAGGGCTTTCATTTTGTGAATTTGCCCCAGGCTGTCGGCGGCATTATGACCTTCGCTGCGACGGTGGGACTATCCCGACTGACTGGACTTGGACGAACGGGCGCAATCATGTCGGGGTTTTTGCTGTTTGGAATGGCCAACGTCGTCGTGCAATTTACCGCCACCCAAACCGATCTGTTTACCGCGGGACTGTTTTCCACGGCAGTTTTTCTGTGGCTATGCGCACTGAAGCGCGGAGAAGCATCAGTTTTGGGCGGACTGGGAGCGGGACTTGCACTGGCCGCCAAGGGTACCCTCTTTTATCTGACGCCTGGGGCGCTCCTCTGGGTGGGGTGGCTGATGTGGCAACATCCATCGCATTGGACCCGGTGGAGAACGACTATTCTCGCCGCGGTAACTGGCGTTTTCTTTTTTGCCGGACCGGGTTTGGTCCACAACAAGTTGGCCTATGGTAGCGTTTTTGGACCGCGTGAGTGGGTGGAGAAGCTACATCGCCCCTCGGATTCAGGTCACGAATTCATTCAGAAAATCTGGTGGAATTTCCAGGCCACCCTCGCTCAAAATTTCGAGCCCAATTCCCAACCGACCGGATTGCGCACCCGTAGTCTGCTGATCGGCCAGTCTCTGGCGGAAAGTCTGCCGGAACACGACAAATTCACCCTCGATAACGTCAGCCGCAAAGCAACGCTGCAAAAAGACATTCTACCACGCACCGAGGCGGATGCCGATGTCACCTCGTTCGGAACCGTGACCTTGCTCCTTTTCGTTTTCGGTCTGGTCGTCGCGCTAATGCGTTGGCGTCGTGCAGACGCGCGCCTCGCCCTGGCGTGGGGCATGGGCGTCGTTGTATTTTTCATTTTTTTCGAAGCGAAGCAGCAGTGGCATCCCTTTGCCTTTAGATATTTTGTCCTGGTCTCACCGTGGATTGCCATCGTTGCAGCCTGGGGCATCGAGCAATTCCCTTCCCGTTGGAAGATGGCGGTCTGGATTCTGGTGCTGATCGCCAGTGCAGACGTCGGCTGGCGAATTACCACCAATACCCACCAGGCCGGGTGGCGCGCGCTTACCCAACCGGAACGTTCGCGCGGCTACTTCGTTTCGTCCAGTTGGAGGAATTGGTCGGAGCAACTAGATCCGATCGGGGCATCGCTTTCCGTCGCCCTCCCGGAAGAGCGTCCATTGGCTGCCTTTTATAGACAATATCCACGCCGCACCGTTAATCTTAAATTGTCCCCCGCTCCAGATTGCGCCACAGCAGAGGAATTCATCGGTTCGGATGCGGGCTGGATTATTGTCCCTGCCACCAGATTTTTGGGATCTGAAGGCAACGTAAAGGCGGCCACCTGGTTGCTGAACGGAGATGAATCGAGTCCGTACAGCGTGGCGGGATATCGGCGACTATTTCCCGGTGAACAGTCCGGCCCGATAATCTATCGCCACAAACGCGTTCAAAATGAGCACGGAAACTCCGCGGAATTTCTCGTGAAAATCTGGACTGACAGGCCGGTCAATTTTTCGCTGATCAATCCGTCCGGAAAATCCTGCGAATATACTGTGGCAACCCCCCTGAAAGTGGAAAGGAGGATTGTGAATGGCCCGGCGGAAACGATCGCGATTACTCTTCCCGCAGGAAAAGTTTCTCACGTTGTTTTTTCATTTAAAAACGCGCCGTCTGACCAGCAGCATCCGAACTATCCCACCGCGGAATTTGTCGCAGAGTGAGATAACCCCGCTTTTCGCCATGACACCCAAACGGCCATCCAAGCTTATCTCCATTCGTGCCGTGGATAGCGGCGTGAGAGTTCGGCTTTCACTTTGGGATATTGCTCGCGCCAAAAGTTACTCAGGTCGTCAGTGACTTGGATCGGCCTTTGGTTGGGGGCGAGCACCTCGATCTTCACTGGCACGCGACCGTGACCGAGGGTGAATTTCGAACTGACACCGTAAAGTTCCTGAATGCGTGCGCTCATCACTGGTGGGCCATCCTTGGAATAGGTGAGTCGTGCTTTTCGCCCATTGGCCATGACGAGGCGTTCGGGAAGATATTCGTCAAGTACTGCCAGTTGTTCGGCGAGCAGCCAATCGCGTAAAACCGGCATCACGGGCTTGTCCTTCAACTCACGGGCTCCAAAACTGCCGTAACAAATTTGTTCGATCAGCGTCGCGCGGTCCGCGTCGGTGATGGGATTCACCTCCAGCTCCGGCCACCATTTCGCGAGGCAGTTTACCCGCACGATCCACTGTTCCACCGCTTCATTCCATTCGACCAACGTGATGCGACCTGCCGCCACTTCGCGTGCGAGCAAGACGGCGGCTTCGCCTTCCGGCGGTTCGTCGGCGGTCTGTTTCGATTCCAAAATGAGGTCGCGAAACCGACGCTCTTTGCGCGCAAGCACCCGCCGGGCGACCTCATCATAGACCACCCCACCCGCATCGATGAAATCCGTCGGAAACAGTTCTTTCAGCCACGACTCTTCAATCGCGGTACAGAGATTCAACAACACGTTCACCTCGCCGCGACTTTCGATTTCGGTAATTTCCGCAGCAACAAACAATGCGGCTTTATCAATGCAACTCTCACGAGCGAGCACGCCGCGGCGCTTGTGCACGAGTTCGCAACGCAACGTACCACCGTCAAGGCGTCTCGCCAGCTGATCGCTAAAACCCACAAGTACGCATTTTCTCACTGCGACTCCGTCGATACGTTTCTCGGCAATGTCGAGGCCTTCGCCCCTGGCGATTTCGAGAAATTGCTCAAATAGCGGCCCGACCTGCCGGACGCCTTGCGCGTGAATGCCGAGTCGCCGGCACGCATCCATATTATAATTCGCTTTGTCGGCGTACCGCCAGGCACGCATGAGCAGAAAGAAGTCGGATTCGTGCTCTTCGCCGAAGAGTTCCTCGCGCGATTCCTGTGTTTTCTTGTCCACATTTCGGAGCAGAAAATTCCGTCCCTGCGTCAGCGCCGCCATCAATGCCACCGAGCGAACGCAGCCATAATCCTGCGCGGCGAGAAACATCCGCGCATACCGCGGGTGCATCGGAAAACGCAGCATGCGACGGCCGATTTCGGTGATGGAGAGATGAACCGGATTCCCGTTTCGCGATTCGAAAGGTAGGGCGGGACCGCTCGGCCCGCCGAGGACGGGCGGCGGTCCCAGCGGTCCCGCCCTACCTTCGGAAGGATTCTTCCCAATCGCGCCCAAATCGGCCAGCAACGTTTCCGCTCGCTCGAGCGCTTTCTGTTCCGGCTTTTCCAGCCAGGGGAAACTGAACACGTCGTCGATGCCAGACGCTTTTAACGTGAGCACCACTTCGGATAAATCGAGTCGTTTCACCTCGGGCAATTCCTGCAACGGACGTTGCGCGTGTTCGCGCTCCGTCCACAAACGCACACACACGCCCGGCGCAGTGCGTCCGGCGCGACCGGCGCGTTGGTCCGAAGAAGCCACGCTGATTTTTTCGATGAGCAGCGTATTGATGCCACGGTGTGGATCGAAGCGGGCGACCCGCGCGAGCCCGCAATCGATCACGGCGGTCACGCCATCGATCGTGAGCGACGTTTCCGCCACGTTCGTGGAGACAATGATTTTTCGCGTATCGTAGCGGGCCACCGCGCGATCCTGCTGCTCGGGCGGCAACTCACCATGCAACGGATAACACACAAATCCGCGCAACGCGTGCGATCCCTGGATTTCCTGCACCGTCCGGTTGATTTCGTAGGCGCCGGGCATGAAGACCAGAAGATCGCCGGTCGCCTGCGCTGCGACGCGCTCACACTCGCGCGCCGCCACGGCCCAGACGGGATCGTGTTCGAAGTCCACCGCCTTCGGCAAATATTCAATGCGCACGGGAAACGTGCGTCCCTGCGAAGTCAGCACCTCACACGGCGCGAGATAACTCCGCAACAACGCCGCATCGAGCGTCGCGGACATCACGATCACTTTCAAATCCGGTCGCGTCGTTTTCTGAATTTGCAACGCACGCGCGAGTGAGATGTCGCCGTAAAGATGACGCTCGTGAAATTCATCAAACACGATCGCGCTGATTCCGCGCAACCTGGTATCGAATGACATTTGGCGGAGCAAAATTCCTTCAGTCACAAAACGAATGCGCGTCACTTTCGAAACCCTGGAATCGAGCCGGATCTGATAGCCTACAATGTCACCCAATTTCGTTCCGACTTCCTCGGCCACCCGTTTCGCCAGCATTCGCGCCGCGAGCCGCCGCGGTTGGAGCACCACGACTTCACCGCCACCGAGTAAGCCACGGTTAAACAACATCTGCGGCACCTGCGTCGATTTACCCGAACCCGTCGGCGCCTGCACAATCAGACGTCCCTGCGCGGAAACGGCGGAAACCAGACGGTCCTCAAGTTCGTAGATCGGGAGTTCTCGTGGCAACATGAAGGGTTACCTAAAAGCCGGGAAACGCCGGCTGGCAAGAAACTCGTGTGAACAACACCCGAGCAACGTTTGCCCACAAGTTGTTCACCGGGCTTTTTTGGTGAATAATTTGAGAGGAACAAAGCCGTGACTTGTCGGAGATGATCACGCAACTTTTCGTCGTTCCTTGATAGAACAGTCGCAGCGCGGGCGGCATGAAAAAACCACCGAGAGCGCGATTGGGATAATCCCGGGCAACCGGGGAAAGGCGGGCGGCAACTGGTGCCGCCCTCCCCTCTGTGACGCGAGTCACAGTCAGGCAAATATCACCAGTTCCTCTGGACGGCGTCGCAGCCGATCCAGTTATGCGACAAAGGAGCTGTGCGGTCAGGCGCGAACTTAGAAACCGCGTCCGAACCGAGTCAGATTCACGGCCAGTTTCAGGCGGTGAATTGATGCAGTTACCCAGAGGGTTCCGGTTGCTACTGTATGACCAGGACGCAGCGCAGTGTTCCGGTGGGTCCACCCCACCAAAAGGCCCAGCCCTACCAGGCTGGACGCGAAAGGGATCCGGCGCAGCGGGGAGCGGGCGAGTCTGGCAAAGCTCGCAAAACCTCCTCCATTGGGGCGGCGTGAAAACCACGTCACCCAACTGCAAATCGAACGCAACCTGAGAGGTAAGAGGTCAGACCCGTTACACGGGGCCAACGCCCGGCCAAAAGCCGGGGCCGTCCCCGTGGCAAGGTGATGGTGCGAAACGCCGACATTGCAGGCGTGCCATCACCAGTCCGGCGAGTTCACCATCGGCAGATGGAACCGAACCGGGCTAAGAGACCTCACTCGATAGATTCCGGTCTGAAATGACCGGGACGGTCCCGCTATGAGACCGATAGCATCGCATGCCGCGATGAGTGGCGTCGGGAAGCACACGGCCCGCGAAAGCGAGGCGCCCAATGTTGTGCGAATGGGGAAGAGTGCGTGGCGAGCGCCCACCCCCGATTTTGGCCCGGGTACCGCAAGGTGCCCGGGCCTTTATCTTTTTCAGCGATGTTCAACTTTGTCAGTGCGTCGGGTTGGGAGCTTCATGCCCGGAACCGGCTTTAGTCCGACCCGGCGCATTGACCGTTGGACTAAATAAGGTGTTTGAAACGTGACACACCCCAGGCCGTCCGCCAGCAAGAGGGCTCTCACTCGCCTGCCATGACCAAAGATTTCGCCGCCTGGCTCATCCGTGTTGCTTGTGGCGTCAAATTATTGCCGCCGGAAGCACTGCCGTCGGGACCAGCAATCTACTTTGCCAACCATTCCAGTCATTTGGATTTCACGACGATCTGGGCTGCGCTGCCCAAGGCGGCGCGCGACCGCGTGAGGCCAGTAGCGGGACGCGATTATTGGGAGAAAAACGCCCGAAGGAAACGCGTGGCGTGCGATTTTTTCAACGCGGTACTGATCGAACGACACAAAGTCACCGTGGCCACCAACCCACTCGAGCCGATGCTCGCTGCGTTGGACGCGGGCGATTCGCTCATTGTGTTTCCCGAAGGTACGCGCAGTCCCGATGGAAAAATCCACGAATTCAAATCGGGACTCCATCACCTCGCCCGCGCGCGTCCCGACGTGGCGCTTGTGCCGGTTTATTTGCAGGACTTGAATCGCATCCTGCCCAAAGGTGATTTCCTGCCTGTGCCGTTGCTGGGCAGTCTCTCTCTCGGCAACCCGATCAAACTGGATCCGGCAGAGAGCAAAGTCGCTTTTCTCCAGCGAGCGCGCCAGGCGGTGGAGAGTATGGCCAAATAATTTGTATGAAACTTGATCACGAACTTCTCGGGCTTGCCGGCGGAATTATCGGACTGCTGGCCCTTTCCTCCACCATCACTTTCGTGCTCAAACGAAAAGCCGGTGGCAAACCCAACGCGGTCATCGCCAATCTCGATGCGCGCGTAAAAGCGTGGTGGGTGATGGTCGCGGTATTTGGCGTCGCACTGTCGACCGGATTAATCGGTGCGGTCATCCTTTTTGGACTGATGTCTTTTTTTGGCCTGCGGGAATTCATCACCCTGACGCCCACGCGGGCTGGCGATCATCGCACGCTTTTCTGGGCGTTTTTTATCATCACTCCGCTGCAGTATTACTTGGTGGGTATGGAATGGTATGGATTATTTTCCATTTTGATTCCCGTCTACGCATTTATTCTCGTGCCCACCCGCAGCGCGCTCGCGGGGGACGCCGAAGGATTTCTCGAGCGGACCGCAAAAATCCAGTGGGCGCTGATGGTGTGTGTGTTTTGCGTCAGCCATGTGCCCGCGCTGCTCACGCTTCGCATCCCCGGCTACGAAGGCGAGAACGCCAAGCTCGTGTTATTTTTCGTGTTGGTCGTACAAATAAGTGACGTGTTGCAGTACGTGTGGGGAAAATTACTTGGGAAAAACAAGATCGTACCGTTGATCAGTCCCAACAAAACCGTCGAAGGATTCTGGGGCGGCGTGCTGTCTGCGACCGCCATCGGAACGAGTTTGTGGTGGGCGACGCCTTTCAACTGGTGGCAGGCCGCACTGATTTCCTTTTTGATCACGTTGATGGGTTTTTTTGGCGGGTTGGTAATGTCAGCGATCAAGCGTGACCGCGGAGTGAAAGACTATGGAACGCTGATCGAAGGTCACGGCGGCGTGATGGATCGCATCGATTCCCTGTGCTTTGCCGCGCCGGTATTTTTCCATCTGGTTCGCTACATTTATACCTGAGCACGACCATGGCCTCGATCTACGACATCAAACCCGCGTTCCAAAATCTGCTGCGGCCGATCACGCGATCTCTCGCCGCCGCGGGCGTGACCGCGAATCAAGTCACGTTGGCTGCCGCGCTACTCTCGTGTGGAGTCGGCGCCTGCATCGCCCTGTACCCGGAAAAACGCTGGCCGTTGTTGGTGCTACCGGGATTTCTCTTTGTGCGCATGGCGTTGAACGCCATCGACGGCATGCTGGCTCGCGAGCACAATATGAAATCGCGACTTGGAGCTGTGTTGAATGAAATTGGAGATGTCGTCGCCGATACCGCGCTCTATCTACCCCTCGCCCTTGTGCCGGGATTTTCGCTTTGGTTGATCGTGGTGATCGCCATTCTCGCGATTGTCAGCGAAATGACAGGCGTTGTCGCGATTCAGATTGGAGCCACCCGCCGCTATGATGGACCGATGGGGAAAAGCGACCGCGCCTTTGCTTTTGGTCTGCTTGCATTATTGCTCGGACTCGGTGTTCCGAGCATGAACTGGCTGTTCTACGTCCAAATTCTGCTGATCGTTTTGCTTTCGTTGACGATCATCAATCGCGCACGGCGGGCGTTGAGCAGCACGCCCGCGGCGTGAAGGTCGGGCGCATTATCCTTAACGCGCCCTGGGATGCATGAGTGTCCAGTCCGTGTGCGATAATCCTGAACGGCGGATTAGCACCTTTGATGCGCGCTCGCATCCCGGTACTTGTCCTCTCGCCTGCGCGAGAGGCAAGGGATAATCCGCCCTACCCACCCGCAGGTTTCGCAGTATTGTTCGCGACGGCGAACGCGGCATGGATTTCCGGACGGATGACGATTTTTGGACGCACTTTGATCAACTGCGCGAACGCTTCGCCGGGATTTTTAGCACGTTCCGTCGCCAGTAACCAAGCGGCGGCAATACCCGCTGTGCGAGAGTAGCCGGCCTTACAGTGGATGAAAACGATTCCCTGCGCTGATTCGCGCTCGATAAATGCGACCGCCATCTTCCGCTGAGATTCACTGGGCGCGGTGAGATCCAGCACGGGCAAATTAAGATAACGCACGTTTTCAAAGGGCCGGGGTCGTGAAAATTCGACGGTCAAATCGAGGACAGCCGTGACCCCCGCGGCAATTGCCGCGCTCGCTTCGTCGTCGCGCAAGACCGGTCCAAGCCAGACGCGTGGCGTCAACTGACTCCATCGCGCGGATTGCCGCCGGTAGTACTGCCACGAAATCCATTGGGCGGCCAGCAAGGGGCCAAAGAGCAATTTCGTGACGAACGTCAGTCGCCCCTGGGATTTTCGATAAATCGAACCGTAACCGGCATAACCAAAGGCGGCCGTGCCGAAGGCGAACGCGGGCCAGACCAGAATAAAAGTCCACGGCCACGCGAGCCGCGAGAGCTGGGTGCATATAACTGCGATGAGTCCGTAGATTCCTACCATCGCCCAATTCCGCACGCGAGGTCGCGCCGGTTCGTCCACTTGAAACAAGTGCAGCGCGATCGCGGCCAGCCAGAAGCCGCCCAAAATATCCACCAAGTGGTGCTGCCACGTGAGCAACGTGGAAAGGCCGATCAGACTGAACCAACAGTGCACCACCGTGCGCCAGACACCACGGCTTCGGCCGACATAATGAGCAGTTAGAACCGTGCGCAGCGCAATATGCAGCGAAGGAAAGAGATTGTGGGGAAAATCAAAGGTGTACAGCGCGGCGAACCAGGGAGCGAAAAACCCGTGAACCTCCGGTCGTGGAAAAGCAAAGCGCAGCGGTATCAGCAAAAAACCCAGCGCGGCACCGCAGATAACAAACACAATGCGCCGGCGGTAAACCGTCACTTCGTCTTTCGTCGTGCAGATAAATGGCGCGAAAACAAAGAGTAGATCGATCGACCAGTACGGCACGATCATCGCGGGCACGAGCGGCCACAATGACTCCCACTGAAAAGCCCAGACACCGACGTCTGGGCGAACGTGCGTGACGCGATTGCAGACGTTGTAAACGACCACAAACAGCAGCGAGGTCAGCGCGGCCGCTCCGCATGCCGCTTTCCACGGCCTCGATTGGTTCATGTCGAAACGCGACGGGCGCGCGACACGGTGAAAATTCCCCAGCGATCAGTCAGCTGTGCTTCTTTCACGAAACCTGCAGCGCGAACGAGTTCGTCCATTTCCTCCTGGGTGCGGCGGCGCATGATCCAGGGATTTCCCTCCCGATTGCGCAACACGCCCGCAATGTATTTCAATTGCGGATGCCAGGGCTGGTTGGTGTAGATCAAAATCCCGCCGGGTGCGATCTGGTCGCCAAACACCTCCAATAACGTTCGCGGCGCGTCGTTGGTGGGAAACAATTCCAGCACGCCCGAAATAACGCCGATCGTCGGGCGCCGTTCCATGCCTTGATACGAGGAGCGATCAAACGCGTTACCGAGTGCAAGCTTCACTCCGTCGAGCTTCAGCTCAGCCCGATGTTTCTCGGCCACATCAAGATTCTGCTGCCGGTAATCGCGGAGCAGCGCCGTCGCCGGAATCTCTTTCATGGCTCCGAGCGTTTCCAGAACATATCGACCACCGCCGCAGGCCGCATCCATGATGTGGACATTCTTTCCAGCCTGATGCTGCTCTAGAATCGCTTCGCGCAACATTGATTCGATGTGCTGTCGGCGAATGCGGATGCCCGTCCAACCTGGAGTTTCAAGGTACGCCTTATCGAAGGCACGACCAAGCGGAGTAAATCCTTGAGGTCGATTTTCGTAAACGTAGTCGAGCGTCTCTCCCGAGTCGAAACCGCTGCGCAAGCCCAACGATATTCCACGACTCATTCGTCCAAAAGTAGCGAATACGGCCCGACGCAAAAAGGCGCGTAATGTTCGCGGCTCACGTTGAAGCGTATCGTACTCCGTTTTCGTATAGCCCGATTTGTCGGCGTCCCGCAGCGTCGGGAGCGCACTGGGATCCGCCGCAAAAAGCCGCGAGGCGAATTGACGAATCTGCGTCGTTACCAGCCGGCGATCGGTTTCATGAAAAATCGCGTGGTGAAATCCGGGCAGCAAGTTGAGGGTTTTGTCGGCAGAACCCAATCGCTGCATGAATTTTTCCTGAATCGTATTATCCACCACCCAGTCAGCGCCACCCGCGAACATCAACGTCGGCACCCGGATCGCACCCGCGTCTTCAGCCAGGCGGGCGCCGGTGTCGTGCAGATCAAGCAGAAGGTTAACCGCGATTTCCCGGAAAATTTGTTCGTCCGCGGCATGCAGTTTCGCCTGCTCCGGATCGTGGGTGAGCATGTGTGATTTGACGTAGCTCTTCACGAATCCCGGGCCGAACAACATTTCCTTCAGGCGCAACATAGGCACCGCAAACGGCACGTACAATTTCACCCGCAGCGCCGGCGTCGCGAGGACGAGGCCGCGAATCCGCGGCGCGTAGTCGTGAACCCAAGCCGCGACAATCACTGCGCCAACACTGTGAGCGACGAGGACCATGTCTTCAGTGGCGATACCGTGGGTCGTGCTCACGTGTCGGACAAAACTGTCGACGTCCGAGATTAGAATTCCGATATCCCGAGCCGAACCCCGTTCGCCCGGAGATGCCCCATGGCCGCGGGCGTCCCACGCGAAAATATGGCAATCCGGTAACGCCAGAGCCTCCACCGTTTCCTGCCAGCGACCCGAATGTTCGTGGCCGCGATGGAACAGCAAAATAGCCCGCTTGGATTCTCCGTCCGCGGGCCAGTGCCGATAGTGAAGGGCCGCCCGATCGTGAGATGGAAAACTCGATTCAACAAACGGGCGGCTGGCAGAGGTGGTGTTCATCTAAGCGTCTATTTCAGAAATAGTTTTAGTGGTGCGAGGGAGCGAAGCTGGCCCAAGCCTACAAAATTAACTCCGCGTCTCGACGACAGCCTCAACTCTGCCCAATGGCAAGAAACCCGTGGCTTTCCTAGCCGGACGTAGAATGGGGAACTTCAGGCAGGGGTGACATTTAGGGAAACTTTATATTCGTCCATGTTCCTTCTTGCCAAGCGTAGGACCGGCTTCCAGCGTGACCCTTTTCTCACTCAGAACGACCGTCTTGGATATGAATCAGAACATCCGTAATATCGCCATTATTGCCCACGTCGACCACGGCAAAACCACCCTCGTCGACAAATTGCTCAAGGAAGGCGGCGTTTACCGCGCCAACCAGCAGGTTGAGGAGCGCGCCATGGACTCCATGGATCTCGAAAAGGAGAAGGGCATCACAATCAAGGCCAAGAACACGTCCGTTCACTGGCAGGACAAAACGGTCAACATCGTCGACACTCCCGGACACGCTGATTTCGGCGGCGAAGTGGAACGCGCACTCCGCATGGTTGATGGCGTGTTGCTCGTCATCGACGCCTACGACGGGCCACAGGCCCAGACCCGTTTCGTGCTTCGCAAAGCACTCGCCCACGGCCTCAAGGTCGTAATCGTGATCAACAAAATCGACCGCGAAAACGCCGATCCAGCGAAGATGTATGACAAGGTGCTCGAGCTCCTCATGGAACTCAACGCCACCGAAGAACAATTTGACGCACCAGTAGTGTACGGTTCAGGTCGCGACGGGTACATGATGTATCACCTCGGTGAAGCGAAGACGAACATGACTCCGCTCTTCCAGACGATCATCGATCACGTCCCACCGCCCTTTGCCAAGCCCGATGAACCGTTCCACATGCTCGTTTCCAATATTGATTGGAGCGACTACGTCGGCCGTATCGCGGTCGGTAAGATTCTCGGTGGTGTCGTAAAAATCGGCGACCCCGTATTCGTGGTTCGCCACGCTGAAGGCGGTAAAAAAATCCGTGCGAAGATCACGAAGATTTTTGAGTTCACGGGTCTCGGTCAACGTGAAGTTGAATCCGCAGTCGCCGGTAACATCGTCGGTTTGTCCGGCTTCGAAGACGTCGACATCGGCGACACGCTTGCGTTTAGCGAAGAGGCCCACGCCCTGCCCTTCACACAAATCGATCCGCCAACCCTCGAGATGCAGTTCTGTGTCAACGATGGTCCGCTCGTCGGTCAGGAAGGCAAGCTCGTCACTTCCCGCCAACTCCGCGAACGCTTGATGCGCGAGTTGAAACAAAACGTTTCCATCCAAATCGAGGATTCCGAAAAGGCCGGTATCTTCAACGTTAAGGCCCGCGGCGCGATGCAGGTAGCCGTCCTTGTCGAAACGATGCGTCGCGAAGGATTTGAACTCCTCGTTTCCCGCCCCACCGTTATCGAGAAAAAAGGCCCCGACGGCGAACGCCAGGAACCTTATGAGACCGTCTGGATCGAGGTACCTGACGAGTGCGTCGGTGCGATCATGCAAAATCTCGCGAATCGCAAAGGCCGTCTCACGAACATGGAGAAGCTCGCGCACTCCACAATGCTTGAAGCCGTCATTACGACGCGTGGTCTTATCGGCATGGAAATCGACGTAGTCAATGCCACCAGCGGACGCGGCGTTCTCAGTCATTTGTTCAAGGAATACGGTCCATATGCGGGCGAAGTGCTCACCCGTATTACCGGTACGCTCATCGCTACCGAAGCCGGCGAAACCACTGGCTACGCGCTCGTGATGTGTCAGGAACGCGGCAAGCTGTTCGTCAATCCTGGCGAGCAAGTTTATGAAGGCATGATCGTTGGCGAGAATCCTCGCAATGAGGACATCGCCATCAACGCCGTGCGCGAAAAGCAGCTCACCAACTTCCGCTCGCAAGGTTCAGGTGTGGCCACTGGTCTCACCCCGGCCTCAAAACTGTCGCTGGAACGCTCGATCGAGTACATCGCCTCGGACGAGTTGGTCGAGGTGACGCCAAAGAGCCTCCGTCTGCGCAAGCGCATCCTGAATAACGCGGCCCGGCAGAAGGCCGTCAAATCCGGTAGGGCTTAAATCTTCGGCCGATTAAAAAATCTCAGCCCGCGTTTGCGATTCGCAACGCGGGCTTTTTTTGCGGTCGGATTTTTTTGCACGGTCCGACTGTATTAGGTAGGGTCCGTTGCCCCTCAACGGACCTTCCGGACGGGGGCGATTGGGGGCAATCGCCCCTACCGCCGTCGCAATCATCGCGGCATAAACCCGCTCCTACATAAAGACCGCGAACACCCAATCAACCGATCGCTTTTTCGTAATCCGCGGCGGAGAGCAACGCGGCTGCGTCAGCTGGATTCGCGAGCTTTAGTTTTAGCATCCATCCGTCTACATAGGGCGACTGGTTGACTTTCTCGGGATTGGAATCGAGCGCCCTGTTCACTTCGATCACCGTACCTGCGACTGGCGAATAAACATCGGAGGCGGCCTTTACGGACTCAACGACGCCGAATGACTCGCCCGCCTTGAGGATCGCGCCCACTTTGGGAACTTGAACGAAGGTGATGTCGCCCAAACTATTTTGCGCGTAATCGGTGATGCCAACGAGGGCGGTGCCATCGGAGGCGACTTTGAGCCACTCGTGGGATTTAGCGTAGTTGAGATCGGAAGGAACGTTGCTCATGTGAAGTTAGTTTTTCTTTAGTGGCACGAAGGGCGGCTTGACGAGTTGCAAATTCAGTTTCGTTCCACGGATGTCGACGGAAAGCGGATATTTGAGCGCTGCGGACGAAACCAGTGCCGATCCGATCGCCTCGTTAATGATGGGGGAAAGCGTGCCCGACAGCACTTGGCCGACCTCAGCGCCGGTCGCGTTTAACACCGGGCTCCCCGCGCGCACGATGCGACGATCGCCGGTTTTAAAGAACACCACTTTTTTCGCCGGTCCATTGGCCTTCTCCGCCTGTAAAACATCGGAACCAATAAACGGCCCCTTATCGAATTTCACCACCCAGCTTAGACCCGCTGCAATGGGATTGATGTGTTCGGTGATTTCGTGCCCGTAGAGCGGAAAGCCCGCCTCGAGGCGCAAACTGTCGCGGGCCCCAAGACCCGTGAGCTCAAGGCCAAATGCCGCTCCGGCTTTCGTCACCGCTTCCGCCAAACGCACTCCGTCAGCTGTCGGACAATAAAGCTCAAAGCCGTCTTCGCCCGTATAGCCCGTACGGCTGATCAAACATTTTACGCCTGCCACTTCGCCTTCGGTAAAGTGATAATATTTAATCGCGGACAAATCAATTTTCGTAAGCGTCTGCACCAATTCCGTGGCGCGCGGGCCTTGGACGGCCAGCTGGGCGTAATCGGGTGAACGGTCGGTGACGGTGCAATTGAAACCCTTCACCTGTTCCTGCATCCATGCGATGTCCTTGGCGATATTGCCAGCATTGATACACAGGAAATAATCGTTTTCACCCCGCATGTAGACGAGGAGATCGTCGACCACGCCACCGTTCGGATAACACATTACCGTGTAGAGAATACGCCCCGGAAAAAGTTTGCTGCAATCGTTCGTGACGAGATGTTGCAGGAAACGGAGAGCATCCGGACCTTTCACGTCGGCTTCGCCCATGTGACTGACGTCGAATAATCCGCATCGCTGCCGAACCGCCTTATGCTCGTCGAGAATGCTCTTGTACTGCACCGGCATGTCCCAGCCGGCAAAATCCACCATTCGTCCGCCATTCTGGCGGTGAAATGCATTCAAGGGCGTGATCTGAAGAACGCTCATTGAATCACTAAGTGTAGTCGCTTCGGTGCGGGCAAGGAAACTCTGGTGTCATGCAGCATCATTAATCGCGGCGCCATGACTTGAAAGATATTGTGTTCAATCCGCCCGGTTTCTTTCTATACTGTCTGAATGTCCGGCCGCCTTCCCCTCGCCTATTGGGTTCACACTCCGCATCCATTTCTGGTTCAATTCAGCGAAAGTCTCGGAATCCGCTACTACGGGCTGGCCTATCTGTTGGGCTTCGTCGCTGCCGGCTGGTTGTTGCACCGTTACTGCCTGGCCGGACGGAGCAAACTGGAGAGTGCGTCGATCCTCGATTTGATGACGTACCTGATCGCAGGCGTGGTTATTGGCGGCAGACTTGGTTACTTCGTTCTCTATCAATCCGAAACATTCCTGCACGATCCGCTCGTTATTTTTCGAGTCTGGGAAGGCGGAATGGCCAGTCACGGCGGAATGCTCGGAGTAGTCGTGGCGATGGCGTTATTCGCCCGCAAACGCCCCATCACCTTTTTCGAAATCGCCGACCTCGTGGTAACCGTTGCTCCGATCGGTCTTTTTTTCGGTCGGATCGCCAACTTCATCAACGGCGAACTCTGGGGCAAGCTCGCCACGGTCCCTTGGGCGGTGATTTTTGAAAAAACTGGTGGCGGCGAACTCGCTCGTCATCCCTCGCAACTTTACGAAGCGTTGCTTGAAGGTCTGCTCCTTTTTGCACTTCTCCAATGGCGATTCTGGAAAAGCAACTGCGCCACGAAACAGCCCGGACGCGTCGCCGGGGAATTTCTCCTCGCATACGCCCTGGCGCGCGTGATCTGCGAAATTTTCCGCGAGCCCGATGCAGGACTTAGCCCGGTTTTCGGGCTAAGCCGCGGAACGTTCTATTCCTTATTCATGATCGCGGGCGGCCTCGTGTTGATCGCCCGCGCCATTCGAAGCGAGACCGCTGCTAGAGCGTAAATCCGGCGGGAATCAGCGCGCCCTTGCAGACGCACAGAATGCCGTCGCGAATCACGATATCGTGAGCGTAGTCTCCATCGGGTTTTCCTTCTGGTGAAAGCACAACGCCTTCGCCAATGCGGGCGTTCTTGTCGATGATCGCGTGCTTGATCTTGCAATTTGGACCCACGCCCATCGGGGGTCGTCCGCGGGCTTTGTCCGCCGCGACCTCTTCCTCCGTCTGATAATAGTCGGCACCCATCATCACGACGTCTTCCAAATTGGAATTCTCCCCGAGAATCGACCGGATGCTGATCACGCAATGTTTGAGCGTGGAATCGGTGACCAGACAGCCGTCGCCAATGATCACGTGATCGATGTCGCAGCGATTGATCTTCGAAGCCGGCAAATAGCGTGGATGAGTATAAATCGGGGCGCTGCGATCGAAAAAGTTAAACGGCGGCAAGGGTTGTGCGAGTGCAAGATTGGCTTCGAAAAATGCCCGCACGGTACCGATGTCTTCCCAGTAGCCTTCGAAAATATAGCTATGGAGTTTCATTTTCCCAAGCAAAGCGGGAATGACCTCTTTGCCGAAATCCTTCATGTTGTTGTCCAGCGCTTCGCGCAGCACTTCGCGGCTGAAAACATAAATGCCCATCGATGCGAGGCAGACTTTTTCTGACGATGGAGCCAGCCTCTGCTGGAGTACAGGACTGACGGCGAGCCCGTTGATAATTGCGGGATCCTTGGGTTTTTCGACGAATTCAGTGACTGAAAGATCGTCCTTCACGCGCATCAGACCCAAGCCTTCCACTTTCGAAATAGGAAACGGAATCGCCGCCATCGTCACATCGGCGCCCATGGCCACGTGCTGGTCCACAATCTTGCTGAAATCCATCCGATACAATTGATCGCCGGAAAGAATCAGGACATAATCATGCCCGTGGCGATGAAAGTGAACGAGGTTTCGACGCACCGCATCCGCAGTGCCTTCGTACCAGGCATTGCTCTTCTCGGTTTGTTCTGCGGACAGGATATCAATAAAGCCGCCTCCAAATGGATCAAACTGATAGCTCTTTTGGATGTGCCGGTGAAGTGAAGCAGTTAAGAACTGGGATAGTACGAAAATTCGATTGTAGCCAGAATTGAGACAATTGCTGATCGGGATATCAACGAGCCGGTATTTGCCAGCAAGGGGGACTGCCGGTTTGCATCGCTCTTTGGTTAACGGGTAGAGGCGGGTGCCACGACCGCCGCCCATGATCACAGACAAAACTCGTTTGGATTCGGCCATAAGGGTATTTGTTCTAATTCCTTGCGATATGATTCGTACGTCCCCAAAAATCTCCAGCTTAAATCTAAAAAACTACTCCACTTATGTGCGGGATTGTCGGCTATATCGGAAAACAAAAAGCCTCAGCCATTATTCTCGAAGGTCTCAAACGCCTGGAATACCGGGGCTATGATTCTGCCGGCGTCGCGACGCAGTGGGAAGGACGTTTCGACCTCGCCAAAAAAACCGGACGCGTCGACGGACTGATCAAGGCAACACCCGCCCTCAAGCTTCCCGGCACGACTGGCATCGGACATACAAGATGGGCCACCCATGGCGGGGTTACCGACGCCAACGCCCATCCCCACATCAGTAGCGATCTTAAATTTGCCCTGATCCACAACGGCGTCATCGAAAACTACGCCAATATCAAAAAGTTTCTTCTGACCAAGGGCTACACGTTCCAATCGGAAACTGATACCGAAGTCCTCTGCAATTTGATTGCCTACCACTATCAGAAAGAGCCCTCACCCAAAGATGGCGGCCGCTTTTTAGAATCAGTTCGCAAAACCCTCCGGCACGTCGAAGGCACTTACGGCATCGCGGTAATGTGCGCGGATAATCCAGCGGAAATCGTAGCCGCTCGCAAAGGATCTCCTCTTATTCTGGGCGTGGGTGACGGTGAATTGATGCTCGCGAGTGACGTGTCCGCGATCATCAGCCGGACACAGAATGTGGTATACTTAAAGGACGGGGAGATCGTCCACATGACGGCACAGAATTTCACGATTACGACCCTCGATTCAGCGGACATTTCACCGGTGATCGACAAAATCACCTGGAACATCGAGGACTCGGAAGTTGGCACCTACGACCACTTCATGGAAAAGGAAATCTTCGAGCAGCCAGCAGCTTTGGAGAATACGATGCGCGGCCGTTTTTCGGAGGACGGCAGCACGGCTCAGTTCGGAGGTCTCAATATCTCAGCCATCGATTTCCGGCAGGTTGATCGTTTTCATTTTATCGCGTGCGGGAGCGCATGGCACGCCTGCTTGATCGCCGAACAATTGATTGAGCGTTTCGCACGGGTGCCAGTCGAGGTGGATTACGCCTCTGAGTTTCGATACCGAAACATCCCCTTAAGCAAAAACGCCCTCTTTTTCACCATCAGTCAATCCGGTGAGACAATTGATACGCTGGCGGCCATGCGCGAAGCCAGGCGCAAGGGCTACAAGATTCTTGCGATCAGCAACGTCGTAGGTTCCTCGATCGCGCGCGAAGCCGACGGCGGCGTTTATCAGCATGTAGGCCCCGAAATCGGCGTGGCGTCCACCAAGGCATTCACCTCACAACTTCTCATTGGCGCCATGCTCGCGCTCTATATCGGCCGCATGCGCGACATGAGCTTCAGTGGCGGGATCGAGTACGTGAAAGCACTTAAAGGTGTCCCCGACAAAGTCCGCGAAGCACTGAAACTCGCGCCCCAGCTCAAGGACATCGCTCGCCGCTACGCCCACTATCAGGACATGTTGTTCCTTGGCCGACTCACGTTGTTCCCGATCGCGCTGGAAGGCGCGTTAAAGCTCAAGGAAATTTCCTACATTCACGCCGAAGGTTATCCGGCAGCGGAAATGAAACATGGCCCAATCGCTTTGATCAGCGAAAAATGTCCATCGGTCTTTTTCGTGTCGTCCGGCGAAATGTTCAACAAAGTTGTGTCGAGCATGCAGGAAATCAAGGCGCGCAAAGGCAAAATCATCGCCATCGCCACCGAAAACTGCGATTTGCCTGCGGGGCTGGCTGACGATCTCATCCGGATTCCCGAGTGCCATGAAGCCGTGCTTCCGATCGTTGCCACGATTCCGGTCCAACTCCTCAGTTACTACATGGCCGTGGAACTAAAACGGGATGTCGATAAGCCTCGCAATCTCGCGAAATCAGTTACCGTCGAATAAATCATGCAAGTTTCACCCTCGCGCGAGGAATTTCTCCGCCTAAGCAAGCTCGGCAACGTTGTGCCCGTTCGGGCCGATTTGCTGGCTGACTTGGAAACGCCCGTATCCGCCTACGCCAAACTCCGCGGGAACGGACCTGCATTTCTGCTGGAATCGGTCGAAGGCGGCGAAAACGTTTCGCGCTACAGCTTCATCGGCTGCAATCCGCGAAAAATCATTCGCGCCGAACCCGGCGATCGGGATCCACTGGCAAAATTGGAGCAGGAATTGGCCGGCTACAAACCGGTGAGTGTCCCGGGCCTCCCTCCGTTCACCGGCGGTGCGGTGGGATATCTGGGTTACGAATACATTCACAGTGTCGAGCCAAAGGTGCCGCTCGCCGCCAAAGATGAACTCGGTGTTCCATCGATGTGGTTCATGCTCTGCGATTCCGTCGTCGCCTTCGATCGCGCCCACCAAACCCTGCGATTGATCGTCAACGCGCACGTGGGGTCCGACGCCAGCACCGCCTACGAGAATGCCTGCGCAGAGCTCCGCAGAATTCAGGCCGCGCTAGGCAAGCCTTCCCCGCTAACAGCGGCGGCATTGGTGGAAACCGGACCAGTCCAGGTTCCCGACGGCAATTTCACCAAGTCCGCCTTCGAAGCCATGGTCGATCAATCGAAGGAATATATCCGGGCGGGAGATATTTTTCAGATCGTTCTTTCCCAGCGTTTCACGCGGGAATTCACGAAAACGCCGCTCGATCTCTATCGCGCTCTTCGAACGGTTAACCCTTCGCCTTATATGTTTCTTCTGGAAGCAGGCGACTTCGCCTTGGTCGGAGCATCGCCTGAAGTGCACGTCCGACTCACGGACCGCAAAGTGGAAATCAGGCCAATCGCGGGTACGCGTCCACGCGGAAAAACGACGGGCGAGGACCTGGCGTTTGAAAAGGATTTGTTGGCCGACGAAAAGGAACGCGCCGAACATCTGATGCTCGTGGACCTTGCGCGCAACGATATCGGGCGGGTGTGTGCCTACGGATCGGTCAAGGTACCGGAGTTCATGATCATCGAGCGTTACTCCCACGTGATGCACATTGTGTCGCAGGTGGAGGGACAACTTGCGACAGAACGTACCGCTTTTGATCTTATGCGTGCCACCTTTCCGGCCGGAACTGTGAGCGGCGCTCCAAAAATTCGCGCCATGCAGCTGATCGCAGAAAAAGAAGGCACCCAACGCGGCTCTTACGCAGGTGCCTTGGGGTATTTTAGTTACGACGGAAACCTTGACTCATGTATAACTCTGCGCACTGCATTGATTAAGGACGGTAAAGTCCACATCCAAGCAGGCGCGGGAATAGTGGCGGATTCAGTCCCGGAAGCCGAATATCAGGAGACAATCAATAAAGCTTCAGCACTTTTTAAGGCGATTACACTCGCAGACAAACTCTCCAAGTAGGCGTCCTTGCGGCACAGAGCGGCGTATTATTGGTCAGAACAGGGTGTGGGGGATTATCAAGCCAGACTTCGGCATCTAATATGCAAGAAGTCCGGAAGTACTCACAGCCAGTCCCAACCAACGAATAAACATTATGCCTAACCGCAAAAAGATTTTCCGTTCCATTTCAGAACCAGCCGGAGTTGAGGCGCCTGCGGCTCGTATGTCAGCAAGCGTCGCGATTCCCTCTCCGGAAGAGGGCTTGAGCGTCCGGCCGGAGATTGTGCCGGCCGCCACTCCTTCCCAGTTTGATCAGGCATCCCCGGTCGATCGCCGCGACGAGCGCTCCAACCTTCAGCTTTATCTCAACGAAATCCGTCAGACTCCACTCTTGACGGTACAGGACGAGATCAAGCTCGCAGCACGCATCAAGCGCGGCGACAAGGCCGCCCGCGACCACATGATCAAAGCGAATCTTCGCCTCGTGGTGAAAATTGCGTACGATTACAATCAGATGGGCCTTCCGCTGATGGACCTCATCAGCGAAGGCAATCTTGGTCTGATCAAAGCAGTCGAGCGTTTCGATCCCGCGAAAGGCGGTAAACTTTCAACGTACGCCGCGTGGTGGATCAAGCAGTCCATGAAGCGCGCGCTCGCCAACCAGTCGAAGACGATCCGCCTCCCGGTTCACCTCGTCGATAAAATCTCCCGCATGCGGAAGATGATCGCGAAGTTGACCGACGAACTCGGCCGCGAACCGGAAAACGAGGAGATCGCAGCGGAGTTGCAGATTCCAACCGCCAAGGTTGCTCTGCTAAAAACCGTCAGTGTTCGTCCCGCCTCGCTCGATGCGCCCGTGGGTGAAGACAACGACTCGGCCACGCTGGGTGATCTCGTCGGCGATGAAACCGCGCTCAGTCCCTATGAAGGCTTGGGTGACAAAAATCTCCGCGAAGATCTCACTGCCATGGTCAACTCCCTCGACCCGCGTGAAGCCAGTATTATCAAACTGCGCTTCGGCCTCGAAGGTCAGAAAGAGCTGACGCTGGAGGAGGTCGGCAAGCGATTCAAAGTGACACGCGAACGTATTCGTCAGCTTGAATACCTCGCCCTTTCCCACCTCCGGAAGCAGATGCAAAGTCACAACAAGCAGCGCACTGCCGACGAAGTGGAACAGGAAACACTCGCTGAGGAGCGAGCTGAAGTCATCCGAGAATTCGTCGCGAAAAATACCGCGGTCGCTTAATTCCAAACCATCATATTAGAAATTCAAAACGCCCGCCATTGCGCGGGCGTTTTTTGTGTCCGGACATCGGCGGTTAGCCCGAAACAAAAGAAACCGCAAAGTCTGCATCACTCACTCTTCAAGTTCCTTCGAAACCAACTTTCTGCCTTCGCGTGGCAGCCGTCGTACGACGGCTGGGCCCAGCGGTGTCACCACCGCTGCTACATCCAAGCTTGGATATCCAGTCGAGACATTCTCACTGTAGGATCGGCTTTACGCCGCGATCCGAACGTGGCAACGCGCACGAATCGCGACATAAAGCCTGTCTCCTACATCAAACCAAGACAAAGCCCTTCGACGAGCTCAGGGTCCACGATCGTTCGACCCCGGCCGCGGTCTGCGACAAACTTCGAGGTATCGCATCCATGAATGAAAAAAGGCGCCTCACTTTCGTGAGACGCCTTTGAAGTTTTTTCGCAGAATCTGCGACGGGATCGCTTATTCTTTCTTGGAAGCCTCGTCGAAGATATCGCCGAGGTTCGTGAGATCGGATCCGCCGGTGTTCTTCGTGAACTGGTCGTAGGTCGCGGTCTCTTGAGCGAGCTGTTCGGCCGAGTAGTTCGCGGCCTTGATGCTCAGACCAATGCGGCGCTGTTCGCGGTCGATCTTGATGACGCGGGCCTGGACTTCCTGGCCGGGCTTCAAGACATCCTTCACCTTGTCGACGCGGTCTTCCTGAATCTGGCTGATGTGCACGAGGCCATCGATGCCGTCCTTCAGTTCGACGAATGCGCCGAAGGTGGTGACCTTCGAGATCACGCCGGGCACCACGTCGCCGATGCGGAAGAAGGCGTCGATGTCCGTCCATGGATCGGTCGCGAGCTGCTTCATACCGAGGCTGATGCGCTGCTGGTTCGGATCGACGTCGAGAACAATGGCGTCCACTTCGTCGCCCTTCTTGAGCATCTCGGACGGATGGTTGATCTTGCGGGTCCAGGACATGTCGGAGACATGCACCATACCGTCGATGCCTTCCTCGAGTTCGACGAATGCACCATAGGTGGTCATATTGCGCACCTTGCCGCGAACGCGGGCTCCCACGGGATAATTGTGGCGAACCATGTCCCACGGATTTGGCTCCAGCTGGCGGAGACCAAGGGAAATCTTCTGTTCGTCGCGTTGGATACCGAGAACAACCGCATCGAGTTCCTGGCCGACCTTGAGAAGTTCGGAAGGTTTGCTGATGCGCTTGGTCCAGGACATCTCGGTGATGTGCACGAGACCCTCGACGCCGGGCTCGAGTTCGATGAACGCGCCGTACGGAACGAGATTGACGACTTTGCCGTGGATCTTGGAACCGACCGGGAACTTGTGCTCGATGTTGTCCCAAGGATTGTTCTTGGTCTGCTTGAGACCGAGCGACACGCGCTCTTTCTCGCGATTGATGTCGATGATCATCACCTCGATTTCCTCGCCCTGCTTTAGCAGCTCGGAAGGATGGCCGATGCGACCCCAGCTCATATCGGTGATGTGCAGCAAGCCGTCCATACCGTCGAGATCGATAAACGCACCGAAATCGGTAATGTTCTTAACGATACCCTTGCGGACCTGACCGGGTTGCAATTTCTCGAGGAGATCACGGCGCTTGTTGACGCGCTGCTCTTCGATGAGCTCGCGACGGGAAAGAACGATGTTCTGACGCTCGTGATTGATTTTGAGAACCTTGAAGTCGTAGGTCTGGCCGACGTACTGATCGAGATTCTTGGGTGGCTGGATGTCGATGTGAGACGCAGGAAGGAAGGAATCGACGCCGATCGAAACGATCAGGCCGCCCTTGACCTTGGCCTTGACGCGGCCGGCGACGACAGCGCCCTCCTGACACTTCTGGAGAATATTTTCCCAGTTCTTCTTTTGTTGGGCCTGCTCGTAAGAGAGGACAGGATTACCTTCCTTGTCTTCGAGCTTCTCGAGGATGACCTCGATGGTGGAGCCAATCTGGAGTTCACCGAGATCGGAAAACTCATTGGCGGGAATGACGCCTTCAGCTTTGCCGCCGATATCGACGACGACTTCATTGGCGCGGATTTCAGTGATAACGCCCGAAACGATTGAGCCTTCCTTCAATTTGTCGAAGGAGCTCTGGGCGAGCAGGTCTTGCATTAACGAACTCATGATGACTGTAGTCGGACGACACGTATTATGCTCCAAAACACATGCCTTCCGGGGAACCCTTGCGGGTTCATTGGTTGAGGGTTGAACTGTCTGGCAACCGGTGGGAGCGACGCGACTACACCGGCTGACTCAAGAACGTCGCGTAAGGGGTAAACCGTCCCCAATCATCTCCCTGCCAGCAAGCGTAAAAATCAGGGTTTTTCAGGAGCCTTGATCGCCCCGCTGTCGAACAACACCTGCTGTAACGCGCTGAAATAGAGTTCGTACAGGCTGTGACTGGGCAAATCCTGCTTACTTACGCCGCCCGGAAATTTTCCCTCGGTGTTTTCGGACACCAGCATCGCCACCTGCGTGTCGCCGTCAGCATTCTCGGTAAGCTGAAGCTGCATCGTGGTTTGGCGTGTATCTCGCGTAGCGTCTCCTGGACGAATCGCGGCATATCCTTCCACCAGTCCTTTATCCAGTGACGTGCGCCCGAGCAATAAACCCACATTCTTCACGGCCACTTGAGCTGCCTTAAACACCACTTTTCTCTCGGCCGCAAAAACACGGACCTGCGGCGGTACCGCCGTAAAACGGTCGTGGACCCGGGTGGACACGGAGTCCATCGAGTCACATCCACTCAAAAACGCGGCGAAGCCACAGACCAGTAAAACGAGAAGGGATTTCATAAAAGTGGAAGGTGCGACCGCTCAAGCCGGCTGTTGTTGCGAAAGACAGTGCAAGGTACCCAGTCCCCAAATCATGTGATAGCAGTCGATCGGAATAATTTCACGGCCTTTGAAACATCCGGCCAATATTTCGCGGACCTCGGCGTCGCGCTTTTTTTGGCGGAACTGTGGTACGAGCACCGCGCCGTTGATGATGAGAAAATTGGCATAGCTCGCCGGAACCTGCTGCCCGCGAAATCCAAATGGCTTGGGCATCGGCAGAGTGACGATTCCGAATTTTTTGCCGTCGGGAGTTCGGAAACTTTTCAAACGATCCAGGTTTTCCTCCAACAGTTTGTGATTCGGATCACGCTTGTTCGGCTCGACGGCGGTAACAAATCCATCCGCTTTGAAGAAGCGGGTGATATCGTCAATGTGCCCATCGGTGTCGTCGCCTACAATTCCCTCGCCCACCCAAAGCACCGTCTTAACGCCGAGATAATCTTTCAGGTTTTGTTCGATCTCTTCGCGCGACAGATGGGGATTCCGATTTTTGTTCAGCAGACACTGCTCACTTGTCAGCAAAAGGCCTTCGCCGTTCACATCGATGGAGCCGCCTTCCAGCACCATGTCGTTTTCGAAGCGGCGCATCTTGAGTTTCTGCGCAATGCTCGGAGGAATTTTATTATCCAGGTCGAAAGGAGGATATTTTCCACCCCATGCATTGTGCACCCAATCGGTCACGGCCACTTCGCCCGTGCGATCGTTCTTCACAAAAATCGGACCGTGATCACGACACCACGCGTCATTCGTGGGATGATTGTAGAAAGTCACCCGCGACATGTCCGCGCCTGCGTGCACACATAGCCGCTGCGCGCGTGATTGAAGACGCAGGGCGCAATTAATCCGCACTGCCTCAAAGCGGCTGATTTGCGCGACAATGCCCGCAAATACTTTGGGAATCGGCCGGAATTGTCCGGGCCAGGTTTGCAGATTGTGCGGCCACGAAAGCCACACTGCATCCTGCGGTTCCCACTCTGCCGGCATGCGAAAACCGAGAGCGGAGGGAAGTTTTTTTGCGGCCATGAGTTAATCGATGAACCGCTTGGTCAGGTCGCCATATGCATCGATCCGTCGATCCCGCAGGAAGGGCCAGTGCGTGCGTGTGACATCGACCTTGTCCAAATCGACTGGCACGAGCAAAACCTCTTCCTTGTCGACACTTGCTTTTGCCAGAATTTGTCCGCTGGTCCCGGTGACGAAACTCTGTCCCCAGAATTCCAATCCATCACCGCCGATCGGCGTTTCGGTGCCGATGCGATTGATCGCGGCAACATAACAGCCGTTCGCAACCGCGTGCCCGCGATGACTGATCTCCCACGCTCCGTGCTGATTCGGGCCATACTCTGCTTTCTCTTTCGGGTGCCAGCCAATGGCGGTCGGATAAAACAAAATCTCCGCGCCCTGGAGCGCGGTGAGGCGTGCGCCCTCCGGATACCATTGGTCCCAACAAACAAGCACACCGATTTTTCCGTATTTTGTCTGCCACGCGCGAAATCCGGTATCGCCCGGCGTGAAATAGAATTTCTCGTAGAACAGCGGGTCGTCGGGAATATGCATTTTGCGATAGATCCCCAACAACTTACCGTCGGCGTCGATAATCACCGCTGTATTGTGATAAAGGCCGGCCGATCGTTTTTCGAAAAGGGAGGCGATAATCACCACCTTATGCTTCTTCGCCAGCTTCTGAAAGGCCACGGTGCTCGGGCCCGGAATGGACTCCGCAAGTTTAAAATTTTCGTGATCTTCATTCTGACAGAAGTACTGGGAACGAAAAAGCTCCTGGGTGCAGATGATCTTTGCGCCCTTTTTTGCGGCCTGCTCGGTCAGTGCCAGCGCTTTCTTCAGGTTCTCAGCCGGACTGGCGGAACATGCGTGTTGTAAAAGGCCTAGGGTAACTTTCATAACGGATTAATATTTGATAAAACCGGACGATAAAGGACATCAGCGAACGCCTCGCCACGCTAATTACAAGAAATCTCTGTCAAATCCAGCTCGTAGAACTCTTGCGAACAAGGCTTTGACAAACCACAGTCTAATTGTAAAAGAATGCAGTCGGTTCCAATCCACCCCACAATCTAATCTATGTGCGCAGAACCCCGTCCGTTAATCGTCGCAGTCGAAGACGAACCTGAATTGCTAAACATCATCACCGAGCAACTCGAAGTCGCCGGAATGCATGTCCAAGCCTATAATCGCTGCGCGCCAGCCCTGCGTTTTCTTCAGCATAACTTTGCGAACCTATTGTTGCTCGATCTGACGCTACCCGACCTCAACGGGTTCGAAATGCTGAAAGAGCTGAAGCAGCAGGACATCAACGTCCCGGTCATTTTTCTGACGGGCAACTCGATGGAGTCGGATAAAATCAAGGGCCTGAACATGGGCGGTGACGATTATATCACCAAGCCATTCAGCTACCTCGAACTCGTCGCGCGCATCAATGCCGTGCTGCGTCGTGCAGAATCGAACAAGGATTTCAACGTCACCAAGAACGTGAAGACGACCGATGGTCCGTTTCCATTTCTTGGGGCTCAGGTTCACCCCGATAGACTTGAGATCTCTTTTCCCAACGGAAAAATTCACAAAATCGGCCGCAAGGAGTTAGGCATCATCGCCTACTTGAACTCCCACATTGCCGTGGTCATCACCCGCAAGGAACTCATTCATTCCGTCTGGGGTATTCACGCTGACATTCGGAGCCGCTCCCTCGACCAGTACATTGTGAAAATCCGGGCGGCATTCGAAGAAAACGGCCTATCGCTCGACAGCTTCAAGACCGTCCACGGCATTGGGTATATCTTCGAGCCAGACAAGCCTGCGAGCTAACGGCTGCGCCCACGCGTCGGCGTTTTTTCAATTCGTCAGATTGAATTTCTGCTTGCAGGAGCTTGCTTGCAAGCGATTCGGAGCTTTCGCCTGCTCGCACACGTTGATCGCCTGTAAACAGGCGCCTGCATCGCCGCCGAGTTAATCCGGTTCGCGTGCGACGCGATGCTCGTCTCTAAAATAGTTCGCCCTGCCCACCGCCGTAACGCTTTTTCGCCTCGGCAAGACTCGATTTCATTTCGAGCGACTCCAACAGCCCGAATAATTTCGTATGCTCGGCGGTTCCTTTCGCCTCGATCAGCGGCAACGGTGATTCCGCCCGCAACGTGGTGAGTTTAAGATTGAGCCGTAGCGCCTCCGCTTTTTGTCCAACGAGCTCTCGAAAACGTTCCGGCTTAAGCATCGCGGCGTTAGCAATAATTCCTTCGAGGTCCTTGTAATCCGTAAACCATTTCACTGCGGTTTTCGGACCCACTCCGCTGATTCCAAAAATATTATCCGACGTATCGCCGATCAAAGCGAGGTACTCGGCAATCCTTTCGGGCGGCACACCGAATTTGGCGACCACGCCGGCAATATCCAGTATCCGCCAGCCGAGTTTCGGATTCGCCGTCGGCGGTGGCAGTAGAATTTTGATTCGTTCGTCGACGCACTGCGCAAAATCCTTATCCGCGCTGACGATCATGACGTCGTGTCCGGATTTTGCCAGCGCCCGGGCCTGCGCCGCGACCAGATCGTCCGATTCCACTCCGTCCATTTCAACTCCCACCAGCCCCATCGCCCGCGTGATTTCCTTGATCAGGGGGAACTGTTTCTCAAGGGGCTCCGGTGTATCCTTGCGGTGCGCTTTGTATTCGGGATGCAGTGCCAGTCTGTCTTGAGAGCCGCCCAAATCAAAAAACACAAGCATTACGTCGGGCTTTTCATCGTCTTGCAGACGCCAGATCGTCTTGATCCACCCGTGCAGTGCTCCGGTCGGAAACCCGTCGGCGCGGGTGAGTTCGGGCATCCCGTAGAAGGCGCGGAACGCGAGGTTATATCCATCGAGCAGGAGCCACTTTGCCATGGACCACATCGAAACTGAAACGGCGGCGACGTAAAACTATTTTCGAGAAAATACGCGCCAGCGCTACCTCGGGGGAACCAGAGTGAGCTAATGGCGTACCGTATACCGGGAGCGGACGACCTTTCTGCTCTTGCAGATTCCAACGGCGTGAATTTTTCTCGCCCCACCTCTGCGCGGCAACCGACCCCGATTTAATGCACGCTCGCTTTACTACCTCATGTTTTCCCCGTCCGCATTTTACCGCGGCTTTTTAACATTTCTCCGTTTCATCCGGCGGCATTTCGCGATGCTGACAATGGCAGCCTTGGCAGTTCTGCCAGTTCAGGCTCAAGTCCACCGTATCGATTCGGCCTCCGCGGAACTCCTCGAATCCGGTGTGCCGCCCTTCGCCGTATTTGGCACGGTGGCGTTGGGTCTGAGTTCGCCGGCTACCGATCTTCATATTTTGCCCGACGGGCGGCTGATGCTCTTTGCATCGCGACAAATTGTATTCGGTGATGGCGTTCGCTGGGATTTGTTTCCTCAGGCTCCGGCGGAAAAAACACTATCCACTCTCGGTGTGGCCGTGGACCGGGATGGCGGAATTTTCATGGGCTCGCCGGGCGGATTCGCCCGGGTGGATTTCGGTGTGGACGGATGCTGGCGCGCCACTCCGGTTGCACCGTGGCCCGCCAACGAAAATCCGAGCCGTCCGGTACCCCGCATGGCGATTGTCGTCGACGACGAATGGTTTTGGCACAGTGGCAGTGGCTCGGTGATCGCGTGGCATCCAGGTCAGACCGCCCGCATCGCCGGCGAGGCGAACATGGTGGAAAATATTTTCTCGTTTAAAAAAAACCTCTATCTGAGCGAGCAAACGGAGGGGGAACTTTATCGTCTCCACGGGGAGAAAATGGAAATCGTGGCGACGGGTTCCGTGATTTCCGCCGAGAGCGCGATCACGTGCGCCATGCCCTACGACTCCGATTCGATCCTGGTCGGTACTTACGGAAACGGCATGCAATTATTCGACGGCCAGAAAACACGACCGCTGGTGCAAAGCGGAGTGCTGGCGAGCGGTCTGCGAATAAACGATCTCTGCCAGACCGAGGGCAACCTCTATGCAGCGGCCGTCGAAAATTACGGCATCTTGTTTTTCGATCATCAAGGCCGCACCGTGCAGGTACTGGATCGCGCTCTGGATCATCGCCTCGCCAAGGTGAAAAAACTCCGCCCGGCCCCAGGCGGAATAATCTGGGCATTGCTCGACGACGGCCTTGTCCGGGTAGAGTTCCCCACCCGCGTTTCAAACTTCGAGCCGATCATCGGCACCGGCATCACCACTGCGCACCCCTATCGGTATCAAGGAAAGCTGTGGATCATGGCCGACGGAAAAGTCAGCCGAGGGGTCTACGACGATGAGGGCCGGTTGACGCATTTCGTCCCAGACACCCCGGGTAACCGGCATACTTTTTCGTTCTCCGTTGCGGACAATTTTCCGATCATTGGAACTGCGCGCGGCGCCTTTTATCACGACGGGAAAACCTGGAATTCGTTCGCCCCGGAAAGCGACAATCTACGCGTGCTCGATACCGCGCCGCGAAACGGTCGCTGGATCTACGGCGCGAAAAACGAAATTGGCTGGTTGAAAACCGATCGCGACCACGGTGTGACCATCGAGCGATTTGAAGTCCCGGACCTTAAAAACGCTTTCAATTCAAACACCGACAAGAACGGCGACCTCTGGCTCGAACTTGGCAATGCCCGCGTCGGCCGCGTCCGGGTCGAAAACGGCCGTCCGGTGTTGCGGACCTTCGATGAGCATGAAGGCGTTCCCGATGGCTGGGCCCAGGTTTTTGAAATCGACGGCACCGTAGGTTTCAACATTGGCGATCAAATTCTACGCTTCGACGAGGCCACCGGGCGGTTTGTGCCGGACGCCGATTTCCACCAAAAATTTCCGGGCCTCACCGATATTGTCGGACGCCCGAGTCTTGATGCCAAAGGGCGTCTCTGGGTTACCGCCAATGGCAGCGTCCAGATACTCGAAAAGCAAAACGGCTCGTGGCAGAACATTCACGAGCGCATGCCGCCTGGTTTCCGCCCGGTTTATTTTACCTTCGAAAAGAACGGCATGGTCTGGATGCACGCGGATCGCCACCTGGCGCGTTTTGACCCGGCGCTACCCGTGGCCAGGCCAGTCCTGCCGTACGCAATTATCACCCACGTGAATCTGGTTTCGCGCAACCACACTTTGTTCGACGTAAGCAAAGGACTCGCCCCGCTGGATTTTTCGGACAACTCAATCAACGTTCACTTCATGGCGCCGGGAAATCCCTTCGCCACCCCAGTCACGTTTGAAGTAATGTTGGAAGGAGCAGGCAGCGAATGGGTCTCGAATGGCGCCACCGGTTCTGCGGTGTTTAACCGACTCAAGGAAGGACGCTACGTGCTGCACGTGCGGCCTCGTTCCGGCGACGTGATCGGCACCGAAGCGTCACTTTCACTGACGGTTCGTCCTCCGTGGTTCCGCAGTACGCTCGCGTATGTCACATACGGAGTTTCCACCTTTGCTTCGATTTTGTTTTCGTTGTGGTTGATCACCTACCTGCAGCGCAACAAAAACGCGCGCTTGGAAAACCTGGTTGCCCAGCGCACCGGTGAACTCAGGGAAAGCAATTTGTTGCTCGCAAAACAGGTCGAGGAAATCCGCATGCTCTCCCAGGCAATCGGCCAAAGTCCGGTCAGCGTGATCATCACGAAACCCGACGACACCATTGTCTTCGCCAATCCGCGGGCTTCGGAGCTCAGCGGTTATGACATCAACGAGCTGATCGGTCAAAAGACCCGGTTGCTCCGATCGGAACTCATCTCCTCCGAATTAATCCTGGAAATTGTCTCCGCGGTGCAGCGTGGAGAGTCCTTCCACGGCCAGCTCGCCAATCGCCGCAAGCAAGGCGGCATCGTACACGTACGGACCACCATTTCCCCAATTCGCAGTCCGGACGGTCAAATCCCGCTTCACCTCGTTTTGGAAGAGGACATCAGTGAATGGCTGGCCGATCAGGAACGCCGTCGCAAACTGGAAGGACAGTTGTTCCAGTCCCAAAAACTCGAGAGCGTCGGCACTCTCGCCGGCGGCATTGCCCACGACTTCAACAATATCCTCACCGGAATTTTGGGTTACTGCGAACTCGCACGATTCAACGCCGCTCCGGGTTCCGAACTCATGTCGCAGCTGCAGGAAATCCGCACTGCAGGCATGCGCGCGAAAGATCTTGTTTCGCAAATCCTGACTTTCTCGCGCCGCGGAACTGCGGAGCTCGTGCCGATTGATCTGGCTAAACCGGTGGGCGAAGCATTGCGGCTCATCCGTGCATCAACTCCCGCCACCATCGCGATCTCGTCACAATTGGAAAGTGGTGTGGTCCGCGCGGACTCGACGCAGATCCAGCAGGTCGTGCTGAATCTCTGTACCAATGCTGTCCACGCGATGAGTGACAAACCGGGCCGCCTCGATATTTCGCTCCAACGCGTGCAGGTGGATCGCCAGCTCGCCGCCGAAGTGCCCGATCTCACCACCGGATTGTTCCTGCGCCTCACCGTCGCTGACAATGGTCATGGGATGAATCAGGCGACGCTGGACCGGATATTCGATCCGTTTTTCACCACCAAGCAACAAGGCGAAGGCACCGGCCTCGGCCTTTCCATCGTGCAGGGTATTCTCGCCGGCCACCACGGTGCACTTCGGGTTCGGAGCAAACTTGGCGGGGGGTCGACATTCGATTTGTATTTTCCGTTGTGCAATGAAAAGGCGAATTCATCGGCGCCCACCGAGCCGTCTCCTCGCGGGGACTTGCAGGAAATCCTCGTGGTCGACGATGAACCCGCGGTGGCAACCTTCGTCACCGCGCGACTCCAACAACTGGGATTCCGCGTCGTCACATTCCGCGATCCTCGCGAGGCCGTTGCCGCTTATCGCGCTAATCCCTCGCGATTCCAGGCAATCGTCACTGATCTGACCATGCCTCATATGACCGGCGTCGATCTTATCCAGCGCGTGCGCGCTCTCGGTCGCGTGATCCCCGCAGTGATCGTCACCGGCTACGGACGCGACGCCGGCGGCGCAAAACTGGCCACCCTGCCCAACTGCCAGGTGCTCTATAAACCTTTCAGCGGCGAGGATCTCGTCCGCATTCTCAATTCAGTCCTGGACGGCGATTCAAATTCCGCGTCCTAACCTCTGGTGGGTGGTAGGGCGGATTATCCTTAATCCGCCGAAAGTTTGTGATGTCGTTTTGAGCGGCGCGGGCGTGATAAAATGAACGCGGAACGGCGGATTAGGGATAATCCGCCCTACCATGAGACCGCAGAAGGACACCATCACCACAATCCCCTACCGGTTTTTCCCAAACAAAAGCCGCAGCGAATTAATGCAAACGACCAGCGTCGACCCTTCGTGGGCGCCAACACCAATCGCCAGCGGCACCGCGCCCAACGCGGTGGCGACGATCATCACCACGACCACGCCGAGCGAGATAGCGAGGTTCTGCCGGATAATGTTCCGCGCGCGACGACTCAGGCGGTGAGCCGCGAGAAAATTCTCGATGCGATCATGCATCAAAATTACTTCCGCCTGTTCCAAGGCCGCATCGCTACCGCGCGCGCCCATCGCCACACTTACGTCGGCGGCGGCCAGACTCGGGGCATCATTCACCCCATCGCCCACCATCGCGACTTTGCGCATGGGCGGCCCCTGTCGAAGCGATTGGATCGCCGCGACTTTCTGCTCGGGAGTCAAATGAGCGCGCACTTCACTCACGCCGAGTTCGTGCGCCACGGCCTCCGCCGCCTGATGACGATCACCCGTCAACATTACCGTATGGATACCCAGACGCGCGAGCTCCGCCAACACCGCCTTGGATTCTGACCTGATCTGATCGCGCAACAGCACACGGCCGAGCATGTCCTTGCCCAGCACCCACACCTCGGCGAGTTCCGCCGATGCTGGCGGCAACTTCTCTGCCCAACCGGCGAGCGGTCCCGCCTCGAGCAATTCGCGGCGCCCGAGCAACGCTTGTGCTCCACCGATTTTTCCACGCACGCCCTGTCCGACAATATTCTGAAAATCCTCCAAGGCGATGGACCGGACTCCACGGGCCTTCGCATCACGCACGATCGCTCGCGCCAGGGGATGCTCCGAACTGGCCTCTAGCGCATAAGCGAGCTCCATCACCTCTGTCTCCCGCCCCGGTGGAAAACTTTCATAGCCAACCACGACCAATTCGCCCGTCGTGAGCGTCCCGGTTTTATCGAGTGCCACAACATTGATGTCCGCCAGTTTTTCAATTGCAGCACCGCCGCGAAACAACACGCCGTGCCTCGCGCCCCACGCAATGGCCGCGAGAATGGCAGAGGGAATCGACAGCACGAGCGCACACGGACTCGCCACCACCATCAGCGTCATCGCCCGGTAAAAGGCCGAGCGGGTCTCCGGCGTGTTCGTGAACGCCGGCAGATGAAAACCAAGCCACCACAGAAGGAACATCGCCGCCGACCCTCCGATCACCGCATAAGTGTAACCGGTGCCAAATCGATCGGTGAAACGTTCGCTCGGCGCCTTCAGTTTCTGGGCCGTCTGGATGAGTCGGATGATTTTTTGCAGCGTGCTTTCCGCGGGCAGCCGCGCCACCTCGTAGTCAACCACGCCCCACAAGTTGAGCGTGCCACTGAATACCGGATCCCCCGCCCTTTTCTCAACCGGATTTGCCTCACCGGTCAGCGCCGACTCATCGCTGGCACTTTTTCCACTGACCACCGTGCCATCCGCCGCAAACGCACCGCCCGGACGAACCCGGACCCGCTGCTTCAACTGCAATTGCTCAACGGACACTTCTTTTTCGGTGCCGTCAGGTTGCACCACTGTCGCTTGCTTCGGCGACGTTTTCAGCAACGCGCTGACTTCGCGCTGGGTTCGATCAAGCGCATATTCCTCCATCGCGCCGGAAGCGGAAAACAAGAACAACAGCAGCACCGCTTCACCCCACGCGCCAATGAACATCGCGCCGACTGCGACGGAAAGCATCAGAAAGTGGATGTCGATCTCGCGCTTTTTTAAATTCTCCCACGTATCGACCGCCGCGTCCCATGCGCCCGCGATCAGTCCCACGAGAAAGAAACCCTTCGCCAGCCATGGCAGTTCCGGCCACCCGTGTTGCGCGACTGCCCCGGCGATTCCCGCCGTGCCGCAAACCGCCGCGAGAATGGAAAGCGTCCGCCATTCCTGATCTTCAGGCGACGGCTCCGCTTTGATCTCTGGCCACTCCATTTCCCGCCACAGCCACATCTTCTCCGCTGTGACGCAGGTGTCACGACCGAGCACCATCGCCTCCCCATCCTTTCGCAAAGAGTAACCGCCCGGCAGCTTCGATGCCGTCTTGGCGGCGAACTGCTCCTCGACTGCGGCAATCGTCGCCGCCAGCCTGCTTTCGAGTGCCGCCAGATCGATCGTGCCGATCGTCGCCACCGCCACCTTGTGCGCCACCGGATCGATCCGAACGGCGCTGACCTCGGGCTGCTCGCGGAGAAAATGAACCAATTCTTCCGTCCAGCTGCGGGATTGAAGTTTTTCCGTCTCGGTCTGCATAACCGGATTAAGCTGGCGCGATTTCCGTTCCTCGCAAATTCATTCCCAGCGGGTCCGATACCCCAAGCTGTCTTAGACCGTGAGCCCATCGAACGGTCATGGACCCTGAGCTCGTCGAAGGGCTCCGGCTTGGTTCGATGTGGGGGCGGCTTTATGCCGCTTGTCTCCTACATTCCAACAAGCCAGCCTAAACCGGGGTACCCCACTGCGACCGAAGATGGCATTCGATGAAAAGCTATGAATTCCATCTTCGCATTTCGTCCGCCCAGTACGTGCAATATTATCGCGGCACGGTGCAGCACGTGATCGCTCGCTGCACGAATGGCCAAACGATTCAATTTCCCGCCTCACTTCTGCAGAAATTCGTTTCTCTGGGCGGAATCACCGGAAAATTCCGTCTCACGTCCGACGATAACAACAAGGGGCTCGAGCTGCAGAGGATCGACGATTTCGGCTGAGGTGGAAGTCAGCAGAGAAACCTCAGCCCTTGGACGCAATCCCACTCGATCAACGAGGCTTTCAGCGTTCTCTGTAGGAGAGGCTTTACGCCGCGATTGAACGTCCTGATCGCGGCGTAAAGCCGCTCCTACATTCGAGCCGAACCTCTCAGACGAAATGATTCGGCGGCACAAACCAGGCGCGGTCGCCTTTTTTGTAGGGCTCGCTCCCGCGATAAGCGCCGGGAACCTCCATAAAACGGAGCGCCTGCGTACATCCGATCTCCGAGCTAAAATAGCCGAGCAAGGTCAGTTGTTTCATCATGAGAAAATAGTGCACGGGCTCTGACGCCGTCTTTCCGACCCGATACTGTCGCGCTTCCTTGTCGATGTCGTTGAGCAACGCGGTGCGCTCGGCTGGAGCGAGGCCCATGAATTTCTTCCCGAACCGTTTTTGCGCGCTCGCCTCGACCTGTACGAGTCCACCCTGGAAAATAGCCTGGTTCTGTTCGTCGTAGCAGTCTTTGACCATCATCTTCATGAACGCGCCAATTTGCACGGCCTTCGCCCCGGGCGTCGCTGTGGTCGGAATGATCGTCTCACCAATTTCATCCAATAGCGCCACATCCTCCGGCGTAAACGTCGCAGTGATTTGTTTTCCTGGCAGCACACCTCCCTTTAAAAACGTTTCCGCGCCAATCACGGCACCGCCCATCAGCAAGGTCAGCCGTTTGATAGCTTCTCTACGATTCATGGCGACCATGGTTAAAGATTTCCTTTTTTCATTTCGGTGACGGCGAAATCGACCGCGCGAGCAGTCAGAGCCATGTAGGTCAGCGAGGGGTTGACGCATGCCGCCGAGGTCATGCAGGCACCGTCCGTGACAAAAACATTTTTGGCATCCCACACTTGATTGTGCCGGTTGAGCACTGAGGATTTCGGGTCGCTGCCCATCCGCGCCGTGCCCATTTCGTGAATTCCCATGCCGTACATATAACCGGAATCGTTGATCTTCACATTTTTTACTCCGCTCGCCTCCAGCATTTCCGCAGCGTCGTTCATCATGTCGACGCGCATTTTCTTTTCGTTATCCTTGATCTCGCAATCCATGGTGAGCACGGGCAGCCCCCATTTGTCCTTGGTGTTTTTATCCAGTGAAATTTTGTTTTCGTGATACGGCAGGATTTCGCCAAATCCCGTCATCCCCATCGTCCATGGTCCCGGCTCGGTGAGGGCATTTTTTAAATCGCCGCCAATCCCAAGTTCCGCCACCTCACGATCCCAGCCACTGCGGCTTGCACCTCCCTGGTAACCGAATCCACGACGATAGTCGCGCTTGTCACCGAACAAATTTCGATAGCGCGGCACGTAGATTCCGTTCGCGCGCCGTCCGTAAACATATTTATCGTCGAAACCCTCGACGGTGCCGGACGCGCCGCAGCGGAAATGGTGGTCCATGGCGTTGTGCCCGAGTTCGCCACTGCTGCTCCCGAGGCCGTCCGGCCAGATTTCCGTCGCTGAATTCATCAACACCCACGTCGAATTAAATGCCGAGGCGCAGAGGAAGACGACCTTCGCTTTGAATTCCTTCGTTTCGTGCGTCTCCGCGTCAATCACCTGCACGCCAGTCGCCTTCTGCGAATCTTTGTCGTAAAGAAGTTTTGTGACGATCGAGAATGGCCGCAGCGTTAGATTACCAGTGGCCACAGCCGCAGGCAGCGTCGAGGACTGCGTGCTAAAATATCCGCCAAACGGACAACCCAAAACGCATTTGTCGCGATACTGGCAATTGGTGCGTCCGTTGTGAGGCACAGTCAAATTCGCGACGCGCCCGATGATCATGCGGCGGCGATCTTCATAGCGGGCTTTAATGCGCTTCGCGACATCCTGCTCCACACAGTTCAGCTCCATCGGCGGCAAAAACTGGCCATCGGGCAATTGCGGGAGCCCCTCTTTTGACCCGCTGATGCCTGCAAAGCTTTCCGCGTGGTCATACCACGGTGCGATTTCTTCATAACGAATCGGCCAATCCACCGCCCAGCCCTCGGCTTTGTTGGCGCCAAAATCGAAATCGCTAAACCGGTAACTTTGCCGCCCCCACATGAGCGAACGCCCGCCCACGTGGTAACCGCGAAACCAGGCGAATGGTTTGTCTTCCTTATACGGGCAGTCTTTCTCGTCGGCCCAATAGTCATTATTCGCTTCGTACAGCACGTAGTCACGCTTCAACACCGGATAATCGTGCATCAGCTGCTGGGTGTTTTTTCCCCGATGCGGCAGTTCCCATGGCGCCTTCAGCGCATTTTTGTAATCCGTGATGTGCTCAATGTTGCGCCCCCGTTCGAGCATCAAAACCTTCATGCCCTTTTCCGTCAGCTCTTTCGCAGCCCATCCGCCGCTGATTCCGGAACCGACCACGATCGCATCATAATTTTGTTCAGCCATGAGATTAAAAACCGGGGAAATGTACGGCGAAGAGACCGTGTTGATTGAAGAAGGGGTTGGAACTGCCTGAATGGAAAATCACCGCCAGGGCAAACGATTCGTAATCGCGGCCCGTCGGCAACCAAGAAACGATGACGCACGGTTCGCTCCCGAGTTACAGAAGGGCAAATAACCGGGAATGCAAAATTTCTTCATGCGCGGCGCAATAACTCCAATCGCTCTTTGCATTTGCTCTTTTCCGTGGGTAGGGCGGGCCCAGCGGCCCGCCCTACCTCGGTGACTTCGTCGCAGTGCAATTGCTTACGAAAACTGATATGAAACGACTGAGCGGGTTGGACTTGATCGAAATGTTCTTGGTCTACCCATTCACCCTCGTAATGCGCGTCCAGTCAGTGAACGGAGCTCCTGTTTAAGCCCCGCCACTGGGCCGGCGTAAACAATTTCGCCACCCTCAGGTCCCCCGCCCGGTCCGAGATCCACCACCCAGTCCGCGAGCGCGATCACGTCGAGATTGTGCTCGATGACGAGCAGCGTATTGCCGCTGTCGCGGAGCTTGAACAGCAGATCCATCAGCCGCTGGATATCGGTCCAGTGCAAACCAGTCGTGGGTTCGTCCAGGATATAAAGCGTTGTGCCCTGTTCGCGTTTGCTCAACTCAAGTGAGAGCTTGATGCGTTGCGCTTCACCCCCCGAAAGGGTCGTCGCCGACTGGCCAAGCTGCAAATATCCCAAACCCACCGCGTCCAGCGTCGCCAGCTTCTCCATGATCCGTGGAATCGCCCGGAAACGCTCGAGCGCTTCGCGCACTGTCATCGCCAGCACCTCCGCGATGTTCAACCCGTGAAACCGAACCTCCAGCGTTTCACGATTAAAGCGCTGCCCGTTGCAGCTCGGGCACGGCGCATAGGCGTCGGCCATGAATTGCATATCGAGTTTGATCTGCCCATCCCCCTGACAGCGCTCGCAACGGCCGCCGCGCACGTTGAAACTGAACCGGCTCGCCTTGTACCCTCGTACTTTCGCCAGCGGCAATTGTGCAAAAATATCCCTGAGCAGATCGAGCAGGCCGACATAGGTCGCGGGGTTTGAGCGCGGACTGCGACCAATCGGCTCCTGGTCGACGCGCACTGCTTTTTCGAAATGCTCAAGGCCGGTCAGGCCGCGATGCCGTCCGGGCAGCGCTTTGGCGCCATTTAATTTCCGCGCTGCCGCCGAAGCCAAAACATCATTGATCAACGTGCTTTTGCCCGATCCTGACACTCCAGTCACACAAGTGATCAGCCCCACGGGAAAGCGGGCCTCGATGTTTTTCAAGTTGTGCTCGGACGCGCCTTTCACCACGAGCCAGCGATCATCGGGCTGTTTCAGTTTCGCTTCACGCGTGACGCCGAGTTTGCCGGCCAGATAAGCGCCGGTCGGCGACACTGACACGGGCAGCGTCAGGGCCGCGGAAGGTGAACCTTGAAAAAGAATTCTTCCGCCCTCGGTGCCGGCGCCAGGTCCGAGTTCGATGAGTTCATCGGCGATGCGCATCGTATCCGCGTCGTGCTCCACCACCAGCACGGTATTCCCCCGGTCACGCAGTTCACGCAGACTGGCGAGCAATCGCTGGTTGTCGTGTGGATGCAGTCCAATGCTTGGTTCGTCGAGTACGTAGATCACGCCGACGAGTCCCATGCCCAGCTGGGTGGCGAGTCGCACGCGCTGCGCTTCGCCACCAGACAACGTGGGATATTCACGATCGAGCGTCAGATAACCCAGTCCTGTTTCAGCAAGGAAATGCAACCGCTGCGAAACTCCGGTCAGCACCTCCTCCACCGCATCCGTGGCCGGCAACGTTGCTGGCAGACCCTGGGTAAATTCGAGTGCTGCGCGAATATTCATCGCATCGAATACTCCAAAACTTTTCCCATTCACCAACACCGCGGAACTGCGTGCGTTCAATCGGAGTCCGTGACACGTCGGACAGTCCCCGCTGGCCATGAAAGTGGCTAATCGCGCGCGATAGCCATCGCTCCGGGACTCGCGCCGGCCGACGTCAAGCAGCGCAATCACGCCGGGAAATGGTTTTAGCTCGGCTTTCTGAGTACGTCTCAACCGGAAACTAAATAGTCGCTCTCCGGCCCCATGTATGAGCATGCGGCGCGTTTCCGACGACAAATCGCGCCACGGCGTTTCGGCATTAAACGGCAGTTGCTCCGCCAGCTGCTTCAAAATCGAGCTGTGGCGAATGATGAGATTCCTCCCGCCGATTCGCCACGGTTTGATCGCACCTTCACGAACCGGCTTATCCGGATTCGGCACAATCAACTCCTCGCTAAAGGTCATTTTGCGTCCGAGTCCTCCGCAATCCGGGCAGGCGCCTTCGCTGTGATTAAAAGAAAAATGTCTGGGTGTCAGCGGCTCGAAAACGTCGCCGCAAATCACACAGCTCAAGTTCTGGCTGAGCGCAATTTCCCGCCACGGGGCTTCCGCGTTCTTTTGCACCAGCACGATTGCCCGGTTTTGTCCTTCGCGAAACGCGAGCTCGAGCGAATCCGCGAGCCGGCTACGCTGATCGGCGGCGATCACCACGCGATCGACCACCAGCTCCACGACCATTTCCGCACTGCCATTGGGCACGAGCTTCTGATCGTCGAGGGATTTGATTTCACCGTCGATTCTGACGCGTTGAAATCCCCTCTGGCGAAGACGTGGGAGTTCGTCGCGCAACACCGCGGGTTTCGCAGTCATCCACGCCGCCAGAATAATCCCGCGTTCGCCCGGCGCGTCGCGCAGCAGTTGCGCCACGCAATCATCCAGCGATCGCTTTTCCACCTTGCCGCCGTCTTTGGGACAACGTTGTTCGCCACAAAGCGCCCACAGCAAGCGTGCATAGTCTGCCACTTCGGTCACAGTTGCCACCGTGCTGCGGGGCGAGCCGCCTCCAGTGCGTTGCTCGATCGCCAACACGGGGGAAAGGCCGTGGATATAATCGACATCAGGTCGCTTGAGCTGATCGAGCACCTGGCGCGCGGAGGCCGACAGGCTTTCCATGTATTTCCGGTAGCCCTCTGCATAGATGGTGTCGAACGCGAGCGACGATTTTCCCGAACCGCTCGGGCCGGTCAACACCACGAGTTTTCCGCGCGGAATGCGTAACTCGAGATCGCGGAGATTATGCTCACGGGCGCCCTTGATGTGAATGTGTGAAGCAGCGTCGATCCCGCCAACGTTACTGATTTTTCGAAAGCGTCAAAAAAGTAATAAGGCGAACCCACTACTTAAGTTGTTGCGGTTTAGGCCTTGAATTGCGCCTCAAAAAAATCCACTTTAGTTGCGCAACACCAAGCCGATGGCTTGTTTCCCCACTCAATTGCAATCAGGATGCCTCGCGTGAGGCTAGCTTCGTCGAATTACGTTATGAAACTAACCTCCGCCTTATTCCCCGCCTTTCGCTGGCGAACAGTCCTGGTCAGCGGGTTGATTTGCAGCACGCTCGTGCCTCTTAACGCGTTCGTCTTCGAAGTCGGCGAAGCCAAAGGCAGTTTTGACACCACCCTTTCCGTCGGGGGGCTTTATCGCATCGATGACCCTTCGCGTGACTACTACTCGATTTCCGCCGGCGGACTCCAGCGCTCCTCCAATGCGGACGATGGTAACCTGAATTACAAACGAGGCATGGCGTCATTCCTCGTGAAGGCGTCGCACGACCTCGATCTGCACACCCAGCACGCGGGTTTGTTTGTGCGCGGATTTTACTTCAACGATTTCGTCAATTCCGATGGCACCCGGGCCCGGACTCCGCTGAGCGACGATGCCCATAATATTGTCGCCGAGGGCGCGGAACTGCTCGACGCCTACGTTTATTTCAAAGCCTCGCCCCACGGCATGCCAGCGAGCGTTCGGCTCGGCCGCCAGGTGCTCAGTTGGGGTGAAAGCACATTCATTCCGAACGGCATCAATTCCGTCAACCCGATCGACGTCGCGAAACTTCGCACGCCCGGATCGGAGCTGAAAGAAGCGCTGCGGCCGATCAACATGGTGTCAGGCTCGCTGAATGTAAGCGAAGCAGTGACCCTCGAGGCATTTTACTTGCTCGACTGGGAACGTACCCGCATTGATCCGCCGGGAACTTACTTTAGCAACAATGACTTTGTCGCGAAGGGCGGCTCGAAAGTTTACCTTGGTTTCGGCGCCATTCCCGACACTTCCTCGCTCGGTGCAATCACGCGCGGCAAAGATCGCGAGCCTTCCGACGGCGGCCAATACGGCGTCAATCTGCGCTGGCTCGCGCATGGCTTGAAGGACACCGAATTCGGTTTCTATTTCATGAATTATCACAGCCGCCTGCCGGTGATTTCCGCGCAGAGTCCGGCTGTTCCCGTCAACGGCGCCGCCGCCGCATCTGCCGCGGGCGCGATTCTCGGAGCGAATACGACGTTCACGACCAGCCTGGCGACGGCACTCGGCAGCGCGGCGGCGGTTCCCGGTGCGCTTACAACTTTGATTGGAGCGACTCTCACTGGCGTACCAGCGAGCGCGCTGCCGGCCGCTCTTCAGCCGTTTTATTCCACGGTTGCGGGCGTCACGAGCCAGCTCGCACAAAAGGAATTGCTCATCGCCGCAGGCACCGGGCAATACCTCATCGAGTTTCCCGAAGATATTCATCTCTTCGGTGCAAGTTTTAACACGAGCATCAAGGGCGTCGCGCTTCAGGGAGAAGTGAGCTATCGCGATAATCAACCGCTACAGGTGGATGATGTGGAATTGCTTTTCGCCGCCCTTTCGCCGCTCACTTCGCGTTTCGCCGCCAACAATCAGATCGGCACCTACGCACTGAATACTTACGTACCGGGTTACCGTCGTGAAAAGGTTTGGACCGGACAAATGACCGCCACCTACACCGGACGCGGCTGGTTGGGCGCCGCGCAGACCACACTGCTCGCCGAAACCGGGTTCGTTTACGCGGATCTCCCCGCCAAAAGTTCTCTTCGCTTTGACGGACCGGGCACGTTTGTCGGCGGCAACCTCGCATACATGACCAATTCCGGAAACAACGCGTCGGGCATTTTACCGCTATCGGAACCGTCGTCCGCCTTCGCTGATGATTTTTCCTGGGGATACCAGCTCGTGGGCCGTTTGGACTACAATAATGTATTTCACGGCATCAACGTTTCTCCGCTGGTCGTCTTTTCGCATGACGTCGGCGGCAACACACCGCTCCCGATGGGAAATTTCATCCACGGTCGAAAAACGATCACCGTGGGAGCCGAGTTCACTTTCCAAAATGCGTGGGCTCTCGACCTGCGCTATGTGAATTTCTTTGGAGCGGGCCGCTACAATCTCCTCGGCGACCGCGACTACATCTCCTGTAACTTGAAATATTCCTTCTAACCGGACTCCGATTCCACCCCATGAAAACGAAGCCTGCCTTACATTCCCGGGTCCGCCTCCTTCTCCCCGCTCTTTGTCTTTTCGGTGTCTCTGTCAGTTCGGCACTGGCCAACACCTCCGCCGCCGATGCCAACCGCCTTGGCAACGATCTGACGCCACTCGGCGCCGAAAAAGCCGGCAACGCCGATGGGAGCATTCCCGCGTGGACCGGTGGCATTACCACTCCGCCAGCCGGCTACACGAAAGGAGCGCACCATCCTGATCCATTCAAGGATGACCAGCTTCTATTCACAATCACTGCGGCCAACGCGGACAAATACACCGACAAACTGACCGCGGGCAGCGTCGCATTATTGAAAACGTACGCGGACTACTCGATGCCGGTTTACGCCACGCATCGCAGTTTTTCGAATCCCACCCGCATCTATGAAGCCACGAAAAAATATGCCACCACGGCTTCCCTGACCGGCGATGGCAACGGCGTCACGGGTTCAGTCGTCGGCGTCCCATTTCCCATTCCGCAAAATGGCTTGGAGGTGATTTGGAATCACCTCACGCGTTATCGTGGGATTTCCGCTGCACGTCACATCAGCCAGGCCGCACCCCAGCGCAACGGCTCGTACACGCTGGTGGATTTCGAGGACGAATTTCTTTTCAACTATGTCCGCGAAGGCATCGAGGAAAAAGACCTCGATAACGTTCTGGTTTTCTACAAGCAGGCTGTGACGGCCCCCGCCCGCCTCGCTGGTTCCATACTCGTGGTTCACGAAACATTGGATCAGGTGAAGGAAGCGCGCCGCGCCTGGGTGTATAATACCGGCCAGCGCCGCGTGCGCCGTGCGCCCAATGTCGCTTACGACAATCCCGGCACCGCGGCCGACGGCATGCGCACCTCCGATCAGTTCGACATGTTTAATGGCGCACCTGATCGCTATGAGTGGAAACTCACGGGACGAAAGGAAATGTATGTGCCGTATAACTCGTACAAGCTCCACAGCGACACGCTGAAAAATTCCGATATCCTGAAGCCGCTTCACATCAATCAGGAATATACCCGCTATGAGCTCCATCGCGTCTGGGTCGTGGACGCCACCATCAAACCTGGAATCAATCACGTTTATCCACGCCGGACTTTCTATGTCGACGAAGACAGCTGGCAGATCCTCGCAGTCGACCAGTATGATGGCCGCGGCCAGCTGTGGCGGGCCTCCGAAGCGCATTGCATCAACTACTACGATGCGCAGGTTTTTTGGAGCACGCTTGAGGTTCACACCGATCTCATCGCCGGCCGCTATATCGCCTTTGGCCTCGATAACGAAAAATCCATGTACGAATTCGACCTCAAACGCACGCCGCAGGACTATACTCCTTCGACCCTGCGCCAGGAAGGCGTCCGTTAACATGATCGTGACGGCCGGCAAAGCGGTGAATCGCTTCGCCGCCGTCATGCAATCGGGTTTCGCTGTCGCGATTCTGTCCGTTCTCTCCGCCACGATCGTGGTAGTTCCGTCGGCGCAGGCTTACGATAATTCCGAGCCAGCTCCGCTCGCCGCACGCACCCCGCTGCTCGATATCGCACGCGCCGGCGATTCCCTCGTGGCGGTGGGCGAACACGGTATGGTCGTGATCTCACGCGACGACGGTCAGACATGGACGCAAAGCATCACTCCCACGCGTACATTGCTGACCGCGTTATCGTTTCCCGATGCGCAACACGGTTGGGCCGTCGGTCACGAAGGCGTGATCATGTCGACCTCCGATGGCGGCGTTACCTGGCAGAGACAAGACGACGGGAAAAACGCCGAGACTGTTTTCCTCGATGTACGCTTTTTGGATTCCGCCACCGGCTTCGCCGTGGGCGCATATGGAAAATTCCTCACGACGACTAATGGCGGAAAAATGTGGACGCCCGCCGTGCCGATGGAAGAGGAAGTGCATTACAACCGCCTCAGTCGCGGTGAGGACGATACCCTCTTTCTCGCCGGTGAAAGCGGCACGCTATTGTCCTCCAACGACCGCGGAAAAAAGTGGCGCAAAGTGGACGTGCCCTACGATGGTTCGCTGTTCGGAGCCCTGCCCCTGAACAAGGACGACCTCGTCGTCTACGGACTTCGCGGCCACATCTTTTACTCCGACGACAAGGGAGCGCATTGGGAACCCGGACACAGCGACACCAAAGCTCTCGTCCTCTGCGGACTTCGCTTGAAATCCGGCATCGTCGTCCTCGCCGGCCAGGGTGGGAATTTTTTTGCGAGTCGTGACGCCGGGCATACTTTTCAGCCGCGAAAACCCATGGGATTTGGCACCAGCGTGTCCGCCATGATCGAAGGCAATGACGGCATGCTCATCACCGTGGGCGAAGGCGGTGTTACCCGCGTAAAACTCCCGTGAGCCCGCCATGCTGAAACGCGTTGAAGAACTCATTTTTCGCCATCGTCATTTCACCGTGGCGTTGTTTGTGGCGACTACGCTGGTGTTGGGTTTCTTCGCCGCGAAGACCCACGTCGATGCCAGCTTCAACAAACAGCTTCCGAGCGATCACGAGTACATCTGCCACTTCAAACAATATCAGGATCAGTTCGGCGGCGCTAACCGCGTGGTTATCGCATTAATGGCAAGGCAGGGCGATATCTTCACGCCTGAGTTTTTCAAAACGCTCAAGGCCGTCACCGACGAAACTTTTTACCTGCCGGGCGTCGACCGCTCTCAAGTCACCTCCATTTACACCCCAAATGTCCGTTACATCGAAGTAGTGGAAGACGGGCTTCAAGGCGGTAACGTCATTCCCGCCGACTTCGTGGCCAATGAGCGCGGGCTCGAACGTGTTCGTCAGAATATCATCAAGTCCGGTCGCGTCGGCCAATTGGTTGCCAATGATTTCACGGGTGCGATCATCATCGCCCAGTTGTTGGAAATCGACCCGCAAACCGGGAAGAGAATTGTCTACGCCAACGTGGCCGACGCGCTGGAAAGCCAGATCCGCGCAAAATTCCAGTCCGGCTCCGTGGATATCCATATTATCGGTTTCGCCAAGGTGATCGGCGATATCACCCACGGGGCGCGCGGAGTACTTATTTTCTTCGGAGTGGCGATCGGGATTTCCGCCCTGCTGCTCTACTATTTTTGCCAGTCTCTCGTGCTCACCGTTCTTCCACTGATCACGTCGACCTGTGCAGTTGTATGGCAGCTTGGGCTGCTCTATCTCCTCGGGTTCGGCATCGATCCTCTTTCCATTCTCGTTCCGTTCCTCGTGTTTGCGATCGCGCTGAGTCACGCGACGCAAATGCTCCGGTGCTTTCGCGCAGAATATTATTTCGGCCGTAACGAAGTGCTCGCTGCCCGGGACTCCTTCAGCAATTTATTCATCCCCGGCACGGTCGCGATCCTCACGGACTCCGTCGGGTTCCTGACGATTTATCTGGTTAAAGTACCAATCATCCAGGAGCTCGCCATTACCGCCAGCCTTGGAGTGACGCTGATCATTTTGACCGACCGTTTTTTGCTGCCGGTGCTGCTGTCGTACACCCGCATGAAACCCGATTTCCGAAAACGGGTGAACATCCGTCGCTTTGCACTCCAACCCCTGTGGCGCGGACTCACCTCCCTCACGCTCGGCAAATCGTCGGTCGTTATCATCATCGTCGCACTCGCTGCGTGGGCGTGGGCATTCAACCAGGCCAAGCACGTGAAAATCGGCGATATGCTCGCGGGAGTGCCTGAACTAAGACAAAATTCCCGCTATAATCAGGACACCGCAGCCATCACCTCTCATTTCAGTATCGGGGTCGACGTGCTCAACGTCATCGTCGAAACGGTCCCCAACGGCGTAATCGATCCCGAGGTGATGAGCCTGATCGACCGTTTCAGCTGGCACATGCGCAACATCGAAGGCGTACAGTCCACGATGGCCCTCACTGACGTGGCCAAAACCATCACCGCAGGTTGGAACGAGGGCAGTCCCAAATGGCGCGTGATTCCCCGCAATAAAGAGATGCTCGCTCAATCAGTTTCGCCGGTCGAAACGTCATCCGGTCTTTTGAACAACGATGGCAGCGTAATCCCAGTGATGATCTATCTGAAGGACCACAAAGCTGAAACCATCAAGCGCATCGTCGGCGCGGTGAAGGAATATCGCGACCGTCACAGCACCGACAAAGTAAAATTCCAACTCGCGACAGGCAATATCGGGGTGATGGCGGCCACCAATGAAGTGGTGGAAGCCGCGCAGTTTCCAATGGTCGCCTGGTTGTACGCCGCAATTGTCGCGCTGTGTTTGCTCTCTTTCCGCTCCTGGCGCGCGACCTTGTGCGTGGTGCTTCCACTGGTGATCGTCTCCGACCTGGCTTACGCGCTGATGGTGTATCTGCAAATCGGATTAAAAACCTCCACCCTACCCGTCGTCGCACTCGGCGTGGGTATCGGCGTCGACTACGGTATTTATCTTTGCTCGGCGCTGCTCGAAAAAATCCGGGAGGGAAAACCGCTGGACGACGCCCTTCGTGAATCGCTCGCGACCATGGGAACGTCGGTCGTGTTCACCGGTTTCGCGCTCGCGATCGGTGTGGGCACCTGGACATTTTCCGAGCTGAAATTCCAGGCCGATATGGGCGTGCTTCTGGCGTTCATGTTCCTTTTCAACATGCTCGGCGCGATGCTCCTGATGCCCGCCCTCGCCCGCTGGCTTTTCCGTGACACCATGAAACGCGCAGCCGGAGTAGAAGGCGGCAGTTGTAAGTCATGATACCACAGATACTCACTCCTGGCCGTAACCATGCAGAAGGATTGCCCGCGAAACACGCGAATGACGCGAAAGCTGATCGAAAAAAGCTTCACGTAGATTTGGAGTAAGAAGTCACTGTTCAGTGGGGAAATTTGTTCTACCGACTGACCGTATTCATTTCGTGCTTTTTCGTGTGTTTCGTGGGCCCATCGATTGAATCGCTAGAGCTTGGTGATCCTTGGCGGTTAATCATCCGGCACTCAGCGTTTTTCTTCCAGTAATCCAACCAGGTTTCCGTCGGGATCGCGCACGAATCCGATCCAGAGTTCATGATCCGGCATCTTGGCGGTGAGCTGCGGCGCCCGCTCGGCCTTGGCACCGGCGGCCACTACTGATTCGTATACCTTCTCCACTCCGTTGGTCTGAAAATAGAGTGTGGAATTCTTTCCCACCGCGCCGGCACCTTGAGAAGTGGAAAGCATGATGCGCAACGACCCGCATTCCAGAAACGCAAGATGGGGACCTGCATCAAAAATAAAATTCAGGCCAAGGATGCCCTGATAAAATCGTTTGGCCTCCGCCACATCGCTCACGGTGATTGCGACCTGCCGAACACCGGAAAAGTGCGAAGACGGATTCATCGAGGCAGGTTTAATCACTTTCGCTTCACCAAGCCCAGTTCGATTTGAAGTGCCGCGCCACTGCGCGCTACGCATGTCACTTTCCCCTGTAGGAGCGGCTTTACGCCGCGATCCGTGCG